>Ga0206875_1003_pt1 | contig 96422 bp, 82 predicted proteins | sample Alteio_BWOrgCont_9_FD_152616 | JGI IMG/M metagenome (GOLD analysis project Ga0206875, IMG submission 152616) | Enriched cells from forest soil in Barre Woods Harvard Forest LTER site, Petersham, Massachusetts, United States -... | ecosystem: Environmental > Terrestrial > Soil > Temperate forest > O... | reverse complement strand
ATCCAGAAAATAAACTAAACACCTTTAATTCTTATACTATGAAAAAGCAACTAACATTTTTAACCTTTTTATTATTGTGTGTAATTACACAAACCTTCGGACAGGCCCCTCATGCATTTAAGTACCAAACCATCGCAAGGAGTAATTCAGGGAATATAATAGGCAACCAATTAGTGTCATTCCGTATGAGTATACTGCATGGCTCAATCACCGGCCCTGTTTCTTACAGTGAAAAGGATACTGCTACTACAAACCAATTTGGGCTTGCAAACCTTGTCATTGGCTCAGGAAGTGTCTTGTCAGGAAAAATGGACACTATAAACTGGGGCAACAGTACCTATTATTTGAAGATAGAATTTGACCCGACAGGGGGTAATAGTTTTACTCTTATGGGTACGTCACAAATGTTGTCTGTTCCCTATGCTCTCTATTCCCAATCAACAGGTGATACATCCATGTGGAAGAAGCAACTATTTAATGTTATCTATTATAGTAAAGGTGATGTTGGCATCGGGCCTTTGGGTGTAGTTTCATTAAATGCCTTGAATACACCTCTTACAATTCAAGCACCGGGAATAAGCCCATACACCACAAATTATGGGCTGAATATTTATGCTGGCAGCAATACAACTGGTTATGGAACAAAATTAACTTTCAGTTTTGGAAGTAGTCCATCTCATTTAGTTGGCGCTTCTATTGGGTCACAGGTTGAAGCCTCCAGTGGGAAGAATCTCATTTTTTACACCACAAATGGCAATCTTACCCCCGGCAATGAATTAGAGCGTATGCGTATAACAGGTAATGGTTTTGTAGGTATCGGCAGTAATGCACCAACAAGCGCTTTACAAGTAGTAGGACTTCCTGTTTATGCAAACAACGCGGCCGCCGTTACAGGAGGCTTGACGTCTGGCGCATTTTACAGGACTGGCGCTGACCCTGATGCAGTCTGTGTTGTTCATTAATCGTAGAAAGGCTAAAATCAAGTATTATGAAAACTACCGCATTTACTTTCATTGCAATATCTGTTTTGTTTTGCGCCTGTTCTTCCCCGGACAAGGAAGGGAAAGAGCTTGGTTCAAAATATTGTGATTGTATTGGGAATTTTAGAACATTCACAAAGTTCAGTCAATTCAAACAAAAAAAGGATAGTTGCGATAGGATATTAAAAAATGACTGGACGAGCTATGAATCCAAGTATATGAAAGATGCAGTTAAATGGAATGCCTTTTTAAGCGCATTTCAAAACACTTCTCAAAAAACAATAGCAGATTTCAATGCTTTGTTTTCCACTACTATCATTAATAGCCTGGGAGATAAGACATGGGTTAAGGAAGGCGAACAGAACACTCTTTATTATCTTTTAAGATTTGAAAATAACTCTGTACAAGCATTAAATTGTAAAGGTGAAATACCCTACAAGGTTATGGATGATACTTTAAAATTCCCGGATAAAACCAATTCAAATATTCTTATTGAAATTACGTCCGACAGTACTATGATTCTTTCAGATTTGTTTCATAAATCCATAATGCACTATCATACGGCTGAATTGAAAGATGAGATTATTGGCAGATGGGATGGTTCAAATTCAGTTTCAATTGGTTTTTATTCAAACGAAAGCTGTGCAGTTTCTAATGGGTATTCAGTTGAAAATTCTTCCTTCACAATTAAAAATGGCATACTTAGTATAAATGGAGCCGGTGCGTATAAAATTACCTTGAGTAATTTTAATAGCTTCTCATGGGGCCAGGCATATTTTACAAGACTAAGGTTAAAACTACCAGAGAATGTTGAGTTTCTTGTCAAAAACGAGAAGTAAAAAAATACTCTTGCACCCGATGACCAGCAATGATTTATATGAAATGGCGGCCATCATTCAGGAGGATAGCGGCTTGCCAATGATTGTTTATGTTTTTCGGAACCACTTGCAGCACATTCCACATATTAAAATTCAGAGGGATTATGCAAGTACTGTATCCGGGGACTTCTTTTCCATAACAATAGAAGATAAACCTGAAGTTATGGGAGATACAGGGGAATTTAAAAAACCAGATATAGTACTTGCAAAAAGATGGGTTAAGATTAACATGAAACTTCTGACAGATTACTGGACTGGAAGAGAACGTAGTACAAAGAAAGTTCTCAATGAATTAATCAAAGTCGTTAAGGAATAGGCTCTAAGGAATGCTCAACTAATCGAGGCAAACATCTCCTCAACATAAGTAAGAAAACTATTGCAGTACCCCTGCTTTATCTTCTCCTGGTTCTTCAGGAACAAAGGCGATCCCCATTTACTGTCGTAACCTCCTGTAAAAGAACGGCCGGTTGGGCCGTACAAGCGCCACCAGCCTTCACCATTAGGGTTATATGTGAGCCTTGTCGTACCCATCATCTTAAACATGACAGGAACTTCCACACAGGCAAACTTGAATATGGTGAATAGTTCCCTTATCCAGTTTACAATCTCGGTATCCCCATTTACGTTGATAAGGAGCTTATCCCTGTAGTTCCTGTTAAAAAAACAATTGCCCACACCGATAATGTATTCCCCACCGAACGTGTGCAATGACCATACTTCCTTCTGCATGGAATGAATTTGAAGGAAGTGCCCTTTCTTCTCATAGGTTCGGTATTTGTCCTTTTGGTCGCACTCGAACAATATTAAAGGCGGTGGAAAGGCAACTACCGGTTCTTGTATAATTCTTTCTTTTTCCATTGATACAGGGTTATTTTATATCTTCATTATATATATCACGACAATTGACGTAAATGTTACGACAATTTTCACTATCTTTGTATTACAATAGAAACACTATGGCACACACAACAAGTCATACCAAGCATACAATAGCTTACGAAGGCAACAACTTAGACCTGGTTGAGAGAGTAAGACAGGGTATAAAATACAGGGATTTTATGCTCATTGCCAACGCAACCCAGTTCACGTTGCCTGAATGGTCAAGGTTTCTTCATCTTTCGGCAAGGACTATGCAGCGGTATCAGAAAGAAAAAAAGGCATTCCCTGCTCCACAGTCAGAAAAGATACTTGAAATAGAACAACTTAACAACAAGGGTATTGAAGTATTCAAGGATAAGGATAATTTTAATTCCTGGCTTGAAACAAAGAATATTGCCCTGGGCGGTGTAAAACCCAAAGAATTACTGGATACTTCTTTCGGCGTGAGCATGGTTAAGGACGAGCTCACAAGAATTGAATACGGCGTATTGGCATGATTGTTTTTCGACTGGGTTCAGCCAAGCACAGCAATGACCTATCAGGTAAGGGTGCGGAATTAGTGGGAGGCCGCTGGAACAACAAAGGTGTGGCCATGCTGTATACCAGTTCATCAATAGCACTCGGTGTAACCGAAGTTGCTGTTCACACTCCACTGGGTATCGTCCCATTAGATTACAGCCTAACACAGATTGAAATTCCCGATAGCATCGCAATTTATGAATTACCCCAAAGTCAATATCCAAAGGACTGGAAGGCTTTCCCTCATCCGCTTTCAACCAAGTTAAAAGGAGATAAATTTATACTGGATACCAATTTTCTGGTAATTAAAGTCTCATCCGCTGTGGTAGCGGGTGACTTTAATTACCTCATCAATCCCAATCATAAGGACGCTTCTAAGATAAAGATAGTAGATGTCAGCGCCTTTGAATTTGACGAAAGGCTATTCAAGAAATAGCTGAAAAGGAAATAGCTGCTTTTGTTAGAAAAAATAATTGGGCTGGTAACCAGCACTGTCTCCTGAAAGAGCCGAAACAAAGGACTCCAAGGTGTCGTAGAACACTACGTTCTTGGTTCGATGTATCGTATGTTACTGTTGTTTACTGTTTTAGTTACCTGGTTCACTATGTTTACTGTACTGCCTGTATAGGCGGGTCGCGAAGCGAAGGCCCGCCGACGGATAAACGAATATTGTGTTCACAAAACGTCCGAGGTCGGTTTTCTCCGAAAACCTTTGATCCTTCACCCCTCACCCTCTGTCATCTAAGTTTATTCTCCCTGATCAGAATTGAACAGGGGCGAGCCCTGTTCGAAATCCTGTAAGCGGAGGTTCTCCTGATATAACGTAAATTAAACCAGAATGTCTGCTTCGCAGATGAAGAAGAAAGAAAGATGAAACAATAGTAACCCAGATGTCATATAACTGGTGTCGAGAAAATATAGACAAGGGTTACATAGTAACTGTAGTTAACGGCGTTTTGGGCAATATTACCCAAAAATCTATATTGGTAACAAGCTACTTTGGTTTACTTTTATTCTTGGGAAGAAAGGTTGACGGCGGTTAACCTGCTTTTATCAGTTACCGAACCTCAGTCAATATTGACTGAGGTTCACCCACTTTTAATCAAGAATATTTATCAGGAAGCTTTCCGGAGGCCTTACCGGTAGACTATTTCACCCTAAAGCAAGTGTATACCAAGTTTAAGAAACTTCAATGTACAAGGTCAATACTGTTATCAATTTCATTACCCCATACATCCCACCCATCGTACTTTTCTCTTGCAAACATTTCTAACATCGGCAACCCGGCAAAGAGCTTTTCAATACTTATTCTCACCTCGGCAGGTTTACTGCTGTGTTTTGTTCTTTCGGCTTCTACTAATTGAAAAATATTGTTTGCCTTTTTATATTTTAACATACTTCCTTTTGCACCAAACAAACAGACCTCACAATTTTTCATCGTCCATGCTCCAACATTTGCACAGGTTTTCCCATTCTTAGTTGTTTTCTTCCAGATGAAGGCTATTGTTCTGTAGGTAAAACCCCATGCCTCCATAAGCATGATTCCTTCCTTCAGGTGGCTATCGGTTACCCATAGGAACAGCCCGCAATTTTCCTCTGTAATATTCCGGACAGGTAATTCTTGCAACTGTTTTCTATTCATTGTTGGGTAGTGCTCATTAATTAGGCGATCTTTTCTCCCGCTATCCTGATATACGCCTCTGTTAAATTCCCAAGGGGGATCTGCATATACTATTTGATATTTCTTATTTTGATACATTAAAATGCCGTAGCCTTATTTTATAGCTTTCATCTTTATATATCTACTCTTGAGTGAATAGCCTGATTGGGATTTTCGCAACTTTACTTTTATCAACTCACTAACCTCAGTCAATGTTGACTGAAGTTTATCCCTTTTTAGACAAAACCACTTTACCGGAAACCGATGGAAACCCTTACCGGAAGCCTGTTTTACGCAAGCTCTTGGTTTCCAATCCCTAAAAACTTTCCAGCACCGGAGCCGTTTCCGCCATACGGAAATACGGAACGGCTACCTTCACGTATGCCTTAAAAGTGCCTGTTTACGGGCGTTTCATAAGGTGTGAGTGTATCTAATAATAACCTTTAAAAACAAATGGAAATGAAAACATCAGAAGTTAAAGAGGCTGTCTTGGAATTCATTAAAGCTAATCCGGGCAGCAGTGTAGAAGCTATTACTGTTGGCATCAAAAGTAGCGACATCCTTGTAAGAGGAGCAATCAAAGCCCTTCACACCGGAGGGGTAATAACAGCCGATGGAGATACCGGTGCTTACAGCTTTGTCAGCAAGGGAAAGACCGCACCTGAAGCAGCAGCAACTACACCTAAGCCAAACGGCAAGAAAGTTGAGGCAATTGCCGGAAAGAAAAAGGAAGAAGATTTAGGCCCCAAGACATTTACCGGTAGGGATAACTCGAAATTCAGGTTCGGTGAACACAGAAATTTACATAAGGGGCGCCTTGTACACCTGTTAGTCAAAACTTATGTTGAGAAGAATTCCAAAGTCAGCTTAACCAAGTTACAGGAATTACTGCACAGCGAAGAGCTGCAACCGCGTTTTGGAGTTGTATGCGAGCTTTCAGCCGCAAAGAAGTTCAGTAAGAATAATGTGGACAGGCACTTTGTGAAAAATGCAGACGACATAATCAAATTGGGTAATGGCACTAAGATTGCCGTTTGCAACCAATGGACAGCAGAAGGGATTCAGAAGCTGTTGAAAATTGTTGCGGGGCAGCCTTTTGGTTTTAAAGTGAAAGTTGAAGAGGCTGCCGAATAGTTCGGTTGCCATGATGTGAAGGGGGAGCATGTTTTTGCTTCCCCTTCTTTTTAGTAAAAACTACAGTTGCTAACCTTCTTCATATTCAACACAACATGGCAAAGGATTTTAGTAATTATATAAAGAAAGGGCAATTGAGCGCCACCGATGTTGAGTTCCTTTCTACAATAGACCCTTCCAGGACACAGAAGTACCTACCCTTCATTATAAAGGCATACCTGGCGGGTATAAATCTTGATGAATTACGTTCAAGGCTAACCGAATACGATACCTTATTAAACAGGAACCAGGTTGATAAAAGGGACATAAACGTATTTAAGACATTCGCTCAGTTTGATGATTATGTACAACACCACAACAATATTAAGAGCGGCAAGGAGCAGAAGCGCGATGCGAAGAAGCAAGCTGAAATTATTTTAGATAATGAAGACCTGTTTATTGTTTGTCCGAAAAGCCATGCTGCGAGCTGCTTGTATGGCTCTGGAAGCCGTTGGTGCATCACTATGGCCAATTCTGCGCATTGGTCACGCTATTACCTGGAACATCTTGTAACATTCTATATTATAGAGGTGCGTTCCAGTGTCATCAAAAGCAAACTGGATGAAGACCTTTGGAAATTGGCCGTCGTGGTCTACCGGGACGGGCGGCGGATCGAAATATATGATGCAGCCGACCACCAGGTAGCAGGTATAAATATCCGCTTGCAGAAGTACGTGCCCCCTGATGAATTATTTTATGAGTTGGGGGTGGATGCGAGTCTTTTTATACCGCGCGGCATGGATGAAAGAATGGCGGACGTATTAACCTTCATGGCAAGTATGCCTGAACTTGACTTGTCCAGGGCCAATATCACAAGGGTACCGGAAGAGATTGGAGACATGGTGTATCTGGAAGGGCTAACGCTGTCGGAGAATAGAATTGAATCCTTACCTGAAACCATCGGTCTGCTGAGCAACTTAAAAACCCTGTACCTCTTTCATAACAGGCTCACCTCATTACCTGGTAGCTTATATGAAATGAACAGCTTAAGATGGTTGGGCCTAACCGGCAACCCGCTAAGTAGAAAAACACTAAGGGAGTTACGAACGGCTCTACCATATACCCGAATATACTGGGAGAAACGAGAAGCAGCGTAATGATGAAGAATATCCACATAAATGGCTGCCGGTATACTTACGATGATGAGATGAACCTCGTCGTTATCATGTCTTTTCTCGAGAAGCCTTACAAAGAGGGCCATTATTATAGCAATGGCTTATTCCATAAGTCAGTGGCATGCTCAAAAAAGTTATTGCTGCATTGTCGCCTGGAAATGGGCTTTATCATACAGAGGGTGTGTCCTGGCATAATATACCGCGATAAGCGGGCTGTACGTGGTCTTTATGACGGCGACCGCATTATCTATAAAGTAGGCAGCCGGCAGTTCAACCATATCAATTATTCAGGTTACATCAGAACAATAGAAGAGGAAATAAACCTGGTGTACGAATTTGGCACACAACATGTATTGTCTCTGATGGAACTGCTGGTAAGAAAAAACCTTGCTCAGAAGTTGCATTTAGTAAAGATGACCGAAGGATTACCCCGTTGCCATTATCCTTTATTACACTGCGACCCTGAACATGACATCTATGAGAATGAATATTGGCAATGCAGGAAGAACATTGAGCCGGTAAATATGCCCAGGTATTATAGCAATTGATAACAATAAAGCCATGAGTTTAAAAGAGAACATTAAAAGCGCTGCAAGGATATTAACCATTCCTAAAGACTGGAAGGCAAAGGGCAATATGGAATTCGACGAATTACTATCCATTGCACTATCACACCCTGAAATCGCTGAAAAGGAAATCTGTGAGAGGTTCGACTACTGGTATAAGGAATATCGTCTTACCCAAATTGCTATGCGTGCAATTATTACAATATCATTTGCAGCAATAGCGTTCGGGTGTATCCATGTATGCAATGTAATGGCATTCTGTCTATACGTCCTGATTATTATCCCAATCATAATCTGTGCTCTCCTTATAAGGCGCAGGGCTCAGGCAATACATAATAAACTTCTCGATTGCTACAGCTGGCTTATAAATGAAATACTCCACCCGGCAAAGGAAGGGTATACTATTTCTCCAACCATAGAAAAAGCTTTCATCAAAGCATCCGCACAGGCCGAAAGGCGGGAATACATAGAGCAAAAAAAGTTCAACAGAATAATTAATGGTTTTGGATATTCTTCCATCACAGTAAACAACTAAGCATTATGGATAAGGGCTGGAACCCGTTTGAACGAATATACCTGCTGTTTGACGGTACTAAAGAAATGGACATAAGAACTGATACTAAACTGAGGAAGCTCATAGGTACTGACGAGATATACAGCAATAATCTCTACCAGGTATATGTATACAGGAACGTCCAGGCAGGCAACTGGCCCGAATTGATATGGTTATCTATTAAAAGGCGTGATAAAGAACCTATACATGATTGGAGAGACCTGCAACGCATCAAGAATGAGATAATAGGCGTTGAGCATGAGGCCGTAGAATTATACCCTGCCGAAAGCCGCCTGGTAGATACGGCCAACCAATACCATTTATGGGTACTCGCCGAAAAAGGAATAAGATTCCCTTTCGGTTGGGACGACAGAGAGGTGTCAGCGTCAGAGACACCTTTTCCTAATGCAAAGCAAAGGCCAATTAACTAAATCAATTAAAACTATGAGAAACAGCAAAGTAAAAGTGTTCTATGCGCAGAAACAAGTTCTGACAAAGAATATAGAACACAGTTATTCCAAGTCACCGCTTAAGCCAATGCTGCTGATGCAGAACTTTGAGAAACTCGGTATAAGCAAATACCTGGATATAGATGGCTCATTCGCACCTTTCAATAGGGAAGACTTTTTAATTACACATACGCCTGAATACATTGATGCGGTGCTGACTGGTAATGATATTCATCTACGAAGCTCAAATGGTATTCCCTGGAGCGCCGAACTCGCTGAAACAGTCCGATACACCAATGCAAGCCTCTATAATGCCATACGCCACTCTATTGAACACCCTGAAACTCCATGCTTCTCACCAACCAGTGGATTCCACCACGCACGTCCTTCAGCAGGTAGTGGCTTCTGTACATTCGCCGGCCAGGTAATAGCATCTGTAAAACTTTACAGAGAGCTCGGCAAACGAGGCGCTTATTTCGATCTCGATGGGCATTTCGGTAACAGTATAGAAGATTGTAGAGACTATACCCCGGACATTAGCATCGCTGTACCCAAACTATTTAATATAAACCCGCAAGGGCGAAACGAAAGTTACCTCCAAAATCTTCTGTTCGCATTTGATAATGCAGAGCATGCGATACTATCCGGTGAGATTGACTATGTAGTTTGGTGTCATGGCGCTGACAGCCACAACCAGGACGATCTCGGCGGTCAGGTTAATACATTCTACTGGGTAAAGTGTGCCGAGGAGTTTTATAAGTGGGTAAAAAGCATGGATGCAAAATTGGCTCTTGCCGGTCGTGTACCACTGCCGGTTACAATCGCCCTCTTCGGTGGTTACAGGCATGATAGCTATGAATCCGTCATTTCATTACATACAAAAGATATGGTGCTCTGCCTGAATACACTCTGCGGGCAGAATGTTTCTTATGAGGCAATTGTAGTTGACAAATATGCTGCCCGTAAAACCATAACGGCCTATAACAAGGATGAAAAATTCAGTCGCAATGAAAAGCAATTGCTCGACTATATGAAGACCCTTACCAGTGATGGATACTATACCGGTTATGAACTCGGCAAGTTGATTAAGGGATGGAAGAACCATTCTATGGGTAAGTGGGCAAAGATGCTTGTTGAAAAAGGTTATCTGGAAGGAACACGTAAAAGAGGGTACAGAATCAAATTAGGATAATTTCATACATGAAGAAAGGGAATTGCTTTGAAGCCAATTACAAGGCGCTACTGGAAAAACCATTTGATCAGGGCTGGTATCTGTGTCACGGAGTGGTTACAGGCCAGGCAGGAGCAGTGAAAGGTATCCGGTATGCTCACGCCTGGCTGGAGAACGGTGAATTAGTATTCGATTACAGTAACGGAGCAATTGTGATATTACCAAAGGAAGATTATTACAGGATCGGAAATATCGTGAACGTGATCAGGTATAGCGCGAGGGAGGCCATGATGATTGCGTTAAAAACAGGAACCTATGGTTGTTGGGATAAGTTGTTCGACAAATACCTGTAGTTTACATGCCACTTCATTTAGATTAAAATGAAGTAGTTCTTACATATGCTATTCCACTAAAGAAACCCGCAACAATTAACGCCCTGCCGGATAAGATGATGAAACACATCTTATGCCAATCAGGTTCTCTAATTATGCCGGTAATAAGCAGGACTTTACCGGCACCTTTAACTTCATCACGAGCAATCTCAATAAAAAGGTATATGTCGAGCCATTCTTCGGCAGCGGAGCGGTATTTTTCAACCTTGAAAAGGACTTTGACCTCTACGTTATTAATGACATCAACCCGCATGTTATGAATTCCATCCGTTCATTCCGTGACGGCAATTATGAAACATACATATCCCTTAGGTCGCGCGTATATGAAATGTTCGGCGATACCAAAGCGGATAAAGGCGCTTACGTAAAATTCCGGGATTGGTTCAATACAGAATACTTTGGCGGCAAGAAAGACCTGCTTACAGAGGGTTTCTACTTCCACTTCCTGATGAACTCCTGTATCAATTCATTGGTACGCATCGGACCCAATGGCTTTAACCAGTCTTACGGCAACAGAACACGTGTGGTCGGAAGAACCGAATTTTTAGAGATTCAGGCAAGGCTAAAGAAGAAGGTAACAATACTCTCCACAGATTACTCCGCTATACTTGACCAGTATGATTCTGAGGAGACGTTGATATTCCTTGATCCTCCTTATGCGCAGCGAAATGAGGTAGGATACAAGTCAACTTACGGCATAGCTGACCTTGAACAATTCCTTAAGAAGGTAAAGCTCCTGAAAGGATCTGTTATCTACACAGATATTGCCTGTGAACAGCATAATCAGTTAACAGGCTGGATAAGAGAGGACACCAAAATGCTCGACAATATATCACCCAATAGGAAGGCGCAGGATGGGAACCAGGAAGTTTTCTTCAGGAATTTTGAAGGAAGGAAAAGAGGTGTGGTAGCTTTATTTTAAATACCCAGCATTTTGCTTATCAATGGCCAGGGCAGGGCGAAAATTTACAATCTACATCCTTTGCCACCTACAGCTATATTTCCTATTCCTGCGTTCTGCGTAAGTATGAAATATAGCTTTTGGCGCTAATGCTGAATGCTTCCATAATTACATGTAACATATACATTCTATGCAGAAGGTCAGAATTTAAAACATCATCTTCATCCGGTTCCTCATACTTTTTACTAAGCATTTCGCTTTTACTCTTAAGATTTGCATCGTAAGCAGATTTTGGCAGTGAAAGGGTATATTCCTCTTCAGATTCTGTTTTTTCTGGTATTGCCTTGCTTGGTTGTTTAAAGGAATTGAACCTTGGTAGCTTATGCATTGTTGTTGTTTTCCTTTATATATCAGTTATGGAATAAAATTTGACCGTTGGGGTAACGGCAAGGCTTGGTTTCAATTTTTGCGACCTGGAGAGTTTGGGAAAAAAATACTCCTTTTATTGCATAGTTCCACTTTGTATATTAGTGGGAGTTCATTAAGTATGGTAACCAGCGAGTTAATAAAAAGGCCTTATTTGCTTGGTCCAGTAAGAGTAAAAGGAACTGCAAATAGTACTTTCCACTCATTATTTTCTTCTATACTCGCTATTATCAAATTGCAAAAGATGAGAAACAGAAGAACAACAACTTCCGGTATTGACTGGAATGTAATGCTTGGCTTAAGTCAAAGATTAGTTCAGGATAAATTATACCGAGATTACCTGCTTATTCTGGTCGGCAGTTATTTTGGTCTCAGGATTTCTGATTTGCTCCAACTCAGGTTTTGTGATGTGGAAGATAAAGCTGAGATTTTACTGACAGAACAGAAAACAGGGAAGGAGAGGAAAATCACAATCAACCCTAAAGTTAATGAGGCAATTAAGATTGTGGCCGATGTACTAAGGAAGCAAGGCAGGTATACGCCGGAAGATTATCTCTTTGCTAACCGGTGGGGCGGAATTATAAGTATAAGTTTTGTGAACCGGCGACTCAAATACATCTTTTCAAGGTACCAGGTAAATGTGCAAAACCCAAGTTCTCATACTTTACGAAAAACGTTCGGTCGCCGCTGCTGGGAGGCCGATAATAAATCGGAACGGGCGCTGGTATATCTGAGTGAGATATTCAGCCATAGTTCAATTTCCATAACAAAACGGTACATTGGAATTACAGAACAGCAGATTGCCGATGTGTATATGAGCCTGTGAAATTTGTTCGGTATATTTCTTAAAATATGTACACCATCTTTATCAATCAACAATTTTTAATTTATAGCCTGTAATGTTTGATTTTCAATTGTAAGCCATGTGGGATGGGGATTGAAAGTCGTCAGTATTCTAAATGCTTGTTTATAGAAAGCATCAGTAATTTCACGTCTATCTGGTCTAAAACAGAATACTGAATTAGTTGTCCTGACTAATTTTAATCCTTGATTATCAATTAAAACAAAGTAAGTGGAAGTGGTATAAAGTCCTAATATTCTGGTAGCTCTAGATAAATTCTGAGTGAATATTCCATTTAATATTGCTTCACTATCACTTAGTTTTTTCTTCATGTAATTTTCAAAGTCTTCATCATCTTTGAAAATTAGTCTATCAGCAAAACTGAAGCAATCATCAACGGCTAACCCAAAAACTCCATATCTATTGGCTTGATTCAACCTTGTTGTGAATTCTCTCACATTGGTGTCAATTTGATTTACTGTATTCGGATGCTTACATTGAATATCTATATCACCAAACTGTAAGTCCTCACCAATAGTATGTTGGGGTAAGTCTATATTGATTTTATTTTTTATTAGTTGACTTGCAGAAAAAATCTCAAATTCAAAGTCCTTAAAAAAATGCTTTAGTTCTGGGTCAGGATTTCCATACTCATATTCTCCTGTATTCATTGCCCTTAACTGAATGGTGAAATCTACACTTTCGAGCCACAATTTCTTTAGTGAATTTACAAGTGTAAATAAAACCGTTATGGGCTTTATTTCTTCTGGTTTAACCTGCTTTAAGGGCAAATATGTTTCACAGTCATCAATAAGTTTTTGCAGTCCAGTAGTGGGGCGAAGTTGAACCTGGTTTTTCTTTATAGCATACTTTAGAAATGCTAAATCACCTTGAATTTGTGTTGCGCTATATACTTGTTCATACATGTTTGGCTTTGCTTTTAAATGTTGTTTAATATCGGGTTCATGGGCAAAATCAGTCTCCATGAGATAATGGCGAAAGTATGATATGAAGCCCATTTAAGCAATTAATATTATTTTATTCCGTGCCTTATTGAAATGTGCATTTAGATTATATCAGAATTTTTGATTAAAAATCAGAAAACTCATTGTTAGTTCTTTTCAAGTAATTAGAAACATAATAGGTTTTCGCACCATAATCATGCCCCGGTTGAATATATAAACATACAAATTACCCACCTATATGTTTACATTCATACCAGAGAACCTCAATGTCCCTGTCCTGTTGCAGTCAAAACCGCCTCATTTTAAGCACAATATTGACTGTTTTTACTTTCTTTTGGGGCAAATCACGGCAGTCGCCGCCCTGCACAAAGACCTGATCGACGAACGGGGGTGGGTTCCACTTTATGCCCCATTGCTCAAACACCGGATACACAATTACGTTTCCTACGTGAAATACCTAATAGAGAACGGCATCATCGAGTGCAACGGCAAGTATGAACCAGGCAAGAGGAGCAAGGGCTACCGGTTCACCGCCGAGTACCGAACCAGCCCCGTCGCGCCCGTAAATATTACCAAGTGTACCTTGCTGAAGAGTCTCCGCTACAAGGATAACTGGACGCGGAACATGGAGGTCAAGTATGATTTCCTTTACCGGTTTTTCGATGATAAACTGAGTATTGACTATCCTGGCGCCATGAAAACGAATGAGCAACTTAAACTCGATGGCATAGAAGGCGACGATGGCAGTGCCTACATCAGGTACAATGCCAATCTGGCTAATATCATCCGGCTCAAGGTACGCGATTATTACTTTACAAGAGACCACACATCCGGTAGAATCCACACAAATCTGACATCATTAAAGAAAGAACTGCGCAACTATGTTTCCTACGATGGCCAAGTACTTGCATCGGTCGACGTAGTGGCCTCACAGCCATTCCTTTTGGCAAACATACTGTTGAGATCCAACTTCACAGAGAAGGGGAGTGGCGGCATGATCTGTTATTACGGAATATGGGCCAGCATACGAAATGAACTTGATTTGGCGGAGATTCAGAAGCATACCCTGAACCTCGGTGCAGACGCTGAGATGTTCAGGCAGGACTGTAAAGTTGATTTTTATACCGCTTTCATTGAGAGGATCAAACAGGCAGGCATAGGGATGTACCTCGACAGGGAGATAATGAAGGAGGCAACCTACATGATACTTTACTCCAAGAACGGGTACTTCTCACAGGATGGTGCGCTGCTCAAGAGGGTATTTAAGGCCATTTACCCGACAGTCTATGCCCTTTTAGAGGCCTACAAGGTACGGACGCACAAGGCGCTTCCGGTGCTTCTCCAGCATGTAGAGGCTCAGGTTATGCTGTCCGGAGTGGCCAGAGGGCTGTGTAAACGCAAAATAGATATGCCGGTTTACACATTACATGACTCTATCGTGCTGCCGGCAACAGAAATAGAGTTCTGTAAGGACGTTTTCGCAGAGGAGTTTTCTACCTGGGTTGGTGCTATCCCTCCGCTCAAAACGAAACTGTGGGTACCTGGGGAGTAGAATTTTATACTTTACCACGTTGACCCCCTCACCATCCAGTATTCTCTTTCTTAGAGAAACAGGGGAGTGACATGTCACGGGGTTAACGACAGTTCACGGGTCACGCAGTTACGTCAGTTAACTTTATGTAAAGTAAAATAAGAAGAAAAGCTCCCGCTCCCCCTCTGCATATGTTTCTGAATACAAGGAAGAGTGTGTAGAGGTGAGTAAACGGGGTTCACGGTGTAACTCATTTTCGCGTGTGACTCAGTTAACAAGTAAACATGAAAAAATGTGCAGGTGAAAACGACAAGAATTATATGGCACGTAGGTAACTTTTGTTTCGGTAAACTTTTATTCCCTGGAATAGAGGTTGTGGATATGCTCTGTGATATTAAGTAAGGAGTGAGCTGTCTGCGCCTCATTAAATGGATTAGGAAGGAATTTACATAGAAGCACCTTATTGAAAGCTCCCTAATCAATCCTGGGCAAGTATAACACAGAACTTGGGTTGCTAACATTCGCTAGAAAGTATTCTCTTGGGAAGCCGCAACAATAAAAGGGAATACTTCTATAATCGTAAAGAAGCAACAACTAACAGATAAACAATTGCAATAGATTTTATTTTGACTTATTTATAAGCAGAGGCTTTAGAGTTAGCAAACATCTTAAAACCAACAAATCATGTATAACCTACATTTAGCAGTAGTAAAAGCAAAAAGTCCAAAAGAGGCTTGCGACTACGTAGAAAGCGAAATTTCGGAATATGGTGACGACAATAATTGGCGTACTATTTGCGGGGCGGTCTCCGAAGCCAACGAAGTTTTTATCAACGACAAGGACGGGTCTTACCCTCCCGAGGCCACAGAAACGATTGAAAGTATAAACTCTATGGTAAAAGGATGGTTTAACGTTGATGATTACATATTGGCCGTCAAAGAGATAATAGCCAATGGAGAAACTGATTTCACTAAGTGGGACCGCCATGAAATATGGCTACTTAAGAAGTATGCGGACCAATTATATGAACTCTGCGATATACCTAAAGAAACCTTTAATGTGTTAGAGAACTCATATTACGGTTACAAGTATGACGAATTCGGAGTAACTAATATGGTTAACAAGGAGGAAGAAGGTCAATTGTATGTAGTATTTATAAGTATGCACAGTTAATTAATCCAGATGGTGTGCCATGATGAGGGATGAAATGCCCGATGAAGGAGTGGGAAAAGATTGTTATGGGCATTTACAAGAAGTATCCCGGTCATACAGTCGAGCAAATAGATTGTCACGTGGCATAAAGGCGCTTAAAGGGAATTTAACTATAGTAACTGATAAACAAACATATCATGAAAAACAAAGTCACGTTGACAGAGAAGGAAGCCTTAGAATTAGCGATTGATAAAGTCGATAGGTTGTATGATCCTTGGTATATGGAGATGGTTCGAGGAGATGAATGGGTATGTATTTTATTAGATGGAACCGTAGCATTAGCAGGAGAATATCAAGATATGAATGTTGATGATGATGAAGATGCTGCGAAGTTTTTATTCAAATTTCAGGTAGGAGAACTGGTTGAGCAACACTTTGAATTCAAGAGAAAATCAAATCTATCAAAATCCTAAAATTGTAAATATTATGAAAACCGAACAATGGGACTTTATCCTGCCCCAAGCAGTTGAACATTTTGCTTCGTATGTTAAGGAAACATTAGATCTCTCTCCTTATGATGAAAATCCGGACGACTGGTTAACACTTGATAGCCCTCATGAAATGTATGAGTATATAATCTGCAATGAATACTGGCTATATAAATGGTCTAATTTTCTACTCGCAATGCTAATTCACGAGCTTTACCAACAGTCTCCATACAAATTCAATCGATAATTGGAATATTACCTTAAGCTGTAAACATTATAAAGCTTATCAAGTAACTTTGCCATAGCAAGAGTATCCAACTCGCAGTAGCCAAGAAGGTTCTTTCGTATTTCTTTTACCTTTTCCATATCCTTTTCAAATCGTAGATTATAAAAGGTGGTACTTGAGCCCCGTTACCAATCTGTAAATGCTCTTAGGATAACAATGGCACTAATGCTGGTAAAACTTCCTTGATACTATACGAGCCATTCATCTGCGGTGTATAATAATGTTTCCATTAAGTCACAAAGCCTTCAGCCTATTGCCAGAAGTTGTTTTAAGGTACTTAGGTGGGCAATTTAAGGACAAGAACAATTTTGCCGGTGGAACACAGTTTGTGGATTTTAACCTGGTAACTGGAACATTGATAAAGGGCTTTGATTATTATGTGGCTCTGCGCCATCCTTTCGCAAAAGCAGCATACATGATGTTCCTGATAAGTGAGGTGCATCCTTTCCTTGATGGTAATGGGCGTCTGGCAAGAATCATGATGAATGCTGAATTGTCCGCGCAGTATCAGGCTAAGATTATTATTCCTACTGTATTTAGAGAGGATTATATAGTTGCCTTGAGAAGCCTCTCAAGAAAATCCGATCCCCTGCCATATATAAAGATGCTGCAACGGGCACATGAATTCAGCAGGAATATATTTGGTGATGATTTTAAAGAAATGAGAAGCTACCTGGAAGAATGCGACGCGTTCAAAGAGCCAACTGCCGGTGCACTGAAAATAAACGCACGTGATGAACTCAAAGGGTTTCAGGAAACAGAAATTAAAAATGTGGCGGGAAAAACAATTCGCCTCCAACGCATCACTATCCAAAATAATAATCTCGCTGACTTCAATCTAAGATATAGAATAGTAAATAGCCTGACAGGTGTAGCATCGGAAAGTCCTATATTTATAGACGCCGGCCCATACAATGCTAATATCTCTTCTAATACCCTGACAGAAGAAATCCAAGTTCCTCCGGGGTGCGGTTTTTTTCTGAAACTGGAAGCCACTGGTTATAATAAGAATTTTCAGGGGATGGGGATAATCCAGTACATTGTAGTATAACGATTGCACTATTTTAGAAAAGTTAATTTTACAATTCTTGCTCCTTCCTTTTTCGGAGTAATTCGGCACTTGTAAAAATAAAAATCAGGAAAATGAAATTACTATTGAATGTCTTCTTAATTTCCTTGCTCTTGTATGTTCAAGAAAGCAAATCACAAACTATTGACACGTTAGTGAATGTCGGGAACCACAGCCTGCATTTTAGAATAACTAAAGGACAGGGAATGCCTATCCTATTTGAATCGGGTGCGGGCGATGATGGGTCGCGTTGGGATACGCTTATAAAGCCCATTTCAGAAATAATCGGCGCCACATTAATTACTTATGACAGGGCAGGTTGTGGTAAAAGCACTATTGACACCTTGCCGGCAGATTCAATGAAACACGGAATACTTGACGAATTTGCTGATTTGGAGAATGCACTGAAAAAATTGGGTTATGACAAGCAAATAATGTTGGTTTCGCATTCGTATGGGGGATATTATTCAACCCTTTATTCCGTTAAACACCCTGACCTTGTAAAATCTATTGTGCTGATTGATGTCAATCTGAATTTTTACGATAAACTAACAAAAAAAGATACCATAGAAGGTGAGGAAGCGGCAAAAGAAAGCAAAGCAAGCCATGATTGGTGGCAGTATTATACAGCAGTAAATTTCCCAAAAACGTCAAAACTGATGAGCACTATGACCATACCTCAAAGTATCCCGGTGGTACTTTTCACAAGCGGAGTACCACCCCAAGATGATACAGCAGATATGGAGAGATGGAGAGAATGCCACAAAAAATTTGTTGCTAATCGTCATAAAAGCATTGAGATTACTGCTCACGGGTGCGGACATTATATATGGGGCGATAATCCAGGTTTAATAATATGCACTGTTGCAAGGTCGTATGCTGAAACCTGTGATGATGATAAGAAAAGCAAGATTGATAAACGCGCATTGGATTATGCCATTAACGCATCAAGTACGATGGTAGAAGCTGACCATTCGGAATACAGTCTGAATAATTGGGGATATATGTTATTAGCAAGAGGGAATTATGCAAAGGCCTTAGAAATGTTTAAACTGCTTGTTACTTTATATCCTTCGAGTTGGAATGCTTATGATAGCTATGGGGATGCTCTTCTACAGAGCAACCAAAAGGGTGAAGCTATTAAAATGTACCAAAAATCAGTTGAGCTAAACCCTAAAAATGAAAATGGCAAAAAGGTATTAGCTGAACTTCTGAAAAAATAATAGATGTCATCTCTGAGTAGAATCAATTCTACTCATTATCAATGAATTCAAGACAAAATTATGCAAAAGAGAGCAAAAACCATACAAAAGCGCACACCAAAAGTGCACACCAATTCTGTTTTTCCGCGCTATAGATGTAAAAAATAAGATTTATAAATAAGCCCCGATGAGCTAATAGTAGGGCTGGCCCGTCCGTAACTATGCTTTAATAGTAATTCTCTATTAAGGATAATACAAATTTGACGTACTTAATGGATGTTTTGAAAGAAATAACCGTCACTTCATCTTTATTTCAAATTTCTTTCCTATACTTGTAAAAATTAACTCCTAGAAATCTACAGGCTTGGTTTTAATTTTTGGATAGGACAAGCTTGACCACGCTTAATTTTGTTAAAAGAAAGAACTAATAAAAGATTGCCTTACAGCTTTTGCTCTGTTGTGCGCATTCACAGCAGGAATCTGCAATCTTTTTGCCTAAAAACACCTTCTGCATTTCCAAAGCAACCACAAATTCATATTTAATAGCTACCAATTAAAACCATCACCATGAAGAACTCCACATTAAGATTTATTTCCATAAGCTTAGCCCTATGCAGCTTATTATTTAGCAAAACAGATTTTGCTCAAACAACTTATTCCCTTCCAAGTTCTTCATGCAGTTCGTGCTCAAATGGTACCTATGCGCCAGTAGATATTTGCGATGCAAAGTATACCGCAGAAGCATGTATTTATCCTAGCAGTTCACTTGCTTTTGGTACTATCTCAACAGTTGCATTCGATCAAATATCAGGATCGCAAACCAGTATTCCGGTTAAGATATACATGAAATCTACTTCATCAAGTACTTTAAGTGCAGGTAGCTGGACAAGTGCAACTTCAGGGGCGACATTGGTTTATTCCGGTAATGTTTCATTTACAAGTAGTGGCTGGCATACTGTAACATTGGGTACTAATTTTACATACTCATCTAACAACTTAGAAATTTTAGTTGAATGTGATTGGGGTACTACAGTTACTTGTGCAAATAATCCAATACTCTATTATTATACTGTATCTGGAAATGCAGATGAATACTGGGAATCCACAGCAAACACATCTTCAGCCTTGGGTAGCGAAACCGGAACCATTGATAAACTTCCAATGGCAGTTCAGGTAACAGTTACCCCAGCTTGTTCAAATCCAAATATTACCACTCAACCATCTGCCTCAACACAAACTATATGCCAGAGTGGTTCTGCAACAGCACTTTCAGTAACTGCAACAGGAACAACCTTAACATATCAGTGGTATAGCAATACCAGTAATTCCAATAGCGGAGGAACATCAATTAGCGGAGCAACTTCAAGCAGTTATACACCTTCAACTTCGACAGCAGGCACACTGTATTATTATTGTATAGTTGAATCACAAGGAGGCTGTCCTGTTACCAGTAGTGTATCGGGAGCAATAGTTATAAATGCACCACCATCCATAAGTTCTCAGTCCACAGGCACACAAACTATATGTCAGAATGCCACAGCATCAGTTATGTCAGTAACCGCAACAGGTACTTCATTAACTTACCAATGGTACAAAAATACATCCAGTTCAAATAGTGGTGGCACATCTATCAGTGGAGCAACCTCAAGCAATTATACACCTTCGACGTCAACAGCAGGCACACTATATTACTATTGTATTGTAAGCGGAGCTTCACCTTGCTCAGCAGCAACTAGTGCGGTATCAGGTGCAATTATTATCAATGCGATACCTTCTGCACCAACCGGCAGTACGCCACAAGTTTTTTGTAGCGCAACAAGTGCTACAATTTCAAGTTTAACTGCAACAGGTTCTTCTATTTTATGGTATGCTGCATCCAGTGGCGGCTCATCATTGGCAACTTCAACCGCTTTAACCAATGGAACTACATATTATGCCAGCCAAACTGTAAGTGGATGTGAAAGCACATCAAGGCTTTCAGTAAGCGTAACTATAAACACATCACCTACAGTATCAATATCTCCTTCCTCTGCAGCATATTGTATCGGAGGATCAACCTCACTTACTGCAAGCGGAGCAAGTACATATACATGGGCACCGAATACTAATCTAAGTGCAACTACCGGAGCAACTGTAACCGCAAACCCTACTTCAACTAAAACATATACAGTAACCGGTACAGCTTCTAATGGTTGTACAAATACACAAACAGTTGTAGTAACAGTAAACTCATTACCAACTGTATCTGTATCTCCTTCTGCTCCTTCTATATGTATAGGAAGCTCAACTTCGTTGACAGCATCAGGAGCAAGTACTTATACATGGGCATCAAATACTAATCTTACGGCTACAACAGGTGCAACGGTGACTGCGAATCCTTCTTCGACGATAACTTATACAGTAACAGGAACAAACTCAAATGGTTGTGTAAACACACAAACTGTTGTTGTAACAGTAAACCTATTGCCAACAATATCTGTGTCTCCATCAGCACCCACAATATGTTATGGTAGTTCAAGTTCACTAACGGCATCCGGAGCCAGCACATATACCTGGAGCCCCTCTACCGGATTGAGCGCAACAACAGGAGCTACTGTAACAGCAAATCCTACATCGACTAAAACATATACAGTAACCGGAACAAACGCTAACGGTTGTGTAAATACTGCATCCGTTATTGTAACTGTTGATCCTTCTTTTTCAGCAAGTGCTTCAGGTACTAATGTAACCTGTGCAGGAAGTAATAATGGAAGTGCAACAGCTACCCCAAGTGGAGGAACATCACCTTATACCTATTCATGGAATACATCACCTGTTCAGACAAACGCTACCGCGACAAGTCTTGCTGCGGGAATTTATATTGCTACAGTAACCGATAATGTAGGTTGCACAACCACTGCTTCAGAAACAATAACCCAGCCGGCGGCGCAATGGACACAGATGAACGGAGGAACTTGCGATATGGCATATGCATTATGTCCTGATGGTTCCAATTTGTATGTTGGTATTAACTACGGTAACTGTGGAGCAAATAATTATGTATTGAAATGGAACGGTTCTGCTTGGTCAAATCTTGGGTACGTTAATGGAACAATTTATGCCATAGCAGTTAGTGGTTCAAACATTTATGTAGGTGGAAGCTTTACCAAAGCAGGTACCACTACAGTTAATAATATAGCAGTGTGGAACACAAGTTCATCTTCTTGGTCAGCAATGGGCTCCGGTACCAATGGAACAGTAAATGCTTTAACCATTAATGGCTCAACACTATATGCAGGTGGACAATTTACAACCGCAAATGGGACTACTTCTAATTACATCGCTTCATGGAATACCGGTTCATCTGCATGGTCAACTTTAACACCATCAGGTGGCAGTGCAGGGGTAAGCGGACCAGTTTATGCATTAACAATGTGCAATGGTAATTTATATGCAGGTGGAAAGTTTAATACAGCAAATGGAACAACAGTAAACAATATCGTGGAATGGACGGGCTCCAACTGGACAACCCTGACATCAGGGGGCAATACAGGAGTTAGCAGTACGACTATAATAAGCCCGGCAGGTGTTGCTTCTGCTGCTTATGATGCACCTGTTATGGCATTAACTTCAAATGGAACTACTTTATATGTAGGAGGTGATTTTAATAATGCAGGAGGCTCATCAGGCTTTAATAACATAGCCTCATGGAGTACAACGGGTTCAGCATGGAGTAAATTAAGTAATGGTGGCAACAGTGGGATGACAGTCAATAATGGAGATAATGCCAACGTATATGCACTGACGAATTTTAACGGCAACATTATAGCGGGCGGCGATTTCCAGGATGCTGGCGGGGTTAGTGTTAACTTTACTGCCGAGTGGAACGGTTCAGCCTGGTCAGCCTTATCAACAGGCAGCGGTGTACTTAATAGCGATGTTTTTGCATTAACTGCAACCAATGGAGTTCTCTATGCAGGCGGGCAATTTGCGCCTCCTCCATCAGGCGTAAATTACGTAGCAGCATATAGTGGAGCAAAACCAGTTATATCGCCAAGTTCTGCAACTATCTGTAGCGGGAACTCAACCACGCTTACTGCAAGTGGATCGAGTACTTATTCATGGGTACCATCAACAGGATTGAATACAACAATAGGTGCAACTGTCACGGCTAATCCTACTTCAACTACAACATATACTGTAACAGGAACTCTCTCGAATGGTTGTACCTATCAACAAACGGTTGTGGTGACAGTAAATCCTACTCCTACTGTGACAATAACGCCTTCATTATATGGAATATGTTCAGGTAGTTCTGATTCATTAACTGCCAGTGGTGCTTCAACATATTTATGGAGTACAAGTGCAACATCTAACCCAATTGTTGTTTCTCCTACTTCAACCACTACATATTCGATAACTGGTACAAATAGTTACGGCTGTACTGCAACTGCTTCGCAGTCATTATTAGTAAGTAATTGCCAAGCTAATACATGTGCAAGCGCTAACATAATTAGCCCTACTGCTTCATTCTCTCCAGTAGATTATTCTTTCTCACCTGGTCAGAGTAATGAGTGGTTTTCCTTTACGGCCGACTCTGCTAATATGATTATTGATTTTACCCACCCCTTTAATGCAGCAGATACTCCAGTTGCAAATATTAATGTATTGCAACTATATAGTGGTAGTTGTGGCGGCTTAAGCCTTATTGCTTCGGATACGGTACCCGCAATTATTGGTTTAAACCCTTCAGTGAAAGCATCTGGATTAACTCCTGGGCAAACCTATACCATTAATATTAAGAATGGAAACGTGACAGGTTGCAATAGTTGCTCACTGGCCAATAAATATTTCGGAGTCTCAATTTATGGAACTCATAGAGCAACTGGTTTAGGTACTGCAAACGTGCCTATTATACAATGGCAGTATACAAATATTCCTCAATACACAAATGCTTCGGGTCTGTTATTTCCTAATGCAGCTTCTACAACGGGTGGAGAGAACTGGTTCTACGACATTGTTCCTCTTGCTGAGGGAGGGTACATAGCATGTGGTTATACGGAAACCAATCCTTATTATACGTGGGAACCAGTAGCAGCTAAATTTGACGCAAATGGCAAATGGCTTTGGGAGCAAGTGTATCAGCAAGGTGAGACCGGTAGTAATCAAGGATATTTTTGGAGAACAACTGAATCTACTGATGCTTCACATACTATATTGATAGCAGGAGAGAAAGTCTATAACCCCTCACCCTCAATATACAATCAAAATGTATTTGTAGTTGAAGTTAGTACGACAGATGGTACAGTTTTAAATGGAAGTCCTTATTACTACTATAATACTTCATCTGGAATTCAGCGAAGTTCTTCATTTAACTCTAGCTATAATACTGGTTTTGGTGAATATCAAGGATTAAGGGCCGTTTACAATAGTGGCACTCTTGATGGATTTATTATAGCCACTAATGAACAAGGAGGGAAAGCAGGTTTATTAAAATTAGATGCTACTCTTAATCTGGATGCATCATTTGGTAATAATGGCTATCAAACATATCAGTATAATGGATATCCGACAACTCCTAGTGATGTTGAAGTTATTCCCCCAACGGGAACATTTACATACAATCAATATGCTTTAACAGGCTGGGTAAAACCTTCTCCAACTAGATTTAATCCTAATCCGACTGATGAAATTTATTTATTAATAACCGATCAACATGGTAACTCTCCTCAGCAGTTTGTTTATCCTCACTCTACCATATTGGGAATGGGATATGACCCAAGCAAAACAAGATACAAATCTGATAATGGCATATCTAATACAGCATCTAATGTAGATTGGGGAATGAATATAATGTGGGTTCCCTCATATAGTATTTTGGTCATAAATGCTGCTTGTGATTTTCAGCAAGTTTACAGTGGTTATGGTGGGACTTTTTACTCCCAGATAAACCCAACAGGTTTACATGCGGATAGCTATCAAACATTTTCTGATGCTCTTTTGCTTGTTGATTATTATGGAGATTTAGAAGCTATTGCTAACGTTGGTCCATTTGATGGAATTGACTTTACGCCTCGAATTGTTTATACCCCATCTGATAACGGAATAGCTGTATCAGGTAATCTGTCGTATGCTTCGCCTGATTTTCCAAGCCCGACACAATCTGTAGGTGGATCAGGTAACCCCCATAATACATTATCACCCACATTGTTTGGAGTAAATGTTGATATCGTAAAATTAGATCAGAATCTTAATGTAATTTGGAATCAACAATATAGGGCTTGGGCGGGTCATAATTCATCAACCCCTCCTAATGCTGCTGTAGAATGTAATTGGGGATTTGCTGTAACTTCAGATGGTGGATTTATTCTATCTGGGAATAATGAACTGAATGATGAAGACTATGCAATTTTAAAATTATATCCTCCAACAGGCACCACAGCTGTATCTCAAATTAATGAGTCGACCATAGACCCACTATTGGACATTCAAATAACTCCTGCAATGTCTCCATACCATTTGACTGGAAATATTGAAGGAGTTGTTGACGTTGAGCCAGGGGCTACTGTCATAGTTGATAATCTCTCGACAACTTATTTTGCCGATAAACTGGAAACTGGCCTTGACAGCAAAATTGTAGTAGAGCAGGGTGGCAGTATTGTGAATCCATCTAATCCCAACGGTGGTAAACTTCAAATCTTTGGAACCGTTACAGCAATACCAGGTAATGTTAATGGTGGCACAATGTGGCAAGGCATAGAGGTTGGTGGAGATGTGACGAAAATTCCTCCAGCAGCCGTGCAAGGGAAAGTAACCATAACCGGACCTGGAGGAACAAATACAATTCCTCAGATTTCCAATGCTATAAATGGAGTAACAACAGCTAGATTTAATGCTGAATACATCCCTGATCTAACTACTTCAGGAAGCAGCGTGGTTTCAAGCAATAGTGCCCTTTTCCAAAATAATTGGAGATCGATACAAATAATGCCAAGAGGAACATACGGTGGCAATAGTAATTTAGCCAATAGCCAATTTCTTCAAAATGCCGCAATTGGGCACCATCTGCTTCCTTATTACTCTGTGAGCATTACGGGTAATTCTGCGACAATTAATAATAATAAATTTTTAGTCGATAATACGTATTGGGGTACATTAAATGCATCTAATGCTCTTGCAAGCGGAATTAGTCTCAACAATAGTAATCTGAGCCCCACCAATAATACTTTTACAGATTTATATACAGCAATTTATCAAACTACTTCCATACCTACAATTAACGTAACAATATCTGCTAACACCTTTACCAATGATTATACCAGTGTAACATTATCTGGAAGTTCTTACTCGTCGGTAAATTCAAATACGTTTGTTATTAATAAGGCGCTGCATCAACCTTCTAGCCCTGCTCCATTAGGTTGGTCACCTTCAGGGATTGTTCTTAATAATTGTCACCATTATAGTGTGCAAGATAATTCTCTTACTTCTACATCAGCTATATGGGCATACGGAATTGTAGTGACAAACTCGAATTACGGTTCATTTACAGAAAATGAAGTGGTAAATAATAATACATTAAGTAACTATACTCCATTCCAGACTTATTATTTAATTGGGAATAAATACCGAGCAGGCGGTGTTGCAATTCAACCACAAGGAGATAATCAATACTTACAGGTACGTTGTAATACAAATAGTACCAATAATATTGATATTTCAGCAATGCCACAAATTGGCTATCCAACATTTCCTGTAGCAAATCAGCAAGGTACTTGTCTAAGTTGTATTACTTACCCAACTCTGTGTGAATCAGCGCCAGCTGGAAATATTTTCAGTTATCCTTCAACATCAACTTGCAGTGGAGATTTTGATATCTATAGTAGTTCATACAGTTTTACTTATACTCACCATACTAATTCGGCGACAACACCTGGTGCGAGCTGTTATAACTCCCCGGTTACCCCGACATCTTGTGCTGGCGTTACATATACTAATTGGTCGACGGATGCATGTCCTGATCAACTAGTAAGCTGTTGTGGTGGCGGTCATTATTCATGCTGTATTAGTAATCACTCGGCTTTAAAACTAAAACATGATTCAATGCAATCAGTTATAGATAGCGGAAATGCCACAAGGTTATTCAGTATTTTACACACTGGTACACCGGCACAAATACAAGATTCTTTATTAGCGCATAGCCCTTATCTTTCCGACAGCTTATTATTAGCAACTATTCATGATTCTTTACCAGCTGATACACTTAGGAATATTTTAATCCCTAACTCTCCTCTTACAGGTCAGGTAATACAGGCTGCACTTGCTCTAAGTCTCCCTGGCACAGTACGTGAACAGATAGAAGCGGCTCAGGACGGTGGCCCATCAGGAAGACGGCAACTTGAACATGCCATTGGTTATTACGCTTTCCAGGAAGATATATCAGCCAATGGACTTATTCGTTCCTACCTAGCAGATACTACGATAAATGGACAGGATAGTGCTTTAGTATTTCTTGCAACAATTCCTGGGGTTGAATCAATGTCGGAACAGGCTGATATTAATATATCCATGGGCCAATATAGTGCTGCTTCAAGCTTAGTTAGTGAAATTCAAACTACCGGCCTTATGAATGATTTCTGCTCCCTTTCAAATGTCTTAATTCAATTGGGGAACTCAGGCAAAACTGTTTATCAAATGGATAGTGTGCAAATAGATACTGTGACAAATATTGCTTACAGGACGATACAGGCTCAGAGTACGAAAAATGCACAAGCAATTCTAATGCAGGTATACGGGTTAAGCTTCCATGATACTATATTGCCAATTCTTGATAGTGGTAGTGGTCATAGAGCCATTATATCGCAAAACAATCAACAAAATGGTTCTAATGAGAATGTTATTGCCCAAGGTAATGTTAAATTATATCCAAATCCTGCCAATAATAGGCTCACAATTGAATACAATCTTAATAATAATTCAATGTCTACTTTAGTTGTATATGACTTATTAGGTAATAAGATTCAGAGCTATGATTTACCTACTTCTCAGACCATTATTACTGAAGATATATCGAACCTTTCTGCTGGATTTTACGTATATTGCGTTGAAACTTCCGATAAAATTGCCCAGAGAGGTAAGTTTATTGTTGCTAGATAAAAAAAATAAATATGAGAAAACATTGGGTTATATTTATAACTAGCCTGATGCTTTCTCATTTTCTTTGGGCTCAGCCAGTATATTTTAATAACCGGTATGATTTAGGGAACGACCATGTCTACACTTGTAGCGCATCTAATTCTATTTTTGGGGTTTCGGGTGGATATATTGCAGCAGCAGAGGTAGATAGTTTATGCAATTGGGGGAGAGTAGGCCTATTGAAAGTAGACTCGTTAGGTAATAAAGTTTTTGAAAGAAAATATGGAACTGGCATACATTCTTATGGAATTGGAATAAAAGCCTTACTCTTATCAAATGATAATAATTATTTATTAGCGGGGTATAAAGACAGTGCCTTGATTCTATGGAAGTTCGACAAAAATGGTGACACGCTATGGACAAGAACCTATTATGATACACTATACTATTTAAGTAGTTCAACTTGCCAGCTTACACGAGATAAAGGAATAATAGTTGTCGGATTAGCCCAGGAAAAAAAAACTGGGTTAAGGCAAATCCTTCTGCTTAAAGCTGATTCCTCCGGCAAACAGCAATGGAAAAAAATATTTACAAGTTCCAGCAATGATTGGGGATACAGCGTGGATACATGTAGAGATGGAGGATACATTGTAGGGTCAGGGTGGAACAATGCACAACTAACAAAAATTGATAGTTCGGGCAAGATGATATGGCAATATAATTACTCTTCGGCAACTGGACTTGCAGGCGGTGTCATTACAACGAAAAAGGGAAAATTTGTATTTATTAGTGCTTGGGGAACGGTTCATAAAGAAACAGGATTTTTTGAAGTTTCTGATTCTGGCAAATTGCTTATGTCTAATCACTATAATGATACAGGAACCTCAACAGGCCCAAGTACACTTATTGAATTGAACAATGGGCATTTTTTAGACGTAGGACAAGTTACAGATGGCAATACAGTAGACGGTTCTTTGTTACTAATCGATAGTACCGGTAATTTGCTGTGGTATAGGAATTATAAGAAATTAAAGGCACCGAATAGCCAAAATTATTTGAGGGATGTTAAATCCACTTTGGATGGCGGTTTTATTGCAAGTGGGTTCTGTATCCCTTCTGCTCCCGATACAGGCAAGCAAGATGTATGGGTTATAAAGCTGGATAGTAATGGATGTGATTCCATTGGTCATTGTTCATCAGTTATAACTTCTTTACCAGAGAAACTGGATGAAAGTGAAAATGTTAAAATTTATCCCAATCCAAACAATGGTATTTTTACCGTTGCATTACAAGTTGAAACTGGTGGGACTCAAATAGAGATTTTTGATATGCTTGGACAAAGTATTTATAAAAGAGAACTTCACTCTGCTTATAAAAGTATCAATATCACTAGTCAGCCCCCAGGGATATATTTATATAGAGTCATTTCAGGAAATCTTAATTTAATCTCAAGCGGTAAATTTATTATCCAGAAGTAGAATACAGTCTTATGAAACGAATTTATTTTTTAATATTTGCGTTGCTTGGTTTTGGCAGTGGGATTTCCAATGCACAATATACTGTTTTGCATAATTTCAGTGGAATAGGAGGTACACATCCCAACGGCTCATTAATTATTTCCGGTAATATGCTTTATGGTATGACTGAGCTAGGGGGGGCATATAATGAAGGCTGTATTTTTTCTATCGATACGAATGGTATTGGATATCGAAAACTTTATGATTTCGATGGTACAGATGGAGCATACCCTTTAGGAATAACTTAAAAATCAACCATAGGATTATTGCAGTCCCAATAGTTATAAGAATAGGTACATTATATAATAAATCAAACATCTGATATAACGTTATTGCTTTATTTTGGTGCCGTTTTTATCATAATCTTTAGTGGGTCCAGCTTTACCATTGACATAATTAGTTTCAGACTTTAGCTTGCCATTCTCATAATATTCTTTTGATTCTCCATTCATTTGCCCATTTTTGTATGATGCAACATATTGCATTTTGCCATTGCTCCAATAGGTCTTCCATCTACCCGACTGTTTTTTGTTCTTCAAATATTGAACTGTTTTCTTTATTCCATTGTCATACCATTCTTTGTAATTACTGTAATAAGCTCGTCCTTGACACTTTAATTGCCCATTGGGGTAATATTCCAGTTGTTTTCCAGGGTTTTCTATTCCGTCTTTTGAATAAAACATTTTCAACCGCACTTTGCCGTCTTCATACCAATATGTGCAATTGTCGCAATATATCGAGGCAAGAGAATCACCTACCATACCACCCATAGTAAGATGGTCAAATTTTTCTGTCCGTATTACCTTATAAGTAGTTTCAAAGCTTTTCCTTCCATTATCATACCATTCTGTACACTTGCCTGTAAGCATACCAGAATATGTCTTTATGCTTTTCAAATTACCATTATCATACCATTCTTTACAAACACTATCAGTTATACGGCCATCCCAATTATAAGCTGTTCCGCCTTTAAGAACATTTACCTTGTAGTGGTAGTCGGAATTTATTTTGCCGTCATTATAGTATATCAGCGTATGTGACTTCTTATTGACTGAATCATTTGTAGAGGTAAAAACAGATTTTTCTGCGAGTGCTCCATTCTTATACCATCGGGTATAAATACTATCTACAGGATAATTTCTATTATTTGGGAAGTGAAGGTAATATCGTATCTCCAGTGTTTTTTTATTCCCGCTATTATACCATTGCTCTACTTTTTCAAACCTTACAGAATGGAAAAGAAAGGAAGTATCTGTTTCATTTATGTTTCCATGTAAATTCTTGGCCTCAGCCTTATTGGTAAACCCGTTACTATCATCTACACCGCTTTGTTGCCCCAAAACTGTTAGGGTGAAGCAAAATGATACAAGTATGATTAAGATGGGCTTCATGCTATTGCTTATTGGTCATATAGTTTATCTATATCTGAAAATTGTGTCTTTAGTAATTTTAATTCTACCCAACGTATCAAAGTATCTGGTTGTTATCGATACTTCTCTCACAGTGTCATAGATATTCTCATCCTTAACAAAATGACCTATATCAACCTCTTTCATTGTTCTTCCATTAGTATCTTTATAATCAGTCAAGGTATCATTCTCATCATTGGAAAGATAGTAGAGTACAACGATATGTTTGGTAATTCTCCCCTTACTGTCTTTATAATCAATTACCCTAGGGGTAGAATTGATACAGCCATAAAAGAAACAAGCTAACAAGGATATAAGTATGAGTAAGAATGCCTTCATGTTATCATGACAGATGTAACAGTACCAGATTCATTTTATGTAGTATTTCACCAAATTAAACGTATCCGCAGTGTTTGTTATCCAACGTACCATGCCTACATTTTTTGCCCAATAGACTTTTTTATCATACCCAGTGCTGTCTTCACTAAATATTACATTTTTATAAACCGTACTATTAATTATTACTGAATCTATTTGATAGGCAAGCGCACTATTAAATTTATCAAATGTATTTGTTGTGTTATTATATAATACTGAAAACGCCCCCATTGTAAAATCGGTTTGACTGCTTTGGCCATTTGGGTTAATTATCCAATATGCACTTTCAAAAGCATCAGGTGGTATTGGAACAAAATAATAGGCTGTATTTATAGTATATACATAATCCTGAAATTCATCGTTAGGGAAAGAAGGGTATTTAGGACCACCCATAAAAGTGGCATCGATACTTGAAACATAAATAGAATCTCTTTCGTGGTTGGATGATGAATATACCCACCAGTTTCCTTCCTTCAAAATTCCAAAATAAGGTATGGTTGCTGGGTCAAGATTATGCACAGTTATTGCATGGGGCTTTATACAAGATGAAAAGACAAATGATGCAAAGGCTATAAGTAGGGTAGTGGTTTTGCTTTTCATAGTGGTAAATTTAATCAAAAAGCGATAACCAGCCAAACTACGCCGTAGCTCAGATGGTTAGAGCAGCGGACCTGAAATTACCCTTTATTGAGGTCATAAGTCAGCGTTACTCCTCCGCTAAGATACCTGTACACATATATGCCATATGAATTAACTCCATTAAATAAGGCAGATAAATCTATTATAGAATAACCTATCATGGGAATTACTGTGAAATTTCTATTAATGCGAATACTTATTCCAGTTTGATAAAATAAACGTAAATCAATTTCATGCTTATTCTCAAATGCACCCTGAATAAAAAAGGATTCTTTTTGTTCGGAATATAGTTGAACATTCCCAATAAAATCTAACTCATTATACCAGCCTAGCGTATGTTTTTTTGTTGTATTTATAAATGCACCAATGCAAAATTCTCCAGTGTTTATCTGCTCAATAGGTTCGGGAGGGCCATATGCAACTTCCCAACAAACCTCTCCCATGTACATGTTTTGCGAATATCCGATTCCAAGGTTTAATCCATATGAAAAATGCTTGGTTTCAGCCAATACATAGTTATATGAAAACGAAAAACAAGGCTGCACACTTGTACTGGGTTGTATAGGACTAAACCAAGGACCTGTTGAAATTGATAGTGGTGAAAAACCAGTTATAACATTTATTCCGCCATTAAGTGAAATGGAACTTCGATTTAAACTTTTAGTGGTATCCTGTCCATGGCTCACATTAAAGTTAATGAGTATAAGTAAGATGCAGAGATTTTTCATAGTGGTACTAATTAATATGTTGTAAGATTGATAAACGGATTTATTATCGTTTTATTATTCTGTTTTACACATTAAACAGACAAACTATGCCGTAGCTCAGACGGTTATAGCAGTGGACCATATTTTACCCCGATTAATTATCTTTGATATATGGATAGGATGAAAAAAAGCAATTATTTGCGACACAAATATCGTAATAAGTGGTTACATGTGTTTTTTCTGGATTTGGTGAAACATGGCCTTTTGGTGAAACATGGGTGAAGCATTTTGCCTCCGGAATGAACGTAGATGAACGAGGAAAGTATTTGATTTTAGTGCCCTTTGCAATGAAATGAACGATAACGAGCGCTAATGAACGTAAAGCTGTGGCCCCGCCAGGAATCGAACCTGGATCAGAAGTTCCGGAAACTTCCATACTATCCGTTGTACTACAGAGCCATAAGTGCTGGTAAAAGTAGAAAGAATTTTTAAGTGCTATTCTTCATCGGCTGCTTCATGCAGGGCTACATGTAAGTGATTGTCCCGTACAAAATTACACCAGTGGCAATCTTCCTTGCCACATCCCTTTTTAAATTCGTGATTTTGAATCTTTTGCCATGTATCGGTAATCTGTGCAGTTACAATTTCAATATCGCGCTCCGATATGGGCAGTTTTTCCTTTTTATATTCATCTTTCACCGGCTCAATAAAGTCAAATTCCGAGCTTTCAGCCTGCCAGTCGTTACGCCGGTTATTATCCAATAATATCTTATAAAATACAGCCTGTCTCCAGTAATCTCCCCCAATTAAGTCTACTTCATTTGGCGGATTCAGTTTTTTCTTTGCATTATCATATCTTCCTGTTTTGTAATCCACCACATTTACCATTTTGCCATCAAACTCTAGCTTATCAAGCTTGCCATTAAGTGGCACGCCCTGAACTTCTACATTCCGTATGTTTACTTCAAGGCTAACTATCCTGTTCCATTTGTTTATATAGAAGTCGTAATAAGCGGGCAATATTTTCTCTCCATATTCCAGCCTGCGCTTAAACTGCTCCTTAGTAAATGATTCCCTGTTCCGGTGCATGTAAAGGGTAAAATCATCTACCATGGTTTGCTTGCCAGGAAAAGTATTATTGTTTGCCTTCATTTTCTCAAACAGCGCTTGCAAGGTCAGGTGAATGGCACTACCAAATGCCATTGATTCACTTTTAGCAGCGGGTACCCTTATCAAATTTTGGTAATAGAACTTTATAGGGCAATCCAGGTAATTGTTAAGGTGTGTGACACTTAGTGAGTAGTTTTCAAGCAACTTGTTTATGTATTGCTTGTCTACGAGTTCTATTTCCGGTGCAACTTTATCGGTGTATTGAAGTTCCAGGTATTCAGTAAGCATACTTTCCTCCACCTGCTTTTTAATTTCAGTAAGGTTACTGCCTTCTAATAGTTCTCCAATAAATTCAGAACGTTCCAGGTTTTTTCCATTTGCATCTTTAACAGGGTAAGATATGGTGAGGTGCGTTTTTGCTCTGGTTATAGCAACGTAAAATAGTCTTCTCGATTCTTCCAGGTCATCCACTTCATGTTTGCTTGTGGAAAGATTATCAGGTAGCCTGAACGTGCGTGAACCGGCAGCATTTTTCTCGTCCCACACACCTCGGTTGCACCCTATAATAAATACATATTCAAACTCTGTCCCTTTAGATCCATGTGCCGTCATAAGGTTTACACCGTTCTCCACTGCAGAGATCTTTTGCATGCCTATGCGGATGTAATGTTTCTGCATAGTATCTATCATATCGAGTATGCGCTGTAATGAAATTCCGGGATCTTTACGTGTTTCCACTTTTACGAAATTGAACAGGGCGGTTAATACCTGCATTAACCAGGCTTTTTCGGAAGAGTTTATAATGTAATTTAAAATGCCTGCTTCACGCACTACTTCCTCAAATAATTCCTGCAGTGTAAGGTTGTTTAACTTCCCAACCAAGTACTCTAAAACTTTACTTACTCTTTTTATTTCGTTTACTTCGGCTTGTGTAAATAAGTCCGACACGCCATCGGCCTGTTCACTTATAGCACGCCGTATCGAATAAGTTTCTTTCCTGTTTCCATATTTCTTCTGCGAGACCTCTAGGCTAATTTTTGCAATATCTAATGGTGGAATATTGAAGAAATCGAAATGCAGTATTTCGAATAACAGCTCATCCCCACTATATGCAGTATCATTTTCTGAAGCGACATACTTCAGTATTTTCAATATTTTGTGGATGAATGGCATCTCAAGCAGGTTTACATTCCGCTTCATATTTACGCCTACCTTCTTCTGTTCAAGATAAGTTGCCAGATCCTCTACTTGCTTATGGTTACGGTATATTACAGCAATCTCTTTAGGCGAAACCCCGCTGGCTATGAGTTCTGTTATTTCATTTGCAATATAAACTGCTTCATGCCCTGTATTAGGATATTCTACTATTGCGGGAATGTTATTTATAGCCTGTAGTTTGACATTTGATGCAATAAGATTTTTATCAAGACTCTTATCTGTATTTACAACCCTTTCCTTATTATGTTCAATAAGTTTTTTAGCAACATCAAGTATAACTTGGGTGGAGCGATAATTTTCGGTAAGAACAATCTTCTTTATATCCTTTTCGTACTGAGTGGCAAAATGCCTGATATTTTCTACATTGGCATCCTGGAAAGAAAATATGGATTGGTCATCATCGCCAACAACAAATACATTGGGCACATCCCAATAGTCAATTAAATACCTTAACAATAAGTTTTGAGAACCGCTTGTATCCTGGAACTCATCAACCAAAAAATAAAGAAAGCGTTCCTGGTAGGTGAGCAGCATATTGGGGTTTTCTTTAAATGCTGCCAATACCCATAGTATCATATCATCAAATGTGTAGCGTGCCATTTCGTTCATCATATCCACATATTGCGGATATAAATTAACAGCAGCCCGGAGTTTTTCCATATTCTCCGTCTCCTCTTTTATTTTGACAATATTCGGATCACCTGCATTAAAGGTTTTGTATTTTCTTTTATAAACAAAGCCATCTTTTGCGGGTAGTTCGTTTATATATGCATCAATTCGTTCATTCAGGAATTGAATGCTCCATGCCTCACGTTTCATGAGTGAGAAAAGGTTCCTTACCCTGAACGTCTCAAAAGAAATATCGCCTTTAAATTTCTTTAATGGACTTTCTTTAGGTAATGAATCAAGAAGTTTCTGGAATAATTCCACTTCTTCCAGTTCTGAAATAGCTTCCAGGTTTTGCTTGCCGAAATAGGACAAGTTGTCCTGTATTACTTCATTACAAAAGGAATGAAATGTATGTATGTTTACCCTATGTGCAGCAGGGCCTATGAGTGAAAAGAGCCTGTTCCGCATTTCTATTCTTCCGGTATCAGTATATGTCAGACACAATATACAGTGAGGTGGGGTATCGGTATTTTGTAATATTTTGCCAATACGGGTAGCAAGTATTTGCGTTTTGCCTGTTCCCGGCCCTGCAATTACCAATACCGGTCCTTCAATAGCTTCTATGGCTTCACTTTGAGCTTTGTTAAGCTTCACAAAAGCCTCATTAAAAGCTATATCATATTTTGACTTGGTAGAACTCATTTTTAGTGCTGCCTCAGCTCAAAGTTTTCTCCTAAATACAATTTACGTGCTTCAGGGTCATCGGCCAGCTGAGATGCGGAACCAGCTTTTAGTATTCTTCCTTCGTATAGAAGATATGCCCTGTCAGTTATGGAAAGCGTTTCGTGTACGTTGTGGTCGGTAATTAGTATGCCTATATCTTTCTTTTTCAGTTGAGCAATAATTTTTTGAATGTCTTCAACTGCAATTGGGTCAATCCCGGCAAAAGGCTCATCCAGTAATATAAAGCTTGGGTCAACGGCAAGGCAACGTGCTATTTCCGTTCTTCTGCGCTCACCGCCTGATAACACATCTCCCCTTGAATCACGTATGTGTTGCAGCCCGAATTCATCCAAGAGGTTTTCGAGTTTTTCTTTTTGTTTTTCTTTACTCAATCCCGTCATTTCAAGCACCAGCTTTAGGTTGTCTTGTACGCTCAGTTTGCGGAAAATTGATGCTTCCTGTGGCAGGTATGTTATTCCTCTTTTAGCCCTTTTATACATGGGCTCATTAGTAATATCAGCGTTATCAAGAAAAATTTCTCCTTCATTGGGTTTTACCAATCCTACTATCATATAAAATGATGTGGTTTTTCCGGCACCATTAGGGCCAAGTAATCCAACAATTTCACCCCGGCTAACCTCAATAGAAACCTTATTTACAACAGTGCGTCGTTTGTATTTTTTTATAAGCTGGGTTGTGCGTAAAATCATAGTTAAAATATAAGTTGAAGGGTTCCCATAATCGCAAATCGTGAAATATTTGGGTCATTAAGATATGAAAGCCGCCATAGTGCATCAATGCGTACGAACTTGAATATGTTTTCAACTCCAAGGTCTGCTTCTGAATATGGCCCGCTGTTCAGGCTTCTTAGTGTAGAAGGGAAAACAAGCAATTGCTCATTTTTAGGGTTGATAGAGCCTATCAATAATTTGCAGCCTGCAACTTCTCTCCATTTCAGTTTTCTGAAGAGTGGTATTTTATTAAAGAAATAGCCTTCGAAGTGATGCTCAATATTTAATCCAAGATACTCATCACTCGCAAACTCATAATAATTCATCATATTATACGAGTTGTCATCATATACATAAGTTTCGTTACCGGGATGTAATTGCATAAGCGGGTATGGAACGGTGCCAAATATCTTTCCACCTTCAATATAATAATGCGTATCACCAAAAGGATTAATGTGCAAAACTTCGCTAATGCCAAGTACTATTTTGTGATACAAATAATCTCCCTGGAAAATCCCTTGCAGCCCTGCAGTATATTGTAATATGAGGGTTGGATACCTTGTTCCTACATCACTGCGGCTCATACTGTACACGATATATTTATCATCGTAAGAAAAATTCAAATAAAGCTGTAGGGCAGGTGCATGTATATTGGGCTTGGTGAAATGTTGCCCGTAATCGCCAAGAAATTCGTATTGGTTATTTTGCAGTGGTGAGAAAATGCGATCTATATATGATAGTTTGAGTTCAAGTCCCGTGAATATGTCCCTATCATATGAAAATCGGGTTTCCTGCACACGCGTCAGATTACTTACCGGGGCACGGGCAAGCAATGAGGTGAGGATATTATCTCGTCCGAATATATCATCAGAGCGGCCCAATATTTGCAAATCATCACTATAATGTAACTCTATTTGCTGCCATGGAGTTTTGGTTATAAAAGTTTTAAAACCCAGGCCATATTTCATTTTCATATCCTGGAAACCGTACGCGGTGTATCCGCTTAATTCATACCATGTACTGAATTTATCACTGGTTCGTCCACTAAACTTTAGCCTTGAGCCTTCGACGGTATTATAACTATAAAAGTTAGTTATAGGTCCTAAGTCAAAATTTCCATATGTATGGTAGCCTGTAAGAAGTAATACGGTTGCGTTATAAGCATGGTGGTATATAGGCAATGATTGAACTGTATCAACCATTTTGTAAATGCTTTTTTCGTTTTTTGAGAGTGGTTCTTGTCGTATCGAATCCCAATATTTAATTGAACGGCTCTCAGCGCTATCTTCCACTGCTATGTTAGAAGTTATATCATAAAACTTATCTTCTTTAGGCTGGTTAAGCACGAAATTCTTATAGAGACTTGTCTTTCTGCCATAAAAACCCGTCCCCTTCTTGTCAAGTGCAAAATCTATAATCAGTTTGTTCTTGCTCTGCATCCAATACTTTTTGTCAACCTCAACATACTCCTGTATTACACTAAATGCTTGTACAAAGTTGATATTCACATCACTTGGCATAGTCATTTCTAATCGCTGCAGTGCATAGCTGCTATCGGCAATCCACATATTGCCTGAAAAGGCAAACTCTTGTTTGTGCTTTGGCTTAAACTGAATTTGATAACACCAGTGTCCATCAAGATTCAAACTGTCAATAAGGTAGTATTTATAAAAGACATTCCAGTTATACGAAATAGGGCTATTAAATTCCTGACCAAAAATGAGGAAAGTGTTTTTGTACAGGTCAACGTTCTGGTACATATCTCCTGTAAACTGTCCAACACTTTGGTTCTTAAATCCCGAGAACTTGGTCGCCTTAATAACTTCTTTTTTAAACCTCGGACTGTTGCGGTAATAGTAATCAGAAACAGCTTCGGATATAAATACAGGCAGATATGGTTTTTCTTTTACATTGCTACTGTCAATGTTTTTAAAGACAAAATTGACAGGTTTGAGTATTTTTTTGTTCTCAGCAGATTTTGAAATATTGTTCAGATCAAATTCGAGTTTGTTATATATCTCATACTGGTAAGCCTCAATATAACTGGGGTCATTATGTTCTTTGTGCTCCATTACCTTCCGCATTATTTTCCAGGCAGGGTTTTCGCCAGGGTGAATAGTAGCCTCAGTCAATGAAGTAGATTCAGGATCAAGAAAAATATTTATTTCTTGCGTTTGGTGATTCCTAATAGCCTTGGAGGTATGCTTATACCCGATGTAAGATACAAGAATAGAATCGGAAGATGCAGTGGTCACAATTTTATAATTACCTTCAAAGTCACTCGATGCACCTATTGTTGTATTTCTAAGCAATACATTGACAAAGGGCATAGGCTCCCGGGTTTGCGAGTCGTATATTTTTCCGGTTATAACAGTTTGGGTAAATGCAATAACAGGCAAAACGAAAAATATCGCTCCCCAAAAACACCTTACTATAATTTTATTTCCCGTCATTTATCTTGTTAAGCAGCATTTACAATATTCATAAGGTAATTGCCATAGCCACTTTTTAATAATGGTTCGGCTAATTTCTTAAGTTGTTCCTTATTAATAAAGCCCATACGGAAGGCAACTTCTTCAATACAGCCAATATTCATGCCCTGACGTTCTTCAATTACTTGCACAAATTGAGAAGCCTGCATTAGTGATGCAAATGTACCTGTATCGAACCATGCAGTGCCTCGTTCCAGTATACTTACTTTAAGTTTTCCCTGCTTCAGGTATTCTTTATTTACGTCTGTTATTTCATATTCACCACGGGCGCTTGGTTTTAAATTTTTCGCAATTTCAACCACGCTGTTATCATAAAAATAAAGGCCGGGTACAGCATAATTAGAACGGGGCTGTTTAGGTTTTTCCTCTATCGATATTACGTGATTTTCTTTATCAAATTCAACAACACCGTAGCGTTCAGGGTCCGATACGTGGTAGGCAAATACAATTCCGCCATCCGGGTTTTGGTTCGACTGGAGCAGTCTTCCTAGTCCTGTACCATAAAATATGTTATCACCCAGTACAAGAGCTACTTTATCTTTTCCTATAAATTTTTCACCTATTACAAATGCTTGTGCCAGACCATTAGGTACTTCTTGTACCGCATATTCAATTCTGCAGCCCAGGCTTTTACCATCTCCCAGCAAGCGTTTAAAGTTTGGAGTATCCTGTGGTGTAGATATGATAAGTATCTCATTAATTCCCGTCATCATAAGTACCGATAATGGGTAGTATATCATGGGCTTATTATAGATAGGCATAAGCTGCTTACTGGTAGCGAGTGTAAGTGGGTGTAAACGTGTGCCAGAGCCACCTGCAAGTATAATTCCTTTCATAAATGATACGTTTGTAAATAGATTAACGTTAAAGATACAAACTTATTGATTTTCGTGTGTATTTACTAAAAAATATAGCCCTTAAAAAACTAAAGAATAACCCTATCTTTGCTACCCTTAATTTACTATTATGAAATTCGCTACTAAAGCTATACATGCAGGGCAAGAGCCCGACCCAACAACAGGAGCAATTATGACTCCTATTTACCAAACATCTACTTATGTTCAGTCTGCACCGGGTAAGCACAAAGGTTATGAATATTCACGCACACATAACCCTACCCGTAAAGCATTAGAACAGAACCTTGCTGCACTTGAGGATGGAAAACACGGTCTTTGTTTCAGCAGTGGTATGGCAGCAGAAGATTGTATTATAAAGCTCCTTAGCCCTGGTGATGAAGTCATTTCTACTAACGATCTGTACGGTGGTTCATACAGACTCTTTACCAAGATATTCGCTAACTATGGTATTAAGTTTCATTTTATACCCATGGCAAATGCAAGTGATGTGGCGAAGTTGGTAAATAAGAACACCAAACTTATTTGGGTTGAAACACCTACCAACCCAATGCTTAATATTATTGATATTAAAGCGGTTGCCGAAGTAGCTAAAAAGAACAATGTTTTACTCGGTGTTGATAATACTTTTGCTTCTCCTTACCTGCAAAACCCATTGAATCTTGGTGCTGATATAGTTGTTCACTCAGTAACTAAATACCTTGGCGGGCACTCTGATGTGGTAATGGGGGCTATTGTTTGCAACGATGATAAGCTTGCAGAAAGGCTTGCCTTTATTCAGAATAGTTGCGGCGGAATACCTTCACCACACGATTGTTTCCTGGTGTTGAGAGGAACTAAAACTCTTCACATCCGTATGGACAGGCATTGCGAAAATGGAATAAAGGTTGCGGAATATCTCAAGACTCATCCTAAAGTTAACAAGATTTACTGGCCTGGTTTTCCTACACATCCTAACCACGATGTTGCTAAAAAGCAAATGAGGGGCTTTGGTGGTATGATGTCATTCACATTAAAAGAAGATAAGCTGGAAGCAGCTCACAAGGTACTTTCTAAGTTCAAGATATTTTCACTGGCCGAGTCATTAGGTGGTGTAGAATCACTTTGTGGACATCCTGCAAGTATGACACATGCATCAATACCTAAAGAAGAACGTGAAAAAACTGGAGTGGTAGATTCACTTATCCGTTTAAGTGTAGGTATTGAAGATGCTGACGACCTTATTGCAGATTTGAAACAAGCATTAGAATAATATTCATGTTAAACTTAACAGGTAAAAGAGCATTGGTGTGTGGCAGTACACAGGGTATAGGTAAAGCCTCGGCATTGCAATTATCAAGCCTTGGTGCAAGTGTTACACTGGTTGCACGCAACGAAGATGCACTTAAAACAACATTGAAAGAATTAGCAACAAATGCAGGCCAAAAGCACGATTATATAGTTGCCAATTTTGATAAGCCCGAAGAGTTAAAAGCCAGTGTAGAAAAGTATCTTATAGGTGGGAATGAGTTCCACATATTAGTGAATAATAGTGGAGGGCCTAGCGGTGGAGAAATAACACAAGCCAAGCCTGAGGACTTTATCAATACATTCCAAAGGCATTTGATATGCAATCACCTATTGACCCAATTAGTAATTCCTGGAATGAAGAAGAACAGGTATGGCCGCATTATTAATATTATTTCTACTTCAGTTAAGGAACCAATAAAAGGCCTGGGTGTATCAAATACTATACGTGCTGCGGTGGCTAACTGGTCAAAGACCATGTCATTTGAACTTGGCCTTTTTGGTATAACGGTAAATAACGTATTGCCGGGAGCAACTGAAACAGCGCGTATTACCGATATAGTTTCCAATACATCAAAGAAGACAGGCAAGAGCGAAGAACAGGTTAAAGCCGATATGCTGAGCAAGATACCTGCGGGGCGTTTTGCCAAGCCTGAGGAGATTGCTTATGCAGTTGCTTTTCTTGCTTCGCCTGAAGCTTCATACATCAATGGTACCAATATGCCCGTGGATGGTGGCAGGATGGGTTGCTTATAACCAATATTTAAAATTTTAATAAACAAAGAACAATGAAAAAAGCAGAGATTCAAACAGTAAAGGGCACTATGAAAGTAGAGTTCTACGAGCAGGATGCACCGGGAACAGTAGAGAATTTTGTGAAACTTGCAAAGGCCGGTTTTTACGATGGACTTAAGTTCCACAGGGTTATACCTGACTTTGTTATACAAGGCGGTTGCCCTACAGGCACTGGTACCGGGGGACCGGGATACCAAATACGTTGCGAGACTTCAGGCAATAACCAATACCACGACAGAGGTGTGTTAAGCATGGCACATGCAGGGCCTAATACCGGTGGCTCACAATTCTTTATCTGCCATAGCCGTACCAACACTAAACATCTTGACAGAAAGCATACTTGCTTTGGTAAAGTGGTTGAAGGCCTTGATGTGATTGATCAGATAGTTGCAGGTGATGTTATTAATAAGATAATTATTACTGAGTAGTAGTTTAATATTTTAAGAAGGCTTACCTGTTTTCGAATAGGTAAGCTTTTTTATTTACCTCTGAACGTATTGTTTCTCGTAGTATTTCTGGTAGTCACCCGATGTAACATTGTTTAACCAGGCTTCATTGGCAAGGTACCAGTCAACTGTTTTTTCAAGCCCTTCTTCAAATTGTAATGAAGGTTTCCAGCCCAGTTCTTTTTGAATCTTGGTTGAATCAATAGCGTAGCGCATATCGTGGCCGGCGCGGTCTTTTACAAAGGTTATAAGCTTTGCTGATGTGCCAGTTGCACGGTTCAGTTTCTTATCCATGATTTTGCAGAGCAAATTGATAAGGTCAATATTCTTCCATTCGTTATGCCCGCCAATATTATAAGTGTTGCCAATGGTTCCTCTATACACAATTACATCAATGGCTGAAGCATGGTCTTCTACAAATAGCCAGTCGCGAATGTTTTCGCCTTTGCCATAAACAGGCACCGGCTTATTGTCCTTAATGTTATGTATAGCAAGCGGAATAAGCTTTTCAGGGAAATGGTGCGAACCATAATTATTTGAACAGTTTGATATTACTACCGGTAATTTATAAGTATGGTAATAAGCCATTACAAAATGGTCGGAGCTGGCCTTAGAAGCAGAGTAGGGGCTGCGCGGATCATAAGCGGTCGTTTCAGTAAAGAACCCTGTTGCGCCCAGTGAACCAAAAACTTCATCTGTAGATATGTGATAGAAAAGCTTGCCTTCCATACTATTTGCCCAGCTCTTTTTTGCAGCATTTAACATATTAATGGTTCCTATAACATTGGTAATAGCAAACTCAGTTGGGTTTGAAATCGAACGGTCCACATGTGATTCAGCAGCCAGGTGGACAACTGCATCAAAATTATATTTAATAAAAAGCTCGTCAATAAAGTTCTTGTCGGTAATATCTCCTTTTACAAAAGTATAGTTAGGTTTATTCTCAACATCGGTAAGGTTTTGCAGGTTGCCTGCATACGTAAGCTTATCGAGGTTAATGATTTTGCTGTCGGGATAATTATTGACAAATCTCCTTACAACATGCGAGCCGATAAAGCCTGCACCGCCCGTAATAAGTATGGTTTTAAAATCGCGTTTCATTTTTTATAAACTCCAGTAAGCAAATTTGTGAATCTTGTTTCTGTATATGCCTTTAACATCAACTACTACACCCTGAGAGGTTAGTATAGATGCAAAGTAATCTTCGTTTAGTGCGGTGTATTGTTTGTGATTTACAGCAATAATTACCGCATCGTAGTTTTTACCCACTTCTTTCACTAATTCAAAACCATATTCTTCTTTCAGTTCTTCTGAATCAGCAAGGGGGTCTGTAACATCTACTGTCAGTGAAAAAGATTTCAATTCCTTTACTACATCTGCAATACGCGAGTTGCGTATATCCATTACATTTTCTTTAAATGTAGCGCCCATTACCAATACCTTGGCTTTTGATATGTCTTTACCGGTTGCAATTATTTTCTTTACTGCATTCTTGGCGACATAAAACCCCATCGAGTCATTTACATAACGCCCCGAATTAATAACGTGTGTATGGTAACCCAAAGCTTCAGCTTTGTGTATGAGATAGTATGGGTCAACGCCTATACAGTGGCCGCCTACAAGTCCCGGTGAGAAATTTAAGAAATTCCATTTGGTGCCTGCTGCTGCTAATACATCGTATGTATTTATATCCATACGATTAAAGATGATAGACAGCTCATTCATCAGTGCAATGTTCACGTCGCGCTGGGTGTTCTCAATAATTTTAGCTGCTTCAGCAACTTTGATTGATGGAGCTTTGTGCACTCCCGGCTCAACAATAATAGAATATACATCAGCAATGGTATCAAGCGCTTCCTTATCGCAACCCGATACTATTTTTAAGATCTTGGTAATAGTATGTTCCTTATCTCCCGGGTTAATACGCTCAGGAGAATAACCTACTTTAAAGTCCTTGCCCATTTTCAGGCCGGAAAGCTTTTCTATTATAGGTACACAGTCTTCTTCGGTACAGCCCGGGTAAACGGTCGATTCATAAACAACATAGTCACCTTTCTTAATTACTTTACCAATGCTTTCGCTGGCTTTAATAACAGGTGTAAGGTCGGGCTTGTTTGAATTATCTATTGGGGTAGGTACTGCAACAATAAAGAAGGATGCCTGTTTCAATACTTCCAATGAATCAGTAAACTCAATATCGCAGCCTTCAAAATCGCTTTTAGGCAGTTCACCACTCGGGTCAATGCCATGTTTCATCATATCAACCCTCTTCGCGTTAATATCGAAACCAATTACTTTTACTTTACGTGCAAAAGCGAGTGCAATGGGCAGGCCCACATAGCCTAAGCCGATAAGGGCAATCTTCGCTTTTTTGTTAAGAATCTCTTGTTGCATTTTTTATTTTTTTTTGGCGGCGTATATCCTTTCAATCATATCTACCACCTTCATTCCTTCAAGGGCATTGGTAGTAACCGATGAATCTCCTTTCAACGTTTTTACTACGTTTTCAATAATATAATGATGGTTAGCCGCAGAGCCTTTGTATGAACCATAATCATTGGCAGGATTGGTTGGAGCTAATGTTGGCATATTATAGTCCTTAATGTGGCAATACTCTATCTTGTCCATGTATTGGCCACCTACTTTTACAGTTCCGTTTTGTCCAATAATAGTCAAGCTGCTTTCAAAATTGGTATCCCATACCGAGGTAGAGAAGTTAATGCAACCCATTCCCTGTTTTGTGAAATGGAAACTCACTACACCACTATCATCAAACTCTGTATTCTTCTGATGGTTAAAGTTGAAGAAGTGCGCTTTTACTTTATCTATATCGCCAAAGAGCCAATACATCATATCTATAAAGTGAGAGAACTGTGTGAACAATACTCCACCATCCATATCTTTTTTGCCCTTCCATGTTCCTGCCTTATAATAGCGCTCATCACGGTTCCAGTAGCAGTTGAGCTGAACCATATATATATCGCCCAGTTTTTTCGACTCTATCAATTCCTTCAACCATTCTGCTGGTGGAGAGTAACGGTTTTGCATTACACAAAATACCTGGCGGTGCACCTGCATCGATTTATGTATCACCTCTTCGCAATCTGATTTTTTAAGTGCCATAGGTTTTTCACAAACCACATGTTTCTTCGCTTCCAATACATTCAATGCATGGGTAGCATGCAAGCCGTTAGGGCTGCAAACCGAAACCACATCCATATCAATACCTGATGAAAGCATAGCTTCTACCGAAGGAAAGAATGGAACATTAGGATATGCATCGAGGCCAAGTTTTTCTTTAGGTAATACATCGCAAAGGGCAACAAGTTCACAATCTTCGTTTCTGGTGATCATTTCAGCATGGCGCTTGCCAATGTGGCCGCATCCTATTACCCCGAACTTTATTTTGTTGCCGCTCATTATGCTTTTATTTTATGTACTTCTCCGTTTTCCAATTTGTATTTTTCTTTGCTTTCAGGGCATTCTGCAATACCGTTCTTATCAAAACTCAGGCGGTGACCATATTCGCTCATCCAGCCTATTTGTTTGGCAGGGTTGCCTACTACCAATGCATAAGGTTTAATATGCTTAGTTACTACAGCACCGGCGCCAATGAATGCAAACTCGCCAATATCATGCCCGCAAACTATGGTTGAGTTGGCACCGATAGTAGCACCTTTTTTTACCGTTGTTTTAGCGTATTGCCCCCTGCGGTTAATGGCACTGCGTGGGTTAACCACATTGGTAAATACCATTGATGGTCCCAGGAAAACATCATCTTCGCAAATAACTCCTGTATATATCGATACGTTATTTTGAATCTTAACATTATTGCCCAATACAACACCAGGAGATACCACTACGTTCTGCCCTATGTTGCAGTTTTTTCCAATAACGCAATCGGGCATTATATGGCTGAAGTGCCACACTTTGGTTCCTTCGCCAATTTTGCAGCCTTCGTCTACAATAGCGCTGGGGTGGATGGTTATATTAGCTGTATTACTCACTCGTCTTTTTTATAGGTGTGCAAAAGTAATGAAAATCATTAGAAAAGTCGTAAGGGATAAGGGGTAAGTCATTGAACGAAGCACCGTCACTGCGAATCCCATCTCCTATCAAATATGGGATGTGGCAGTCTCAGTTTTAATTGCTAAGTGTCGGTTTTGGCGGAAATAATATGATATTTTAAGCGATTTTTGTATTTACCCCTTATTTTGATTTGTTATTGATAATCAGATGCTTAAATGGGGTGACACTTTTTGCTTCTTGGTTTTATTTAATGCCTTGATAATTAACCATTTACATTTTTAAAATGCCCAAAAAGTGTTACCTTTTGGTACCCCCATCAGTAGATGTACAAGTGTCGGTTTTTGTCGGTTGTTTTTGCCACAGATTACGCAGATTTTCCATAGAACTTTTACTTAATCCCTTAGGGCTTACAAATATAGTCAATAAATATAATATATGGAATAAAATGTTTATTAATTTTTGAACAGTCTAAAAACTTGACAGTAAATAATTTTGGTGGATAGTGGCAAATACTTTTTATTCGAAATGGATTTTTGCAATGATATACCTATTTACACTAATAGGTTATTAAATAGAAATTGTATTAAAGCGGCAATTGGTAAGCCAATAAATGTATTACCTAAGAATATTGCACCATAAAACATACCACACTCCATATGAGGCATAGGATGTAAATAAAAAACAATGGATGGGCAAAAGAATAGCAATATAAGGGTAAAAATATAAGTTAAGTATTTCCACCACTTAATTCTCAATTGCTTAAAAACTAGCGTTGAAATTAGCGGAACTAAAATATATAACGAAATAATTATAATACGAAACATACCTCTATTTTTAAGTGGTCGGATTCCTAATAATCCTATTATTTCAGCCCGTACTTATTCATGTACTTATTATAAAGGGCAGTCTGCACACTGGTTAATTGCAATGCTTTGCCTTTGATACATGCCCAAATAATATTATTGGTTCGCATATCAAGTGCATCACCCGATGATATAATTATGTTGGCATCTTTCCCTTCTTCTACCGAGCCCAATTGGTTATCAATGCCCAATATTTTAGCGGCATTCAGGGTTATAGATTGTATGGCTTCTTCCTGTGTTAACCCATAGGTGGCAGCGGTGCCTGCTAAAAAGGGCAAATTACGGGTAGCATTTTGTTCCATATCGCCTGCTGTTCCAAGGCAGAATAAAATTCCTGCTTTTTGCAATTCGGCAGGCAGTTTGTAGGTTTCATCCACATCTCCTTCAGGTGTACCGGGTTGGCTGTGTAACCTTCTTACAATAACCGAGATATTGTTTTGTTTTAAAAAGCCTGTTATCATCCATGAATCGCGGCCACCAACCAACACTATTTTAGGAATGTTAAAACCTTTTATCATGGTAATGGCTGCCAATATTTCTTTCACATAATCAGTATGTATAAACAGGGTTTGGCTACCGCTGAATATACCCTTCATAGCTTCGAACTTGGTATTGTTTTCGTCATGCGTAGTCTGCTGGTTATATGCCTGCGCATCGGCAAAGAATTTTTGCAGAACCTGCACCTGTTTGTCATAGTTCTTATTGTCAACATATCCGCCCAGTTCATCCTCATTCAGGCGTATCCTGCTCATTATTTTCGGCCAGTTCATGTGTACACCGTCATCGGCTTTGTACTGTGCATCTTCCCAGTTCCATCCATCTAAATTCATTACAGAAGAAGTGCCGGTAATAAGTTCTCCGCGTGGAGTTATTTGTGCAGTAAGTACCCCATTGATTCTTACTACGGGAGTAATTTTCGAATCGGTATTATACGTTGTCAAGGTACGTAGTTCAGGGTTCAACTGTCCAATATCTGCTACATCTGTTTCAGCACGTACCGATTCTGTTTCTACTAAACCTAGTGTACAATCGGGTGCAATAAAGCCGGGGTAAATTTGCTTGCCAAAACAGTTAATGGTGGTATCGTAAGCATCCTTCTTTACCATGGTTGTTGTTGCATCGCCAACAAGTATGATCTTGCCATCTTTTATGCCAACTACTCCATTTTGTATCACTTTACCATTACCAATATGCACAGTGCCGTTCATCAGCAAAATACTTTTTGATTCTTTGGGTGCAGGCGTAGGCTGCTGAGCTAAAGAGAGTGAAAAGCTAAAAACTAAAAGTGAAAAGGTTAGGGCTAAATTTTTCATGATATATCTGTTTAAATAAACTCGTTCAATAATTAAATACGCTTTACTATTTCTCTATACTCAATTCTCATTACCTAATACTATTTTATCTTTCTTCTTTGGCCAACAGGTTTTGATGGAGGTAGTGGTTTGCTTGGGTCCTTCAATACCTGGTTAATAATATCTGCTCTCACTTCAGCAATTTCTTTACGCATGTTAGCATCATCTGCTCTGTCAAACTCGCAAATACCATCCACAAAAGTTTTTTCTGCCATTGCATAAACCGATAATGGGTCGGCAGACCAGAGAACAAGGTCAGCATCTTTACCTACTTTAATACTGCCGGTATGTGCATCGAGGTGCAAAAGTTTAGCAGGGTTAAGTGTTACTGTTCTCCATGCCTGTTGTTCAGTTAATCCTCCATATTTTACTGTCTTGGCAGCTTCTTGGTTCAGGCGGCGCTGCATTTCATCATCATCTGAATTGATGGCTGTAACGATTCCCATTTTAGTTGTAATGGCAGCATTATATGGTATGGCTTCCATAACTTCTATTTTATATGCCCACCAGTCAGCAAAGCATGAAACACCAATATGGCGTGTTGCAATTTTATCAGCTACCTTATATGCTTCAAGCCCGTGTGTGAATGTATTGAACTGGAAGTGCATAGAGTCAGCCACATGCATTAGCATATTAATTTCAGACTGCACATAAGAGTGGCAGGTAATAAAACGTTCTCCATTTAATATCTGTACAAGCGCATCCATTTCTAAATCTCTGCGTGGCTCATCCATTGCATTTTTGTCTTTTGCAGAATTGTATGCCTTCCATGCTGCTTCGTATTCACGGGCATGTATAAACCTGTCGTAATAAAACTGCTCAACACCCATGCGTGTTTGCGGGTAGCGCACCACAAACTGGTCGCCCCAGTTGGCTTGCTTTACGTTTTCGCCTAAAGCAAATTTTATAAACGGAACTGCGTATTGTATTTTCATTTGTTCGGGTATAACTCCCCAGCGGAGTTTTACAATTCCGCTTTGCCCGCCAATAGGGTTTGCTGAGCCATGCAATAGTTGTGCAGCCACAACACCGCCGGCCAAACTCCTGTATATGCTTATATCTTCCGAATTAATTACATCGCCTATGCGTACTTCAGAACTGCAGGCTTCGGAACCTTCATTTACTCCGCCTTCAATAGCAATATGCGAATGTTCGTCAATAATACCTGCGGTTAAATATTTACCTGTCCCATCAATTACAGTTGCATCTTTAGGTACGGTAAGTTTTTTACCTACTGCTTCTATCTTGCCGTCTTTTACATACACATCGGTATTCAGCAAAGCGCTGTCGCCTTCGCCGGTCCAAACGGTTGCATTGCGTATTACAAATTCTTTGTCAACCTTTTGTATAGAATCCTGTTCATCTTTTGTCCTGCCATAAGCCTGGAAGGGATATCTCACATCATCCAATGTTGGTATAGTTAATATGGGTTCATGAATAGTGTCGGCCGAAACAGGACTTGTGTATGTTGCCTGCCATGTTAAGGGCTGCATGCCTTCCATACCTGTACCGCTCATGGTTTTATTATCATTCGACAACGTACCATTTAACCTGAATGCATAAATACTATCTGTTCTCGACCTGAAGGAAATAGTAACCATCGGGTTTGAAACATGTATGTATGTAACAATGTTGTGCCTCTGTGCATCAAATACTGTGGCATTCGCATTGGTTATATCGCCTTTTATTTGCAGGGTATACGTTTGGTTGCCATTAATGGTAAGGGTGTAATTACCATGCAGATCAACATTGGTAGTATCATTTACCTGGTTAGGGTTACCACGTATCCAGTTAGAATAAATAACGGTGCCCGGCTTAAACATATCACCCGAAGTGATAATAAAGTTGGCCATCATTCCTTTTTTCAGTGAACCGATTTTATCCTGCATATGCATCATTTGTGCTGGCGTATAGGTCAGCGCTTTTAATGCTCCCTGCACCGATAGCCCTAATTTTACTGCCTTACGCAGGTTAACCCAAAAAGCATTTTTATCTTTAAGTCCATCGGTTGTAAGTGCAAAGGTCATGCCCGCTTTTTCCATAGCGCCTGGGTTAAGTGCAGCCATTTGCCAGCTCATGAGTGCAGTGCTACTTACCATCAATGCATCATAAGGGTCCTGCACATTGGGTTTGTCGGGGAAGTTGAGCGGAACAATAAATTGCCTGTTTGTGTTTTTAATGGCATCAAGCAATTGGTATTCGTCGCCATCGCCCTTAATAATGTAGTTTACATTAAACTCGCGGGCAATTTTATCTGCCCTTAAAATAGATAGCTTATTATCTACCTTAAATATCTGCGGTAATGACTGCAGGTTATTGAAAGCCTCTAACGAAATATTGTATTCGGTTTTATGTTTGCTGGTTTTGTACCACGCCGCATCATAATATGCCTGGCGCAAAACACCAATAGATCCCATTAACGAAGACGGATACTCCTGGGTTGAAGATCCTTTGCTTAAAGAATAACCGGCTGCTGCTTTACCGCTAAGTATGGCCTCGTGGTCGTTGGTGTCAGCTAATGTTACCAAGGCAAAAGAACCTTGCGCAATTCCATCGTGGTAAGATGTTAGTGCAACCCCAAACCCTAAATTCCTGTATTGTGCAGCATCGGCAGAATTGGTGTTGAACGACTGTTCGGCATTCTCTTCCGGGCGGATGGCTTGGTTGGCATCGAAGGCACCCGGAGTAGTGCTTGTCATTTGCGGGAAATAACCCCTGTGCGGGCGTTTATCTGCTGGTATTGCGGGCATGCCGTAACTTGTATATAAGTCAATAAAAGAAGGATAAATAGTTTTGCCTTTGCAATCGTAAACAACCGTTCCTTTCGGAAGGGTAACATTGGTGCCAATGTCTATAATGTTGCCATCTTTTATTAAAAGTGTGGCATCGTCAAGCACAGTAGCATAGTCCTGGTAAATATGCGCATGAGTAAATGCATAATAGCTATGACGTACATCGTGCGTGCCGTTAAGAGGCATTGTTTGCTGCGCTACAACATAGGTAGTCAGTAAAAATGAGATACTTAATAAGGGAAGTAATTTTTTCATAGGGTCAAGGTGAGCTAATTCGGGCGCAAAGTAAGCAAGGCTATGGCAATTTTGCTAATTTTGCTATCTAAATCTTATTTATAATGGGCTTATTAATACAAATTCACTCTTTCCTCCGTTGGATCGTTCTTTTATTGCTGTTGGCAGCCATATTCAAATCGCTAAACGGCATGATGTCGAAGCGCGCCTATGCTCCTTCCGATAATAAAATAAGTTTGTTCCTGTTAATATCCACCCATACCCAATTACTGGTTGGTATAGTACTTTACTTTATTAGCCCAATGGTAATGTTTACAGGTGCAGCCATGAAAGATGACCAGTTGCGTTTCTTTACTATGGAACACTCAGTAATGATGTTAATAGCCATTGCACTTATTACAATTGGCCGCATAAGCAGCAAAAAAGCAGCTACCGATTCGGCCAAGTTTAAAAAAGCATTTTGGTTTTTTCTTATAGCTTTAGTGGTGATATTTGCGGCCATCCCTTGGCCGTTCATGATGGTACACCGCCCTTGGTTTTAATAGCATAGTACATGATTGAGCGCGTAAGAGGTAAGGAGAAAGCAATACTGGTAGGCATTGGTCATAAAGATCAGCCTAAAGAACAGCTTACCGAATATTTAGATGAACTTACCATGCTCTGCCATACAGCAGGAGCAACCCCGGTTAAAATATTCACCCAAAACCTTAGCCGTTTCGATCCTGCTTTTCTTATTGGCAGCGGCAAGGTAAAGGAGATACAAGCATATATAGAGGAACATAAGGAAGTTGATCTGGTAATTTTTGATGATGAACTTTCTCCTTCGCAGCAGCGTAACTTAGAAGCTGAGTTTAAACGCAAGATACTTGACCGTACTGGCCTTATCCTCGATATTTTTGCCGACCGGGCACAAACAGCTTATGCCAAAACGCAGGTAGAATTAGCACAATACGAATATCTGTTACCACGCCTAATGGGTATGTGGACACACTTGGAAAAACAACGTGGTGGTATTGGTTTACGTGGCCCCGGTGAGTCGGAAATAGAAACTGACAGAAGGCGTATACGTAAGCGTATTGCCTTGTTAAGAGACAGGCTTGTGGATGTTGACAGACAGATGACAACACAACGCAGAAACAGGGGGCAGCTCATTCGCGTTTCATTGGTTGGTTATACCAATGCCGGTAAGTCAACAATAATGAATATGTTGAGCCATTCAAACGTATTTGCCGAAAACGCTCTTTTTGCAACATTGGATACAACAGTGCGCAAAGTGACATTTGATAATACAACATTCCTGCTTTCTGATACAGTAGGTTTTATCAGGAAACTACCTACATTCTTAATCGAGTCTTTTAAGTCAACGCTGGATGAGGTTAGGGAAGCCGATTTGTTATTGCATGTGGTAGATGTTTCGCATCCTTCATTTGAAGAGCATATAAAGATTGTTAAGCAAACCCTTACCGAACTTAAATGTGCCGATAAGCCTATGCTAACTGTTTTTAATAAAATGGACCTGTACCGTATACAAAACGAGGAAGAAGATGAAATGGTTCCGCTTTCTTTAGAAGGGTTTAAGAACTCATTCATTCAAAAATCTCATGAGCCCTGTGTATTTGTATCTGCGGCTAACAGGACCAATGTTGAGGAATTACGTTCGGTTTTGTTGAGTGAAGTAAGAAAGCAGTACAGTGTGCGCTACCCGTATATGGTTGTTAACTAAAAAACTAATTTTGAGGTATGAAAATTGATTCGAAAACAGTTGATAAACTTGCTGATTTAGCCAAGCTTGAATTCGATGATGCTTCGCGCAACGAGATTGTAAACGACCTTAACCGTATCGTAGGGTTTGTAGAAAAACTAAACGAGATCGATACCACATCTGTTGAGCCACTGGTGTACTTGAATGATACCACGAACGTAATGCGCGACGACGAAGTGAAGCAAGTAATTACGCAGCAGGAAGCATTGAAAAATGCACCTAAAAGGGACTCTGACTATATCAAAGCCCCTAAGGTTATTGATAAGAAATAAATTTTACTTCTTTAGCTCTTTGCAGCCGGTTTAAGCATATGTAATGTCTTTGCAGCATCAAGCATGTCATGCGCTTGCTTCTGACTAAAGTTGGTTACATTACCATCGCTGCCCTGGGTTTGGTCGTAAGCATAAAAAGCTTTACCGCCTTTCTTTATTATTGAATAAAAATGGAATTCTTCGTTAACCATTTGGGTTTTGTATAAAATAGCATTGCTATCCTGTACTACCCAACTCTGGAATTTATCTACATCATTACCGGCTATGTCCTTTTTCTTGCGGTCCATATCCATACCCGATACATTAATAAGCATATTAAATCCTCTATCAACAGATACATGTATATCGCCAGAAGGCAACGCTTCAATAGCATGCGGTTTTTTTGTTGTATCAGGTATGTCAATAGTGGCAGGTATACCAAGGGGGGTAAGGTCCATCCGTATCATTCCTGCACCCAATTCAGGTTCAGCGTCATCGTTAGCGTGTTTGCATGAAGTAAATGAAAACAGGCCGCATACAAGCCCGGCTATAATATATTTTTTATACATGTAAAGGAGGTTTAATGATTGACACAAAAGTATACTATTTTAATAAATAAGGAATACACGAAAACAGCGTAGTATTAAATTAATGTTTTAGCCCTGTTTATAAAGAGATTACATAGGATATCTGTATATTTGTAAAATATGGAATATGAAATAAAGCCGCATGAAAAACTGAGCCTTGGAGTAAAAGAACTCTGGCAATACCGCGAGCTATTCTTTTTCTTTACCCTGCGTGATATTAAGGTTAAATACAAACAGACTTTTTTCGGGTTTGCCTGGGCTATTTTTCAGCCATTATTACTCATGGCAATTTTCACAGTCTTTTTTGGCAAGGGTGGCCCTCAGGAAGGATTGCCTTACCCTGTTTTTGCACTTTCGGGCCTTATTTTATGGACTGTGTTTTCCACGGGGTTAACAAATGCAGGTAATAGTATGGTAACCAATGCCAATATAATTAAGAAGATATATTTTCCACGCCTTATTATACCTATATCGTCAATACTTGTTGCCTTGTTCGATTTTATTATGGCCTTTGTTATTTTTATTGTAATACTTATTTACTACCAGGTTCATGTTTCATTGGTTTGGTTCCCTGTAATGTTAGTCGTAAGTATATTCATTACTTCTATTTCAACCTTTGGAGTGGGCTCATTGTTGGCTGCCTTAAACGTAAAGTATCGCGATTTCAGGTATGTAATTCCCTTTATGGTACAGGCTTTATTGTTTCTGACCCCCGTTATATACCCGGTTTCAAAAATTTCAAACGGGTGGATACAATATGCATTGGCAGTAAATCCAATGTACAGCGCTATTGAATTATTCCGTTCAGGGTTCAATGAACAGGCGTTGCAGTTTAACTTGTTATATATAAGCTTCGGTTCTGCTTTATTCTTTTTTATAGTGGGCTTATTTTATTTTAGAAAAACAGAAGTTTATTTTGCTGATCTGGCATAGCGATGAAGCCCATACTGGAAATAAAAAATGTATCCAAAACATTTCGTATAAATCACGAAAAACAACCTTATTTAAGCTTGCGCGATTCTGTAACATCTGTATTTAAGCGCAACTCATCTTCGGTAGAGGAGTTTTATGCACTTAATGATATAAGCTTTAATGTAAATCTTGGCGAAAGTGTTGGTATAATTGGTAAAAATGGGGCGGGGAAGTCTACATTGCTTAAAATACTTTCAAAAATTACACCTCCTTCATCAGGAAGAATTATATCGAGAGGAAGAATTGCAAGTTTACTCGAGGTCGGTACGGGTTTTCATCCCGAGCTTACAGGTAGGGAAAATATTTTTTTGAATGGCTCTATTTTGGGAATGAAGAAAAAGGAAATAGAGTCGAAGTTTGATGCCATTGTTGATTTTAGCGGAGTTGAAAAATTCCTCGACACACCGTTAAAACATTTTAGCAGTGGCATGCAACTGCGCCTTGCTTTTTCCGTGGCTGCTTTCCTTGAGCCCGAAATATTGGTTATTGACGAGGTATTGGCAGTTGGAGATATGGAGTTTCAGAAAAAATGCATGGGTAAGATGGAAGAAGTGGGCAGGGAAGGAAGAACTATTTTGTTTGTAAGCCATAACCTGGGCATAATGGCGCAATTATGTAAAAATGCCGTTGTTTTACAATCGGGTAAGTTAGTATTTGCCGATACGTCTGATAAAGCTGTGCAGTTTTATTTTAACCTTTCAAATATTAATAAAAACGGCGATGAACTATTAAGCCGCAAAGACAGGTATGGAAACGGACAATTCCACATAGCATCGTATATGCTGTTGAACAAGGATAATGAACCTGTTGCAGTTTATAAGAGTGGAGAAGAGGCAAGAATACAGGTTGCTGTAAAAGCTTCAGACCCGTCACGGCAGGCAAACGCATTTGCAACATTGGTTATTAACGATTTAAACGGTAACCGAATTTTTGGATTAGCATCAGCCTATTACAGGCAGGAGATTGAATTATCCGGTGACTCTACGATCACATGGATTTGGCCCCGGTGCCAGCTTGCTCCGGGTGAATACAGTTGTCATATTAATATTTACGAGAGTAAAATAGGCGGAGTAATTATTGATTCTCTTCAAGATGCGTTCAGGCTTAATATTGAAGAAGCTGACTATTTCGGGAGAGGCGTTATACCTAACTTGAGGCAAGACAAAGTGTACAGTGAATTTGAAGTCCGTTCAGCCAGGTGCTAATGAATATATCTGAATATAAAGTCAATTTGCTTATTCCGGGTGCAGGAAAATCGGGAACTACAAGCTTGCATGCTTATTTGAACCAGCACCCGAATATATGCATGTCGGAAAACAAAGAGCCTCATTATTTTGCAATAGATACTGAATATAACAAGGGTATTGGTTATCATAATGCTTTGTTTACATGCAATACCAAAAAGGATATTGTTTATTATGGCGAATCAAGTACTACTTACTTTATCTCTAAAGCTGCGGTTGAAAGGATAAAAAAAGACCTGTCCGCCCCCAGATTTATATTTATATTGCGTAACCCCATTGACCGGATTTTTTCTCACTTTTCATGGATACGTAATAATATGGGACTTGAAACACTCTCTTTTGAAGCCGAGATTATGAGTGACAGAAATGCGGTGTTTGATGCAAACAAGCCATTAAAGGGCGGTGCTTACAAAAATTATTTGCAGGAAAGTTTTTATGGAAGTGCTGTTGCGGAATATATAAAGGCTTTTGGCAGGGAGAACCTTTATGTTATTACTACTGAACAATTGAAATCGGCACCGCTTTCTACCTTAAATGAATGTTTTGCTTTTCTGAATTTGTCCAATATAAATGATATTAAAGAAACTTTTGCCGGTATAACAGAAAAAAAAGTTAATGTAACACCCGGTTTCATGAAAAGTATTTCTTTTATCCTTCCAAACAAACTTTTTGGCCGGGCTAAAAATAAGGTAGTAGAGAAGTTTTTTATAAAACGCGAAGAGTTACCCGGTATTACTGCTGACCAGAGAGAATGGCTAAAGCAAATGTTAGTTGATGAGGTAGCGAAGTTGAGAGAAATTACGGGGCAAAAATTTGATGAATGGCATGATTTTAAATTAAATTAATAATGGAGCCTTATATAATTGATTTAGGAAAAATTGGTAATGCATCTATCGGCTATCTTACTGTTGCCGAGGAATGCGGAAAGGTGCCGTTTGACATAAAAAGAGCTTACTGGACATACAATACCCCTGCCGATATTATAAGAGGGCACCATGCCCATAAAAATTCAAGCCAGGTAATTTGCGCACTTAATGGTAAAATAGTTTTTGAACTTGAAGACCGTGGTGGCAGGAAACTTGAATTTATTCTTGATAGCCCGTCCATTGCACTTTATATACCGGGCGGGTATTGGAGAACTATTAAATTTACTGACGGAGCCGTTTTACTATGCCTGTCATCTTCTGAATATAATGAAGATGATTATATACGGGATTATGATGAATTTAAACAGGCTAAATAAATAAACTGCAAAACCTGTAATGGGAATGAAAGTTGAGGAATTAGATAGTATTGAATTTGGTAAAAGGTTTCCGGAGCCCAATCATGTATTTAACAAGCCTGAATTTAACCTGCTGAATAAAGCGAAGGTTAGTGAGGTATTGTTTCTTGCTTTTTCAAATAACAATAAAAGTAATATCGGAATTATTGGGGGTGTGAGTAATAATCAATTCAGATCCCCGTTCTCTGCGCCTTTTGGGGGATGGTGTTATAAGGGTGGTGTTGATATTGAAGAACTTGAGTTGGCTTACGATGCACTTGAAAACTATTTATCAGCTAAGCAGGTTAAAGGGATAAGAATTACGATGCCTCCCTTGTTTTATAATGAATCTGAAATATCGGTTATTTGGAATGTTTTTCACCGGAAGAAATACTCTATAGTAAGTAACGATCTTAATTTTCAATTCAACCTGGGTAATTTCACTGAAAACTACCTTCAGGATGTTGCTTATAATGCCAGGAAAAATTATAACGCCGGCATGCGTGCCGGGCTTTGCTTTTATAAAGTAAGTGAACCGGAAAAGATAAAGGAAGCATATGATATTATCTCTGAAAATCGCAAACAGCGTGGGTTCCCATTAAAGATGAGTTTCGATAATATCCTGGAAACAAATAGTATAATTGATGCCGATTTTTTTATTGTAACCGATAACGCAGGGAAAAATGCTGCAGCTGCAATGGTTTTTAAGGTTACCGATAAAATAGTACAAGTGGTTTATTGGGGGCATTTGGCAGAGTTTTCATCCTTTAAGCCGGTAAATTTTCTATCATACAATTTATTCGACTATTATAAAAAAATGGGAATGGAATATGTGGATATAGGGCCATCAACTGAAAATAGTATTCCCAATTACGGCCTTGTTGAATTTAAACGAAGCATTGGTTGCGATGTATCACCTAAATTAACTTTTGAAAAGGAAATATAAGAATGAGAGATCTGAATAAATATTATAGCGAATATGTAGAAGATAATTTCGATCATATTCTGTCGGATTATAGAAAGAAAAATATTGAAATTGAATTAATAAAAAAGCTAAAGCCCAAGAGGTTGGTGGAAATAGGCTGTGGTATAAACCCGCTTTTCCTTGACTTTGAAGATTTTGAAATGCTTACGATTATTGAACCCGCGCAGGGTTTTTGCGATTTTGTTACCGATAAGCTCAACAACGAATACCATCATTTAAAGGATAAAGTTAAGATAGTACAAAAGACCGCGCAAGAGGTGGTTGCACTTGAACAGGTTCCTGATTTTATTATGTGTGTAGGCCTTTTGGGTGAAATTCCTGACCCCATGGAGATTATTAACAGCATTTATAGAATTGCGGGTGACAAAACATATGTGTATATAAGCGCGCCGAATGAATTCTCTTTTCATAGGGTATTAGCTAAAGAATCGGGTTTGATACAAGACCTGAACCAGCGTTCGGAAGAACAGATAAAGTTTCAGCGGTTTCATGTTTTCAGCAAACAAACAATGATTGATATGGTTTCGTCTGCCGGATTTACAGTCGTTGATTCTGGCTCATACTTCATTAAGCCATTTACCCATAAACAAATGAATTGCCTGGTGAAAGAAAAACTAATTGACATGAATGTTATAGAGGGATTAGGCAGGATGATAAAATATATGCCTGATCTGGGCGCCGAAGTATATGTATGCTTAATGAAGGAAAGCAGTAAAAAAAAATAACAAATGGCTAAAAGTAAATTACATGAACTTCCTGATGATATTATTAACTCTCACCCAAGAGTATTCCCTCATTTTTTAATAAGTCCTTTTAATACTGAATACCTGGCGATCAACCATAAAATATACCTCGAGAATAAAAAAGACGATTATAAGGACAGTTCTCTTGACCGGTATTTTAAAGATGCTAAGAAGTTTTCTTATGTTACCAAAAGAGGACAGGAAGGAATTTCGATGGTTTTGCAGCACCTTAAACTCAAAAGGCTTGATGAGGTTTGTATTCTTAACACATCCGGCAGCCCATATATAAGCAGTTCGGTAACGAGTGAGATTGAGAAGATATGCAAATGGGGCAGGAGTATTTGCGAAAAAACAAAATGCATTTTTATTATACACGAATTTGGTTTCTCTGCCAGTATACCGGAAAGTGTGCTGAATTCAGGTATACCAATTATTGAAGATTGCGCATATTGCCTTGGATCGCAGAATGAAGCCGGGAATATAGGAATGGTTGGAGATTATGCTATATATAGTTTTTCGAAAATGTTCCCTTTATCGTATGGTGGGCTTGTTCGGTCAAGAAACAAGCTTAGTACATCATCTGCTATTTCACGGTATTCAAAAAATTATCTGTTAACCCTGTTGCACTATTATTTTAAAAAACATAAAGGCTTTGTTAAAAAGAAAAAAGAGAACTATAACAAGTTTTTGAACCTTTTTGCCAAACATGGAATCGGGCCCAGGTTTAAATTGAATAAAAACAACGTACCTGCTTGTTTTGTTTTTCAATTGCCCCAAACCCCTTTGAGTGACAGATTGAAAATTGAATTGAACAATAAAGGAATAGAATCAACGGTATATTATGGCGGAGGCGGCTTTTTTATACCTTCGCATCAGAATTTGAGGGATGAGGACATTGAATATATTTACCGGAACATTTTTCAAGTATTAACGCAAAAAAAATAACTGTTTTCATGAATAGCGAAAAAAATAAAGACCAATATCTTGAGCTTCTGAGAAATGAGAGAAAAAGGATATTGAATGCCTTAAGAGAAACCAGCTTCACTCAATTAGACAGCACTATTGTGCATAAACAAGTAGTGCCGTCTGCTTCGTATTCTCCATGGGAGACAGATAAGGAGTTTAAAAAGATATATGATATTGCCAGGAATAATACGCTGGTGGATATTTACCGGTGTTATGAATTATGGGCTTTGGTTAAAAGGGCCGTTGCGCTTCAGGGTGATATACTCGAAGTTGGAGTTTGGCAGGGAGGATCGGGTGCTATAATGGGTGAAGCCAATAAAAAGGCAACTTCATCAACATTATACCTGGCTGATACATTTAAAGGTGTGGCTAAGGCGGGAAAACAAGATACCATTTATAAAGGTGGTGAGCATGCTGATACCAGTGAAACAATTGTAAAAAAGCTTATGCAAAAGGCTGGGCTGACAAAATATAAAATACTTAAGGGAATATTTCCGGATGCTTTTAAAAACAAACTGGATATAAAGAAATTAAAGATATGCCATATTGATGTTGATACTTTTGAATCGGCGCGAGGGGTATTTGAATATGCATGGCCAAGGATGGTATCGAAAGGTGTGGTAGTTTTTGATGATTATTCTGCCTGGGGATGTGAAGGAGTTACCAAGTATGTAAATGGGCTTAACCTGAAAGATGGGGTGTTTATTCACAATCTTAACGGACATGCAATAATGATTAAAATTTGATATCGCTCAATTTTTAATGAGCTTTATAATTAATACGCAAATAGCGGGTTAGTAAATGGCAATAACCAAAGAAGCTTCCAATAGTAATCATAACGTTCTTCCTGTCCGTTATAAGCCTTCGGCCAGGGAAGCTTTTCGCCAGATTATACAACAAATAAATTTTAAGGAAAATGAATTTCTGTTGCTTCCCGCCTATATTGGAATAACAGACAAAGAGGGTTCTGGGGTATTTGACCCTGTGAGAGCGTCGGGCGTTAAATATGATTTTTATAAAATAAATGAGAAGCTGGAACTGGACTATAGTGATATAGTTAAGAAAGTAAAAGAGAAAAAGATTAAGGCAATACTGGTGATTCATTATTTTAGTTTTTTTCAGGTAGATATAGTAAAACTAAAGCAGCTATGTGACGCTGAAAATATTGCATTGATTGAAGATTGTGCACATGCCATGAATGCGTATGTTGAGAGCCATAAGATGATTGGAAGTGTCGGGCATTATGCCTTTTTTTCAATCCATAAATACCTGCCGACAAAAGACGGGGGGTTTTATACTTATACTGGTACTGTTACACAAGGCCAAGATGGAAGTAATGGCGAGGAAATTTCGCACGAGACTTTGTATATTGCCCATACTGCTGATTATAATGCAATTAAAACCAGGCGAATTGCGAACTATAATATGATGCTGAGCTTGCTTAAGTCGCCCGGTAAAAAATATTCAATTTTGCATTCAAATGTTCCCGAAGGAGTTGTGCCGCTTAATTTTCCAGTATTAATACATAACCAAAACAGGGAAAAGGTATATTTTAAATTGATAGACAAGGGTGTAACAGTTATGTCGCTTTATTATCGGTTAATTGAGCAAATTGATAGAGCCTCATTCCCTTTGTCGTATCATATTTCGAATAGTATGTTAAATTTTCCCATACACCAGGATATTGAAACTAAAGATATAGAGTACATGAGTAAGGTTTTTCTTTCTGTAATAGATGAAATGGAATAAATGAATAAGATGAAAATACCATTTCTTGATTTGCAAAGTGTCAATTCTGTATTAGAGAATGAATTGACAGGTGCATTTAAGAAGGTACTTGATAAAGGACAATTTATACTTGGTGGCCAGCTAGAGGAGTTTGAAAAAGCATTTGCAGGTTATTGTGATGCTAAACATGCTATAGGAGTTGCGAACGGATTGGATGCGCTCATTCTTATCCTGGAGGCATATAAAGAAATGCGTGCATTGAAGGATGGTGATGAGGTAATTGTGCCATCGAATACATATATAGCCACCGTACTAGCAATAGACAGGGTAGGGCTTAAGCCTGTGTTGGTTGAACCGGATATGGCAACTTACAATATTGATGCAAAAAATATAGAAAGTAAAATATCATCGCGGACTAAAGCCATCATTGCGGTTCACTTATATGGTCAATGCGTCGATATGGGGGCTGTTAATAATATAGCCCTGAAACATAGCTTAATTGTTATTGAAGATGCTGCACAGGCGCATGGTGCATTATATAAAGGAAATAAGGCGGGATCACTCGCTGAGGCAGCAGGTTTCAGTTTTTATCCGGGTAAAAACCTGGGTGCATTGGGTGATGGCGGTATGATTACAACAAGTAATGAAGAATTAAATAGAGTATTAAGAGCTTTAAGGAACTACGGAAGCGAAGAAAAGTATTATAACACATATAAGGGTATTAATAGTCGGTTAGATGAATTACAGGCAGCTTTTCTTATGGTTAAACTAAACTATCTCGATAAATGGAATAGGGAGCGACAGGTAATTGCAGAGCATTATTTGTCTCTGTTAAAAAATACGCCGGGCCTTATATTACCTTATACTATAACAGAAACATATCATGCGTACCATCAATTTGTGGTAAGAACAAAACGAAGGGATGAATTGAAGAAATATTTGGAAGAATGTGGTATTGGCACCATGATACATTACCCGGTTCCGCCTCACTTACAAAAGGCTTACAAAAACCTCGGGTTTAAATTGGGCGACTTTCCTATAGCAGAAGAAATAGCTGATACTTGTTTGAGTTTACCAATATATCCCGGTTTAATTAACAGCAATGTAAAGTATATTGCTGATAGCATAAATGGTTTCCTTAAATAGATTGTGGGATGTCGCAACCGCTGGTTACAATTGGTGTAGGCAATTATAATAATGCGAAGTATGTACTTGATACATTAAAAAGTATTGAGGAGCAGACTTACGATAATATTGAACTGGTTATTATAGATGATTGCTCAACAGATGAGAGCCTGGGCATGATAAGGGAGTGGCTGAAAAGCTATAATAAACCATTTAAATTAATTGCGCACGAAAAAAACATGGGCGTTTGCGTTGTATGCAATGCAATAATAAATAACGCAAATGGCAAGTATGTAGCTTTTTTAGCTACCGACGATGCAATGATGCCTGATAAAATCAGTGTGCAGGTTAATATTCTTGAAAAAGCGGGAAGCGATGTTTGTGCGGTTTTTTCGGATGCTTATCTTATGAAAGATGACGGAAGCCCTATGTATGGCTGGTTTATACAGCGTTATTATAAGGGGTTTGAAGATATTCCTACCGGGAATATATACGAGCCATTATTGTTGCTGCATCTGTTCATGCCTTCTCCCACGGTATTGATAAAAATGGAGGCTTATAAGAAAGTTGGACAATTTGATGAGAATCTGGCTTATGAAGACTACGATATGTGGCTTAGGCTTGCGAGGGAATATAAATTTATATTTTCTGATTATGTTTCGATGAGATATAGGGTGCGTTCCAGCAGTTTATCATTTACCATGAAAAAATGGTACCCTTCATTAATAAAAATATATGCCAAGCACATAGACTATGGCCAATTGGTAATTAAAAGAATGGAGGATATTGCCCGTCTTGCATATATAGATAGGGATAAAGAATCGCTTGAGTTGTTGACGAAATATAAGAAGGTAAGTAAGTATATAAATGCTGTTGTTTTATTATACAGGCTAAAAGCCCCAAATATAATCGGCAGAAATATATTAAAGGTTTTACAGAAACGATTTGCCGATTCTCAAGGCAAAAACTGATAAGTACTTCTAATCCTAAGTGTTAAGGGGGGGGGGCAAGTTAAATTAATAAATTTCTTTTATGGGCTGGTTTTTAGTAACTTTGCATAGTAAGACCTTCGTATATCATACATGAAAAGAATCAATATCACTCTGTTTTTATTTTTGCTTATTGGGCTATTTGAAAAAGGCTCGTCACAAACTAATGGCCTGATGTATGGGCTTACATCTAACCAGGCTACTTATTTTGGAACGATATTTGATATTGATACCATAGCGGGTAAGGATACTATATACTTTAAAGAAGGGTTCCAGGGAAATCAGGGTAAAACCCCGTTTGGCAACCTGATGCAGGCAACCAATGGCCTGTTATATGGCATGACATCGACTGGAGGTGTGAGTAATGTGGGGGTGTTGTTTGATTATAACCCAACATCTAATACAAGCAACGTATTGTTTACTTTTGATGTGACACATGGAGCTACACCATATGGCAGTTTAGTACAGGCTTCAAATGGTATATTATATGGCATGACTTCGGCCGGAGGCAAATTTGGTGGCGGGGTGCTCTTTAGTTTTGATCCTCTGTTGTCAAAATACACAGATATTTATGATTTCAATAGTGCGAGTGGAGCCACCCCCTATGGTAATCTTATACAGGCATCAAACGGATTGCTATATGGCATGACCAATCTTGGTGGTGCATCCAACGGCGGAGTAATATTTTCTTTTAATATAACCACATCACAATATACTTTACTAAGCAGTTTTAATGGTACAAATGGAGCATATCCATATGGTAGTTTAGTGCAAATTTCAAATGGATTGCTTTATGGTATGGCTAACCAGGGTGGCGCAAGTAATGATGGCGTAATATTTACGTTTGATACTACAAGCAATACTGAAACGGTAGTATATAATTTTGATGATATACATGGCCGGAACCCTTATGGTAGTTTAATGCAAGCAACTAACGGATTACTCTATGGCATGGTCTATAATAATAGCAGTGCCTACGGCAATTTGTTCAGCTTCAATCCTGTATCGCTTATAGATTCAGTATTATTCGTGTTTAATCAAAATAACGGAGCTTCCCCTAAAGGAAGCCTTATACAAGCTTCGGATGGTTTGTTATATGGGATGACTAGTTTAGGCGGTACCAGCAGTAATGCTGCATACAGCGGGGTTATATTTCGTTGCGATACATCAGGGAAGCATGATACGGTGCTTTTTAATTTAGATGTTAATGGCCCATGCGGTGTCAATCCGGGAGGAGATCTTTTAGAAGTAATGACGGCATCATTAATTACAAAGGATAATAAATGTTTTGGAGATAGTGCAGGCTTGGCAATAATGCGTGTTAGAGGTGGCCATTATCCTTTAAAATATTCATGGAGCAATGGTGCAACTACCGATACAATTAAAGGATTGAAGGCAGGTAGTTATTCAGCAAGTGTTATAGACCTAAAGGGTATAACCTATAACTTTAATTTTACAATTAAGCAGCCACCACTATTAATAGATAGTATTAAGAAACAAACTAACATACTATGCTATGGTGGTAACAACGGTAATGTTTCAATTGCAGTTAAAGGCGGTACAAAGCCATATGTTTACGCATGGTCGGCAGGGCTGGGAACAAGTTCTTCGGTAAGCAATTTAATTGCCGGCTCATATACTTTTACTGCTACTGATTCAAATAGCTGTATTACTCCGGTTACAATTACTATTACTCAACCGCCACTGCTTAAAGACAGTACTGTAAGTTCAACGAATGTAAAATGCAATGGGTCTAATAGCGGTAAGGCAATAGTTGGTGTTATTGGAGGCACAACTCCTTATTCATATACATGGTCGCCATCTATTGCAACCAATGCCATTGCGAATAATATTATTGCTGGCACTTATACCTGTGTAATAAAAGATTTTAATAAATGCAGTACTACAGATACCATAACCATAACTCAGCCCCCTAAAATTAATACAATAACATCGTATACTGCAACACCTTGTTCTAAGAATGTTGGTGCTGCAAGTGTCAGTGTTTCAGGTGGCGTATCGCCTTATATATATTCCTGGTCTAATGGTAATACAAATGCACTCGATACTGCGTTACCTGCAAGCTCATATACGTGTATAGTTACTGATTCTCTTGGTTGTACCAGGAGCCCGGTGGTGACCGTGCCCAATATAGGTGGACCTAAAGACAGCTTGAGCAGTTCTACTAACGTAAGTTGTAATGGTGGTTCAAACGGAACTGCTACTGTTTTTGTTTCTGGTGGAAAGTTGCCATATACTTATAATTGGTCTCCTTCTGGCGGAAGTAGTCTTATGGCCTCGGGGCTTATTGCAGGTGCCTATACTTTTACCGCTACCGATAGTATAGGGTGTACTGGTATTGTAGCCATAGTCATAACTCAGCCTCTACCGATAAGAGACAGTATTGCAATGCAGCATAATGTTAGTTGTTATGGTGGTAATAATGGTAATGCTAAAGTAGGAGTAACCGGGGGCACAACACCTTACTCGTATTCATGGTCTCCTTCGGGCGGAACAACTATGTTCCTGGATACTGCTATTGTTGGGACATATACATGCACCATAACCGATATAAATAAATGCACTGCAAGCCAGGTTGTGGTATCAGTTACGAGCCCGGCAGCAATAGTTATAGATACAATAGCTACAGTTACTAAATGCGGAAAACATACAGGTGCCGCAACAGTTATTGTTTCAGGTGGCGTAACACCTTATGCTTATTCATGGTCTCCGGGTGGCGAAACATCGGCTTCTGTTACAAATCTGGCAGAGGGCACATATACTTGTATAGTGATTGATTCTTTAAACTGTTTAAATACGGTAAATATAGTTGTGGCCGATACCGGCGGACCCAAAGTAGTGATTACACCAAATTCTTCAATTGCCTGTTACGGACAGAAAACAGGCAGTGCTGTTGTAAATGTAACCGGTGGAGTTTCTCCGTATACATACCAATGGTCCTTAGGTGCCGGAACAAATAGCTTTGCTATAAACCTTGCTGCCGGTGCCTATACCTGTGCTGTAACCGATTCGTCTGGCTGCACAGTACAGTCAGCAATTACAATAATGCAGCCGGCAAAACTGAATGTAATTACCCAGACAATTGGTGTTTGTTTTGGCTCATTAAGCGGGGGGGCTGCAATTGTGTATCCTTCAGGTGGTACATCTCCCTATACTTACAATTGGAGTACGGGCTCTACAACTGATTCAATAGCAGGCGTGGGTCCCGGCAGTTATGTTTGCACAGTTACCGACTTTAATGGCTGTAATACATCTGCTGTGCCTTATATTGGTGCTGCCGGCAAAATGAAAATAGACAGTTTTGTTGTACATGATGCATCGTGTAACGCTTGCAATGATGGCTGGATACAGGTATATGTTTCGGGTGGCGTTCCTCCCGGTGATACTGTTGAATATCATTATTCATGGAGTACAATTCCTGTTCAAACTACGGCCCTGGCAACCGGTATTGATACAGGGACATATTGTGTAAATGTAACAAGTTGGTATTGCGATGAAACTTTACCTTGTGATACCGCAATTGTGGTTGTGGGTATTCAAAATTTAAATAATTCCCTTCAGGGGGTAAAAGTTTACCCGGTGCCTAGCAATGGGTATGTAAATATTCAGATACCACGATTGGAGCAGGCCGTAATATCAATTTTTGATGAACTTGGGAATAAGGTGTATAATAAGCAAATAAATGCCGGCGCTGTAAATAATACTGAAAGCATTAATCTGAACTACTTGCCTAATGGTATTTATGCGTTGAAGATAACTAGCGATAAGGGCACTGTTATTAAAAAGATAGTGTTACAGAAATAGGTATTATATTCTCAGTTACTTTTAAGGACTTTTGAATGTGTTATGGACGTATCTATAATAATAGTTAATTATAATACATTTTATTTAACAAGCCGGTGTATCAGGTCGGTTTACCGGTATACGAGTGGGTTAGATTTTGAAGTTATTCTGGTGGATAATCGTTCCGCAGAATGTGATGCTGACTTATTTAAAAAGGAATTCCCGGGTATTACTTTGATTAAAAATCTCGAAAATTTGGGGTTTGCTAAGGGTAATAATATGGGTATAGAGGTATCGAAAGGAGATGCTATATTGTTGCTAAATAGTGATACGGAATTAATAGAGAATTCAGTTTTAATGTGTTATGAAAAGCTTAAACTTTTAAGTACTGAGACAGCAATAATTACTTGCAAATTAATATACCCGGATGGTTTAGTACAACGACAGTGTAGCTGCTTTCCGGGCATTGCCAATAATTTACTTGAATTAACGAGATTACATAAGTTGTTTTCCCGACAAAAAAGAGCTAAGATTATGCTGGGGTTTTATTTTAACCATGAAACGGATATAATGCCCGATTGGGTTTGGGGTACTTTCTTTATGTTTAAAAGAGATGTGATTAAAAGTTTGCCCGGTAAAAAACTTAATGAAAAATATTTTATGTATTGCGAGGACATGAAGTGGTGCTATGATTTCTGGAAAATAGGAAAAACTATTTATTATTACGCCGGCACCAAAGTTATTCATTTAGTGGGGCAATCAGTGAGCGAAAGCATATTTAAAATAGATAGTATAATAAAGAATGAAATGGATTTTGTGGCCGAAACCCATAATCGTATCTATGCCTTTTTTTATAGCATAGTTAAGAGTCTGAATGTTTTATTTTCATCTTCACGCAGTAATAGAATTATGTACTGTAAAACATATTTGAAATACGCAATAAGTAAATAACTGGCAGTTCGTATGTTAATTTTTTAATGTTTTGTACGCATGCCTGAACCCTTTATTTAGGTATAGCCCGCATAACATATTATAGAGGCTAAATAGGGTAGAGTCTTTTACTTTCAAATTCTCTAATAAAAAAGTAAGATTTACTAAAACGGATAATGGGATATTACCGGATAGAAGTTGTTTAATAGTTTTCTTGACCTTCAAATTAAAAGAATCACTCTTATTTACAGGAGTGTTTTCGTAATATAGCCGTTCTTCTTTTCTGAAGGGAAAAAGCTCACAAAGCAATACGAAACCCTGTACGCCTGTGTATTGGCGGGCCAGCCATTTCTTCATTACTATAACATGTTTGTCATTATCAAGGTTTAAATTAGATGTGTCGAATAGTAGTTGAAACCCCATTCCTTTAACCTTTAAAGTAAGTTCCTGATCTTCACATCCTGCAAATGGAAATGATTCATTAAACCCGCCAATCTCCTTAAAATCTTTTGTCAGTATACTTAAATTAAAACTTGCTAATGACGCAGGAGAATAAATGTTGTCAGTCTTTTTATTGGTCCCGGCATTCTGAACCTGGTAATCATTCTCTTTGGTTTTGTAATCATGCATGAGAAGATACCTGCCAAATGGAATATTTTTAAATATTGGGAGTATGTCCGGGTTATATTGCCGCGAGCCTGAAATTAACGATCGTGGGTATTGAGCATGAAGTGCAATATGTTTCTCAATACAAGTTTCACCAATTAAAATATCATCATCTATAAATAATAATAGTTCATTTTTTGCGGCTTGCGCCCCTGTATTTCTCGCACTTGCGGCTCCCTTACCTTTGTTTTTGATTATTATAAGGTTTGGGTATCTTTGTGTTAAGTTTTCGGGTAAGTTATCTCCATCATTTACTATAATAACCTCAAAACTATTTAGTGGATATTTTTGCTTATCATAAATGTTTGAAACTGTTTCTTCGAGTATTGAAGCACGGTTCTTGGTTGGAATAATTATACTTACATTCATGATACTGCAAAAATATTAAAAATGATTGGGTGTCAGCGTAAATAATATAGTATGCATGTAGTTCATGTTATTGCAAATAATTCTTCAGTTCCGTACCTTAACTGGTTTACTGACAGGCTAAAGAACTATACAGGTATTAAGTTTTCATTTATTGTTCTTTATCCTGAAAAGCCGGAAATGATGAAGGAAATGGAATTGCGTGGCTGTGAATGTTATTGGGTGGAATTTGACAGTGATAAGAGAAAATCGGGTATGATAAAGGCTTTATTTAAGCTATACAAGCTTTTCAAAAAACTTAATCCCGATGTAGTAAATGCACACCTGTTTGATGATTCCTTGCCTGCCTTACTTGCAGCCAGGTTTGCTGGGGTAAAACGCAGAGTTATACGTAAACAGGATACCGCCTATCATTGGTTATATGCGCCGCAGTGGGTATGGGCCGATAGATTCAATAATAACAATGCAACTCATATTATAGCAATTAGTGAAGAGGCAAAGAAATTTGTAATTGAAAAGGAAAAAGCTTTACCATCAAAGGTATACATGATACATAATGGCATTCCGCTTGATGAGTTTACAAGGCAGGATAAGGAAACTATAGAATCTTTCAAGAAAAAATTTGAGCTTGAAGGTAAAATTGTATTGGGTACTATAGCCCGATTTATTGAATGGAAAGGATATAAGTACATTATTGAAGCAGCAAGAATTCTGGCAGCAAAAAATATAAACTTCAAGTTTTTATTGATAGGAGAGGGCGAACAGAAGAAAGAGATGCAGGATTTGGTGGATAAGTATAAATTGAATGAACATATTGTTTTCACAGGGTGGGTAAACAGGAAAGATATTCCATCGCTATACGGTGTAATGGATTTATACGTGCATGCAGCTATTATGGAACCATTTGGTTTTGTTGTAAGCGAGGCTATGGCGAACGGAGTGCCTATAGTTACAACCAAAACAGGTGCCGCCGCCGATGTGTTGAAACATAAAGAGACATGTTATTTTGCTGAAGACAGAAGCCCGCAAAGCCTGGCTGATGGGATAGAGTGGATGATTAATAATCCTGAGTTAAGAGAAAAGATGAAAGGAGAGATAAAGCAATTAGCTGAGCAGAATTTCGATATAGATAAAATGCTTGAGAAACATATTTTATTATATAAAGGAGATCTGAAGGTATAGATTCAACTTCTGCTAAAACCTAATAATACAGGGATTTTTTGTAGTGCTCTGCCTAAAATGTAAAATGGTGAAGCTGCAAAGGCCTTAAAAAAATATCTTATAGCTCTTCCTGGATTTTTGGCATCTTTGTACCAGCTTCCTGAAACCGTAAAATAAATATTCGCTATTACTTTTCTTCGGAAAGCACTTTTAGGGACAAGATTGGTCTCTATTATTTTCTTTGCTATATATTCTTCATCATGCTCAAGCAGTGCTATTTTTTTGCTCATACTTCCCGGAGTATCCCTGTATTTCACGAGTGATTCCGGTATATATGCACCGATTGCATTAGCTGCTAATTCTATTTTCATATACCTGTCGGCACAATTTGACAGGTTTACATCAAACTTTAGCTTTTCTTTAAAAAGTGATGCCTTGCCTATTACATTTGACGGTAGGGTAGGTATTACTTCCTTTTGCCATAATAGCGCTTCCTTAAGCAAGTTTGCCGAATCAATACCTTTCTGGACTTTTACTTCATTCAACTTACTATCACAATTTATTACGTCCGAATAAACAAAGTCAATCATCGGATTGTTGCTAAGTACTTCGTATTTGCGTTGTAAAGCATTCGGTAGTAAATAATCGTCGGCATCCAGAAAACCCATATACTTCCCGGTTGCATCTGTAATGCCCGCATTTCGTGCAGCAGATACACCCTTATTCTGCTGATCAATAAGTTTAATTCTACTGTCTGTCAGAAAAGTACCGACTATTTCTTTGGTGTTATCAGTGGAACCGTCATTTACAATTATGAGTTCCCATGAAGTAAATGTTTGCTTAATAACCGAAGACACACTGTCGGTAAGGTAGGCAGATGCATTGTAGGCCGGAATTATAATTGTAATTTCAGGTTCCATGCTTGTTTGTACTGAAGCAAAAATATCAAAGAGCCCGCTATAAATACGTATCTTCACCAAAGATTATAAACATTTTAGCTTGATAATCAGAGATAGGCGCAAGATATTGTTTATTACACAGTGGCAGTTTGAAGATGCTCTCATTCAGACGTATACCTTGCCCTACATACAAATTATTCAAAAAATCACTTCAGCGCCTTGTTATTTGGTTTGTGTCGATAAGAGTATTAGTAAGATTAAAGCAAGTAAAAAAGGATCTGTTATAGTTATAAGCCTTCCAGCCAATAATGGTGGTCTGTTTATGGGTTGGGGATTAAATATTCTTTCGCTTTTAAGGTTAATTAAAAAAAGAAAAATAACGCATCTGCATCCCTGGTGTACACCTGCTGGTGCAATAGGTATAATTCTTAAATTCTTAAATAAGAAACTTAAACTTACCATTGACAGTTATGAGCCACATGCTGAAGCCATGGTTGAAAATGGTACATGGTCTAAGTCGGGCCTGAAATATAAAGTACTTTCTTATTTTGAGAAGCGAGAGGCCAAAATTGCCGATAATCTTGTTTTTGCTGCTCCGGGAATGCAAGACTATATTCAAAAGAGGTACGGCATCGTAGCTAAAAACTACTTTGTAAAACCCGCTTGTGTTGACCTTGATTCCTTTTCTGATAAAGCAATAAAGGGTGCACAACTTATGAGTGAGCTTAACTTTAATGGCAAAATAGTTTGTGTGTATGCAGGTAAGTTTGGCGGAATATACCTGGAAGAAGAATCGTTCAGGTTTGTTAAAAGGTGTGAGGATTATTGGGGGAAAGATAAATTCCGATTCTTGCTTTTGAGTAATGTGGAGGATAATTATGTTTATGAGAACATTCATAAACAAGGAATTTCGGCGGGTACAATTACAAAGTTGTTTGTACCCCACAATCAAATTGCAAAATATTTAGGCCTTGCCGATTTTGCTATTTGCCCTGTTAAACCTGTGCCTACAAAACTGTATTGTTCACCTATTAAAGATGGAGAGTACTGGGCATTGGGTTTGCCTGTAGTTATTACCGAGAACATTTCAAACGATTCGGAAATAATTGCAGAAAATAATGCCGGCGCTATTCTTAGAACTTTTGACGATGCAGGATATGAAGCTGCCATAAAACAGATTGATTCAATTATCTCAGTTAAGAGTAGGGCGGAAGTATATGCTAAAATTCGTCCATTGGCTGAAGAGTACCGTAATTTTACTATTGCAGAAGAAGTCTATAAAGCTATTTATGCCTCAGTATGATGCGGCTGGTGCGGATGTTTTGGAGCATACACCATGTAATAAATTATCGGCAAAATTAACAGGACTAATATAGTTGCTGAAACAAGTCCCCCTATCATTACAATAGCAAGTGGCTTCTGCGCTTCGGATCCTATACCTGTACTTACTGCCGCAGGGAATAGGCCCACCATGTCTATTAATGCAGTCATTACAACCGGGCGTACCCTTTCACGCACACCATTATGTATTGATTCCAGTAAACTTTGTTTTTGCTGCAGATTTCGTTTGAATTGTACAATAAGTATTACCCCATTCTGAATACAGACTCCGAATAAGGCAATAAAGCCAATACCGGCAGAAATACTAAAGTTGGTACTGGTTACTAAAAGGGCAAATATTCCACCGATTAATGCAAAGGGAACATTTAATAAAATAATGGTCGAGTCCCTTAAATTGCCGAATGTCATGAAGAGAATGAGGAAAATTAAGAGCAGACTTACAGGAACAACCTCTTTAAGCCTGGTTACAGCCCTAACCTGGCTTTCGAATTCTCCGATCCAGGCTATTTTATAGCCCTTGGGAACCGTAACATTTTTTGTTCTTAATTGAGCTTCGGCAATGGCACTTCCCATATCTCTGTCTCGAACCGAAAATTTCACTGCAATTACACGCTGATTACTTGCCCTGTATATTGAGCTTATACCTGTTTTTTGCGTGATTGTTGAAATAAGCTTCAAAGGCACTTCGCCACCATTAAGTGTTGGCACCATAAGGTTGCCTAATTCTTCCGGAGTACGTCTGAATTCAGGGGCATAACGTACCCTGAGTTCAAATAATCTTTCGCCCTCAAATACCTGGGTTGCAGCTTGCCCGCCAATAGCCATTTGCACAACTGCATTAGCGTTTGCTGTATTTACACCGTATAAGCCCATTTTATCCTGCTCAAGGTCAATATCAAGTTCAGGTTGTCCAAGATTCCGAAGTATTCCCAAATCTTCAACACCTCTTATTTTTTTTAGTGTGTCAAAAACCTGTGCAGCTTTTTCATTTAATACAGAAAAATCGGCGCCTGATATTTGACAGCCCAGTGAAGCATTCATACCTGATACAGCTTGCTCTACATTATCACGTATAGGTTGAGAGAAATTAAATACTACTCCAGTATGCTTATTGACCAGCAGCGCATTCATTTCATCAATAAGCGAATCTTTACTTATATCTCGTTTCCATTCTTCTTTAGGGTATAATATAACATCGCACTGTATGTCGGAGAATGATTCAGGATCTGTTCCATCATCGGGTCTGCCTGTTTGTGACACAACAGTCTTAACCTCCTTGAAACTTTTTAATTCTTTGCGCATGCTATCTGCCAGTGCTGAAGAATTTCCCAGCGCCACTCCCAACGGAGTCTGCGCCTTTACCCAAAGTGCGCCTTCATCAAGGTGCGGCAAAAATTCTGAGCCTAAAAACTTAGCGATATATAAACTTCCTCCCAATAATAATATGGCGAGGGCGAGGCTTGTGCGCCTGTGCTTAAATGTGTAGGTGAAAAGCTTAATATATCCCTTCTCAAGGCCACCAACAATAGGGTTATGTTTTTCATACACATTTTTATTAAGTAACATATGTATCAATACGGGCACCAGTGTGAGTGTAAAAATAAGGGCGCCTAATAATGCGAAGCCAAGGGTATAAGCTAAAGGCGAAAATATTTTTCCCTCTACATTTTCAAAAGAAAAGATTGGTATTAATGCGGTAATAATAATAAGCTTCGCAAAGAGTATGGCTTTCCCCATTTCCATGGTGGTGTTTTTTATCCAACCCATTTTTGCCCGCTTATTGAATTTCTCTTTACCCAGTTCCTTGTATTTCTGGTCAAGCATAACAAAACAGCCTTCGACCAGGACGACGGCCCCATCTATTATTATACCAAAGTCAACCGCACCAAGTGAAAGCAGGTTTACAGGCATGCCTTTTATAAGCATGCATATAAATGCAAATAAGAGAGAAAGTGGCACAATAATGGCTACAATTAAAGTTGCTCTCCAATCGGCCATAAATAAAAAGACAAGGGCTATTACAAGAATAATTCCTTCGAATAAATTGTGTAAAACTGTACTGGTGCAATAAGTTATAAGTGTATTGCGATCATAAAACGGAACAATTTTAACATCAGCCGGAAGTATAGAAGTATTTAATTCATCGATTTTAGCTCTTACCGATTTTAATACTTCCTGCGGATTTTTGCCTTTACGCATTACTATAACCCCCTCCACTATATCATTTGCAGTATCCATACCTACCCGGCCCAGGCGAGGCATATAGTTTACGCGCACATCTGCCACGTTCTTAACAAGTAGCGGTACGCCATCCATGTTTTTAACAATAACATTTTTAATCTCGTCAATACTGTTAAGCAATCCTATCCCCCTGACTACAAAAGAAATTTCTCCTTGCTCAATTACATCACCCCCAGCATTTATGTTACTGTTCGAAACGGCATTATATACATCCAATGCGGTTATGTTGTATTTACGTAATAAATTTGGGTTTACATCAATCTCGTATGTTTTAGTCGGGCCCCCATACGTATTTACATCGGCAACGCCTTCAATAGATTTTAAATTCCTTTCTATTATCCAGTTTTCAATGGTCTTTAATTCCATTGCTGATTTATACTTGCTCTCAACCGAAAACCTGAAAATTTCATCAGTAGGGCCATAGGGCGGTTCAACTTCAGGTTGCACGCCTGTAGGTAATTGAACATTGCCCAACAGGTCCATTACTTGAGCGCGGGCGTGATAGTCATCAACGCCATCGTTAAAAATTATGGTTATTTGAGAAAGCCCGAACATGGTGGTAGAGTGAATGGAGGTCTTTTCCTGAACAGAGTTCATGGCTAACTCTATAGGTATTGTTACCTGTCTTTCAACTTCCTGCGCACCCCTTCCTTGCCATTGGGTAATTATAATTATTTGTGTATTGGTAATATCCGGGTATGCTTCAATAGGGGTTCTGCTGTATGCAATGGCTCCCAGTATGCCAATAATAACCGTAGCGAAAAGAATAAATATTTTATTCTTTAAAGAGAAGGCAACTATGTTCTTTACAATCTTGTTCATTTAAAGCGACAATTATTGTCCGTATACATAGAGGCTGTTTTTACAAACCACCACTTCGTTCGGCTGTAATCCTTTGGTTACGTATGCTATTGATTCGTTCGTCCCCTCAATAGATATCATTCGCTTTTCAAATTTGTTATTGCCTTTCGATACCATTACGTAATAATCATTATCGTAAAATACCAGGGCCTCCTTTGGAACCGCTATTGCTTTTTTATGCTTATCAATATGAACATTCACAGTAGCAAACATCCCCGATTTTAGAAGGCCTTTTGAGTTGTCAAGTACTATCCTTGCCTGCATGGTACTGGCAGATGAATCGAGCATATTGGCAATTTTTGAGATCGTTCCCTTAAGCTTTTTATCAGGATATGCCACTGTGGTTATATCTGCTGAATCGCCCTCAACTACCTGGGGAATGTCGTTTTCGTAAACATTGGCCAGAACCCAAACAGTTTTCAGGAATGAAATTGTAAATAATGGATTAGTGTTATCAGGACGTATGTTCATTCCTTCATTAATGCTTTTCGATACCACATAACCATCAATTGGAGAAGTGATAGAATAAAAAGCATTAGTATCGGTAGAGGACACTTTATATGTTTTGAGATATGTTTCTACTGTTTTAAGATTAGCAACAGCAGAATTATAATCATTTTGTGCCTGCATAACATCTTTCTCCGAATATACCTTTGTGCTATAAAGCTCCCTGGCAATATCCAGGTTTCTTTTTGCTGTTTTTAATTGGCCCTCTGCTATTGCATGCTGCCCTTCGTAATTACTAACGTCACCACTTTTCAGAATGGCAAGAGTTTGCCCTTTGGTTACATAATCACCTTGCGAAACATTTACCTTGATTACATTTCCGCTTACAAGGCTGTAAACAGGTGATAAATAATCTTTATCGAAAGATACTTTACCACTTAGCACAAGATCGGTAGTTTCTTCCTGAATCTTTACTGTGTCAATGGTAATCTGCTTCATCTGAATTTGATTCAATTCAACCAAATTTGAATCTGTAGGCTGTTCGCTTGCTATCGGTACATCTCTTTTGCATCCGTCAAAGAGAAAGGTTAGCAATACTATTATCGGGAGTATTTTACGTAACATATATTATTTAATTATATCTATACCGGTTGTGTAATTGAGGTTGTGAATGGCATTAAAATATTGCATGCGTAGGTTTATCAGGTTAGTCTTACCATCAATATAAGTAGTGGTTTCACTTAAAAAATCGAGCAGGCTTATGTATCTTTTTTCATAATTGGTAAAAGCATTGTTCATCATATCTTCAAGGCTCTGTTCGTAGTGAGAATCTATTTGGCTTAACTGACAGTTAAGGCGGTACAGGTTGCAAAATGAAGTGGTAACCTGGCTTTCAACTGTAATTGAAATAAGGCTGTCGTTTATCTGTGCCTGCGATTTGCCATACCTGGCGGCAGTTATGTTCCATTGGTTCCTGCTGAAAACCGGCAAGTCTATACTTGCCGATATACCCCAGTAACTTGGCACAACTGATCCTGCACCAATATTTTCTACTCCCAATGTAAGGTCGGGTATGGCAGTGGCATTCTGTAAAGAAAGATTTTTGTCATTGTATTCTATTCCAGTGTGTGCCAGCATAAGGTCCGGGCGATTTTTCTTTGCACTATCCACCAATACCTGGTAGGCAGGTAGCTGTATTGAGCTCGGAATAGTAAGGGTTGCTACTACATATGTTTTTCCGGGATAGGCAAGTAATATCCTTAAATCCTGCTCATCATTATTTATAGCTTGCTGACTTGTTGTTTCCTGAGCAATTACGTCCTGGTACTGTGCCTGTAATCTTATTACATCGTTACCTGCTGCATTTCCTTTACTATATAATATCTGGGTTATTTCCACCAGGTGCTTAATTTTAGATTCCTCGGACTGATACATTTTTACAAGGCTTTGGTTATTGTAAAGGTCAGACAGATCGGTGTACATTTGGTATTTCAGGCTTCTTAATAAATCGGCAAGCTGAAATTGAGACTCTTTAGCACTAACCTTAGCCAGTTTGGCTGTGGCGCTGTGCCGCCCGCCAATGGTTAATAATTGTTGTAATTGTATTGTATTATCTACTTGCCCCTGTGAGGGATAGTTATTATCAAAAAACTTTTTACTGTCCTGGTTATAAAGAGTTGTTCCGTAATAAATATTTGGGTTATACCAGAGCTTTGCCTGAAGGTAATTGGCTTCTGCAATTTTACTATCATATTGAGAAATAAGCAAGCTCAGATTTTTACTTACAAACCTTTGCTCAGCCTCGGGTATAGAAATATGAACCGTATCAAGATTAAACTCTACAGGAGTTTGCGCCCAAAGACAAGAAGAAATCAGAAAATAAATTAAGGTTAATGAATAGTTGGGTTTCACAGCGCATTTTTTACTGGTGCAAATATAATACCACGTAATGAGCGGAAGCGCGCATTGGCATTAGAAAGACATTAGTTTTTTCTAATGTGTCTAATACGGCGTTAAAAAATGTTAAAACAGTTTTTTTATAGAAAACATACGAAAGTAATTTGTAAGTTTTATACCGGGAAGCGCACCCGGAATACTGTTCCGTTGCCAATATTTGATTCAACTTCTATTTTACCGTTGTGCAAACGGATGATCCTGTCGGTTAAATAAAGCCCGATTCCTGAGCCTGCAAATGACTGGGCATTGGCAGCCCGGTAAAATGGCCGGAATATCTTTTCCATGTCATCTTTGTCAATACCTATTCCACAGTCTTTAATTGAAATAATGGCCTCATCATCTGTGTATTGAAGGGTACAATAAACTTCTTTGTTATTTGAAAATTTTATGGCATTTCTTAAAATGTTGCTTAATGCTATAAATAAAAGGCGCCTGTTACCCAGTATGGTACAATTATTTAAATCAACCGGGGTGCCATAATCTACTTTTACAAGGCTGTTTTCCGGCTTGCCCCATTCATCTGTTACTTCCCATAATAGCTCATCAATGCGTATCTGCTGAAGAGCACTATTATCGAGATTAATGTGAGCAAGCTCAAGTAGCGTGCTCATTATTTCATTAAGTTTTTCCGCTTCCTTTACAATGTTGCTTAGTGTGTCTTTATACTCTTCCGTTTCACGTGGATTTCTTAAGGCTATTTCAGCATTCCCTAATATGGATGTAATAGGAGTCCTTAATTCATGCGAGGCATTCATTATAAATGATTGCTGTGCCTGGAAGGATTGTTCAAGGTGCTCCAGCAGGTTATTAACGGTAATTGATAACTGGTTTATTTCATCGTGGCTTATTTTACCCACAGGTAAGCGCTTATTAAGACTAGTGGCGCGTATGATTTTTATATTGTCAATTATTCTGTTTATCGGGCTAAGTGCAATAGTCGCAAACAATCTTCCCAGAAAAAATGTAATAACCAGGGAAAGAAAAAAGGTAAAGAACATAATGATGGATAGGTTCTTCATGTTTTCTTTACCCACATCATCAGTTGCTGAAACGATTACAACAAAATTTCCTGAATTATCAATGTAATAGATACCAACTACCTGCTGGTTTTTTAAGGCAAAGCGCAGCTTTTTATTTTGTATGACTTCTCTTATCTGTTCTTTCGACCATCGGGCAGTATCTTCCTTAATAAATACAGGCTGATAGCTATCGTTATAAATGCTTACTATTTCATTAGATAAGGACTGGGGGTATTTTTTGAGTACTTCGTTAAAGTTTTCCTTGGTCATATTATCCTGGGCAAGGTAAAACTCACCTGCAATAAACGCCCTATCCTCTAACTTTTCGTAAAAGCTTATTTTTCTGTTGCCGTCTTCAAGTAAATAAATACCTATAAGAACGCACAATAGAACAACCCCGAATAAGAATGTAAATTGTAACGATAGTTTGTTCTTGACTTTCATCTGTTAATCTTTCAAAACATAACCCATACCTATTACAGTATGAATAAGTTTTTTTGAGAACCCTTTGTCTATTTTACTTCTGAGATAATTAATATAAACGTCAATAAGATTAGTACCCCTGTCGAAATTAATACCCCAAACAAATTCAGCTATAAAGGTCCGGGATAATACCCTGCCTTTATTTGTAATAAATACTTCCAGTAAAGTAAATTCTTTTGCTGTCAACAATATTTCCTTCCCTTCTCTGAAAACTGTTTTTTTGTGATAATCTACAACCAGGTCTCCGGCTGAATATATTTTGCCGGGTGTTGATGCCATTTGTCTTCGCACAAGTGCCTTGATTCTTGCCAGCAGTTCTTCAAAATGAAAAGGTTTTGTCAAATAATCGTCAGCACCGCTTTCAAGCCCTTCTACCTTATCATGTACCGTTCCAAGGGCCGTAAGCATTAAAATAGGCAGATCTTTTTTATTCCGGCGTATATATTTGCAAACTTCAAAGCCATTAAAATGGGGGAGCATTACATCCAGTATAACAAGGTCAAAATCTTTTTCAATTGCAATAGTTTTCCCACTCTGCCCGTCATAAACAGCAGTTATGTTGTGCCCTTGTTCTTCGAGCCCCTTTTTTATAAAACCTACAACTTCGGGCTCATCTTCAATAAGTAAAATATTCATTACCTGTTGCTTGTTTAATGCAAAACTACGCTTAACACGTTTGCTTATTTAAACATTAGAGAATTTTAATGTGTAAGATGCCAGCCATAAGCAATTTTGTTAAAAAACGTTAAATAAAAAAACCCGGCACTACTGCCGGGTTTTTTTACGTTTTCATGTGGGTAATATATTATTACTTGGCTGCTTTAGTTTCTTTGGTTTCCGGTTTCTTTTTTGCAGGAACCTTCTTCACTTCTTTTTTGTCTTCTTTTTTAGCTTCTTTTTTTTCGGCTTTTTGCTGTTCAGTAACAATTTTTACCGGAGTATTAGCAAAAGAAATACCTATAATTAGAACCATTGCGGCGGTAAGTATGCTGAATTTTTTCATAACGTTGGTGTATTGTTAGTTAATTACTGAAGCAAAATTAAATGATTTAGATGAAGAGAAAATGAAGAAGATGGAATACAATTAACATTACTCTTTTAATAAAGCCCCGGAACCCTTTATGGTTGCATGTATCAGCGGAGAGCCTGAATAATAAATATTGCCTTTTTGATATATTGATGCATCTAACTGGGTTGATGCGTTGACATGGCAATCGCCGGTGCTTGTGGTTGAAATAAAAGTATATAAACAATTCAGGTTGTTACAATATACAAAACCGGTACCACTGAAATAGGTGCAAAGAAACTGGTTGGTTTTACCATTAAGTGTAAGGTCACCAGAGCCAAATAAATGCCCCTCAATTTGTAATGTATTTACATTCAGGTTAATATCGCCGGCACTCAGGGTTTGAACTTGCAATGTGTCAGTGTTTATTGTATCGAGACCGGATACATTGCCTACCCCCGCATTAGTTATATAGGTAACCCGTGGCATAGTAACATATACGTTTATAATGCTTTTTTTATAACTCCTTAACCAGTCGCAATTGTTATTGTTCTTTAGCGTAAGTATATTATTTACAACTGTTGCCGATATGTTATGTACCAGGTTACTGCCACCCTGTATAATAACCTGTTCCGTATTCCTTATCGAAATAATAAGGTTGATATTATCCTTAACTATAACTTGTTCGAAATAAGGTAAAACATTAGTGCGGTTTTCTTCAGTTGGCAAACCTGCCGATTCAAAACAATCGCATATCGGCCCTTTATGGCACGATACTATACCCAAGGCAGATAATAGAAGCAATATTGTTTTAATGTTCTTCATTATAACTTGTATCCAAGCCCCCATTCAACATAGTCGGCACTTGCAAAGTGTGCAAGTAAAGATATATTGGCAATAAGGTGTTCATTTATATAATAACGTATACCAAGGCGGTTATACTCATAACCATGGCCTGTACTTTTAGTATAAGCGTAAGCTCCGACCTCAATGGGTAGGGCTAATTTGCCAATAGTTAATTCATAACCTGCTTTAATACCAATTTGCGTGTTTTCAATAGGGCTGTTTAAATGAATTGAATCATTAGCCAGGTTAACCTTGTTTGCATTGTTGTAAAAAACATCTATTCCTCCCCCAATTTTGCTTTTGGCATTTATAGTATGGTAGGCAGTATATGAAAATGTAACTGCTCCATATTGGTTCCCTCCAGGAGGCTCAACTTCTGATATTCCAATGGCCGCATAAAATTCATGTGAAATGCCATTGTATTTGTTTGTGTCAATATGTGGCTTTATGGCAACATTTTTAGGTCCATCAATAGAATATGACAGACCTGTATTTAAGGTGATAAGGTTTATGCCCAGGTTCGGTGTTTTAAATGATCCGTTTGAGCAATGTGTAATACCAAACCCTGTTTCAATGCGTAGTTTATCTGACAGGTAGTAATGATTGGTAAGCCTTATATTAATTATTGTATTTATGTGCGTACCAATAAGTATATCCTTATGATTTGTTTCCTGATTAAAAGTTACCGGCAAATAGGCCAGACCAATACCGGTACGCAGGTATAATTTTTCCCTGTAACTGCGCTGAAGATGGAAGTTTATAAATGGGTAAAGCCCAATTTCATTACCCAGTTGTGCAGGGTTCCCCATCCACGCATAAAAAAAAGCTATACCCGTTTCTCCGCAATGATAATCTTGTTGCCACACCTTGTTTCCGGTTGGTTTAAAAAGATAATCGCCTTCTAATGCGGGTACGTGTGCTTTTATAAGCACGTTCATTCCTTCAGTATAAACAGGTAGTATTATGCCATAATGTACATTAACACTTATCCATGAACGGCTACGAATACTATCCTGCCCGATGCTTTGCCTGCTGAATATTAAAATGGCTAGTAAGGGAATGAGAGCTTTGCCCCGCATGGTTATTAAGAATTTTTTGCGGGATCTTTTTTGCGTAGAACAGGAACCGGGGGTCCAACACCAGATTTAAGAGTGGGTAAGGAGTCAGTTTTCCAGCGAAAGCTTTGTACCATGTTATAAATATCTTTCTTAAGAAACTCTAATACAGGTGCAAGAGAATCTTTGTTAGGAACAGAATAGAAATAAAGGGCGCCTCGTATAAAGTTTTTTGTGCTGTCGGTAAGATAAAACTGAATGTTTGAGGCTGCATTGCCTTGTATATCATATATCAAACCATAAACATGGTCTTTTGTATTCATTACTGTACTTTCATTTATTGCCGATGCTTTAACTTCATGCTTAACGGCAAACATCCTGCATTCTTCAAGGTACTGATTCAGATTATTGTTCACCACTTTATAACTCAGGTAAATTTTGCCTTTAAAACGAGGAAAAACTATATTCAGCCAGCACGGTTCGGCATTGGGTTCATCATCGTTAACTACCTGGGCATAACTAGGATAGCTGAAAGTAAATGGGCATGAAGAATTGTATGTCACATATGTTCTTTCCGGGAAAGTAATTCTAAAATACCCTTTTCGCTTTGGTGTATATGAATCATTGTCCATACACGATGTTAAACAAAGTATTAATAGTATGCCGATTAACAGTTTCATGCCCAAACAAAGAAATTATTTTGAATTATTAACGCGGCAAACTTAATCAAAAGAATAATGGGTTTTTATGACCGCTATTTTGTAAAAAAGCCTCTTAATTGTATCATTTTCCAAAAAAGTAATAAATTTGAGCCCTGTATAAATCATTAATTCAATTTTTATTATGAACATTTTTGTATCAAACCTTAACTTTAAGGTTCGCAATGAAGACCTGAAAAATTTATTTCAGCAGTATGGAGAAGTAGTTTCTTCGAAAGTAATTACCGACAAATTCTCAGGAAGATCCAGGGGTTTCGGTTTTGTAGAAATGAAAAATGACTCAGATGGCCAAAAGGCTATTGATGAGCTTAATCAAAAAGAGTACGAAGGCAGAAGTATTTCTGTTTCGGTTGCAAAGCCAAGAGAAGAAGGCTCAAGGCCAAGTCATGGCCACAGGCATGACAGCATGGCGGAGTAAGTAAATACGCTATAAACTTAAAGAGGGAACAGGCTTCATACTGTTCCCTCTTTTTTTATCATATTATAAAGAATGTAAAGCAAAAAACCACGTAAAAACTTTCTTACATGGTTCTTTTTAAAAGCTAAGCTATTTGTCGGGGAGACGGGATTCGAACCCGCGACCTCACGCACCCCAAGCGTGTACGCTAACCGGGCTGCGCCACTCCCCGAAGATTTTTGGTGGAATATTAAAATATTCCTTATCTTCACCCGACTTTTCTTTAGAGAATAGTGCTTAGGGATGCATTTATACACAAACTCTAAAGGAATTAATTTTGCAAAAGTATATTTTTTTGAAATGAAGTAATTATTTTTATTGCACATGCGTTTTTTATTGATTGCATGCCTCATCTTTACCCTAGGCACTGAAGCATATGCACAACAAGTTAAAATTTCCGGCTACGTAAAAGATGCCACCAATGGTGAAACATTGCCTGGCGTAAGTGTTTATGTAGATGAACTAAAAGAAGGTGCTGCCACCGACTTAAATGGCTATTATCAATTCTCGGTTGCTGCCGGTTCATATCACCTCCATATTTCACTTATAAGTTATAGGGACACAGTTATTGTCATTAAAGCAAATAAGGATATTAAAATAAATATGAACCTTATTTCTAATTCTATAAGTGCAAAAACTGTTAATGTAATTGGGTTAAAAGCCAATAATAATGTAGAGAGTGCAAAAATGGGCACTATTACCCTCGAAGCAAAGGACCTTAAAACAATACCCGTATTTTTTGGAGAGCAGGATATATTAAAAGTAATACAGCTTTTACCCGGTGTGCAAAGTGCCGGCGATGCCAATACCGGTTTTTATGTACGTGGCGGCGGACCAGACCAGAACCTAGTTTTAATTGATGGGGCAACAGTATATAATGCAGGACACTTGCTCGGGTTCTTTTCCATTTTTAATTCAGATGCTATTAATTCTGTGTCGCTTATTAAAGGCGATATGCCTGCTAATTATGGCGGACGTATTTCATCGGTACTTGATATCTCTGCCAAAGAAGGCGATATGCAACAAATACATGCCAGTGGTGGTATAGGACTTATAGCTTCGCATATTACAGTACAGGGACCAATTAAAAAAGATACTGCAGGTTTTATTATTTCAGCGCGCCGTACTTACCTCGATTTGTTTTTGAGGAAACCTATTGTTCCGGCGTCCTCGGCTTTTTCAGGCACCAGTTATTACTTCTACGATCTTAACGCTAAAATAAATTACAGGTTTTCTGCAAAAAATCAACTTTCAATTACTGCTTATTACGGGCAGGATGATTTTACTTTTAGCGATGCCCAGGTTGGATTCAGTACAAAAGTGCCATGGGGTAATGGAATAGCTTCACTTAACTGGAACCATATTTTTAGTGATAAATTGCTTTCTACCACATCGCTTAATTATACATCGTATACTTTTAGTTTTTCAGGAGCTGAGAACGGATTTAATTTTACCTTATTCTCCGGTATACATGATTATCATTTCAAACAGAATTTCGACTGGATACCCAGCAAAAAGAATCATTTAAAATTTGGTGTTGAATATACTCTGCACGTATTTATACCGAGTGCCATTTCAGCCCAGGAACCGAGCGTTAATTTTAGCACGAAAGATGTGGTGCACTTGTATGGTAATGAAGCCGGTGCATATGTAACTGATGAGTATTCGATAACTGATCTTTTAAAAGTTGAAGGCGGATTACGTTATTCTATCTTCCAGCAAATTGGGCCATTTACCAGGTATAATGAAAATGCACAGGGGCAAATAACAGATACTATTAATTATAAAACATTACAGAATGTTGCATTTTATGGAGGATTGGAACCACGGATTTCTGCACGATATACTCTAACAGAGAACTCATCAATCAAAGCTGGTTTTAGCCGAAACTATCAATATATTCACCTGGCTTCTATCAGTTCTATATCATTACCGACCGATATTTGGGTGCCATGCACTTCCTTAATACCTCCTTCGGTGGGCGATCAGTATGCTATAGGCTATTACCACAATTTTAAAGAAAATGCGTATGAGTCTTCCGTTGAGTTGTATTATAAGCACATGACAAACCTTATTGAATATAAAGACGGTGTTACACCTGAAGCTAATGCCAGTGCTGACCCTGATGAAAACTTTACACTTGGAACCGGCCAGGCTTACGGTGCTGAGTTCTTTTTGAGGAAGAAAGTTGGGAAACTTAATGGGTGGATTGGCTATACACTATCGTGGACCTCTGAAAACTTTCCGGGCTTAAATAACGGACAAACCTTTTATGCAAAGTATGACAGGCGACACGATATTTCTGCCGTGGCTAATTATGTATTGAATGACAGATGGACTTTCTCAAGCGTTTTTGTATTTGCTACCGGTAATGCCTTAACGATGCCCAATGCATGGTATATTATAGAAGGCCAGTTGGTAGAACAATATGGAGATAGAAATGGATACAGGCTTGCACCTTACGACAGACTTGATATTTCTGCAACGTATACTACCGATGCTAAGAAAAGGGCCTTGAGAGCACAGGCACGCTGGGCTGCAAAAAATAACGATAGTACTGCAACATATGTTGACCACAGGCCGGCATGGAAAAAGAACCTGCATACCAGTTGGAGCTTTTCAGTTTTCAATGCGTATAACAGGTATAATCCTTATTTTATTTACATTTCAGTAACAGGTAATGTATATAGTAATACACTTAATATACAGGCTAAGCAAGTATCATTATTCCCTGCATTACCTTCAATTTCGTGGAACTTTGATTTTTAATTGCATGAAAAGTAATTTGAAATATATAGGACTCGGATTGTTACTGCTGCTGGCAGCTTGTTCTAAAAATATTACCCTTAATGTGCCACCTGCAGCTAACCAACTTGTTGTTGAGGGCCATATTGAGCCGGGCAGTACCGCTTATCTTTATTTATCGCATAACTTTAATTTTTATGGCAATATATCTATAGCAAGCATTATCAGCCAGGATGTAATACATGGTGCCCATATAACAATTAGTGACGGTTCAACTGTTGACACCATGATTGAAACCAATCCTGCCATTGGTTTTTACCAGAACTATAAAATGAAAGGTGTTATAGGTAAAACCTATTACCTTACTGTTGTTGCACAGGGCCAAACTGTAACTTCTTCTACAACTCTTCTTGCCCCAATAAAGCTTGATTCAATTTGGTACCAGGTTCAAACAGGTAAGGATTCATTAGGTTATATGTGGGCTATACTTAACGATCCGCCTGCACCCGGCAATTGTTACCGTTGGTTTGCCAGGCGCATAAATCATGATGTGAACCATGATACAACTTTTGTGCCACCTGATGAGTCGGTGTTTAATGACCAGACTATTAATGGGCAAAAATTTGAATTTTTCTATAGCCGTGGCTCTTTCCCAGGCTCAAAAGCTGCGGCCGATAGTAATGCTGAGGCGGGTTATTTTAAAACAAAGGATACTGTAGTGATTAAGTTTTGCACTATAGATAATGCTGCCTATAAGTTTTATAACACATATTATTTCCAGTTAAACAATTCCGGGAATCCTTTTGGCTCTCCTGCGCCTTTGCAAGGCAATATAAATGGGGGTATTGGTATATGGTGTGGTTATGGTTCATATCTTGATACCGTAATTTGTAAGTAATAGTTTATTTTTGCATTCCTAAATTTTAAAGAAGCTCATATAAAGTAAAATATATGGATACAAACGAACATGTAAAAACTCTTATTATTGGTTCAGGCCCTGCAGGTTATACAGCTGCAGTTTACGCTGCTCGTGCCGATATGAAACCGCTTATGATAGCCGGATTGCAACCCGGCGGACAACTTACTATAACTACCGAAGTAGAGAATTATCCAGGCTATCCTGAAGGTATTCAAGGACCTGAAATGATGGAACATTTCCGCAAACAGGCACAACGCTTTGGTACCGATATACGCTGGTCATATGTTAGTTCAGTTGATTTTTCAAAATCTCCTTTTAAAGTGGTTATGGAAGAAAAAACCACCTTTCTTGCCGATACGGTTATTTTAGCGACAGGCGCATCAGCAAAATGGCTTGGATTACCTTCAGAGGAACGTTTAAATGGTTTTGGTGTTTCGGCATGCGCTGTATGCGATGGATATTTCTTCCGTAAGCAAGACGTGGTTATTGTTGGTGGCGGTGATACTGCTGCCGAAGAAGCTACCTACCTTGCCAAGCTTTGCAATAAAGTATATATGATTGTGCGCAGGGAAGAATTGCGTGCATCGAAAGCCATGCAGCACAGGGTATTTAACACGCCTAATATTGAAGTGCTTTTTAATACCGAAACGTTGGAGATATTGGGAGAAAAAGCCGTTGAAGGCGTTAAGATTGTTAATGTTAAAACCCAGGAAGAAGATACACTTAAAGTAACCGGTTTTTTTGTTGCCATAGGCCACCAGCCCAATACCGAAATATTTAAGGGCTGGCTTGATATGGATGAGCAGGGGTATATTATGACAATTCCGGGCAGTACCCGGACCAATATTCCGGGTATTTTTGCCTGCGGCGATGCACAAGATAAAATCTACCGCCAGGCAGTAACGGCGGCAGGTACAGGGTGTATGGCAGCTATAGACGCGGAGCGTTTTTTAGCTTCACATGGCTTGCATTGATTTTTTTTTGGTATCTTGCACTATTATTTTAAGGATTTGATTAGGAGGAGTATATATATTGTATTATTTGTTTGTTCTTTCACTGATATCATCGCACAGGTGAATTTCAGCGGACAGGTACAGCATGCCAAGCAGTATGAGTTTAAGGACATGTATGACTCTACCTATGGTATACAATACTTTGACAAGTTTTGCCCGGCAATGGGCGGAGATTCAAGCAGGAAAAGCCAGCAAGGTTATGCATCAAGTGGCTGGGTAGAAGATCATTATACCAGCGGATCGCTTATTCACAGGGGATTCTATGCAAACGGACAAAGCACCATTTATACCAATTATTACCCTAACGGTGGAGTTGAAAGAGATTACAAACTGGTAACGGAACGTAAAACAGAACTGAAAAAATATTTTCCTAACGGAAAAATGAAATCAGATGTTGAATACCTAGATGGAAATTCAATATTGTGGCACGATTATTTTGATAACGGGCAGGTTGCTTATATAGAAGAATATGATAAAAAGCATGAACGCCTTTTACAAAGATGTTCATACTATAGGGATGGGAAACCTGCATCGTTATTTATGCCTAGTAGTAGCGATAAAAAACCGTTGCGTTACTCTAAGAAGGAGTATTATGCCAATGGCCAGTTGAAGGAATCGCAGGAGATGCTTTACAGCAGCGATGCCCTCGATTTTGTTAAAGATGGCGAAGACAAGCAATTCGATGAAAGTGGTAATCTTACATCTGATGTAGTTTACGAAGCAGGCGCTGTCGACCACACTATTAAATAATTTATGAAAAGTCTTGGGAAAGATTTTTTCCTGCGTGAAAATGTTGTAGACATTAGCCGGGAACTAATCGGTAAATTCCTTGTTACCAATATTCAAAATAAGCTCACATCGGGCATGATTGTTGAAACTGAGGCTTATAACGGAGTTGTAGACAAAGCATCGCATGCTTATAATGGCAAAAGAACGCAGCGAAATGAGATTATGTATGGCCCGGGCGGAAATACTTATGTCTATTTATGTTACGGCATACATCACCTGTTTAACATTGTAACTAATAAACAGGAAACTCCGCATGCAGTATTAATAAGGGCAGTTATTCCCAAGGAAGGAATTGAAACTATACTTAAAAGGAGAAATCAAAAAAGCATTACAAAGAAAATATCAGATGGCCCGGGAACTGCTTCACAGGCACTGGGAATTAAAACAAAGCATTCGGGTATTTCATTAAATGAAAAATTGATTTGGGTAGAAGACAGGGGAATGAAATTTACTGTCAGGGAAATAAAAGCAGGTCCACGTATAGGTGTAGATTATGCCGGTAAAGATGCGTTTCTCCCATACCGTTTCAGGCTTAGCGATAACATTATAAAAAATATTACAGATGAGTGGCATTCCTAAAATAATACTTGGCAATGGTAAAGATCAATCACCCAAGCGTTTTCACCCATGGATTTTTTCGGGTGCCATTAGTAAAATAAGCGGAGAAATTGCTGATGGTGATGTGGTGGAAGTTTATTCAAATAAAAATGAATACCTGTGTACCGGCCATTACCAAAAAGGTTCTATTGCAGTACGGATATTTTCTTTTAGGCAAATTAACCCTGATGAAACATTCTGGAAAGAAAAAATTGAAAAGGCTTATAATTACCGTAAATCAATTGGCATAATTGGTAATGATGATACTAATGTTTACCGCCTGGTTTATGGTGAAGGTGATGGAATGCCGGGCTTGATAATTGATTACTATAACGGTACTGCAGTTATACAAGCGCATTCTATAGGTATGCACAAAGAAAAGGAAAAGATTGTGCATGCACTGAAAGAGATATACGGCAATAAACTGAAAGCCGTATATGATAAAAGTAAAGAAAGCCTAAGTGACAGATATGGTGAAGCGATTGAGAATGGTTACTTATTTGGAGAAGATAAGGATAAGCAAGTACTGGAAAATGGTAATAAAATAAAAGTAGACTGGGAGGAAGGTCAAAAAACAGGTTTTTTTATTGATCAGCGAGAGAACCGTAAATTACTGGGACAATATGCAAAAGGTAAAAAAGTACTTGATTGCTTTTGTTATGCGGGTGGCTTTTCAGTATATGCTCTTAAGGCCGGAGCTTCAGAAGTTCATTCTGTAGATAGTTCGAAAACTGCAATAAAATTAACAGATGATAATATACATCTGAATTTTGGCGAAGGGGCCAAACAAACTTCTCATGTAGCAGATGCTTTTGACTTTTTGAAGAATAACCAGAACCAGTATGATGTTATGGTTATTGACCCGCCTGCATTTGCCAAGCATCGTGATGCAAGGCACCAGGCTACTATGGGGTATAAAAGATTAAACGCACTTGCAATACAGGGCGTAAAGCCGGGAGGGATTATTCTTACTTTTTCCTGCTCGCAGGTGGTCGATAAATATCTTTTCCATGGAGCTATAACGGCGGCGGCTATTGAAACAGGTAGAACTGTACGTATATTACAATACTTGTCGCAGCCGGCCGACCACCCGATAAGCATATATCACCCTGAGGGAGAATACCTTAAAGGAATGGTATTGTTTGTAGAGTAAATACAAAAACGATTTAGGTGTAATAAGGAAGCCTTTTACCAAGGTATCGAATAATTTAATAAATTCGTACTAGCTTAACATAACATTATGAGAAGAATTTCCTTACTCATTCTATTGCTTTCAACTTTAACTTCTTTCGCTCAAAGGGGTAAAAATGGCAATGTAACAATTGCTTCTGCCCAGGTGGTAAATGAGTATACCACACTTACTGCCGATGCAAGCGCAGGAAGCTCGACTATTACAGTTGCCGGCAGTGGATTAAATGCTAAGGGTCGTTTTGTAGGTAACCTGGCAGTGGGCGATTTAGTTATGATAATACAAATGCAAGGAGCTACTATAAATGGGGCGCCCAATTTTTGGTGGATAAGCAGTCCTAACATAGGAACCCCTAATGATTCATCGTGGGGGGCAGTAACTGCTTATAATAATTGTGGTAATTACGAATTTGCAGAAGTCTTATCTATACCTAGCCCAACAACCATTCAGTTTGATTGTGGACTAACCTATAATTATACGGCTGCAGGTAAAGTGCAGGTTATAAGGGTGCCTCGCTATAATACCCTCACCATTAATAACCCCGGATCAATATCTTGCGATATATGGGATAGTACTAAGGGTGGTATAGTTGCCATTGAAGTACTTGGCAATACAGTTATAAATGCAGGTGCAAGCATAAATGTTAACGGAAGTGGATTCAGAGGCGGGCAATTAAGTGCAGCAATGGATAGTTCTAAATATGGTGTAAACAATACGGCTATCGATGGTGCTTTAATGAGTTGGGGAAAAGAGAAAGGTGAAGGTATAGCAGGATATGTACAAGATTATGACAAGTTTGGAGGCCTTTTTGGGAAGGGCGCTCCGGCTAACGGTGGTGGTGGCGCCGATGCTCACAATTCAGGTGGTGGCGGCGGTTCAAACGCCGGTAATGTAGCTGGCTGGGTAGATGGAATAGGTGTTCCTGATATAAGTAGTGCAAACAATAAAGCAGCCTGGAAACTTGAATATAGCTGGTTACCCACATTTGTTGGATCGGGTGGTGGCAGAGGCGGTTATACATTTTCTGCAAATCTTAAGGATCCTACTACTACGGCTCCTAATAATGCTGCATGGGGAGGAGATAAACGTTCGCCACAAGGTGGATTGGGAGGAAGGCCATTGGACTATTCAACAGGCAGAATATTTATGGGTGGTGGCGGTGGCGCAGGTGATCAGGACGATGGTGTTGGCAGTTCGGGTGTAAGTGGAGGTGGCATGATATATCTACTTAGTTATGGTACAGTTTCCGGCAGTGGGCAAATTACAGCAAATGGCGCAAGCGCTGCTGCATCAACATATAATGGGGCATCACACGCCGGTGATGGAGCTGGTGGTGCTGGTGGCGGTGGTACCGTAATTATTAATTCTACCGGCAATATTTCAGGTATAACTATACAGGCAAATGGAGGTGTGGGTGGTAACCAGAATATATCGGGCCTTGTAACTGAAGCTGAAGGGCCAGGCGGCGGCGGCGGCGGCGGATACATTGCTACTTCAAATGTACTAGGAACTGCAGCGGCAACAGGTGGAGCAAATGGTACAACAAATGCTAATTCTGTTAAAAAATTCCCGCCCAACGGAGCAACCTCAGGCGGTGTTGGGATAGTTACTTCAATATCTAATTTTCAGATAGTAGCACCTAACGATACTATTTGCAGCGGACAAACCGCTTCGCTTATGGCTACTCTTACGGGTACCGTTCCCGGTGGAACAACTATTAACTGGTATTCTGTTGATTCGGGTGGGGTGGTTTTAGCTTCTGGTTCGCCTTATGTTACAGTACCACTTACAAGAGATACTGTATTTTATGTTGGAACCTGCCCCGGTACATACAGGCAAGCGGTAAGAGTAATTATAGGTAGTGCATCATCAGTTACTATAAGCGCTCCTGCAACGATTTGTGCGGGTAGCACAACTAACCTTTCTGCTTCAGGCGGAACAGCTTATTCATGGCAGCCTGCGGGTAGTTTAAGCAACCCTGCTATTGCCAACCCTGTTGCAAGCCCTAACGTTACCACAACTTATACAGTAACTATTACCACACCTTGCGGCCCGCATAAAGATTCTGTTATTATTACAGTTAATCCTTCCCCAACGGTTACATTAACTTCTGCTCCATCTTCTACCATATGTAACGGAAGTTCAGCTACACTTACCGCTTCAGGCGGAACAACATATTCATGGTCACCTGCAACTGCTCTTAGCGCAACCACAGGGGCATCTGTTTCTGCAAATCCATCTTCAACAACAACTTATTCTGTAGCTGTTACAAAAGCCGGATGTACAAAAGATACCAGCATCGTACTTACAGTTAACCCAATACCTAATGTTACTCTGGCCGGGGTAACTACTATTTGCAGCGGCACTTCTACAACCATTACTGCAAGTGGCGGCGGTACCTATTCCTGGAGTACAGGTACAACAACTGCATCAGCTACGGTGTCTCCGGCAAACACAACAACATATTCAGTTCAGGTTACAAAAGCAGGCTGTATAAAAGATAGTACGTTTACTGTAAATGTTAATGCTAAACCTGCTGTAACAGTTACTCCGCCTTCACCCGGTATTTGTTCAGGTGGAAGCGTAGGCCTTACCGCCAGTGGTGCTTCAACATATTCATGGTCGCCTTCAGCAGGTTTAAATACAACAACCGGACCATCAGTTACTGCCAGCCCGGCAAGTACTGCAACTTACACTGTTATTGGAACAAGTGCATTAGGTTGTAAGGATACAACTAATGTTACTGTTACTGTAGGCGCTTCACTTACTGCCTCTATAACAGGAAAGGATACCGTTTGTGCGGGCAGTTCCACAACCCTTACTGCTTCGGGTGGTAGCTCGTATAAATGGAGCAATGGAGCCACAACTGCTGCAATAAATGTTTCTCCTGCCAGTACGGCCACATATTCTGTCCTGGTAAGCAGCGGAAGTTGTAAGGATAGCAGCACAGTTTCTGTTAAGGTAAATCCTTCATTTACAATTGGTATTACCGGGGCAAGTTCAATTTGTACCGGTAGCAGTACCACACTTACAGCAAGTGGCGGCGGAACATATTCCTGGAATACGGGTGTAACTTCGGCAAGTATTAATGTTTCTCCTGCATCAACCACAACATATTCAGTTCAGGTTGATAAAGGAGGATGTATTAAAGATTCAACTATTACTGTTACGGTGAACAGCCCTCCGGCTGTAACAATTACTAAAGGTTCAACCATATGTGCCGGCAATTCAGTTACGCTTACTGCAACTGGTGGCGGAACGTATTTATGGAGTAATGGTGCAACAACAAATACAATTAATGTGAGGCCTGTAGCGACAACAACATATTCGGTGATGGTAAGTAATGGTTGTCCTAAAGATACAAATACCGTTATAACAGTTAATCCTTCACCTGTTGTTACAATATCAGGAAGCAATTCTATTTGTGCCGGGAATAGTACAACTCTTACTGCCAGTGGCGGTGGAACATATTCCTGGAGCACAGGCGCAACTACAGCGGGTATAAATGTTAGCCCGGCCTTAACCACAACTTATTCTGTACAGGTAAGTAATGGAACATGCTCTACCGATACAATTATAACTGTTACTGTAAATGCAAAACCAATACCGACAATAAGTGCTATGCAAACTATTTGCGATGGTACATCTGCAATATTAAATGCCGGAGGAGGCTCAAGTTATTCATGGACACCGGTGACAGGATTAAGCTGCACAAGCTGCGCAACAGTAAATGCATCACCCAATACAACAACTACCTACACTGTGCAAATTGCAAATGGAGGATGCTCGGTTACCGATAGTGTAAAAG
>Ga0206875_1002_pt1 | contig 112965 bp, 66 predicted proteins | sample Alteio_BWOrgCont_9_FD_152616 | JGI IMG/M metagenome (GOLD analysis project Ga0206875, IMG submission 152616) | Enriched cells from forest soil in Barre Woods Harvard Forest LTER site, Petersham, Massachusetts, United States -... | ecosystem: Environmental > Terrestrial > Soil > Temperate forest >... | reverse complement strand
AAGTAGAGATTACTTTTGTACATAGCAAAAGCCAGGCAGGTAAACCCGTTGTTTCAGTTCATCACGATTGTCTCGATTTAACTGACCTAAAGTTTAGCAATAAACTAAACAAGAATATTGATATTCTCTTTCTCTGTCTTGGACATGGTGAATCGAAGAAATGGCTATTAGCCAATAACCATAAGCTATCAGCTAAAACTAAGATTATAGATTTAAGCCAGGATTTCAGGCATATTAAAAGTGCCACTTCCCAGAAGAGAAAATTCATTTACGGCTTACCTGAATTGAGCAAAAAACAAATTCAGAAAGCAGACAATATTGCTAACCCAGGATGCTTTGCTACATGTATTCAGTTAGGCTTATTACCATTGGCAGCCAATAAAAAAATATTGACAGATATTCATATTTCTGCAACTACTGGATCTACCGGTGCCGGGCAATCACTTAGTGAGACCAGCCATTTTTCATGGAGGCAAAATAACATTAGCCCTTACAAGGTATTTGAACATCAACACCTGAAAGAAATCGGGCAAACTATAAACCAATTACAGCCTAACATCAATCCTGATTTATATTTTGTGCCTTACAGGGGGGCTTTTACCAGGGGCATTCTGGCAACTATTTACTTAGAATCAAATCTTTCCGAAAAACAAGCTATAGAAATGTACAAAGACTATTACAAAAATCATCTTTTTGTACATATTGCTCCTTTCAATGTGGATTTAAAACAAGTCGTAAATACAAACAATTGCTTTTTGCAAATAATGAAGAAAGGTGAACAACTTGTTATTATAAGTGCTATCGATAATCTATTGAAAGGCGCAGCCGGGCAGGCAGTCCAGAATATGAACCTGATGTTTGGCATTGATGAAGCAACAGGATTAAAACTTAAACCATCAGCTTTTTAAATTAAAAACAAAATGAATCTATTTGATGTTTATCCTCTATTTGACATTGAACCTGTAAAAGCCAGGGGTAGCTGGATTTGGGATAAAGAAGGCAAAAAATACCTTGACTTTTATGGCGGGCATGCTGTAATATCTATCGGGCATTCGAATTATCATTATGTAAAAAAGCTGGAAGAACAATTGGAAAAAATTGCTTTCTATTCTAACTCTGTTAAAATAAAGCAACAGGAAGAACTGGCACAGAAGCTTGGGGAATTATCAGGGTACAATGATTACTCTCTCTTTCTCTGCAATTCAGGTGCCGAGGCCAATGAAAATGCGTTAAAGCTTGCATCATTCCACAATGGAAGAAAGAAAATAATTGCCTTTGAAAAAAGTTTTCATGGCAGAACATCTCTGGCGGTTGCTGCAACAAACGATACATCTATACAAGCGCCTGTAAATAGCGAACATGAAATTATTTTCCTTCCGTTAAACGATGAGGAAGCATTTTCAAAAGCAATTGATAAAGACGTTTGTGCAGTAATTATTGAAGGCATACAAGGTGTGGCAGGTATCCAAACTCCATCTGTAGAATTTCTGAAACTTCTCAGAAAGAAATGTGATGAAACAGGTGCATTACTCATACTTGATGAAGTACAATCGGGCTATGGAAGAAGTGGTAAATTCTTCGCACACCAATTTGCAAATATTAAACCTGATATAATTAGTATTGCTAAAGGTATGGGCAATGGCTTTCCGGTCGCAGGTGTGTTAATCAATCCAACCATTAAGGCTAAACACGGCATGCTGGGTACAACATTTGGTGGAAATTACCTGGCTTGCGCTGCTGCAATTGCAGTATTAGATGTAATTAAAGAAGAAACCCTGATAGAAAACGCTGCAAAGATTGGAGACTATTTAATTGAGAAATTAAAAACCATAGAAGGAGTAAAAGAAATAAGAGGTACTGGATTAATGATTGGTGTAGAATTACATTTCAATTCAGCACAGGTAAGAAATGATTTGGTTTTCAAACATCAAATTTTCACAGGTTCTGCATCAAACAAAAATACTATACGGTTATTACCTCCTTTAAATATAAGTAAAGAAGAAGCAGATCATTTCCTTAAAGGATTTGTTCTGGCATTACAACCACATTTACAAAGCGCAACACAATGAAAAACTTCACATCAGTACATGACGTTAAAGACACTGTAAAGCTTATCAGGGATGCTATTAAGCTAAAGAAGGATCCGTGGGCACATTCTGCTTTGGGTAAAAACAAAACCTTGGGCTTGATATTCCTTAATCCAAGTTTGCGGACACGATTAAGCTCTCAAAAGGCAGCCCAACTATTGGGTATGAATGCCATTGTAATGAATATGGATAAAGAAGGCTGGGCATTAGAATGGACTGATGGTGCTGTAATGAATACCAATAAGACAGAGCATATTAAGGATGCTGCCATGGTATTGAGTACTTATTGCGACATAATCGGTATCCGTTGCTTCCCCACCCTTACCGACAGAGAAGCAGATTACAGCGAACACGTTTTGAAGCAGCTTATAAAATATTCTACTGTTCCTGTTGTAAGTTTAGAGTCTGCAACCCTGCACCCCTTACAAAGCCTTGCCGATGGTATGAGTATTTTCGAGAAATGGAACAAACCTCAAAAGCCTAAAGTAGTATTGAGCTGGGCTCCGCACATAAAGGCTTTACCGCAAGCAGTTGCTAATTCTTTCAGCGAATGGATGCAACAACTGGATGTTGATTTTACCATTACTCATCCTAAAGGATATGAATTAGCCCCTGCATTCACTAAGGGAATAAATATTGATTACGAACAAGAGAAAGCATTACGAGGTGCTGATTTCGTTTATGTAAAAAACTGGTCGGCTTATGAACCCTATGGCCAGACACCTGCTGTAGAAAAAGATTGGCTTTTGAGCGAACAGAAGATGAAAGCCACAAACAGTGCATATATAATGCATTGCCTGCCTGTAAGGAGAAATGTAGAGTTACCTGATGAATTACTGGATGGTGCGAGGAGCCTTATCCCGTTACAGGCTGAAAATAGGCTATTTGCTGCCACAGCGGTATTAAAGAACATGTTAGAGAACATTAAAGAAATAAAGCCTCATCACCTGCAACATGCTTAAAAAAGAACTTACCATAGTAAAGGTTGGTGGAAACATTATTGATGATGAAGTTAAACTCCATTCATTCCTTAAGAAATTCAATAAAGTGAAAGGGTTTAAGATACTCGTACATGGCGGAGGTAAGCTCGCCACAGATTTATCCGTTAAAATGGGTATTGCAACTAAAATGGTTAATGGCCGGAGAATTACCGATGCCGAAACATTGAAAGTGGTCGTAATGGTTTATACAGCGACAAACAAATCTATAGTAGCGCAGTTAAATGCTTTAGGCACTGTATCTATTGGCATTTGTGGTGCAGATTTAAATATGATTCCTGCCAAGAAAAGGGAAGTAGCGAATATTGATTACGGCTTTGTCGGTGATGTGCTTGTAAATGAAATACCAGCAGAAGAATGGAACAAATCACTTGAGAGAGGAGTCTGCTCCGTCGTTGCACCGATTACCGCAGATTTAACCGGCCAACTATTAAATACAAATGCCGATACTATTGCCTCATCTGTTGCACAAGCATTAGGCAAATTATATTCTGTAAAACTTATCTACTGTTTTGAGAAGGATGGGGTACTTAAAAATCCAATAGACGACACCTCAGTAATTCAAAACATAAGACCAGATGAATACACTAGCCTGAAAGGGCAAGGTATTATTTCTAAAGGTATGATACCTAAGCTGGACAATGCCTGGAATGCATTAAATAGTGGAGTTAATGATGTAATTATTGGTAATGCGCTGCATATTGATAAACTTACATCTTCAACCCATAAAACCGGTACTCAATTAAGCCTGCAATGAAGAACAGTAACATAATAGAATTATTGCAACAACTTATTGCTACTCCTTCTTTCAGCAGGGAGGAGGATAAAACTGCAAATGTTATTGAATCGTTCTTGAGAAGAAATAGCGTTACTACTAAAAGGCATTTGAACAATATATGGGCAGTTAATAAGCATTTTGACCCTGCTAAACGTACTATTCTTCTTAACTCTCACCACGATACAGTGAAGCCTAATAAGGGTTATACCAAAGATCCTTTCAAAGCAATAATTGAAGATGATAAATTATATGGCCTGGGGAGTAATGATGCAGGTGGGGCATTGGTAAGTCTTTTGGCCATGTTTTTACACTTTCATGATAAGCCACTAGCCTATAATCTTCTCTTCTCAGCCACTGCGGAAGAAGAGATATCAGGCAAAAATGGTATTGAAGCTCTGTTGCCATTATTAAGTAAAATAGATTTTGCAATTGTTGGGGAACCTACACAAATGCAATTGGCAATTGCTGAAAAAGGGTTGATGGTATTGGATTGCATAAGCCACGGGAAATCAGGCCACGCGGCAAGAGAAGAGGGCGTGAATGCAATTTATAAAGCGATCCCTGAAATAGAATGGTTTCAAACCTATCAATTCCCAAAAGTTTCTGAGTTACTAGGACCGGTAAAAATGGCTGTAACAGCAATTCATTCGGGAGGGCAACATAATATAGTACCTGATACATGTGAATTTACCGTTGATGTTCGTGTAAACGAATGCTATAAGAACGAAGAAGTGCTGGATATAATAAGTAAACATGTAAAGTGTGAAGTAAAAGCAAGGTCATTGAGATTACAACCATCATTTATTTCAGAAGAACACCTTATTGTAAAAGCCGGAAAAGAACTTGGGCTAAAAGTTTATGGCTCACCAACTTTATCAGATAGGGCATTAATACCTTTTCCGAGTTTAAAAATTGGGCCTGGTGATTCTGCTCGTTCTCATATTGCAGATGAATACATCCATATAAATGAAATTGATGCCGGCATTAAATTATACATTAACATGCTTAATAAATTACTGAACTGATGAGCAAGAAATTATGGCAAAAAGATGTTGAAGTAAATAAGCTGGTTGAGCAGTTTACAGTTGGCAATGATAAGGAATTTGATATGTTGCTGGCGGAACATGATTTAACGGCATCAAGAGCTCACGCTAAAATGTTGGAGAAAGTAAAACTTCTTAGCAAAGAGGATTTGAAAAAGCTCTTATCAGGGTTTGATATCATAGAAAGCCAAATAAAGAAAGGTACATTTAAAATTGAAGCTGGAATTGAGGATGTTCATTCTCAAATAGAGATGCAGCTGACAAAGACGGCAGGAGAAGCGGGGAAAAAGATTCATATAGGCAGATCAAGAAACGACCAGGTACTTACGGCACTTAAATTGTATTTAAAGAATGAGCTAAAATCTTTAAGTAGCCAAATAGAAGAAGTATTCGGCGTATTTATCAAATTAAGTGAGCAGCATAAAAATGCATTATTACCCGGTTACACACACCTACAAATAGCTATGTCATCATCGTTTGGGTTATGGTTCGGCGCATATGCCGAAAGCCTTTGTGATGATATGGAATTAATAGTGCCAGCATACAATATTTGCAATAAAAACCCATTGGGCAGTGCAGCAGGTTATGGCTCATCATTTCCTATTGATAGGCAGTACACTACTGAATTAATGGGCTTTGAACAAATGAATGTAAACTCAGTCTATGCCCAAATGACAAGGGGAAAATCCGAAAAGGCCGTTGCGGTGGCATTAGCATCTGTAGCAAATACATTGTCGAAATTCTCTTATGATGTTTGCCTCTATCTATCACAAAATTTCAATTTCATATCATTCCCTGAAGAATTAACCACAGGCAGCAGTATTATGCCGCACAAAAAAAACCCTGATGTATTTGAACTGGTAAGAGGTAAGTGTAATATTATACAAGGCATTCCAAACCAACTTACACTTCTTACAAATAATCTGCCAAGTGGTTACCACAGGGATATGCAACTCACTAAGGAGGTATTGTTCCCCGCAATTCAACAACTAAAAAATTGTTTAGAGATACTTACTTTTGCCTTGCCACAAATGAAAGTGAATAAAGATATTCTAGGAGATGCAAAATACGCTCACCTATATACAGTAGATGCCTTAAATGAATTAGTAAAACAAGGGATACCATTCCGCGATGCCTACAAAAAGACAGGGATGGATATTAAGCAAGGAACATTCAAAAAGCCTGCACAATTAAAGCATACTCACATTGGAAGTATTAATAATCTTGGAACAGAATTAATAAAAAAGCAATTCCGGAAAATTATGCTACAGGTAAAGTAAAGTAAAATCTACTGCCCTCTCCTATTCTGCTCTCTACTCCTATTTTCCCATTCTGAGCCTCAATAAACTCCTTTGATATAGCTAAGCCCAAACCGGTGCCACTTCTCGGACTTCCCGGAACCTGGAAATATCGTTGAAATAAACGGTCCTTATATTTATCCTCAATACCTATACCATAATCCCTCACTGAGAATTCTATTAAAGAGTTGTGTTCACTCACTTCAATAATAATCCTATTACCCTCGGGGCTATACCTAAGCGCGTTTGATAATAAGTTCACCAATACCCAAACTGTCTTTTCTGTATCAACTGATACTTTGTGAAGATCTTCGGAGCATAAAACTTCAAGGGCAACATGCTTCTGCTCAGCCTGCATCCTTATTGTATCAACTGAATAATCTATTATCTCCTTAGGGGCAGTTTGCCTGAAATTAAGTTGAATATTGCCCGTTTCAACCTGTGTCATATTCAATAACTCGCTGGTAATATTGAGCAGTCTCTCGCTGTCTTCCTTAATGTGGCCAATAAGCTCCTTTTGTTCTGTATTGGTAACCCCTACCCTGTCATCTCCCAATAATTTCAGGCTCATTTTTATTGACGATATAGGTGTTTTTAAAGCATGTGAAACCGTTGCAATAAAATTGGTTTTAGCCAGATCTAATTCTTTAAATTGTGTGATATTCTTCAATATTATCACTTCACCTATAGGCTGTTCATCGGCCATTATTTTTAAAATTTCCTTTGTGAAATAACTTTCCCTGCTATCAGCATATATCTTTAAAGGCGCTGCAACCGGCTCTGAAGAGATAAGATTGCGAAGCAAATCATTCTTCAGAGCAACATCAGGAGCATACTTCCCAACCAATTCATTTGCAGTTATTCCCAGTATTTTAGTTGAAGAAGAATTAACAAAAAGAATGTTCCGTTTCTCATCAAGCCCTATAATTGGGTCCTTCATATTATTGATAATCGTGTCTATTCTTGTCTTTTGAAAAATTATCTTGGCAAGGTTACTATTGTTATAATCATCCAGTTTCTGTGCCATTAAATTGAAGGCTTCTGCCAGTTCACCAAATTCATCACCTTTTTCAAGATGTATTCGCTGAGAATAATTCTTATTAGCAACCTGCTTTATACCTTCTGTCAGTTTACTTATAGGGTTAGCAATATAGCCAGGGAAATTCATGAGCATTGTAAATGAAATAAGGAAAGCCACCGTTACTAGTATAGCCAAATAAATTTTCAGTTTCTCGGCAGTTTGCTGAGTTTCATTATTCTTTCTAACAATAGCATTTGTATTCAGATCACTTATCTTATATACTCCGGCCCTTATGTCTTTTTCTAAATGTATTGATGCAGTAGTATCCTTCTTTTTCAATTGTTCGAATTGTTCACGTACAGCTATAACCGCATCCTGTTCGCCTATCTCAGTAATATTATTTTCTTCCGCCTTAAGGTTTTTTTCAAATTTATCAATTGTACTCATGTCTTTAGCTTCATACATATCAAGTGCTTGTTGCATATTTTCACAGAACTTTATACTTTCATAGTTTGCTTTCAGTATATTCTTCGACTCATCGGCAAGTCTGTTAATTGCAAGCAATCCAACGCCCCCGATTAAAACAATCATTACAAAGAAAAAAGTCAGGCCAAAAGATAATTTAGTTTTAATGCGTAGTTTCATTATGCCAATATTACAATGTCAATGTCTGAATCAGTTAACTTAATTAAAAGCTGGTCAAATAAATTATTACTCAAAATTGATTTAACCAGGTTAAAGTGAGGCTTACCAATACAAATAGTAGTTATTTCCTTTTGTTGTGCTGTTTCAACAATTGCTGTGGCAACACTTTTGCTCTTGGTTTGAATTACTTCCGCACCAAGTTCAGTAGCAAGTTTAAAGTTATTTATCAAATGTCTTTGCGCCGCCAATTCAATATTATCAGGATTTTCCTTTTCAGTTTGTACATATACCACAAACCATTTCGAATTATAGTAAGCAGCCAGGCGTGCAGTTTTACGTATAATCATTTTAGATGTATCAGCATTAGAACTGACACATGCCAGGAAACGCTCAGGGCGCAAAGCAATATTTCTTGGAACTTCTATTTCTATTTTTCGCTCTACCTGCGATGTAACCTCTCGCAAAGCCAATTCACGTAATTGCAATATTTTTCCTGATTGAAAGAAATTCTTAAGTGCCATCTCCACCTTTGATTTATCATAAATCTTGCCTTCTTTAAGGCGTACGATTAACTCATCGGCAGTAAGGTCAATATTTACAACTTCATCGGCAGAATGTAAAACCTTATCGGGTATCCGTTCGCTTACTTCTATACCTGTTATCTTTTGTATCTCTTCATTCAAACTTTCAATATGCTGAATATTTACTGCACTAATAACATTTATACCGGCATCTAATACTTCAACAACATCCTGCCAGCGCTTTTCATGCTTACTTCCCTCAATATTAGAGTGTGCCAGTTCATCTATTATTACTACTTCGGGATGAATGTTTATAATGGCCTGTGTATCCATTTCTTCCAACTCCTTCCCTTTATAAAAAAGTTTCCGGCGTGGGATTACCGGAAGGCCATCCAGCAGGTCATGTGTTTCTTTACGATTATGAGTTTCAATATAACCTATTTGAATATCAATACTATTCTTTAACAAGGTATGAGCCTCCTGCAACATACGGTAAGTTTTACCCACACCCGCACTCATACCTATATATATCTTGAACTTACCACGCTTCGATTTGCGGATAAGTTCAAGAAAATGCTCGGCATTTTGTTCACGATCTTCGGCCATTGTACAAAGTTACACTGTTTTGTGCCCTTTTAAAACCTTACAAGGATTGCCATTATTATACGGTTTTCGTGAGTTAAAAGGTCTGGTGTCCACCCTGCAGGAATTGGGGTAGTTGTATATCCTGTAGGAGAGGTAACGCCACCCGGGCCTGCAAAATATGGCACACTTGAATGACGATATACGTATTCCAGTCTAAACTCAAAACTCTGATTAGGCATCCAGCTGATGTTAGTAGAACAATCCCATCCTTTAAATTGGTCTCCGGGGTTTTCTGTAAACGGGTGAGTTCCTACAGTCTGAGTAGGATTATATGGATTTGGGAACAGGCTCGCATCACCAGTTGGTGCCAATACAAGATAACGGCCAGGATTATTCATAATACCACCGCCAAAGCACCATGCTAATTTGCCATGAGCAAACCACATTCTATTATAGAACATGGCACTGATAAAATATTGAGCAGGCCCTTTTGCAGAATCACCACTGGTAAAACCATTAACTCCACCACCTGACTCTTCGCCAATATCACCCGTTAGTGAAAAAGCCATCTGGGTTATACTGTTTGATTTTTTGGGTACATGATAATACCTTACCAGGAAACTGTTATCAGAATGGAATCTGTGCCTTGCTAATATACCTGCCGCATCCGAGCCATAATAATCGTTAGTTAAAAGTTTCACATTCTCATTAGGGCACCAGGTAATATTTCCGCCAAATCCAGGCATGTCATTAAACGATCCATAACTCTGCCAACCATTTATAATCCAAACTTCAAACTTCAGAAAATTAGATGGGAATATTTGGGTACGTATCCCATTAAAGAACCATGGGGTATTATCAGAAGTGTAGGAAGCCTGGTATTCCCAATTTTCTGGTTGATAATAAGAGTTAAGACCAATATATGACATGAACATTCCTCCATCTACATTAATTCCATGCATTACATTAAAATGGTAGCCCGCATAAGCTTCACTTATATAACGGTAAACATCAACTAAGTCATATTGGCCACGATAAGTGCTATAATCATTACGCGGAACAACTTCATCGCGGGTTCCAAACTGAGTCATGAATCTTGCCCGTGCACCCAGGTAAGAAAGGTCGCCACCAAAACCCAATTGAGAAATTTGCATTTCATTATCGCGTGCCAGCGCAGTTGAGCCAACAACAGTATGATCTATAGGATTAGCAAAAGAATATGTTACATTGGCATCTACAAATATTTCGGGCGTAAAGTACGGGATATGAAATATAGAAGAATCTCTCCTGTCGTTACCATTCAGCCATGTCTGATCCATTCCATCAAAAGGATTCTGGTCAGCTATTTTGGCAGTATCCTTGACAGTTGTTTGCGAATTAGCTAGTTGAGTAAGCGCCAATGCCGCTAATGCCACTAACGCAATTTTTACTGTTTTCATTTTTTGTTTTGGTTTAGTTGATTGATGTGATTCCTCTTTATTTATTTAACTAATTTGTTTTCATTTCATCCAGTGCAATATTCAGTTTCAGTACATTTACTTTTGCAGGGCCAAAAATACCCAATAAAGCTTTTTCAGTATGCTCATCAACCAGTTTCATTAAATCCTGTTCAGAAATATGACGCAATGCTGCCACACGCTTAACCTGTATTTTAGCACCAGCTGGGCTAAGGTCGGGGTCCAGGCCGCTTGCTGATGCCGTTACAAGCTCTGCAGGTATATCTGTTTTATTTACTCCAGGGTTGTGTACCATAAAAGTATCAATGGCAGCCTGTACTGATTTTAAATAATCGGGGTTAGTAGGGCCCTTATTACTTGCACCCGAACCGGCTGCATTATATCCAACAGCCGATGGGCGCGGTTGAAAATACTTATCGCTTTTAAAGTCTTGTCCAATATTTTCGTAACCAACAATCTTTCCTTTATAAGTAACGGTAACTCCATCACCTCCGCCTGGTGCAAGTTTAGCAACAGCAGCTATAAATAAAGGGTAAATTATGCACAGCAACACCAGTAAAACAGCTGTGAGTCTTAATGATGGTAACAAATACTTTTTCATAACAATTCTGTTTTAATTTTTACATAAATAATCCAAGGGCCATATCAATCAGTTTTATTCCAATAAATGGTATTATAATACCACCCAATCCGTAAATAAGCAGGTTCCTTCTGAGCAACGCACTGGCACCAATAGGTTTATATTCCACACCCCTTAAAGCTAAAGGAATAAGCAAAGGAATAATTATAGCGTTAAAAATAACTGCAGCAAGTATTGCAGTCTCAGGACTTTTTAAGTCCATAATATTTAACGCCCTTAACGATGGTATGGTAACAATAAACAGCGCCGGAACAATTGCGAAATATTTTGCCACATCGTTTGCAATGCTAAATGTGGTAAGTGTTCCACGAGTCATCAGTAATTGCTTACCAATTTCAACTATTTCAATAAGCTTGGTTGGGTCATTATCAAGGTCAACCATATTGCCCGCTTCTTTTGCTGCTTGTGTGCCGCTATTCATTGCAACACCCACATCGGCTTGTGCAAGGGCAGGAGCATCGTTGGTGCCGTCGCCCATCATGGCAACTAATTTGCCCTGTGCCTGTTCAGCACGGATATAGGCCATCTTATCTTCCGGCTTAGCTTCTGCAATAAAATCATCAACCCCTGCTCTTTCTGCAATATATTTTGCTGTTAGAGGATTATCGCCTGTAACCATAACAGTTTTAATACCCATTTTTCTAAGGCGTTCAAAACGTTCCTTAATACCGGGTTTTATAATATCCTGAAGTTCTATTACACCAATAACGCTTTTATTTTCAGAAACCACAAGTGGTGTACCTCCATTTGAAGAAATTACCCTGACGCTTTCTTCAGTTTCTTTCGGGAAAATATTTCCGGCATCAACGGTTATCTTTTTAATAGCATCAAAGGCGCCTTTACGGATTTGTTTTCCTTCAGGCAGGTTTATTCCACTACTACGGGTTTCTGCGGTAAAATTGATAAGCGTTACTTTCTTTAAATCAAATCCGGATGGAGCTGTAATGTTTCTTTCTTTCGCTAAAGCAACAATTGATTTTCCTTCGGGAGTTTCATCAGCAAGCGATGCAATAAGGCAATTTTGAATGAACAAAAAATCATCAACACCCGGAGCAGGATAAAAATTAGTAGCCTTGCGATTACCTATGGTTATTGTACCTGTTTTATCAAGCAACAGCGTATCAATATCACCTGCTGTTTCAACCGCCCTGCCCGATTTGGTAATTACATTAGCACGCAACGCCCTGTCCATTCCTGCAATGCCAATTGCCGAAAGAAGTCCGCCAATGGTTGTAGGTATAAGGCAAACAAAGAGCGATACAAATGCAGCTATTGTTATAGGTGTTTGCGCGTAATCTCCGAATGGTTTAAGGGTTACGCAAACTATAATAAACACCAATGTGAACCCGGCCAATAAAATAGTAAGTGCAATTTCGTTTGGAGTTTTTTGCCTTGATGCACCTTCTACAAGGGCAATCATTTTATCAAGAAAACTTTCTCCTTGAGATGCTGTTACTTTTACTTTAATCTTATCTGACAATACTTTCGTGCCACCGGTTACTGATGATTTATCTCCGCCTGACTCTCTTATTACAGGTGCGCTTTCACCTGTAATGGCACTTTCATCAATTGATGCAAGGCCCTCAACTATTTCACCATCAATGGGTATAATATCACCTGCTTCGCAAATAAACATATCTCCTCTTTGTAAGGTAGATGAATTGACTACTGTTATTTCATCAACGTACATTTCTCCTAATGGATTTACTTTTTTTGCCGGAGTTTCTTCCCTTGTTTTTCGTAACGAATCAGCCTGTGCTTTACCACGTGCTTCAGCCAATGCTTCAGCAAAATTTGCAAAAAGCACGGTCAACAATAGTATTAAAGTAATGACAAGGTTATAAATGAATGAGCCCTGAGTTTTATCATGGTTAATAAGAATATTTCCGGTTACTATTGCCATCACAACAGTTCCTATCTCCACGGTAAACATTACCGGGTTATGGAAAAGGATACGGGGATTTAATTTCACAAACGATTGCTTCAATGCCTCATTTACCAGGTGTTTCTGGAAAAGCGAAGTATTTTTTTGTCTTTTAACCATAACTCTGATATTTTACTTTATTTCATACTAAAAAATTCTGCTAGTGGACCCAATGCCAGTGCAGGAAAAAAGGCCAGTGCAGCAATAATTAATATTACAGCCATAGTCATTAAACCGAATGTGCCTGTATCTGTCTTTAACGTGCCTGCCGATTCTGGTATGTATTTTTTTTGCGCCATTATACCGGCAATTGCAACAGGGGCAATTATGGGAATGAACCTTGAAAACAGAAGTATTATGCCTGTTGTTACGTTCCAGAAAATATTGTTCCCCGTTAACCCTCCCATAGCCGAACCATTATTAGCTGCTGCTGATGTATTTTGGTATAGCATCTCCGAAAACCCATGATAACCCGGGTTTCCAAGCCAGTTTTTCGGCTGGAAAGCCCAGTGGATATCAGGATGGTAAACCAAAACATACGATGCAAGAGCTGTAAATGAAAGTATAAGGAATGGATGTAATAAAGCTGCAATAGATGCAATCTTCATTTCTTTGGCCTCAACCTTATGTCCCATAAACTCAGGTGTGCGCCCTACCATAAGGCCCGAAATAAATACTGCTATAATTATAAATATGTAGTAGTTGAGAAAACCCGCACCACAACCGCCATAAAAGCAGTTTGCCATCATGGCCATTAATTGCATAGCAGTTGTCATTGGCATATAACTATCATGTGCGCCGTTTGCCGAACCGGTAGATATAATAGTGGTAACCGTGCTCCAGTATGCTGTCGCAGGCACTCCAAAACGTACCTCTTTACCTTCCATTGCAGTATTTGCTGGATTAATACCCATATGCTCAATAGCAGGGTTACCCTTTATTTCGGCTTGCAATGTTGGAATAAGGAACATAAACATTCCTATTGTCATTACTGCAAATATTACGTACGCAATTCTTTTCTTCTTTAAATAAAAACCTAAAGCAAATATTAATGCAATAGGTATTACAACCTGTGCTATCATTTCAAGCATGTATGTCAGGTAATTAGGGCATTCGAAAGGATGCGCAGAGTTTGCTCCAAACCATCCTCCACCATTTGTACCCAGGTGCTTTATCGCTATCATAGCTGCTGCCGGGCCACGAGATACTTGTGTGGTATCGCCCTGCATAGTTATTACTGTATCCTTACCTTTATAACTTGCAGGTGTCCCGTTAAATGCTAGAATAATTGCAATCAACACAGCACCCGGCAAAAGGAAACGAGTAATGCTTTTCACAAAGAAATCCCAAAAATTGCCGAGTGTAGTTACACTCTTTTCTTTCATTCCTTTATAAACCACCATCATAGCAGCAATAGCTGATGCGGCACTTACAAAGTGCAGAAACATAAGCACAAATATTTGTGTAAAATAAGTTACCCCGCTTTCACCACTATAATCTTGCAGGTTACAGTTCACTAAAAAGCTAATGGCTGTATTAAATGCCAAATCGGGTGTTTGTCCTGGGTTATGATCCGGATTTAAGGGCAATTTATCCTGGAAGATTAAAGCAAAGAATGCATATACCAGCCATAATGAACTTATAGTAAGCAGGGCTTTCATGTGTCCTTTCCAATTCATCTCCTCAGTTGGGTCAATGCCTGAAAGACGATAAATTAATTTCTCGAAAGGTTTAAGAAAGTCTGTCCAGACTTTCTCTCCGGCAAATACTTTAGCTATATACCTTCCTAATGGTATTGATAGCAATAAGGTAATGCCATACGTAACAATAATCCCTGTAATCTCTGTGTTCATAACAAATAATATAAATACGTTCTATTCCCTAAAACTTTTCCGGTTTAATAAGTGCATAAACCAGGTAGCAGAACACTGCTATACATAAAATAAATAGTGCTATCATAATATTATATTTTTTCGAAAAAGTCAATTGATTTAAACACTATCCACATGCCAACAAGGCATCCGAGAAAAAGAACAAGTGTCATCATGGTGTTTGTCTATTATTAGTTACAGGTTGAGTTAACAGGTAATTTATTTTATACATTTTATGAATATCATCGTATGTAGCTATATCCTTATCAGACATAGTACACAACCTTATATCACCAGGAAATACTTGTTTAAGATTTGCCATAGTAAGAGGAAGAACATTTGAATTGAGGGTTTTACTAAAAAAATAAGTAGTTACCATTTTAATGCCTTTTCCGGTATAAGTATGATCCTGGAGCAAGGCAGAATAAATCACAATACTCTTATCTTCTATTATTTGATATTCATAATCATAGTTCTTATGAAACCTATAGTCAATGCCTTTGCAATCGCGATAGCCAAAAATACTGTCCTTGCTAAATTTATTCTCTTTCCCATTCTGGATTACAGAAACATATTTCCCTGAGAAAAAATCATGCAACCTGATTTTCCCTGAAGAAGAATCACAGTTAATCCTAAATGAGAGTTTTCCATCTTTAAAATCCTGTTGTGTTTTAAATACTCCACTGTAAGATACGGCTCCAGAAATTTGGGCATATATCTCCAAATAACCAAGCTGGAAAATCGCATACAAAAACAATATCTTTTTCATTTTAATTCTATTAGTCTCATTTACTTCATAACTTAATATGCAATTACTATGCCAATTATGGCAAAGCACAAGCCTTACGCTACAAAATATTGATAATCAATGAATTAAATTCAAATATTACTTTAAACACAAATAAAAAAAGCCTTCCAAATTGGAAGGCTTTTTTCATTTTGGCATGGTAACAGTTTACGCTATTTTATATTCCTCAAGCTTTCTATATAAAGTAGTCAAACCAATTCCCATAAGGCGGGCGGCTTCTGTTTTATTTCCCTTGGTATAGGTAAGTGTTCTTAGTATATGCTCTTTTTCTATCATTGACAAATTAAATGATGATCCAACGGACTTATTATTTAATGGCGAGTCTTTTAATTCAAAAGGTAAATCGTCAATTGTAAGTATAGTACTATCTGATAATATGGCTATCCGTTCTATAACATTTTTTAATTCGCGAATATTACCCTTCCATTTATATGCTTTTAGTTTCTCTATAAATTCAGTACTCATTTTAGGAACAGGTTTATTTACTTTTTCCGTAAATTGTTTCAGAAAATGTTCGGCCAGTGCTACAATATCTTTAGGCCGTTCGCGCAAAGAGGGTAAAGAAATTTGAAAAACTGCCAAACGATAATATAAATCGGAGCGGAAAGTACCATTATCAGATTCTTTTTGCAGATTACGGTTTGTAGCTGCAATTACACGCACATCAATTTTAGTTGATTTATTATCGCCCACTTTTATAAACTCATTTGTTTCAAGTACACGAAGCAGTTTCGATTGTACTTCAACACCCATCTCACCTATCTCATCAAGAAAAATTGTTCCACCGGAAGCTTCTTCGAATAACCCTTTAGTATCTTTTATAGCATCTGTAAATGCTCCTGCTTTATGTCCAAATAACTCGTTCTCAAGCAAGTTTTGATTAAATGCACTGCAGTTTATTGCAACGAATGGTTTTAGCCTGCGTGGGCTTGCAGTATGAATGGCTTGTGCAAATACTTCTTTACCAGTTCCTGTTTCGCCAAGCAACAGAATAGTAGTATCGGTCTGCGCAACTTTCTTTGCAAGTTCAACTGCTTCTTTTATTTGCTTTGAATCACCAATTATCTTATCGAAAGAATATTTTTTCTCTATCTGCTTTTCTAAACCAAGAATTCTTTTCTGCAATAATGCCTTATCCATTGCCCGGGCCAGAAGTGGGATTATTTTGTCATTATCATCTCCTTTTACAATATAATTAAAAGCTCCATTCTTAATGGCCTTCACTCCATCCTGTATTGTGCCATAAGCAGTCAATACAATAACTTCGATATGAGGATATAGTGATTTTATTTTTTGTGCCAGATCAACACCATTTCCATCAGGTAGTTTTACATCGGTAACAACCACATCAACTTCTTCTCTTTCAAGCCTTTTTAAACCATCTCTTGCAGTTGCTGCTTCTGAAACAAAATAATCCTCCAGGCCAATAATGCGTGATAATAAAGAGCGCAGCTTCTCTTCATCATCAATAATAAGTATCGTACCTTTTAACATAACTATTGGTTAAATTCAGCTACAAAGATATTTTAAGAAATCAATATCCATTCTCAATTTCATTTAGAAGAAAAAAAAAATGGCAACACCTTACGGTGTTGCCATTAAAGAAATCAATTAATAAACTATGTTATTTGCCTATTGAGAATCTTATAATTTTATTACCATTCAATCCATTTACTTCAAGTATGTAAGTGCCATTCGAAAGAGAAGACACATCCATATGCATTAATGTAGCATTCCTATCAGCCTTTTGGTCTATTACCTTTCTTCCGGTAATATCATATACAATAATAGCCTGTGGCATTAAATTCTGATTATTTATCAGAATATTTAATTCGCCTGATGTAGGATTAGGATACACTTTAATATCAGAAGCATAACTGAGATCCTGGATGCCTGTAGGAACAATAACTATGCTTGCTAATTGGGTGCAACCATTACCATCAGTTACTGTTACTGTATAGCTTCCGGTACATATTCCATTTAAAGCACTCGTAGTAGCACCCGTATTCCAGCTATAGGTGTAAGGAGTTACCCCTCCGCCAACGGCAGCCCATATAGTATCAGTACATGAAACATTAACTGCACTATCAATAACTACAGTTAACGGAGCAGGTTGTGTAATAGTAACTGAATTAATGTACACACATCCGCTATTATCGGTTACCGTAAAGTTATATGAATTTGCACATAAGTTATTTGCAGTTGTATTAGTACCACCTGATGGTGACCATGCGTATGTATAAGGGGTTGTTCCGCCTGAAGCAGAACCAATTGCTGAGCCATTACACAGACCATTACAGGTAACATTTACATGAGATGTCACAGTATCTTTAAGTGAACTATTATTATTTACATTAACTGTAAATGATACTACGCAGTTATTAGCATCAGTAACACTGCATGTGTAAGTACCGGCTGCTAAATTATTTGCAGTTGTACCTGTCCCACCTGATGGAGCCCATGAATAGGTATAAGCGCCCGTTCCACCGCTGGCTACTATACTTGCAGAACCATCACTTTTACCACAGTTAGCTGAGGTTGCGGATACAGTTGCTGTAATAACAGTAGGTTGTGTAATATTGATAATGGTGTCATGTGTGCAGCCGTTAGCATCGGTTACGGTACAAGTATATGATCCGGCACACAAATTATTTGCTGAGGCTGTAGTAGCACCATTACTCCAGGAAATAGTATATGGGTTAGTACCTCCATTAGGAACCACTGTTGCCTGGCCATTACAGCTACCAAAACATGTGGCAGGAAAACTTGTTGCAGTAAGGCTTAATGCCGTCGGCTGAGTAACAGCACCATTTGAGCTCCCTGTACAGCCATTCATGTCAGTTATACTTACCGTATATGAGCCCGCACATAAACCTCCTGCGCTGGCAGTAGTTTGAACCGGTACCGAATTCCAGGAGTAACTATATGGAATTGTTCCACCGGTTACAACTGCTGTTGCACTTCCGTTACAAGTTCCAAAGCAGGCTGCGGCTGAAGGATTTACAGTTACACCTATTACTGCAGGCTGTGTAATCCTTATAGTATCAGAGGCAGTACATCCAACATTATCAGTTACATTAAAGTTGTATAAACCTGCACAAAGAGCCGTGGCGCTATCATTAGTGCCTCCTGAAGGTGACCAGCTATATGCATATGGAGATGTTCCACCGGTTGCTTTTGCAAAAGCTTTACCGTTGCACAACCCATTACATTTTTCATTAACACTTGAAAGTATAGAAGCCGCAAGCGTTGTGCTGTCTTTTACAATTACAACCGGGCTAATGGTACAATTATTTGCATCTGTTACGGTACATGTATATGTGCCCGCCGCTAAATTACTTGCCGATGAAGTAGTTCCGCCGGAAGGTGCCCATGAATACGAATATGAAGTAACTCCACCCGAAATAGTTACACTTGCTGCACCATTACTTTTTCCGCAGCTGGCATTAGTTTTTGCTGTGCCGGTAACAATTAGGGCGCTTGGCTCGGTTAAATTAACAGTTGCTGTTGCAACGCACGCATTAGCATCAGTTACAGTTACAGTATATCCGCCTGCACCAAGGCCATTTGCAGTTGCATTCGTTCCACCCGATGGTGACCATGAGTAAGCATACGCAGTAGTACCACCTCCGGCAGTTACTGTTGCATTACCAGTTGTGCTTCCGTTACAAAGTATATTAGTAGAAGAAGATATGTTTGCTGTTAAGACAGCAGGATCGGTAAGGGTCACCGTTGCTGTTGCTGTACACAAGTTCGCATCGGTAACAGTTGCTGTATATGTGCCGGCAGGCAGGCCATTTGCCATTGCACCTGTTCCGCCTGATGGAGTCCATGAATATGAATACGGTGTTGTACCTCCGCCTGCTGTTACAGTAGCATTACCATTACTATTTCCGTTACATAAAGGATCATTACTACCAGAAATAGAAGCTGTTAATACAGCAGGATTGGTAAGTGTTACATTTGCTGTAGTTGTACATAAATTTGCATCAGTTACAGTAACTGTATATCCACCCGCTGAAAGTCCGTTTGCAGTTGCCCCTGTACCTCCTGAAGGAGACCATGAATAATTATACGGGCTTGTACCGCCTCCTGGGGTTACGGTAGCACTACCATCACTATTACCATTACAAGCAGGATTACTGCTTGAGCCTATAGATGCTGTAAGAACAACAGGATCGGTAAGTGTCACAGTAGCAGTTGCTGTACATAAATTTGCATCGGTAACTGTTGCAGTATATGTGCCGGCATTTAATCCTGATGCTGTATCACCTGTACCTCCAACCAAAGCCCATGAATATGTATAGCCGGTTGTTCCGCCCGAAGCTGTTACAACAGCACTTGCGTTAAAATCTCCATTACATAAAGGATTTGTACTGGAGCTGATTGCGGCTGTCAGCAATGGTGGATCGGTAAGTGTTACAGTAGCTGTAGCTGTACAACTATGATTATCTGTAACAGTAACCGTATACGACCCGGCGCTTAAATTACTTGCAGTTGCCCCAGTACCGCCGGAAGGAGACCAACTGTAAGTATATGGAGACGTGCCACCTCCGGGAGTAACTATAGCACTACCGGTGGCAGTACCATTACAGGAAGGGTTCGTACTTGTATTAATTGATGCTGCTACAGCAGAAGTAGAAAGAGTAACACTTTTAATAATATTACAACCACCACCATCACTTACAGTAAGCGTATAGGTTCCAACCCCCAGGCTACTTGCTGTTGCATTTGTGCCTCCTGAAGGAGCCCAGGTATATGTATATGGAGTTGTTCCGCCGCTTACACTTGCTGTAATACTGCCATCAGTAGTATTGCTACATGTGGGATCAACAGTTGCTGTAATATTTGCAGCTAAAGAAGAAGGGCTGGTTAACGTAACTGTGGCCGTTGCCGTACATAAATTTGCATCGGTAACTGTTGCAGTATATGAACCGCCTACCAGGCCTACCGCCGCAGAGCTTGTTCCTCCGGAAGGGGCCCAGCTATATGTATATGGAGTTGTTCCTCCACCTGCAGTTACAGTGGCACTTCCACCTCCGCTACATGATGGGTTTGTACTGGAAGAAATATTTGCAGTTAATAGCGGAGGGTTAGTAAGTGTTACAAATGGTGCGGAAGTACAATTATTTTTGTCGGTAACTGTACATGTATATGTACCTCCTGTAAGTCCGGTTGCAGAGGCCTTGGTGCCACCGGATGGAGTCCATTTGTAAGTATATGGAGTTGTACCACCACTTACTGTTACTGCTGCGCTACCATTATTATTTCCATTACACAAAGGGCTCGAACTTGAAGTCACATTTGCAGATAAAGGAGCCGCGGGCTGTGTTATAGTAACTGTTGAAGTACCGGTGCAATTATCTTTATCGGTTATAGTAACTGTATATGTACCTGCACCTAAATTACTTGCAGTAGCAGCTGTTCCACCTGAAGGTGCCCAGCTATATTTGTAAGGTACAGTACCACCTTTTACACCTACCTTAGCGCTTCCAGTATTACTGCCATTACATTTAATATTTGTAGAGCTGACAATACTATCACGCAATAATGAAGGCTGGGTTACAGTTGCCCTGGCTATTCCTTCGCAGCCATTTTTGTCGGTTATAGTAACTGTATATGCACTTGGGCTAAGCGAACTTAAAGATGAGGTTGTTGCACCTGATGGAGCCCATGAATAACTATACGGAGAGACAGCTCCAGTAATTGAAGTTGTTATCATTCCGTTAGCAGAACCATAACAAGTAACATTTGTTACAACAGTAGAAGCTGTAATTCCTGAATTTGATAAAATAGACGTTGTAGAAATATTGCAACCATTTGCATCAGTTACATTTAAAGTGTATGATCCTGCTGGTAGATTTAATGCAGTATCAGTTGTTGCACCAGATGACCATGAATAGGAATACGGAGATACTCCACCGGAAGCATTGCCCCAAGCAGAACCATTATTCTTATTACAAGCTGGGAGTACTGCCGCTTTTGAAAGACTTATTGCAGTTGGTTGCGGCACTTTGGCCGAAGCAACAACACTACACCCATTAGCATCTTTAACAGTACAGGTATAAGTAGCACTTGTTACATTAATTATTGTTTGAGTAGTTGCCGTATTGTTCCATTTATAAATATATGATGGAGTTCCACCACTTGCAGTTGCGGTTGCAGTGCCATTACTTCCGGCATTACAACTTTCAGGAGTGGTAGTTACGGTTGCAGTTATAGCTGAAGCAGGTTGGGTGACTGTAACAGATGTAGTTAAAATACAGCCATTTTTATCGGTTACAGTAACGGAATAAGTTCCTGCACTTAAGTTAGCTGCAGAAGCCCCTGTCCCGCCAGAAGGAGCCCAACTATATTTATATGCCGGTGTCCCTCCTAATACTCCCGCAGTTGCAACACCTGTCTTTCCTCCAAAACATTTAACATTAATTACAGCTGGTACATCTTTTAATGCATATGGTTGTGCAATAACTAGCTTTTTTATACTGGTACAGCCATTTTTATCTGTTACGGTAACAGTATAATTACCTGCAGTAAGATTACTCGCTGTATCAGTTGTTGAAACGGAAGGAGTCCACGTATAGGTATATGGTGTGACCCCGCCACTTGCAGTAATAATAGCACTCCCATTATTACCTCCATTACAACTTACATTTGTTTGTTTTGTAATTGTAACTGTAATAGTCGGGCAGCCTGCTGATGCAGAATGTGCATTGTTTTCTTTTGTGGTGGCAAATGCAGTTAAGCAAAGAAATAAACTTCCTATTCCCACTAGTAGAGCTTTAGTCTTCATCAATTAAAAAATTATAGAGGTTAATAATTGTTGTTTCATCTTAATAATCAGGCTGCAAAGATACCTTATATTCCAGTTCAAATTGCATAAAATACCCTCCACCTACGCCATTTAACTGCGAATTCAGTAAAAAGATACAGAAATAAACATGATTTTTATCAGGAAAATCAATTGATACTAAACTATTGACTTTAGAATTGGCTCTTATTATTGAATAATGGCTGGCCCTTTATGCCGGTAATAATAATTGAAAATTCCCATGCCCCACGGCCACCGGTAAAGGCATTCAGATAAGATGTATTCACATCATAACTAAACCTGAAAACATGTTCACCATATTTCATACCTGCATGAATAACAAAGGCATCTGCAGCACGGTAATCAGCTCCCAACATCGCTTTAAAGGGACCGCCATTTATTTCATAATACCCAAGCATACCTATATCAAATTCAGTAGCACCTGCTTCATTCATATAAAGAAACATAGGCACCAGTTTCAACGACTCGTTAATCTGCATATCACATCCCCCATTAAAATTAAAGCGCATTGGCAAATGACTTTTTTGCACTGTAAATGATTCATTAGGGAAAGTCAGGTGTTGAAGGGCAAAACCTGCAAAGGGGTGAAAATTCTTAGTATTATCAATATATTTATAAAAAATGCCATAATTGGCATCAAAGTTTGCCATTGCCATTTTACTATAACCCTCACCACTTGGAATATTCTGATCGAATCCACCCAATGTGGCAGAATATTGATCATCGTAAGTAAAGTTATTAGCATTGAAATTCTTATAGAAAAAGCCAAGTTGCAAACCTGTTGTTAAATAATGCTTGCCGTTTGAATTATCCTTGCTCATAATGTCATATGCAACAGAACCCATAAAAGTCATTGTGTTAAAATTTCCTGCAGGTGCAGCATTGTTTATAAAATACGCACCAACACCAAAATTTTTATCCCACTTTTTCACCGGCATATCAAATGCAAGATACTCTGTGGTAAACGGCTTGCTAAGTGCTGCCCATTGCGAATGATAATCGTTATAAAACTTGTAATCGCCTTTATCACCGCCGTACATTCCTGTTTGGGCAGGATTAAGATACATAGAAGCCATGTCGTATTGAGACAAGTGATAATCTTGTGCAAATGCAGCATTATTGCTTATTGCAATAATTAAAATGGAATATGTTATAATTTTTTTCATAATAATACTCTTTATTCTCATTATCTCAATAATGTAACGTCACCGGTCATTTTTACACTCTTACCATCAACAGTAGTACCTGTAAGTGTCCATACATAAGAGCCTTCCGGTTGAGGTGCACCATGTATCTTACCATCCCATCCGCTGCTTTGAACTACTGAGTGGAATATTTCATTACCCCATTCATTAAACACTCTGAAATCGAACATACTGAACGGTCCACCTCTTACATATAATATATCGTTATTGCCGTCACCATTAGGGGTAAATGCACTAGGTACAGCAGGTGTAGTTACACCATTTTGGTTATTGCAAGGTTCTACATTCAATGAATCTTTCTGAGATGCAGAGCAACCTGAATCAGATGTAACAACAAGTGCTACCCAATAGCCGCCGGTTGCAGCATAAGTATGCGAAGGATTCTCTAACATACTGCTGGCAGAGTCACCAAATTTCCATAACCATGTTTTAATACTTCCCGCAGTAATTGTAGACACATCTGCAAATTGTGCCGAGTCCTGGCAATATGTTGTAAAGTTGAACAAGGATACAGGTAATGGATTCACATAAATACTTCTGGTAACTGTATCAGAACAACCTGCGCTGGTAGCAACCGCTAATGTTACTGGTTGCAGGCCTGTGCTGTTAAATGTACTTGTAGGATTCTGAACCGTTGAATTTCCACCACCAAAAGTCCAGTGCCATGCTGTTATAGCACCTACTTTTACAGTTGATGCATCAGTAAAGTTAACTGTTGAACCAAGGCAAGCCGTTGAGCTGGCAAAGTTGGCAACAGGCTTGGATTGTATTATTACTTTAAGTGAATCTGCTGAAGCACTGCAGCTATTATTTCCTTTGGTGGTAAGTATTAGCGTTACAGCTCCATTACTCACATCTGAACTGCCAGGAACGTAGGTAGCATTCATTGCGGAATCATTCGGAGCAAAAGTACCTGTGCCTGAAGTAGTCCATATACCACCTATTGCATGACTTACCGCACCATTTAAGCTTACTGTACTTCCACCGCAAATTGTTTGGTCTACACCTGCGTGAGCAATTGGTAACGGATTAAAGTTGATGACCATAGTATCGGAAGATGGCATACATGTATTGGTTGATGTAAGTATGAGTTTTACACTATGTGCACTTGTATCGGCAGTACTTGGCATATATGCTGCACTTAAAGTTGAGTCATTAGGTGTAAACGTGCCACTACCAAGGCTAGTCCATTTGCCAGTACCTGAGCCGCCGGTTATAATACCGTGAATAGGAACACTGCCAGCGCTAGCACACACCGTTGTATCAGCACCTGCAAAGGCAGTTGATACAGGAGTAATTTTAATAATCACAGTATCTGTTACTGCAAGACAGCTAGCATTATTTGTAGACCTGAGAACAAGTGTTACTTTATGTGCAGTAGTATCTGCCGCGCTCAAATTATATGTTGCATTTAAGGCAGAGTCATTTGGTGTGAAAGTTCCGCTACCCAGTGTTATCCATTTACCTGTTGTTGCACCGCCCGTTACAGAACCATTTAATATTGCAGTTGTTGAACCGGTACATATAAATATATTACTACCTGCATTAACCTTAGGAGAAGGTGAGAACTTCACCATCATGGTATCTGTCGCAGTTGTACACAAACCATTACCTGTCGAAGAAAGAACCAGCTTAACAGAATCTGCTGTTACATCTGCGGCACTTGGTATATAGGTTGCATTCAAAGCAGAATCATTTGGCACAAATGTTCCACTGCCTAATGTTGTCCATTTACCTCCTGAAGCATGCATAACGCTTCCTGAAAGCATTACATCAGGATTATTAGCGCATATAGTTTGGTTAACACCCGCGTTTATAACCGGTGCAGGGTTGAAGTTAATCATCATTGTATCGGTAACAGGCATACATGCATTGGTTGTAGTAAGTACAAGTTTTACTGTATGTGCACTTGTATCGGCGGCACTTGGTTTATAGTACGCCCCTAGTATAGAATCATTAGGCGTGAATTTACCACTACCTAATGTTTTCCATACCCCTGTACCTGAACCACCTGTTACAATACCATGCAGTGGAATGCTGTCAGTGGTAGCGCATACAGTTGTATCAGATCCTGCAAAAGCATTCGGAACAGGTGTTACTTTAATAATTACAGTATCAGTAACAGCGAAGCAAGTACCATTATGTGTCGAAGTAAGAACAAGGGTTACTTTATGCGCTGTTGTGTCTGATGTACTTAAATTATATGTAGCATTCAGGGCAGAATCGTTAGGAGTGAACGTTCCACTGCCGAGTGTCGTCCATTTACCTGTTGCAGCGCCACCCGTTATTGTACCATTTAATGATGCAGTTGTTGAGCCGGTACATATAAATATGTTATTACCCGCATTAACAATTGGGGCAGGAGAGAAAGTCACTACCATGGTATCGGTTGCAGTAGTGCATAGTCCATTTCCTGTAGAAGAAAGCACCAATTTAACAGAACCGGCAGTTATATCTGATGCACCCGGAACATACGTAGCATTAAGTGCAGTATTGTTAGGTGAGAACGATCCACTGCCAAGCGTTGTCCATAATCCACCTGTTGCATGCACAATACTTCCTGAAAGTGTTATGTTAGGATTATTAGCACATACGGTTTGATCGGCCCCAGCACCTACAATAGGACCCGGGTTTACAGTTACAATCATTGTATCAGTTATAGCAAGACAGGTTCCATTATTAGTAGATGTCAGAACAAGAACTATATTCTTAACTAATGTATCTCCATTGCTTGGTAAATACGAAGCATTGAGTGTAGTGTTATTCGGGCTAAACGTACCTGTGCCATTTGTGGTAGACCAAACACCGGTACCACTGCCACCGGTAATTGTTCCATTCAATGTCACAAAATTATTGGCGCATGAATTTGCATCAGGGCCCGCGTTAACAACCGGAGGCGCTGTGTAATGAATAACCATAGTATCGGTTGTCGCAAGACAGGTACCATTATTTGTTGTGGTTAATACAAGTGTAGCTTTACCTGCAGCAGTATCAGCTGAACCAGCCACATACGTTGCATTCAATGTGGTATTATTGGGCACGAATGAACCTGTCCCACTTGTTGACCATACACCTGTGGATGCACCGCCACCAACATATCCATTAAGTGTTACGTCAGGGTTATTCTTGCAGGCAAACTGGTCGGCACCGGCATTAGCAAACGGGGCAGGTGTTATTGTAACAACCATACTGTTTGAAACCGGTGAGCAACCACCCGATGTGGTAAGTGTTAAAGTCACAGTTCCGGCTGTTGTATCAGCACTGCTCGGAATATATGTTCCGTTAAGTGTTGTATTATTAGGTGAGAATGTTCCGGTACCACTTGTGCTCCAAACTCCTGAACCTGTACCAGATGAACCACTTAATGTTACCGTTGCGTTATTGGCACAAACAGTCTGGTTGCCTCCTGCATTTACAGAAGGAGTTGTCGTATAAATAAGAACAATAGTATCAGTAGAAACTGAACAACTTCCGTTATTTGCAGAAGTAAGTACAAGTGTAACAGTCTTTGCAGAAGTATCAGCCGTACTTGGTATATAAGTTGCATTTAATGTATTAGCATTAGGTGAGAATGAGCCACTGCCTGAAGTTGTCCAGGTACCAGAACCGGTTGAAGAATATCCGCTAAGAGTATAATCAGGGCTACTTAAACAAACACCTGCATCAGGGCCAGCATTTACACGAGGGCCAGGGTTGATTGTAACAATCATAGTATCGGTAGCTGCTTTACACAAGCCATTACCTGTAGTGGTAAGTACCAATGTTACAGTATGTGCTGTTGTATCCGCTGTGCTTGGAGTATATATTGCATTTAAGGTAGTATTATTTGGAGTAAAGGTTCCGCTTCCACTGGTACTCCACTGTCCGCCCGATGCAACACTATTAACAGAACCCGAAAGTGTTACAATAGCATTGGCGCACACTGTTTGATCAGGTCCGGCATTTACTGTTGGGGCAGGAGTTATGGTAACTGTTAATGAATTTGCTGCAGCAGAGCATCCTCCGTTATTGGTCGAGGTAAGCGTAAGATTAACTGTTCCGGCAGTAGTATCAGCATTACCCGGAATGTATTTTCCGTTAAGGGCTGTATTATTCGGAGAGAATGAGCCACTTCCACTTGTATTCCATATTCCTGAGCCGGTGGTTGAGAAACCACTTAATGAAACTGTATCTTTATTAGCACATACTGTTGTATTAGAGCCGGCATTATCTTTAGGTGGCTTGGCATATTTAATCATCATCGTATCAGTAACAGCATTACAATTAACATTTGCCGAAGATGTGAGAATTAATTTCACACTTCCGCTTACCGTATCATTATTACCCGGAATATATGTTGCGTTTAAGGTTGTGTTATTTGGTGTAAAGCTACCATCTCCCAATGTGCTCCATTGGCCGGAGCCTGTACTTGATGTTCCGTTCAATACAACATTAGGGCTTGTAACACATACCAATGCATTATTTCCGGCTTCAACTTTTGGTGCAGGAGTTATGGTAACAATCATTGTATCGGTAACAGTTTTACACAAACCATTGCCTGTTGTAACCAGTACTAAGGTTACCTTATGTGCAGTAGTATCGGCTGCACTCGGTATGTAAGTTGCATTTAAAGTTGTACTATTAGGAGAGAAAGTACCTGTTCCGCTTGTACTCCATTGTCCACCTGAAGCAGTGGTAACTATACCAGCAAGGTTTACATTTGCGTTATTCGCACAAACACTCTGGTCAGGTCCTGCATTAGCTGTTGGCGCGTGATTTATTGTAATAACCATTTGGTCAGTTACTGGAATACATCCACCATTCGTGGTTGATGTCAATGTAAGTGTTACACTGCCCACTCCGGTATCTGCATTGCTTGGTACATAAGTTGCGTTAAGTGTACTGTTATTCGGTACAAAGGCACCGGTTCCGCTTGTGCTCCACTGACCAGTACCGGTAGTTGAAGAGCCCGCAAGCTTCACAGAATCATTATTGGCGCAAACTGTTGCATCCGGGCCAGCATTAACCACAGGTATTTTGGTGTAAGTAATAACCATAGTATCAGTCACTGCATTACAGCTTCCATTACCTGTTGAGGTTAGAACAATGTTTACTTTTCCTGCTGTAGTATCGGCAGTACTTGGTACATAAACCGCATTTAGTGTAGTATTACCCGGTGTAAACACACCGCTTCCACTTGTACTCCATTGCCCTGTAGTTGTTCCTCCGCCCACATATCCGTTAAGTGTAACATTTGCATTATTCCTGCACACTGCTTGGTCAGGACCTGCCTCAACAAATGGTGCATGTGTAATGGTTATAATAATACTCTTGGCAACCGGGCTACAACCTCCCGTAGCGGTAAAGGTCAATTTAACGCTTCCGGCAGCAGTGTCTGCATTACTTGGTACATAGGTTGCATTTAATGTAGTATTGTTGGGAGTAAATATTCCACTACCGGTACTTGTCCATATTCCTGTTCCGGTTGTGGAAGTACCGTTCAATGAAACATTATCATTATTAGCACATACTGTCTGATTACTTCCCGCAGTTACTGATGGAATCTTAGTATACGTTAAAACAATTGTGTCAGAAACGGGGTTACATCCGCCGTTATTGGTTGATGTTAAAATAAGTGTTACAGTATGAGCAGCAGTATCTGCCGTACTTGGAACATAGGTTGCACCTAGGGTAGTGTTACTTGGCAAAAAGGCGCCTGTGCCCAAAGTTGACCATATACCTTTGGTAGTAGAAGAGTATCCGCTTAATGTATAATTAGGGCTACTAAGACAAACCTTTGTATTATTACCTGCTTCTACATTTGGTGAAGTTGTATACGCAATTTTCATTGTATCGGTAACAGCTTTACAAGAACCATTACCTGTAGTTGTCAGAACCAGGGTTACTCCATTAGCCGTAGTGTCTGCAGTACTTGGTACATAAACAGCGTTCATTGTGGTATTGTTTGGTGAGAATACACCTGTACCTGAAGTAGACCATATAGCTCCGCTTGCAATGGTAAAGGAACCATTCAAGGTAACATTAGCATTATTAGAACAAGCAGAAGCATCTGATCCAGCATTGTCAGTCGGTGCATGTGTGAAAGTAACCGTCATACCTTTCGATACGCCAAGACAGGTAGCATTATTTGTACTGCTTAAAGTGAGTGTTACAGTACCCGCTGCTGTATCAGCATTGCTTGGAACATAAGTGGCATTTAATGTAGTATTGTTCGGAGAGAATGTTCCGGTTCCGCTGGTGGCCCATTGTCCTGCACCAGTTGTTGAAGTACCACTTAATTTTATAGAATCATTATTGGCACAAACTGCAACATTAGGCCCAGTAGTTACTTTAGGTATTGGGGTGAATGTAGCAGTAATAGATTGGCTTACCGGAGTACAGGTTCCATTGGCACCCGAGGTTAAGGTCAGGGTAACGCTACCTGCAGCAGTATCTGCACTACTTGGTATATAAGTGGCATTAAGTGTTGTATTATTAGGTGTAAAGGTACCTGCGCCACTTGTACTCCATGTACCAGAGCCGGTACTTGTCACACCATTCAATGAAACATTTGCGTTATTTTTACATAAGGACACATTACTGCCCGGATAAACATTAGGCGCATTGGTTATTGTAACTGTCATTGAGCTGCTTACTGCTTTACATTGACCATTACCCGTAGTTGTTAAAGTAATGATAACGCTACCTGCTGCAGTATCAGCTGAACTTGGAGTATAAGTAGCATTCATTGTTGTATTGTTCGGCGAGAATACACCAGTACCTGAAGTTGACCACACAGCACCCGATGCAGCGCTATTAAATGAACCATTCAAGATAACAACATCATTATTACCACACACAGTTTGATTAGGGCCTGCATTGGCTTTAGGTGCATCTGTTATAGTAACCACAAGATTATCAGTCACCGGAGAACAAGCGCCATTATTCTTAGATGTAAGTGTAAGCGTTATACTGCCTGCTGCAGTATCTGCATTACTTGGAATATAAACAGCATTTAAAGTGGTATTGGTTGGTTTAAAAGAACCCGTTCCACTACTACTCCATTGTGCCGAACCGGTACTTGAAGTACCATTCAACTTAACAGAATCATTGTTAGCACAAACTGTTTGAGGAGGGCCGGCAACAACAATTGCCGGATCATTAATAGCAACCGTCACAGTTCCGGCAGGGCCGGTACAACTATTGGCTGTCGCCGTTACAGAATATGTTCCGGCATCAGCAGTAGTCACACCTGCCAAACTTGGATTTTGTATTGAAGCAGTAAAGCTATTTGGTCCTGTCCAGCTATATGTTGCAGTCGCAATTGCACTGGCAGTTAAATTTAATGTTGAGCCAGAACACAATGGTCCGTTACTACCTGCAGTTGGTGCAGCAGGAATTGGATTAACAACTACGGCAACCGTTCCCACAGGACTTGTAACACAACCTGGTACTGTTGCAGTTACAGAATAAGTACCCGTTGCAGACACAGTAGCAGCAATTATAGAAGGGTTTTGTGAAGAAGAACTAAAGCTACTCGGGCCTGTCCATGAATAGACTGCGCTAGAAATTGTATTAGCTGTCAAGGTTAAAGTCGAACCTGCACAAATAGGGCTATTACTGCCGGCTGTTGGTGCAGCAGGGGGAGGATTTACAATTACATATGTTATTCCGGCAGGGCCGGCACATCCGCCAACTGTTGCAGTAACAGAATATGTTCCTGAATCAGCTAATACTGAACTTGCAATACTTGGATTCTGAGATGATGAAGTAAAACTATTCGGGCCTGTCCAACTATAGACAGCTCCACCAACTGCACTTGCAGTAAGGTTTATTGCTCCTCCTAAACATATTGGGCTATTGCTGCCCGCCGTAGGAGTAGCAGGAATTGGATTAACAGTTACAACCACTTTAGCTGGTGCACTAGGGCAACCTGTTGTAGTACCGGTAACAGTATACGTTATTGTAGATACCGGGTTGGAGTTTACACTTGCTCCGGTTGTTGCACTCAGGTCTGTATTTGGTGACCAGGTATAGGTTGTTGCTCCGCTCGCTGTTAAAGTAGTTGAACTACCCGAACATATAGTTGGAGGTGCCGATAATGTCACTGTAGGAGTAGTATTCACAACTACGGTTACTGTTCCATCAGGGCCTGTTGCACAACCGGGTACTGTCGCATTTACAGAATATGTGCCTGCTGCTGCTGCCGTAACACCTAATATGGAAGGATTCTGGGAAGAAGATGAAAAACTATTCGGACCCGCCCAGGAATATGTAGCACTTGCAATTGCACTTGCAGTAAGATTTAATTTATTACCTGTACAAACAGGGCTATTACTACCTACGGTAGGCGCTGGCGGTGGAGGGTTGACAATCACCACTGTTGTTCCGGCAGGGCTGGTACATCCACTTACAGTGGCAGTAACTGAATATGTTCCTCCATCAGGAAGCACCGCACTTGCAATACTTGGATTCTGAGAAGATGATGAAAAACTATTCGGACCTGTCCAACTATATGTAGCTCCACCAACTACACTTGCTGTAAGGTTTATTGCTCCTCCTAAACATATTGGGCTATTGCTGCCCGCTGTAGGAGTAGCCGGAATTGGGTTAACGGTTACAACTATTGTAACTGGTGTACCAGGACATCCTGTCGTACCCACAACTGTATATGTTATTGTTGATGTAGGACTGGCAATTACGCTTGATCCGGTTGTTGCACTCAGGTTTGTATTTGGCGACCATGTATACGTTGTGGCGCCACTTGCAGTAAGTGTCGTTGTGCTGCCGGAACAAATAGTAGGCGGAGATGATAATGTTACTGTCGGAGCAGAAGTTACTGTAACAACAATAGTCTGCGGTGCACTTGGGCAGCCGGTTGTTGTACCAATTACCGTATAAGTAATTGTTGTTGTCGGGCTGGCATTTACACTTGCCCCGGTTGTGGCACTTAAATTAGTATTTGGTGACCATGAATAGGTAGTCGCTCCACTTGCTGTTAATGTTGTTGAGTTACCCGGACATATTGTTGGTGGAGCTGATAAACTTACTGTCGGTGTGGTATTAACTGTTACCACTACCGTTGCAGGCGAGCTTGGGCAACCTGTTGTAGTACCCGTTACACTATACGTTATTGTTGAATTCGGATTTGCATTTACACTTGCACCTGTAGTAGCACTTAAATTAGTATTCGGTGACCACGTATAGGTTGTCGCTCCAATCGCTGTTAATGTTGTTGAGTTGCCAGAGCATATTGTCGGTGGTGCCGATAAACTTACTATCGGTGTTGTATTAACTGTTACAACAACTGTTGCAGGCGCACTTGGGCAACCTGTTGTGGTACCGGTTACACTATAAGTTATTGTCGAAGAAGGATTTGCATTTACACTGGCCCCGGTTGTTACACTCAAATTAGTATTAGGGGACCAGGTATAGGTTGTGGCTCCACTCGCTGTTAATGTTGTTGAATTGCCCGAACATATTGTAGGTGGTGCCGATAAAGTTACTGTCGGTGTTGTATTCACCGTTACGGCCACTGTTGCAGGTGCACTTGGGCAACCGGTTGTGGTACCCGTTACACTATATGTTATTGTTGAAGCAGGATTCGCATTTACACTCGCTCCTGTTGTTGCACTTAAGTTTGTATTCGGTGACCATGAATAGGTAGTCGCTCCACTTGCTGTTAATGTTGTTGAGTTGCCTGAACATATTGTTGGTGGTGCTGATAAACTTACTGTAGGTGTGGTATTCACTGTCACCACTACAGTTGTAGGTGCACTAGGGCAACCTGTTGTGCCAATTACAGTATAGGTAATTGTTGCCGTTGGGTTCGCGTTTACACTCGCTCCTGTTGTTGCACTTAAGTTTGTATTGGGTGACCAGGTATAAGTAGTGGCTCCACTCGCTGTTAATGTTGTTGAATTACCTGAACATATCGTTGGGGGTGCTGATAATGTAACTGTTGGTGTAGGAGTAACTGTTACAACAATCGTCTGTGGTGAACTCGTACAACTACCTGTGGTGCCTGTTACTGTATAAGTTATAGTTGAAGAAGGATTTGCACTTACACTGGCTCCTGTAGTTGCACTTAAGTTTGTATTGGGTGACCATGAGTATGTTGTGGCTCCACTCGCTGTTAATGTTGTTGAATTGCCCGGACATATTGTAGGTGGTGCGGATAAAGTTACTGTTGGGGTTGTGTTCACTGTTACAACTACTGTTGCTGGTGAGCTTGGGCAACCTGTTGTTGTACCCGTTACACTATACGTTATTGTCGAATTCGGGCTGGCATTTACACTCGCTCCTGTTGTTGCACTTAAGTTTGTATTGGGTGACCAGGTATATGTTGTTGCTCCGCTTGCTGTTAATGTTGTTGAGTTACCTGAACATATTGTTGGCGGGGCCGATAAAGAAACCGTAGGGGTCGTATTCACTGTTACAACTACTGTTGCAGGTACGCTTGGGCAACTTGCTGTTGTACCTGTTACACTATATGTTATTGTTGAAGCTGGATTTGCATTTACACTCGCTCCTGTTGTTGCACTTAAGTTTGTATTGGGTGACCAGGTATATGTTGTTGCTCCGCTTGCAGTTAAGGTTGTTGAATTGCCTGAACAAATAGTTGGCGGGGCTGATAAGGTTACTGTTGGTGTTGCATTCACAGTTACAACTACTGTTGCAGGTAGACTTGGGCATCCTGTTGTTGTACCCGTTACACTATATGTTATTGTCGAATTCGGGCTGGCGCTTACACTCGCTCCTGTTGTTGCACTTAAATTAGTATTCGGTGACCAGGTATATGTTGTTGCTCCGCTTGCAGTTAAGGTTGTTGAATTGCCTGAACAAATAGTTGGTGGAGCTGATAAAGAAACCGTAGGGGTCGTATTCACTGTTACAACTACTGTTGCAGGTACGCTTGGGCAACTTGCTGTTGTACCTGTTACACTATATGTTATTGTTGAAGCTGGATTTGCATTTACACTTGCGCCCGTAGTTGCACTTAAATTAGTATTCGGTGACCAGGTATATGTTGTTGCTCCGCTTGCTGTTAATGTTGTTGAATTACCGGAACATATTGTTGGTGGGGCCGATAAAGTTACCGTTGGAGTTGTATTTACTGTTACTACGACAGTTGTGGGAGTACTTGTACATCCTCCGGTAGTTCCTATTACTGTATAGGTTGCTGTAGAAGTAGGGCTTGCATTTACACTCGCTCCTGTTGTTGCACTTAAGTTTGTATTGGGTGACCAGGTATATGTTGTTGCTCCGCTTGCTGTTAATGTTGTTGAGTTACCTGAACATATTGTTGGCGGGGCTGATAAGGTTACTGTTGGTGTTGCATTCACAGTTACAACAACTGTTGCAGGCACACTTGGGCATCCGGTTGTAGTACCTGTTACACTATACGTTATTGTCGAATTCGGGCTGGCATTTACACTCGCTCCTGTTGTTGCACTTAAGTTTGTATTGGGTGACCAGGAATATGTTGTTGCTCCGCTTGCTGTTAATGTTGTTGAATTACCTGAACATATTGTTGGTGGCGCAGATAAGGTTACCGTTGGAGTGGTATTAACGGTTACAACCACTGTTGCAGGTACACTTGGGCATCCGGTTGTAGTACCTGTTACACTATATGTTATTGTTGAAGCTGGATTTGCATTTACACTTGCGCCCGTAGTTGCACTTAAGTTTGTATTGGGTGACCAGGAATAAGTTGTCGCCCCACTTGCTGTTAATGTTGTTGAATTACCTGAACATATTGTTGGCGGGGCCGATAAAGAAACCGTTGGAGTTGTATTTACTGTTACTACAACAGTTGTGGGAGTACTTGTGCAGCCTCCGGTAGTACCAGTTACGGAATATGTTATAGTTGATGTAGGGGTTGCATTTACACTGGCACCGGTTGTTGCACTCAGGTTTGTATTAGGTGACCAGCTATAAGTAGTGGCTCCACTCGCTGTTAATGTTGTTGAATTACCGGAGCAGATAGTTGGTGGGGCGGATAAGGTTACTGTCGGAGTTGTATTAACTGTTACAACAACTGTTTGAGCCGAACTTGTACAACTTCCTGAAGTACCCGTTACCGTGTAGGTTGTAGTTGATGTCGGGCTTGCCGTTACACTTGCCCCGGTTGTTGCACTTAAATTTGTATTGGGTGACCATGAATATGTTGTAGCCCCGCTTGCGGTTAATGTTGTTGAATTACCGGAACATATGGTAACAGGGCCTGAAACAGATACTGTTGGGGTAATATTAACAGCGATAGTTACAGTACCAGCGGAACCGGGACAACCGCTTATAGTTGCAATTACCGAATATGTGCCTGCAGCTGCAGTTGTAACACTTGCAATAGAAGGGTTTTGCGAGGATGAAGTAAAACTATTGGGTCCGGTCCAGCTATAAGTAGCTCCCGTAACCGTACTTGCAGTAAGATTTAAAGCAGAGCCTACACAAACGGGGGTATTACCACCGGTAGTAGGAGTTGCAGGCGTAGGGATCACAGTTACAACCACCGAAGCCGGAAGATAACTACATCCGCTGCTACTAACAAAAACTGTATATGTAGTAGTGACTGTCGGGGTGGCAATCGGATTTGCTGAATTACTATTATTTAAGCCGGTAGAAGGAGACCAGGTATAAGTTGTTCCGACGCCGCTTGCAGGCCCGGTTGGGCTTCCACCCAATGTGGTTGACGAGCCCTGACAAATTGTAACATTAGAGCCCGCTTGCAAAGGTGTTGGTGTAGGCCTGTTAGCCGGCACAAATGTAGCATTCAGGTACATCCTGGCTCCATTGATCCAATTAAGTACAGCTATTTCATCAGCGTTAGTTGTATTTGTCTGGTAATCATGTCCGGCAAGATAAAACACATTTCCTCCTGTAGAATCAGGGTTATTAAGATGTATGCTGGAAGCGACTATAGTATCGGTGGTACCCGAAGTATTACTAAAACTCACGCATTTATACATTTCAGGCCTCCATAATGATGGATGCGCTATTACCGTAGTGGGAAGTTCAAAACTTGCTACCGTACCACTTCTTGAAGTTATTGTTCCCTGAAATTGAGAGAATGCCATATCGGGATTATGATAGGTATTGGCTTTAGTTACATTTTGGTCAGTAACTCCCCGGCTAGATTGAAAATGCCTGTTAATCTGCATCTCGTTCTCATATTTTTCAATACCGGCACATTGCGCCAAGAAATTTCCACCTTCTTCTACAAATTGCCATACAGGAGCCATAGTGGCACTATCGGCTGACTGTGACCCCGTCGACCAGTGTGCTTCGGAACAAAATGTAAAACAAGATGCAAGTCCGTCAAAAGCACCGGCACTTAACGCAGTATCGGTACCGGTAGTCCATACTTTTGCTGAATCTAACATCGCCAACTGAACCGCCTGGAACCCTCCATTATTGAACAATGCAATTTTAGGCCTATGGCTAAGCGTATATCTCACATCGGCTGTTACAGCAGTATTTAATTGATAGACTGCAACATCCCATTCTGTTGCAAATGCCGACATAACTTGTATAGCCGTTTTTTCACCGGGATAAACAGATGTATTCAAATAAGCAGGATCAACTATAAACTCACCTGACTTAAAATATTCATTAGTTGTTCCTGTTACGGTAGGATATACCCTGGAAACTGAGGCTACAAAATCAGAGCTATCTTTTGTTTTGCCGGTTTTTATAACCCATTTAACCGGTATATCCTGCATAAGCAATGCACGCACTAATCCGTAAGCTTTAGTATTAAACGGTCTTCCCATCCACAGATCCTGGTGTGAATTATCCATTGGTATTATATAGGAGCCTGCCGAAATAGTTTGAATATTTGAAGTTTGACCTGCCAAATCTGGTGTTTTACTACAGGTACCGCTACCAACTGTACCTGTACAAGTTGGGTTAGGTGACATATTATTTTCTGTAACGCCACTAAAAACAAAAGAACTCAAAGTAGCATCTACAACATCGGCACTGGGGGCCGCTGACGAAATATCATAACACAAGTAAAAATAATACGTGCCAGATCCATCCAGGAGCGCTTGTGCCCCATTAATGGTAAATGCCCCACTGGGATTATTAACTGAACCAAAAAAGTAAAAAGCATTATATCCTGCTGTTTGATGTGTGTAATACAAACGCGCTTTGGTAATATCACCGGCATTTGTAGAACCTGCTGTTGTAAAATTAAACTGAGTTATACTGTCCGGGGTGCAACCTCCAGTAACGCTAACCGTAAATACTAATATTGGGTTGGTAACATCAGTACAATTAAGCGGCGAATTCATTGGTGAATATTGAGATACGGCACTTGAACCATAAGTCATGGCTGTAGTAACGACAACCTCCATCGCTGCACTGGTTGTTAAAGTACTTGTAAAGCCGCATACAGTACTGGTAGGTGATGACAGAACCGCAAAATAATATAAAGTTCCTATTGCTGCTGTTGAAGGTGTAAATGTATAAGTAACTAAATTTGTACCGGAAGTACCAGTGCTTACGACTGTAGGGCCCGATTGTATTGTGGCACCTGCAATTGTTGTTGAATTAGTGGTATTTGAATACCAGGTAATGGTAACATTAGTTGCAGTGTTAAAACCGCCACCTGAATTACATGTGTTGAAAACTGCAGTTAATTTGTTTGCAATCGCTCCCTGACAATAAATTCCACTCCCGCTAAACGAACTTTCAGAGGTTATGTTAAAAACCTTTGCCCCCAAAACATTCTCCGTTAAAAACAGAGAACAAAGCAAAATAAACAGCGTGTAAAATTTCTTCATAGCAAGATTTTAGCAAATATGAGGTATATCTAAGAACCATTTACGGAAGTTTAGATTAAAAGATACAAGATGTTTGGCTTTTAGCCAAAATCTATATGATTTAGAAGAGAGCCATAGCACATATATGTATCTGATAATCAATAAACATATGGTAATAAAAAACGAGCATAAAAAAACAAAAAAATATTATTGAGCTATTTTGCTTCTACGTAAAAATACGTAGAAATACAGCAAAAAAATACGTAGAAATACGTAGAAAATAGTTTCATTATTTGTTGCATTATATATTTAAATTATTTAAAGAAGTTTTTATCTTTTTCAATAATTAATTTCTCGCTACTCAAGTAATAATTCAGGCCCAAGTAATCTTATGCAATACATTCGGGTATTATTACACCGCAACATTACTTAATGAGAATTGAAATGTAAAACATGTAAGGTTTCCTTGAAAACATGTAACAACTAAAAAGCCCGATACCGCCACTTTTACAGCCTGGACAAATTAAATGTTTTGAAATGCCAACCGGTTTAGAAAATAAAAGTGAAACAGTAGCTGTTTCTTCAAGCGCATATTTTTTGAAGCCGGTCAAAGCTTTTTTTGAAGAAGTTACCGCAATTACACGTTTCGCATTCCGGTTTTTCAAAGAATTATTCATGCCCAGGTATGAGCTTAAAGAGCTGATCAGGCAATCGTATCTTTTGGGGTACAAATCATTACCCTTAATAGCAGTTACCGGTTTTATAATGGGTATTGTTTTAATCATACAATCAAGGCCAACACTTGCCTCCTTCGGGGCGGAATCGTGGTTGCCTGCCATGGTCTCGGTATCAATAATAAGAGAAATGGGGCCGGCTATTGCCGCTTTAATATTTGCCGGTAAAGTAGGTTCGGGCATTGCTGCGGAACTTGCTTCCATGAAAGTGACAGAGCAGATAGATGCAATGGAAGTTTCAGGCATTAATCCTTTTAAATATATAGTGGTTACAAGAATTATTGCCGCTACTATTATGTTACCTGTTTTGGTAATATTATCCGATGCCATTTCACTTTATGGTGGTTTTTTGGCCGTTAATTTAAAGGGCGACATAAGTCTTCACCTTTACTTTTCGCAAGTTTTCCAAGCCTTAGCTTTTACCGATATATTTCCTGCCTTTATAAAAACAATATTCTTTGGTTTTGCAGTTGGCCTTATAGGATGCTATTATGGTTACAATTCTGCCCATGGTACTGAAGGAGTCGGGAAAGCTGCTAATCAATCTTTTGTATATGGGTCAATTTCAATATTTGTGCTTGATATGATGGCAGTTCAAATAACAAGCTTTTTTATTTAACCGGGTATGGGAACTACAGTAGCGGAAATAAAAGATATTAAGAAATCATTTGGCAGTAATAATGTGTTAGCCGGTTTGAATTTAAAGGTTGAGAGCGGGGAAAACCTTGTTGTATTTGGTAAATCGGGTAGCGGCAAATCTGTACTTATAAAATGCCTTGTAGGATTACTTGAACCAGATGAAGGAACCGCCATATTATTTGGAGAAAACGTCAGCGAATTAAAAGAAAGGGAATTAAACCTTGTACGGAAAAAAGTCGGGTTCCTCTTTCAAAGTGCTGCCTTATACGACTCTATGACTGTAAGGGAAAATCTTGAATTTCCGCTACGCGACCTAAAGCCAAAAACGAATGAAGAAACAGATGCATTGATTATTGAAGCACTAACAAATGTCGGGCTGGCGGATGCCATTGATAAAATGCCATCGGAGCTTTCGGGCGGAATGAGAAAACGGGTTGGCCTGGCGCGCACATTAATATTGAAACCGGAATTAATACTCTATGATGAACCAACTACGGGCTTAGACCCTATTACATCGAAAGAAATAAGCCATTTAATATTAGATATCCAGAAAAAATATAACACGGCCTCTATTATAATTACGCACGATGTAGAATGCGCCCGCATTACTTCAAACCGAATGATAATAATAAAAAATGGCACAGCAATTGCCGAAGGCACTTTTAAAGAATTGGCAGAATCAACAGATGAATGGGTACGCTCATTCTTTAAATAATATAAAATTAATCATGAAAAAAACAGCAGGAAATAAAATAAAGCTTGGAATAATTGTTACAGCAAGCATAGCATTCTTTATTGCAGCCATATACTCTATAGGCCAAAGGCAACAGTTATTCAGCACCACGTTCCAGGTAAGCGGAGTGTTTAAAGATATAAGCGGCCTGCAGGTCGGCAATAATGTACGTTTCTCAGGCATAAATGTCGGTATCGTCCAAAACATTCAACAAATTACCGATTCGACAGTAAAGGTAGATATGATGGTTGATGAGCGCGCAAGAAAATTCATGAAGAAAAATGCAAAAGCCATAGTTGGCTCAGATGGATTTATCGGCAATAAAATAATATCCATCCTTCCCGGTTCACCCGGCATGCCTGAATTATCAAATAATGATATTATTGAAACAACTCAACCGGTAAACATTGATGAGATTTTACTGAGTGTAAAAACAACCAGCAATAATTTAGCCTCTATCACCGGTAATCTTTCCATTATTACTCAAAATGTAAGCGAAGGCAAAGGGACTATAGGCAAATTAATTATGGATAGCGTGTTGGCTCAAAATGTATACCAGGCTATGATAAATATTAAACAGGGAGCCGGTGGCTTTAAACAAAACATGGATGCGGCAGGGCATAATTTTCTCTTAAGAGGCTATATTAAGAAGAATGAAAAAGAGAAAGACAAGGCTAAAAAAGAACGAAAATAAGAAGTTCCTACATTATCCATTAACAGGCATATTTTAGTATGAAATCAAAACCAGGAAAGTTTAGAAAAAGGTTACTTATAACAGTAGGTATATTGATTATTATACCTGTGCTTATTATTATTTTCATTTCTCCTATTACCAAGTACCTGGTTGAAAAATATAGCGTTAAGTACACAGGAAGGCAAATTAAAATGGACAGGGCCTATGTAAATCCATTTACAGGTTACGTTCATTTCAGCAACCTGAGAATATATGAAGCAAATAACGATAGTGTTTTCTTTTCAGCAGATGGCCTAAGCATAAGTTTTGCCTTACGCAAAATGCTTTCAAAAACCTATGAGATATCGGAGCTTGTATTGGATAATCCAAAGGGTATAATTATTTTGAATAAGCGAAATGACTTCAACTTTACCGACCTTATAACCCGGTTTTCACCTTCACCACAAGATACAATTAGTCCGCCGCTTCATTTTAATATTTTAAATATTAAGATTAATGATGGGATATTCTATTTCCATGACACACTGATAAATATAAATTACTTTATAAAAAACGTAAGTTTCGAAAGTTCAGGCAAACGGTGGAATAATGATACTATTATAGGGAAATTTTCCTTTTCGGCAGGAATAGGTACCGGTGATATGAAAGCCAATTTCAATATTAACATAAAAACACTCGATTATAAGTATGCAATTGTTGCTAACCGGTTTAACCTGGCCATTGTGCAGCAATACCTTCAACAAATGATAAATTACGGGACCTTTTCAGCCAATTTAGATGCTGACTTAAAAACCACAGGAAATTTTAGCGATGAAGAAAATCAGGATACTAAAGGCCGGTTTGCAATTAACGATTTTCATTTTGGAAAAACTGCTTCTGATGATTATGCCTCGTTTGACAAATTTATAATGACCATTAATGAAGTAAACCCAAAACAACACATATATCATCTTGATTCGGTAACCCTTACACATCCCTATTTCAAATATGAAAAATATGACCGCTTAGATAATATTGAAACCATGTTTGGTGAGAAAGGTGCCAATGTTACCATTACGGATGCCGATGCTACACAATACAACCTAGTACTTGAATTAGCTCATTATTTGATAAACATCTCAAAAAATTTCTTTCAAAGTGCTTATACCATTAATAAAATGGCAATAAACCAGGGCAACATACAATTCAATGATTATTCAAAAAACGAAAAATTCTCTATAGGTGCCAATCCACTATCTTTCACTGCTGATTCAGTAAACCAAGTCAAAGGAAGAATAAATTTTTCCATGAAATCAGGAATTAGCCCTTACGGTGAGGCTAGCCTGAAAGCCAGCATTAATCCCAGAGATAGCCAGGATTTTGATGTGAATCTCCACTTTGGCAAAATTCCTATATCTATGTTTAATCCTTACCTGGTTACATATACATCTTTTCCATTAGACAGGGGCACAATAGAATTCGATGGGATTTGGAGGGTAAGAAAAGGGCTTATTCAAAGTGAAAACCACTTATTGATAATTGACCCGAGGGTAGCAAAACGCGTAAAAAACAAAGCCGACCGTTGGATTCCAGTATGGCTGGTTATGGCATTTATAAGAGAACGAAGCAATGTTATAGACTATACTGTTCCTATTACAGGCAGCTTGAAAAACCCTAAATTCCATTTACATGATGTTCTTTTCAGCACCCTCAATAACATATTTACAAAACCACCCACCACTGCATACGGCGTCGCGGTAAAAACCAAAGAAAACACTATCGAGAAATCGCTGACAATGAAATGGGCTATGCGGGAAAGTTCTATGCCTCATAGCCAGAAAAGATTCCTCAAAAAATTAGCAGAGTACTTAACCAAAAACCCTGAAGCTTCTATCTCCGTTTACCCTGAACAATTTGCCGTAAAAGAGAAAGAATACATTTTGTTCTTCGAAAGCAAGAAGAAATACTATTTGCAAGCTAACCAGGAAACTGCTAAAACATTTTCTGAAAGCGATTCCGAAAAGGTGGATAAAATGTCTATACGGGATACTTTATTCATAAAGTATCTAAACAAGTATGTTACTAATGGCTTGCTGTTTACCATACAGGACAAATGCACCAGTTTGGTTGGTAGCGCCCTTATCAACTCAAGATTCCGGCAGCTTGGTGAAGCAAGAAAGGATGCTTTTACTGCTTATTTTAAGAGCAAAGGAATTGGTCATCAAATAGTATTTAAAACGGCACAGAACACAATTCCATACAACGGGTTTTCATTCTACAAGATAGATTATAAAGGAGAACTCCCGGACTTCCTCCTAAAGGCATACAAGGATATTGGAGAGTTGAATGACGAAGCGCCCAGGGAGGAATACAAGAAAGACCGTAAGAAAATCAAAGCTATTTAACTCAGCTCTCCTCTGACCCATAAGTAATAATTACTATTTCTTCTTTTTAACGAAGGCAAACCTTGACGCTGTAGGAACGATATTCCCCAGAAGAAACCCCACAGGCTTTAAAGGCTCCATATGGTCAAAAAATAACTTTAATAATTGCCGTTAACAGAATGGAAAGAAACATGCCTGGAACACCTCATATTGCACCACCTGCCAGAACAACAATAACTGAAACAAGGGCGTTAATTTGAACTCTTGATGCAACAATTTTGGGAATGATATAATGGTTATCAATAAATTGAATAAAGCATAAACAAAAAACACAAGAAAAGTAGAAGTAATTGAATCTTTCATGGAATCTTTTCCATCTTTAGAATCAATTATTTCATACAAATAACTGCCGTTTTTAGCATAATCGCCAAAGGTCGTATCTTGATACGAAAGACAAATAGATTTGTCTTTAAATATATCTGCAACCTAAGCACTATACGGCTCCATCGGGGTATCAACCCAATTATATGCCAATGTTGTAGCATACTCTAATAATGTCCCTATCTTTTATAAACAGCTTTAATTTGGCTGCCTTGCAAAATTTTAATTCAATTTATGCTTAGCAGTATCTTGAAATGTAATGGGGACCCGCTTATATCTTATAGAATCTAACATGGATTGTATATAAGAAATTGCTTCAGAGTCCGCCTTTTGAAGTATGTGTAAACTATCTGCCCGATCAGTAACAGCCTTGTTAGTACTTGCTGTCTGTTTTTTAACTTCTGCCCATAACTTCGAGTCATCCTCTGTCCCAAAAATTACAAACCGCTTTTTATACTGTGTTAATTTTCCCTCATCAAGCATTACATTAATGCTGCTTAAATAAGAGTGGGGCATAATAATTTGTTTTTAATCAATCCCTGTATATAGTAATATGTCTGAATTTAACTCTTCAACAACATTACAATCTCTTACATGCTCCATGATTTGAATTATCCCTTGGTTAACAGATTTGTCAGAAAGTGTAATTATATACTGATTTTCATAATGATGTTTAACTTCATCTTCTTTAATCCCCAAATCTGACAGACACTTCAGTAATTTATGATACATAGCCTTCTCGGCAACCTCTTGAGAAGAATTATCGGGCGAGATTTGAACAGTAAAGCTATTTGAGTATGTAAATGGAGGATGTGGGTTTCCTCGATAATAAATAAATGGGCCGGCAAAATGGACACCTTTAATTTCCCGTATCTCTTTTAATTCAGTGCAATTATTCATTGGGAAATCGCTTGAATCTTGTTTGTAAATAACAAGGGTATTTCTAGGCCCTCTACATGAAGAATCGCTATATCCCTTACCTCCTATTAAATAATCAGGATATTTCTTGTACTTTAAATGTGTTGTGTTAAGATATGTTTCCAATTCCTTACCTTGAAAGGAAACTAGGATAAGGCGTTTATTTTCCAAGTACGGAACCTTAACATCATCAGTGTAGTAATAAGATTCTCCTTTTTTTAAAAGATAAACAACTTTGCTATCTTCATTGTTTTTTACAAATACTTTTTCCTTATATGGCTCATACCCTTCCTTTACTATTTCTATTAATATAAAACCTTTGGCAGTGGTGTCAATTATATACTCGCTCTTAACTTCATTAAAAACTGCTTTCTTATTATTTATAATAACCGTTGCTCCAGCTACTCTCTGCATTTCGCTGTTGAAAAGTACGATCGAAAAACTTTTCTCTGTTTTTTGTCTTGCAATTTTTTTCTGAGAGATTGTCATTTGCGAAATTAGTAGTAGTGTTAAGAGTAGTGGTTTTTTGTATGTTAGCATTTGTCAGCAGTATCTGTTCATAAATAATAACGAAACAAGTAGTATTAAAGTATATGAATTCAGTTTCGCAATATATGCGAAAGATTTAAACCAAATGTGAAGTTGTAGCGAGTGGCAACTTTTATGTAGTGAGTTGCACTTTTTATGTAGTGAAATGCACTAAATAGATTCTAAGCGAGCCTGGAAAATTTTTCTATAACTTCTGTTTATAGATACTTCTTTGTTTTTTCCGTTCACCAAAATTCCTTTCATTAAAACTTTATCAAAATCAAATGTATGTATATAATCAACCGAAATTAATTCTGTTTTATTTACCTGTATGAGTGTTGGAGAAAGGTTAAGAAGTTTCTCTAAGGTACAACTACCAATTACGTACAAGTTGCCATCTTTCATGGCTACTTGTTTGTTGCGGCAATCAGTATTATCTACTCTTACATGAACAATATCGTTCAATTTTAAATGAACTTTTCCTTTGGGAGATATGCAATGAAAAACCTCATATTCCTTAAACAGGGGCAATTTCGTGCCAATTTTTCGGGCCTTTTCAAGTGCAGCAAATAACCTGTTTTTTTTAATTGGCTTAGGAATTACATCTATCGGGAAATCTAATTCTAATGCTTTTAATAGTTTTTTGTCTACCCCCGAAAAGAAAACAACGCCTTTATTTTTTTCTTTTAATATGTCAGCAACATCAAAGCCATTAATTTCGGGCATATATATATCAAGCAGGCATAAATCGAAATTCAGCACCGGCAGGGCTTCAAGAAATGCTTTTGGAGAAATATATCCGTCAACAATATTTATTGACTGCGAACCGGAGCAAAACTTTTTAACAGTTTCATGTATTGCCGGATCATCATCGACAGTTATTACATTTAGTCTTGTTGCCATGTGGTAATCTGCAAAAGAGATTTGTATTAAAATTTACAATAAATATTAATTGCGATAAGAGCAGTATTGTACGCGGCAAATATAATATTTTCGGCGATAAACAAAAACTTAATAGTAACCCTCTTATTGTGGTTATTTAACTTTTTGAAGTAACAGCCTTCCCTGTGAAATTAACCCACCAGATTCTGTGAGTACCCGGTATAAATATACCCCCGAAGCATTATTATTTAAATTTATTTGGGTGATGGATGCTTTTAGTTGTGCGGTATAAATAACTTCTCCAAGTATATTGTATATTTCAATATGTGCCATATTTATTGCTCCCTTTAATTCAATTGTAATATCACCGTTTGTAGGATCTGGAAATAGTTTTACCTGTTCGGTAGTTGTATTTATATTATTAGTCGATGTTATTATATTAGTGTCTTTATATCTGAAAATAACTCCGTCAGAACTACTTCCACCTTGCCATGCCAATCCATAAAGCAGGTTTCCTGAAATCAAGATATCGCCTGCCGGCCCTTGGCCATCTGTTCCATTAAAATTTAGCAGGTCTTTATATCCGGTACCATTTGAATCAATTGAAAAAATATTTCCGGCAATACTACCACCGCTGGCTGTCATTCCATATAAAATATCCCCTGCAATAGTTAATGAGCCTAAAGGGTTTTGCCCGTTTGGTCCACTAAAATCAAGTAGATCTTTGTATCCGCCTCCACCCGTATCTACCGAAAAAATTACCCCATCTGAGCTTGCACCTCCTGCATATGTCATACCATATAATTTATTGCCCGCAATGGTTAATGCGCCATACGGTTCTTTACCATTTGTTCCATTAAAATCAAGCAATTTTTTATATCCGCTGCCATTAGTATCTATATAAAAAACAACTCCATCGGCACTCGTACCACCAAAATAAGTCATTCCGTATAGTTTGTTTCCCGCTATAATTAATGAGCCGGTAGGATATAATCCATTTGAATTATTAAAATCAAGCAAATCCTTAAAACCATTACCATTCGTATCTATGCAGAAAACAAGCCCTTCAGATTTTGAACCTCCAAATTGTGACATTCCATATAATTTGTTTCCGGCAATAACTAATGAGCCGGTAGAATTTTGCCCATTTATTCCATTAAAATCAAGCAGGTCCTTATATCCTTTGCCATTTGTATCTACAGAAAAAATGACCCCATCACCTTTAGCTCCTCCTGAATAAGTCATTCCATATAATTTTCGCCCCGCAATAGTTAATGAGCCATAGGGCAGTTTCCCCTGAGGTCCCTTAAAATCGTAAAGGTCTTGAAATGCTTTACTATTAGTATTGATGGAAAATATACAACCACTATCATTTAACCCTCCATTTTCTGTCATACCGTATAGCACATTTCCACTAAGTGTTAATGAAGCATGAGGATTTTTTCCGTTTGTTCCATTAAAATTGAATAGGACTGTATCTTGTGCATTTACTGCTACTAATTTCAAACAAAATAATGCAATAATCAGAAAGGTATTGTTTTTCATATTACATCGGTTTTTTTCAACAACTGAACCTTGCTTTTCAAATATAAGTATTTCTATAACCTTTTCAAATAGCCATCAGTATTAAATGTGGTACTTTCTCCGAAATAATTACATAAGTATCTATCTACCATAAAGTTCTTATTACCTTTTAAAAAATCATTTATAGCTCTTAAAGGCCCTCTATCATATTGAGATTCTAACCCCAATTGATTAATAACCCCATCTTCAACAATATAATACGAATCATTAGTGACAAAAGAGCTGAATTTATTTAACGCTCCTAAAACATCTTTATATTGATGTGAGCCATCATCTATAACAATAACTTTTTTGAATTTCTTCATAAGACCCACATCAAAATTCTGCCAACCGCTAGAAAAAAGTTTTATTCTTGGATGTAACATTACTTTTTTGTCGATGTCATTGTCGGTAATATCTATAGAATAGACTATTCCGTTACTAGTTACATTTAATAAATCAGCCAAATACAACGCCGATCCACCATGATTAGTACCTATTTCAAGTATTAAATCAGGAGCAATATTGAATATGATTTGCTGGTAAATAGCAAAATCGAATGGGTTTTTTAAACATAATACACCATTATATGTGTATTTCATAGTACCATTATAAATTGATTTTAAATCTGTCATTTTTTATGATTTTATTTACTTAAAGCACTCCAAAAGCTGATAGTACCATCATAGTATAGATTTAACCCGAGAGATTGTTTCAGATGAGCTACCCGCAAATATTTTTAAGCTCACAATTATAACTGGCCTTTTAAGAAAAGTATATTCACTCAGAATATAGTCCTTCTTTTCCCTATCAGTTAATTTTTTGTCCTTTAATCCAAGCTCTCTGTACTTAATGGCCTTGGTACTAAATAAAGGGTCAACAGAGCCGGCCATTTCTATCATCTTATCTAACTGCGGCGAAGTTATCTTTTCCGTCTTTATATCTTGCAATACAAAACCTTTTTCTCTCAGTTGCAGATCTTTAATGATTTTTTGGCACGTGGAGCAGCTTGAAAGATGATATACTTTTTTCATGGCTTGTTTATAACGAATAGAAATTATAAATATGACGTGTAAGGATGTTATATTAAAATGTTAGTTTTACTCTTGTATTGCGAAGGAATCATTGGCCAAGTGATTTACCCTACTTAATACAAGTCAAAGCAAGCCTAAAGTTTACTTAAAAATAATGAAAATATGTATACTCCAGCCTGATTATTCGGCAAGTAAAGTAGATTACAGAAACTATGATCCTCCAAGAAATTTGGACGACTTATTTCCAGGAAGTCATATTGACTATGTTTTTATAAATAAACTTACTACATTTAAGCAGCTACAATCATTATCAAATAAAAGCTATGACATTTTTGTAAATTTATGCGAGGGTTACCTCGATTGGGACATTCCGTCCATTGATGTAGTGTACTTTCTTGAGACTTTGAAGTTACCGCACACGGGGCCGGCTTCATTTTTGTACGACCCTTCCAAAGAATTAATGAAATATGTTGCTTATGCAGCAAATATTAAAACACCGTCTTTTGTGGTTATTCAAACAGGAGACAATATCGAGAATAAGGTTGGAGCAATGAATTACCCTTTATTTATTAAACCTGCTCATGCCGGTGATAGTTTAGGTATTGATAAAGATTCGCTTATAACAAATCAATCTGATTTAAAGAAAAAAGCCGAGCTACTCTTTAAAAGTTATGCTTCTCTCATTATCGAAGAATATATTGCAGGTAGGGAATTTTCAGTATTGGTTGCCGCTAATGCTGATGGGAAAACGAGTACAGTATATAAACCCGTTGAATATATATTTCCCAAAGGATATGAATATAAGTCATACGACTTGAAAACTTCTTTTCTCTCCTCCAATGCAAACATTCCCTGCGAATCAAAATTCGAAAATCAGTTGAAGGAATACAGCAAATGTATTTTTGAAGCTTTTAATGGGCATGGTTATGCAAGACTAGACTTTCGGTTAGACACCAATGATAATCTTTATTTTCTTGAAATTAACTTTGCTTGTTCAGTTTTTTATACTGGCATTCATAAAGGCACAGCCGATTATATATTAGATTTTGATGGTGTTGGTCAATCAGGTTTCTTAAAGCATATTATTGAAGAAGGGATAGCAAGGTTTCAGAGAAATCAAATAGTGTATAAAAGACAAGGGAACAGTATTTCCGGATATGGGATTTATTCCACTAAAGATATAGCTAAGGGAGAGATTATTTTTCGTGGAGAAGAAAAACCGCACAGGATTGTAACAAGAAAATGGATTCAGGAAAATTGGAGCAAAGAAGAGCAGGATGTTTTTGCGCGTTATGCTGTTCCAATTAGCAATGAAGTTTATATTATCTGGAATGAGAACCCGGACAATTGGGCTCCACAAAACCATTCCTGTAACCCAAACACAGAATATGTGGGTTTAAATGTCCATGCAAAAACAGATATTAATAAAGAAGAAGAATTAACCTTCGATTATTCTTCTATTTATGATGAAACCATGAAACCATTTAAATGTTTCTGTGGCATGTCCAATTGCAAAGGAATAATTCATGGAATGAAGAAATTTATTAATTGATTTACACAAGTTAACCTTGTTTTCTCTTTTGTACCATCACTAATGAAATAACTGAGTAAAAAAACTTCTATTCCCCTATTATAAGGGAGCAGAAGGAAATTAGAACAGAGCAGCAATAACGCGTTTACAACAACAATTGTGGTATTCAACACAGGCGGAGTCCATTATTTAGAGCTAAATGATGTAACGGGCAAAAAAATTGAAAGTATGGAATGCACAGACAAGCAATATGAACTGCAAGGTAGTACCTTAGCTGTAGGTATGTACTTTATAAAAATATTCGATGCTGAAATATAAGTACATGGTTGTGCGGAAGGTAGTGGTGCAATAAACTGGTTTTCAAAGCTTAAGAACATCTGCATTATTTACGTTTTTTCTTTACTATATTTGAGTATCAGTAAACTCTAATAATGAAAAAACTACTTTCCCTTTTATGTGTATTGGTACTTGCTTTTACTAGTTCAAATGCGCAGAATGCTCTTTTAGGAATGACATCACAAGGTGGTGGCGGTGGAAACATATTTAAATACGACCTTACAAAAGATACCTTAATTACCCTATACAATTTTACTAATAACTTTTACGGAGGTGGGCTTCCGTTAGGATCACTTATTCTGGGATCGGATGGCCATCTTTATGGATTAACTGAGAATGCAGGAAATGAAGATAATGGTACAGTGTTCAGGTATAGTTTTGCCACCGGTGCATGTCCTACTCTCTATAATATTGGTTATACCATAGATGGTAATTCGCCTTACGGAGATCTTTTGCAAGCTGCAAATGGCCTTATGTATGGTATGGATTACAGGGGAGGAACATCAGTATATGGGGTGCTTTTCAGTTTTAATATTCACACACAGTTGTATAAAGTATTGCACAATTTTAATACTGGTAATGGCGCGTATCCATATGGCTCGTTGATACAAGCCACAAACGGAAAGTTATACGGAATGACCGAATATGGAGGGTACTATTCCGGTAATGGCGTTATTTTCAGTTTCGATACTTCCACGAATAGTTATACTGACGTTTTAAATTTTAACGATACCCTTGGGGCAAACCCGTATGGTAATTTATTGCAAATGCCAAATGGAATGCTTTATGGTATGACATCAGGAGGTGGTGCCAATAAACATGGAACTATTTTCAAATTTAACCCGATTACTAATAAACTTACTGACCTCTATGCTTTTTCTATACCCACTGGTAGCGGGCCGGCCGCTTCTCTTATGATGGCATCGAATGGTTTATTTTATGGCACAGCAGGCTCAGGCGGCGCTCATGGTTATGGTGCCATATTTACATTTGATACCAACACAAATACCTACACTGATATCTTTGATTTCAATGACACTTTAGGGGCAACCCCTTATTGTACCTTAACACAGGCTACAAATGGAATGATATATGGCATGGCGATGAATGGTGGTTCTGTTAATTATGGAACTCTTTTTAAAATAAATCCGGCAACTAATGTATTTACTAAAATACTTGATTTTACAGGCAGCAATGGCCAAGCGCCACAATGGACCCGTTTATTGGAAGTGTGTGTACCTGCATTCATTAACAGGGAACCAAAAAATGCAATTATCTGTCCCGGTGGAGATACTTCTTTTACTGTACTGGCCAGCGCAGGTAGCCCTGTAACCTATCAATGGCAGGTGGACACAAATACTAATGTATTTACCAATATAATAAACGGCGGATTATATTCAGGAACTACTTCAACTACACTTAATATAACCGGAGCCGGGGTAAAAATGAGTGGCTATACATATAGATGTGTAGTATCGAACGGTTGCGTGCTTAAATCTATTACCGACACAGTTAAACTTACTGTTGATTTACCTAAAATAACAATCACCTCAATTCCTACTAATGATACGGTATGTACAGGCGGTAAAGCAACCCTTACAGCAACATCAATCCCGGGCGGCGGCACATATACCTGGAATAATGGTATTACTAACAGTACTTCATTCAAACTTGCTGCTTCGGGCCAATATATAGTATACGCTATTGACAAATACACATGTACCAATTACGATACTGTAAATCTTGTGCTGGCTACATTACCCATAGCGGGAATAATTGATAAGAGTACAATCTGCAGGGGAATACCTGATACTGTTTTTGCAAGCGGCGGCTCTTCTTATATATGGAATACAGGTTCAATAAAGAACAATATAATTATTACACCTGCCTCAACAAGTACTTATTCTGTGGCAATAAAAAACAAGGCAGGCTGTATAAAAGATACATCTATAACAATTACTATTCTTTCATTACCGGTTGCAACAATAAAAGGCGTTAATTCAATTTGTTCCGGCATAAGTGATACAATAATAGCTGGCGGAGGCATAAGTTACGTGTGGAGCAACGGAACTACAAATAACAGTATAATTGTGAACCCTTTATCAACCACAACATATACTGTTAATGTAAGCAGTTCAACCTGTACAAAAGATACAACATTCTCTGTAACTGTAAATTCTCTTGCATCACTGAGCATTATTGGCAAAACTATGGTATGCCCTGGTTTGAAGGACACCATTACTTTATCGGGAGGGGCAAGCTATGCCTGGAATACAGGAGCAACAACGAACAGAATTATAGTTGCCCCTGTTTCTGCCAGCACATATTCAGTAACTGTAAAAAAAGGCGCTTGTATACTCGATACATCAATTAGTGTTGCTATTAATCCGCTACCTGTTATAAGTGCAAACTACAATATTGCAATTTGTAATGGCAGCTACGATACAATAAGGGTAAGTTCAGTAAATAATTACAAGTGGAGTAATGGCTCTACAAATGATACTATAATAATAAACCCGGCCACAACTACAACATATACATTAATTGCAAATAATGGTATTTGCCTGAAAGACACTTCAGTAGTTTTAACTGTTAATCCTATTCCGTTAATAATAATTACAGGCGATTCGACTATTTGCTCCGGAAGTTCTACCAAGCTTACAGCTACAGGAGCCAATAGCTATCTTTGGTTTCCAGGTGTAATTACGGCAGCCAATTTATCAGTTTCTCCTGCTGTTACTACTACGTATACTATTATTGGCACAACAAACGGATGTAATGGTACTGCAACAAGGACAGTTAACGTGGCTCCATCGAATGGCTTCGACCTGGCAAGTAACCTGACTGTGTGTATTGACACTCCATCCTTTTCAAATGCATCTATACAAGCCTGTATATTCAATAACCGTTGTATGCCCGTTAACGGTAAGTTAAAATTGATTCTGGATACTGCATTGCATATTACTAGCATGACGGCTGACAGTGTTGCGCATGTTAGCGGAGATACCCTGATATGGAATTATGATAGTCTTTCTGATATTGGCAAATCACATTGTGTATCGTTGAACGGAAGTATAAGTAATATACCGGCGGGCGATAGTGCTTTTGTAACCCTACTCATTACACCTACCCTCGGCGACTCGGTTCCTGCAAATAATTCTGTTACATATTGGGTAAAACCTACCGAGTTTAAATGCCAAGGCCTACCTTTTGATCCGAATGAAAAGAGTGTGATTCCGCAGGGAGATATAACAGCAACAACATTACTTAACTACACCATTCACTTTCAGAATACTGGAAAGGCAGTGGCTAGAAATGTAGTAGTTATGGATACGCTAAGCCAGTTTGTTGACCCTACTACACTTAAAGTAACATCCAGCAGTGCTGAAGTAGTTACTACTATTAGTTCTGGCAATACTGTAAACTTTACATTCAATGCTATTAACTTACCCGACACCGCCATGAGTAAAACACTGAGCATAGGTATTGTGAAGTATACTATATTACCACTCAGCACGGATGTTGCAGGCACACAAATAAAGAACCATGCAGGTATTTATTTTGATGCTAACCCTGAAATAATGACCAATACTACAGTAAATACAATTCCGGGTGCGCCATTGTTTGTACAAAACATTTCAACTGCGTTAAATATTGCGGCCTTCCCTAATCCTTTTAACAGTACCACAAGTATTGTATTTAACGTAGACGGATTGCATTATTTAGAAGTAGATGATGTCACAGGTCGTAAATTAGAAAATATTGAATGTAACGGCAAACAATATGAGCTTAACCGCAAGAACTTAGCCGACGGTATATACTTTATAAAGGCTTATGATGCCGAACATAAATACATTGCTGTACAGAAGGTCGTTGTACAATAAATAGGTGCAAATGAAAAAACACCTGCTACTCTCCGTGTTATTTATAATTACATTAAGCATTCATGCCCAAAAATTTAATTACTACGGCAGTAATTATTATGGTATGACACAATATGGCGGAACCTATGATCATGGTACAATAATTGCGTTCGACCCTGTGTCAGGCAAAGATTCTTTAATGCATATCTTTAAAAATGTGGAAGGTGAAAATCCTGAAGGTGAACTTATGCAGGCATCTAATGGTTTGCTTTATGGTATGAGCCCGGTAGGTGGCTCTGCAGCTGAAGGAGTATTGTTTTGTTTTGATATTGTAACACGGCAGGATAGTGCCATTTTCAGCTTCACCGGCCCTAATGGAGATTCTCCGAATGGAGGTTTAATACAGGCTACTAACGGTCTGATATATGGAATGACATATGGTGGAGGATCACATTCCAAGGGTACTCTTTTCAGTCTCGACCCGGTTACAGGTAAAGATAGTGTGCTCATTAATTTTAATGTTACTAATGGTTCAGCCCCTTTAGGTAGTTTAATACAAGGTACTAACGGGCTACTTTATGGTTTAACTCAGGGTGGTGGTATATTTAATTACGGTGTCTTGTTCAGCTACGATCCGGTTACCGGTAAAGATAGTATAAGGATATGTTTTAAAGGTACTGCACGGGGTGCAGACAATCCTGAATATACATTGCTTCAGGCAAAAAGCAACATAATGTATGGTACGTCTTCGCAAGGTGGTAGCGCTGACGAAGGTGCTGCTTTCAGTTACAATCCATCTAATGGCACTGAGGATAGTCTCCTCATAAACTTTACAGGAGGAACAATTGGCGCTTACCCTGATTGTACATTTATACAGGGAAAAGATGGATTGATATATGGTATGGCTGTTCAGGGTGGAACCCATGGCGGAGGAATAATATTCAGTTTTGATCCTACAACAAATAAAGATTCGATACGGTATAATTTTACCGGCGGGGCTGATGGCGGCGGACCCATTGACAAGTTGGTTCAGGATTCAGCTACAGGCTTAATGTATGGAATAGCTCAGACAGGTGGGGCTTATGGAGTTGGAGTTATTTTCAGTTTTAACCCATCTACTAACGCAGAAAAAGCGTTAGCAAGCCTACAAAGGTATGGAACCGGTGGCAATAGCGGAATTGGTGCTTACCCTGGCGGTGGCTTAATACTGATACACCGCACACCACCCGTTGCACACATTACTGCATCACCTACCACAATTTGCGCCGGCTTAAGCGTTCAGTTTAAAGATTCATCGACCAACAAACCAACAAACTGGGCATGGACATTTCCCGGTGGCACACCTGCTAATTCAACAGCGCGCAACCCTGTTGTTACCTATTCGACGCCAGGCAAATATTCCGTAAAAATGATAGTAATCAATACAACCGATATTGATTCCATAACTAAAACAAATTACATAACAGTATTACCAAATCCTGTGGAAACAACTCAATCATTAACACTGGTAACTTGCCGAGGATATGCTGATGGAGCGGTAAGTATAAGCGCAGGCTCGGCACAGGCACCTTATAGTTATGCATGGTCAAACGGAAGTACCACTTCATCCATCAGTGGTCTTGCAGAAGGACAGTATGTATTAACCGTAACTGATGCGAACACTTGTAAATCTACCGATACAATGTTTGTTGGTGTTGTACCTTTTCCTGTTACCATAAAAGGTAATAGTACAGTTTGCAGAGGAACTAATGATACAATACTAATATCGGGCGGAATACATTATGCATGGAGCAATGGTAGTACAACAAACACCTTAATTGCCGCACCGTCCGTTGCAAGCACGTATACCGTTAGTGTACAAAACACTACCTGTACGCTCGATACATCGGTGGTTATAAAAGTTGATTCCATGCCTCATTTTTTCGTTACATACACCGATACAATATGCTCAGGGGTACCTGACACCCTTAATGCCAGTGGTGCTAATACATATGCCTGGAGTAATGGAAAAACAACAAACAATATTATTGTTGCGCCGATTGCAACACATACATATATATTGATTGGTGTAACCGGAAGTTGCACAAGAGATAGTTCATTTACTGTTACTGTAAAGCCATTAGCGCATATAACAATAAAAGGAGCCGGAGGTTTATGCAGAGGTGGTGCTGATACAGTTACAATTAGCGGAGGCACAGCCTATGCCTGGAGTACGGGAAGCACTGCAGATAGTATTATAGTTACCCCATCAACAACCAGTACATTTAGCGTAACGGCAACTTTGAACACATGTACCAACGACACATCATTTTCTATAAATGTTACACAACTGCCCGTAATTAAAGTTTCCGGTAAAACAGCATTATGTGCAGGCAATACAGATACTCTTACAGCTACAGGCGGAACAAGCTATATATGGAATACAACAGATACCACACACACAATTGTAGTAAGCCCGGCTTCAAATATTACATATACAGTTATAGGGACAAAAGCAGGTTGCAGCGCCGATACCACTATTGCTATAAATGTAAACTCTTTGGGTACAATTACCTTCTCAGGAAAAAATGAAATTTGTACCGGAGCTATTGACACTATATCTGTAACAGGTGGCGCAACATATCATTGGAATAATGGAGATACACTAAATACAATTTTAGTGAGCCCCCCTTTAACTACCACATACACTGTTGCCATAATTAAAGGAGGTTGTTTAAAAGACACTTCCTACGCTATTACTATAGATAAATTGCCAACAGTTCACCTTACCGGAAAGACAACCATATGCGCAGGCATTGCAGACACATTAATAGCAAGTGGCACCAAGCCTTTTACCTGGAATACAGGAGATACTTCAACTACTATTATTGTTAGCCCGGCCCTAAATACAACCTACACTGTAAGTACAAACCTTGGTATTTGTTCAGCTGATACAAGTATTGCAGTTGTGGTTACCCATCTACCTTCGTTAACCATATCAGGTAATACATCTATTTGTGATGGAAACTCAACTAAGCTAAAAGCAAGTGGAGCCTCAACATATATATGGGCGCCGTTTTCAGGTATAAGTTGCTATAGCTGTGCTAACATTACCGCAAGCCCAACCGTTACTACTACTTATACTTTGGTGGGAACCCAAAATAAATGCAGTAGTTCTATTACTCAGTCAATAGTTGTAGCTAAATCAAATGGCTTCGATCTTACAGGTAATTTATATGTCTGTATTGATACCCCAAAGAACTCCAACGCATCTATTCAGGCTTGTATATATAACAATAGGTGCATGCCAACAAACGGAACATTGAAACTGATCTTAGATACTGCTTTTCATATTACAAGTATAATATCAGATAGTATTGCGCACGTAAGCGGAGATACTTTAATATGGAATTATGACAGCCTTTCTGATATTGGTAAAACACAATGTGTGTCGTTAACAGGTTCGGTTGATTTGTTACCTGCAGATGATAGTGTATCCGTTACCATGCTTATCACCCCTACCTTTGGCGATTCAGTTCCTGCTAATAATTTTGTTACCTATTGGGTAAAACCATTGTCACAATACTGTATCGGTTTCCCATTTGACCCCAACGAAAAGAGTGTATTGCCTGAAGGAAATATTTCTCCTACACAACAACTCAATTATACTATTCACTTCCAGAATACAGGAACTGCTATTGCAAAAAATGTGGTAGTGCTAGATACACTCAGCCAGTATGTTGACCCCACTACATTAAAAGTAACATCGGCAAGTAGCGATGTGGTTACAACAATTGTATCAGGTAATATTGCAAAATTTACCTTCACCAATATTAACCTGCCTGATACGGAAACCAGCAAGACAACAAGTATTGGTGTGTTTAAATACACAATTAATCCTGCTGCAAGTGCAGCACCTGGAGATGTGATTTATAATGGTGCAGGCATTTACTTCGATGCCAATGCCGTTGTAATAACCAACACAACAAAGAGCCCTATCGTAGGTGGCCCATTATCAGTTCAGCATGTTTCAAATCAATTGAACATTGCTGTGTTCCCAAATCCGTTCACAACAACAACCAGTATAGTTTTCAACACAGGCGGAGTTCATTACTTAGAACTGGATGATGTAGCAGGCAGAAAAATTGAAAGCATAGAATGCTCAGGCAAACAATACGGATTACAACGCAATAATTTGGCTGCTGGTGTATATTTTATAAAAGCATTCGATGCGGAACATATATATGCTGTGGTGCAGAAGGTGGTAGTGCAATAAACACATGAGATTAATCTTATAATTATTTCATTTTCCTGTTTCCTTTTATATATTTAGGCGTCATTATTTATCCTTATAATGAAAGAACTACTTTGTAGAATGTTATGCCGTTCATGGAAAGTAGAAGAGGAATCTACCCAGAGGTGAAACATTTTCCGGCGATTCCTGAAAGGAATCGAATCTGTATAAAAAAATTAGTGTTGATTTTCAGGCACTTGAATAAATATGAAAAAATGAAAAAGGGGGTGAAAACCCCCTCGTGGCTCCGATAGGAATCGAACTTTTTAATACAATTCATTGTTTATCAATACATTATAATCAACACCCTAATCAAGGTGATACAAAGGTGATGCATTCTTTAAATTAGATTGAAATAAAACAATTTAAAAGCATAAGGCGTTTGGCCAAAAGAGTACAGTAAAGGCGAACCTTATTTTGTTGTTATGTCTGACAATAACAATCTGAGGTGGCACGTAGAAAAAACAGGAGATATTGCAGCGATTAAAAGTGAATTTGCAGTTATAGTTTTACATTATAACTTATATGTAAGTAGTTAATTCTAATAAAGGCACATATAAACCCTATTCCTTCCCAACTACACCTTTAAAATGGTGGTCGCTGTCTTTAAATAGTATATTAAATGTAGTAAGTGAGCCATAAATGCCAGTTATATATTGCTGCAATTCCACCTTTTCATAATCAGTCAGCATTTTATGGGCATTAATTTTCTGTTCCATTACCCGTAGTTTATCGCGCACCATCACAATTTTGTGGAAGAAAGTCTCGATAGGTATCTCCTTTGATTGAACTTCGGCTTCAGCCGGTTTAAATACTAATGTGCCTTTGTTCCATTTTATAGCCATAGGAATAGTCTCTGAAGTATCTATTCTTCTGTTCAGTATTCGTTCAAGTGCATCTTCAATATCACCGAGCGTTACAGTTATATTAATTGGCCCATTGTCAGAGACTGTGAGTAACTGCAAGTTTTCATTCTTGTTTACAATCTTAGTGCCTTGCTGGGACTTAAACCATATCACATAATATTCAGCTTCTACAGACACAATAACTCCCTTACCAAAGCCGGGATGTTCAACACGTGAACCGGTATTAAATTCAGTACTCATAGGAAAACAAATATACTAGATTTTAAGTGCTGATATTTAAGAGACTCCCGAATCGAACCCTTTCTAAGAGTCGCCATTAATAAAGAGTTTACTATTATGCTTCCTTCATGGTGAAGCAAAAGTGATGCATTTTGATTTGGTTTTTTTACTAATGTTTCTGATCTACTGTTGAATTATTTTCAACTCCACCACCCCAAAACCAAAAACCATCTTCGGTGCAATACCACTTGCTAACCTTATTTATATTTTCACCTTGGTCACTATAGCCTACATAATTTAAAACTGTCCCTTTGTTAACAGTATAGACAGGTGCTATATCTCTGTTAGGTTTAAATCGCATATTTAACGCGCATATAGTTAGTCCTGATCCTTGCAAAGGGGTTGGATTAGCAATTGCATCCAGGTGTGTCTTTATATCTCCTATAGCCACTGCAATTAATTTACTCATGTCAACTTTATTACCTGGGCATGGCTTTAAGGCATAAATTTCATGATGTCCTATAACATGTTGTCTGTCGATAGGAATATTCCATTTTGCAGCAATCTGGGCTATTAAATTACCACTTGATTGATACATAGTTTCTGGCCAGTCACTGTCAACAGTACCTTCGTGTTCAATACCTATAGTATAGAGGTTAGGATTAATATAATCGCCATTGATTGTCCGTTTAATCAATTTCCAAGATGGAGTATTAATTCTTCCGGCATGCCATGCTGTATTTTCCTCAACAACGTAGTTATGTATTTCCCCTATTTTTCCAATACCGTAGTGAGCAGAAACATTTGACTGTGGATTCGCAAACCAGCTATCGGTACCAACTAAAGTGCCATCCATAACATGTATTACAATAGCTTCCGGCCGGTAGCCTGTTCTGCCAGTAGAATAATTGGGGCAGGTCTTTTTAATTATATTCATGTTTCCCATAAGTTATCCTTTTGGAATTGTCGAATCACTTTTTCCTTCATCCTTAATAAACTCATTAACTGGTGGCTGAGTACTTGTAGAGTTTTCAGTTGTTTTCAATCCTATATAAGTTGCCGAACTAAGACCTAGTAATATAAGATTATTGGGTGTGATATCTAACATAGGATTAAGAAGCTTAACAACATTATCATGGATATTTAGCTGTCTTAATACATGAATAATGAACCCAATACCGAAGGCAAAATTGAAAACTACTGTTTGAAACCGGTGAATACTTATACCATTCTCATCTGAAAGTATATCAAGAAGAAAGTTATCACCCTTTGAATCCTGGTGACGGGAAATATCTGGATTCCGTTTATCAGAAGAATCTATCACTTTGCCTGCTGCTGTTGTGGCACCTGATATGCCAATTAAATACAGAGTAGAATCCAATAAAGTAGGTACGTGGTTTTGTATAAGCGCAGTGCTTATAAATGCAGCCAGAACTATAGCAGTCCACCAAGCCAGTTGAACACGTGAAAAACTATATGGCTTAGGATCAGCCATACTTATATCACGAAGCATCTCAAATTTTTTATCACAGAAATAAAAACAAGTTAAGAGGGCTATATAAATTACCCAGAACGTCAAAGAGGGATGAGAAAGAAAGGGCTCCATATTATTTATAATTAAATATGCCTACTCTTAATTGGATTTTCGGCTAGCTCCATAGTTATTTTATTGTTATTGCATCATTTATATCAGATGAAAAATGAAACAACTTGGTTATATCAGAATCATTATTCGGATAGTTGCCTTTGGTCGCATCTACAATATTTATTCCTCTCAACTGTCCATTTGCGAGATTGATAGTCCATTTTTCAGTAATAATTGGATACGACAAAGCATCGTCATAATAATCTATAGTTAATGCTTCATTATCAAAGGAGAGCATGGTGTATCCATTATGACCTAATCTTACGCCCGATATTTCCTGCACATATCGGTTATCCTGCAAAACCAACTTACTGGTTTGTGCCTGTATTTTTCTCGCTTTGACCTGATCTAGTGAGTATTGGATAATATCATTATTATCAGTTGAGGTATCAAGGCCAAATGCTTTGGATGGGTTATAAACCAAGTCGCATGGCATACCGCCATTACCTATACACCGACCAAATGCTTTTATACCGTTGGCAACCTGGTAGCAACCATATATTGCCAATCTGTGCTCATGCCCCCATAACCATATTACAGGGCGGTCCTGGCCAATCAGTGCTGCTAATTGTTTCGCTGGTTCCTGAAACTCTTCTTCATTGAACCAATCAAATTTAGCATTGGGTAATTGTTTAAATGCTGAGCAATATTGATGATGTGACAGAAAGATAAGCCCTTTCTTATCATTATTTAACTTAGCAGTGTGCCATAGCCACTCCATAAGCTGGGGTGGCAGTTGTAGTGAAGTATTATTACTAAATGGACCTGAAAGGCAATCATAACCTGTATCTATACCTATCACACGCCAATAATCATTTTCTAAACAGAAGAAAGGGGCCTTTTGTGGACTTGTAATTTTTCCCCCTTCCAATATGCCCATATATGGAAGCAGAGTTTTAAAATATGCATCACCACCTGAATACATTTCGTGGTTGCCAATCAGTGCAAAATTCCCGTAAGGTGCTTTGGGCCATGCCCCATCTTTCCCGAAATTTTCCTCTACCTGTGTTTCATTACCAATAAAATAAGTGTCACCCAAGTGAATAGAATAATCGGGGTGCTTCTTTCCAACAAGTCCTGCTACTCTTTCGGATTCACTAGTGCATGAAGCCCAATCGGCAAGTAATGCAATATTTGCTTTATTCCGCCCTTTAGTAGTTGTCATAGAAAAAACACCTTCCCCTTGTTTGTATGTTTGATATGGTGCATGATCGCGGAATAGGGCTGGAAGATTCTGCACAATCCAGCTTATTACGTTTGTATCAAGTAAGCCTGAAAATTTATTTTTAGGTGGTGCGGGAATAGCACCAGTTTTGGCTTCCTGATCAGACAAATATCTGTTTATCAATGGAGAGCGACTAAGCCCAATAAGATCTTTACTATCTCTTTTTGCCATAGAATTTTATTTATTGCTTACCCCAGCCGTTTTTCAGCACTCGCATATAATTATTGAAACAGATATTTTCAATGTCACTCATCTGTATACCACTTCTCGACATTGCATCAATCAAAGCAGGCATTTTATCAGAACCAGAAAGATCTCTAGGAACCTCTGTAAATCCATCCAAATCTGATCCTATTGCAATATTATCGTACTTGCTGCCGCACTTAGCAGCAATAAACTGAATTGTTTCAATTACTATATCTATTGCCGCTTGGGTGCTTTCATTACCTTCAAGCCAATAATCCATAAAAATAATTCCAAGCACACCTCCACAATCGCGTATTTCGGCAATATCTGTGGCATTGGGTAAATACTCATAATATTGTTGAGGCATTTTGGGGTTATACTTTAACGCAATTTCCTGTATTCCTGTATGAGAAAATACAAGCGGTCTTTTATCAACACCCCTATTTTTGTTTAGAGTATAAATCATTTGTTTGGCAGAACTATGAGTATGGACAAGATCAATAATTATACCGAGGTCTAACATTTTAGCTATTGCTTGTTGTGCTGTTGCTGGATTATATCCAGCCGGGTAATTATTTCCAGTGTTATAGTCTATTAAATCAGCTATTTTTGGCGGAATACCACCCGAAGAAGAAACAAGAACATTTTCAAAAAAATGACCTAATGTAAACTGGCAAACGCCTGCATTAAATAATGCTATTATTTCTGGTTCAACAGTATTGTAATCTAAACTATTAATGCCAAGACAATGAGCTCCTTCTATGCTATGAAGAAATACTGTATACCCATTGCTGATTAAGTGATTAAATTCAGTAAGGCTCTTTGCTACGGCCGCTTTGAAATTATGCGGCATCCTCGTTGCAGCTTCAACATCATCTTCGAATTTGTTAATTATTGCCTTCATTTGTCCAAATGCAGCAGTAGGAGTAGAAATATCCTGAAATCTTCTGCTCATATAAGGGCCACAAGCTCCATCAAGTGTATCAACCAACAAATTCCCGATGGCTCTTCTTTTCACATCATCCTGTAGTTCAATTTCAGGTATATGATGCACTGAAATAGCGGCATTAACTCCTCCTGTTTTCATATTAGGAAGATTGACAAACATATTAGTGCTGAATTCAAGCCCGGTACCTCCAGGATGAGCCACATCATAAATGTGGCGATTGAATAAGTTAATTTTCATTGAAGGATGACAATGAATATCTATAAAATTCATATGCGGTTATTTTTATGGTTAATTATCATCTGATTCATTTAAGCGCCTTATGGTACTTGCTTAGATTTATACTGACATGCAATGTAGGCTAAAGCATTTGAATAACCAATACACTATACGCTTTATTCATAAACGGGAAGTATAAAAATCAATTCTTTACCAGCTTAAGTGTATAATTTATCCCGGTTGTTACTTCTTTAATGTTTACAAAATACACTCCTGAAGTTAAACTTGAAATATTCACAGGCACTTGTTTTTTATCATCTGCAACAGAAACAACTGACTGTCCAAGAATGTTATAGATTGTAACCAGTTTTTTACCTATGTATGTTCCATCAATGGTTACTATATCTCCTGCCGGGTTAGGATAAGCATTATAGCCTGCAGCCTCAGCTGGTAACTCATTAATACCATTTACAGAAGTGCCCCATACAGCGATATTATCATACCTGTCATTATGGCTGCCTATTGATGAATTAGAACCCGCAATGATCCAGCTTAAAACAAAATTTGGGTTATTATTTACTGCAGGATCGCTTGTAAAGTTTATTTGAACAGGATACCATCCACTGGCAGCAGTAACTGGATTTTCTACTTGTAATGTATCTGGGTAACGTACACCACCAATATTAAATGTATCCATTGCAGTAGTTAATTTCTTCCAGGTACTACCTCCATCGGTACTGTATGAAAGTATATTATATTGAGCTGCTGCTGAGCTTGAAGTAGAAATGGCATATTGCATTGAAATATTCTTAAACCCTGTAGTTGGAGCATATATAGTAAACGTACAACTGTCAGACGGATTACGCGCTCTTATAAACAGGTTTCCGGCTGCACTGCTCCCGGTATCGTTGCTGTTGCTGTAATCATAAAATGCAGCACCACCTGAACCATTATCTAATATACTGTCTCTCAAACCGGTTGAACCAAAATGAGCGCTTGGGCGTGAATAAATGATATGCCCTGGAGTTAGCCCTGCAAATACCTGGTTGGCAACTAAGGCATTGGTAACGTTACCAAGACTATCGTGTGCACCGCCACCGGCAGGGGGGGTATTATTAAAATCCCAATATTGAATTAATGTTTGAGCTTTAACTTCTCTTAAAGAAAATAATAAAATAAATGCGCATACTAAAGGGATGGTAATTTTTGTTTTCATATAATTGATTTTTTGTTAGGTGAATGTTAATTAAAGCTGCAAGAATAGGGTATTGATATTATTACATTATTAGTGGTATGTTAATAAATCTAAAATTAATTAACCACCCGGTTACAAATTATAGCTGGTAACCGGGCGGTTAATACTTTGTACTTATTGGAGTTTTATTATCTTTTTCTGAATCACAGAAGCTCCATCTTTATAAATAACTCTCATCATATATACTCCATTAGACAGGTCAGCAATATTGAGCAGCATAGTTTCACTATTAACTGTTGTTGTTTTTACAAGCATACCAATATCATTATACAACTCTAATGTTGTACCAATGGTAAGCCCATTTATACTAACCTGTCCTGTGGTTGGATTAGGAAATACAACAATATTGTCTGCTACTGCTGATTGTGCTATGCCCGTAAAAACACATGATTTTACTATCATAGCCTGTGTTGCAGAACTTTGACAACCATACTTATTACTATAGGTGTATGTAATAAGGTATTTACCAACCCCCAACGATTTAGGATGGAAATTATTTGCCGAAACACCCGGGCCGCTAAATGAACCGCCAGCAGGAGTAGCCGTGGAAATTAATGAAACAGCTTTAACTGTATCGCACTGAACAGAATCAGCTGCCAAATTAAAATTAATTACAGGAACACTATCAGGTCTTATTGTAAAATTAGCGCTGGCAACGCAATTATTTGCATCAGTTACTACCACTGTATAGTTACCTGCACCAAGGTTTGAAGCTATTGAAGCTGTTTGAACCGGAGTTGTATTCCATGAATAAGAATACGCGGTTGTACCACCTTTAATACTTACAGAAGCACTTCCATCATTCTGTCCAACGCATCCTTCAGTAATATCTACAGCTGTAACAGAATCCCTCAATTGCGCAGGTTGTGTAATAGTTACAGTAGAAGTAAGTGGACCGCATAAGTTTGCATCGTTTATACTTACTGTATAAGTGCCTGCTGCAACGCTGCTTACCGAAGCTGTTGACGCCCCGTTAGACCATGCATAGGTGTATGGAGATACGCCACCCTTTATAGCCGCAGTTGCATTTCCGGTCCCCCCGTTACAAAGCACATTTCCAAATGAACTAATGGAGTCTCTCAATTGGGCAGGTTGTGTAATAGTTACTGTCGATGTAACCGGTCCACACAAATTTGCATCACTCATAGTTACAGTGTATGTGCCTGCGGTAAGATTGGTAGCGGTTGCAGTTGTTTGTGAATTACCATCAGACCATGAATATGAATATGGTGATACCCCACCCTTTATTCCTGCAGTTGCATTACCCATTCCTCCATAACATATTACATTTATAGATGTGCTTATAGAATCTCTAATAGCAGTAGGCTCGGTGATTGTCACAGTACTTGTAAGCAGTCCGCATAAATTTACATCATTAACAGTTACAGTATAAGTGCCTGCTGTTAAACTATTATCAGTTGCATTGGTATTACCATCGGACCAGGAATATGCATAAGGTGTTGTTCCGCCTTTTGTTCCTACAGTGGCATTACCGCTAGCTCCATTACATAGCGCATTTGAAGATGAGCTGATAGAATCCCTGAATTGGCCAGGCTGAGTAATTGTATAAAAGCCCTTTGCAATACAACCATCCGCATCGGTAACCTTTACAGAATCTAAACCAGGTATGAGCCCAGTAGCTGTTTGGGTAGTTTGACTTGGAGTTGTATACCATTTATATGTATATCCTGTTGTGCCTCCTGAAACGTTTGCAACAGCCTGACCATTATTTAATCCATTGCAAGTTATATTTGTTGGTGCAGGAGTTACTGTTAAAAGGGCTGGGTTAGTTAAGGTAACACTCGAAGTTGCAATACACCCATGAATATCAGTTACAGTTACAGAATAACTTCCGGGAGTAAGGCCGGAAACCATACTTCCTGCACTTGTATTAGACCAACTCCAAGAATATGGCCCTGTTCCACCACTCGGAACTGAAGTAATAGTTCCGTTATTTGAATTATTACAACCATTATTTACAACTAAGCTATTAGTTAATACCGGTGGGTTAATAACATTAACCGTCGCCATCATGCTGCAGCCATTTTTGTCGGTAACCGTAACACTACTTGTACCCGGAGGCAGATCAGTAACTGTTGCAGTGGTTTCTCCGGTAGACCAGCTAAATGCATATGGAGTAGTTCCGCCTGACGCTACTACAATACCACTTCCGTTATTACTGCCGTTACAAGTTACTCTTGGTATCTCAGAGCCTTTAACAGAGATATTATCAAACCTATTATTGCCACTAGTGTTAGTAACATTGCTACCTGCATAGTTTATCATAAACACCAGGTTAGGATTATTATTAGCCGCAGCAACCGAAGAAAGATCTATATGTACCGGATACCAATTGCTTGCTGACGTGGTAGGGTTAATTGCATTAACAGAATCAGGATGAATTTTACCTCCTGTATTAAAAGTATCCATAACCGAAGTAAGTTTGTTCCATGAAGTGCCACCGTCGGTACTATAATGGAACACAAGATACTGTGCTCCTTTCGAACTGGAAGCTGAAAGTGCCCAGTCTAACATAATATTCTGGTAACCTGTAGTAGGTATATACCAAACAAATGAAGAATTCTGCACAGGGTTACGTGTACGCACACCCACGTTATTTGTTGATTGGCTATTAGTATCGTTACCCGCTGCATGTAAATCATTAATAAATGCATATGGAGGGCCGCCAACATTATCAGTAATTCCGCCTGAAATAGGATGCGAATAAATCATGTGCGGGTTTGCGCTACTTAAGGTGGTAAACTCAGGAATTAAAGGATTAGCAATATTGCCAAGGCTATCGCCACCGGCACCACCTATAGGCTGAGTGCTGTTAAAATCCCAGTAATGTATAAGCTTAACTAAAGGTGTAACACTTTCTACAGTATCATTTAAAACATTAGGTTGTGATATAACTGTACTTGCGCTTGATACACAGCTATTACCTTCTGTAATGGTCAATGTATAACCTCCTGGTGCCAACCCGCTTACTGAAGTTGTAGTTGCAGAATTAGACCAGCTATATGTATACGGAGTAGTTCCACCGCTAACAGATGATGTTATAGCGCCATTACTTGAACCATTGCATGTAATATCTGTAGGTGTTAGGTTAATAATTGCACCGCTAGTGGTAACTGTTCCGGTAGCAATAACAAGACATTTATTTGAGTCTTTAATCGTATCGCTCACTATACCTGTACCAAGACCACCTATAGAAGCAGTAGCTGCACCATTTGACCAATGATATACATAACTATTTCCTATTTTATATGGGGTACCTCCGCTAACAATTGTATTTGCAGAGCCAAAAGTTGAACATGTAACCGGAGAGGTAGTTACAGTGGCAGTAATTGCCGTAGCAGGTTGGGTTATATTAGCAATTACAGTTCCTGGGCATCCAAGTTTATCTGTTACAGTACATGTATATGCACCTTGGCCCAGGTTACTTACTGTTTGGCTGGTTCCCCCGCCTGACGACCAAGAATAAGTATATGGCCCGGTACCACCAGCGCCAACAGCCTTAGCACTACCGGTAGTATTACCATAACACAAAACATTGGTTTGAGTAGAAAGGGTTGGAATAACTTTGGTAGGTTGTAATATTGTAACAACAGCCGTTGAGGCAATATCATTAAAGTCAGTTACAGTTACTGTATACGTACCAGCACTTAAACCAGTACATGTAGCTGAAGTTTTACCTGTTGCTGTTACATTTACGTTATTTGACCATGAATATGTATAAGGAGTAAGGCCACCTTTTGTAATCACAGTTGCACTACCGGTACTATCTCCGTAGCATTTTGGAATATTAGTACGGTTAACAAAATAAGAAACTATATTTGATGTATTACTATCGCCAAGAATTGCAAAATTATCGAAGCGGTTATTGCCACTGCCTTTTGCCGAATTGTTACCACCAAATCCCACCCTGATGATGAAATTAGGATTGTTATTTACAGAGATATCGGAAGTAAAATTCATTTGAACAGGATACCATGCGCTTACAATAGTTGTTGGATTTGTAGCAAGAAGTGTATCAGGCCTTTTTACACCGCCTATATTAAATGTATCCATGGCAGTAGTTAAGTTTTTCCATGTAGTGCCCCCATCGGTACTATAATTAAAAAGCAGGTATTGCGCTCCGCTGGCACTTGATGCTGTAAGGGCAAAATTAAAATTCACATTATTAAAACCTGTTGTTGGCGCATATATATACATATAAGCATTTTCAACCGGGTTACGTGTCCTCACAAACATATTAGAGCTTGCACTGTCTGAAGTATTATTATAAACATAATTATAGGCACTGTAGTCATAAATAAAGGAACCGGTAGTTGCTCCATTATCTATCATACTATCCCTTGCGGTAGCAGCGTAAGGCACAGTTTGTTTTGCGGTAGGGCGTAAAAACAAAATCCTTGCATCGTTTGCGTAGGTAGCTGAAAATGGCAACCTTGAGTAATTTGCAAAAAGTGTACTCGTTTTTTTAGCAGCATCGGCAGCAGATGTTACCTGGCTATTGCCCCATGATGTTGCACCGCTATTTGCATATGCGTATGGGGTACCCAAACTATCACCGGCACCGCCCGATGGGTAAGTTTGATTAAAATCCCAAAAATGGATTAATTGTTGTTGGGCTTTACTTTCCTGTAAAGTAAAGAGAAAGGCAAGTAAAACAATTGCTACTTGAGTAAGTTTTGTTTTCATTATCGGAATAGTATTAAATTAATTTGGTGCAAGAGTACGCTTGCATTTTTAGCAAAATATTACTGCCACGTTAATTAATTACTAATACTTGAAACCAAATTCCATGACAATGTTAAATTCAAGTAAAGGGAATGGTAATTTATTTATAAATACCCTATGACTACTGAATATATTTCAGCGACAATTCAATTGCACCCCTACCGGAAGAAGCAACGTTTAGCTCAGATACATTTATATCGTAGCTTATTCCCATTGTATAATCTCTCATTTTCATGCCTAATAAAAATATCATTGAATCATTCCAACGATAATACACGCCAAGGTCAAAAGCATTACCGCCTTTTTTAAAGCCGGTGTATTTGCTTTCATCAGCCTGTAGCACATAATACCTGATCTTTATACCTGTGTTTAATTCTTGAGACGGGCCCTGCATATAGTATACAAAACCGGGTATAAGACTTATAGGTAACCGTTGCACGCCACACTGAAAGTTGCCATGAATAATATAACGCATATATAACAATGACCCCTGAGAACTTGTTCTGTAATATGATATGTTGGGTTGATTGATGTGAAATATGGCTGCGCCAAAATCCATTTTAAATTCATTATTATTTTTTAAGTCTACTTCACCGGAGCTATATTTATAGTTCACTCCACCGGAAAAATCTGCATAAGAAATTGAATTTCCAATTGAAGGTTCTCCTGTAGAAGCACTTGGGTCATAGCTACCATCTAAGAATTGTTCGCCCCACTGCCCTGCCCCATTATTTATACTCTGCTGAGCCCAGGCACCCTGCAAACCGACAGAAACATTACTCTTACTACTTAAAAATATTCCACTTGATAATGTAAGGGCAACTTCAGTTGTTCCCATTTTTACGTCACCAGATTTATCGCTAAAAAAAGAAAGACCCGGAGAAAGATAACCCTTTGTCCAATTTTTAAATATATTATGAAACTCTGCTGTTGCACCCATAGTATTAAACCCATTTCCACTACCCATTACACTCGACCATTGATTACGATAATTAATTTCAGCTAAAACATTACCATTGAATGTTCCACATAACGCTGGGTTTAAGGTAAGCGGTGATTCAGTAAATTGCGAAAAATGTAAATCCTGTGCATTTGTTTTATTACCCATAGATAACCAAAACAATACTATTGTCAACCTGCAAAGTAACTTTTCGAAATATGAACTAACGATCTGCATTTTCAATTTTTATAATATTATTTATCTGACCAAAGCAACATTGCCACTTTTATTTATTTTGGTTCCATCTAACAAATCAGCACTCAGGTAATACGCATATACTCCCGGATTCATCCTTTCGCCCTTATATGTTCCATCCCATCCATCACTTTGTTTCGTCGATTCAAAAATCTTATTCCCCCACCTGTCATATATTATAAAATCCATTTCTTTAACGCAATACCCAAATACCAACAATTCATCATTATGCCCATCGCCATTGGGCGAAAACATATTGGGAACAAATATGTGCCCACAATCGTCACTTACATCAATAGTAACAGTATCTTCTGTTGTACAACCAAATCCGTTAATGGTAATTAAATAATATGTTGTAGTTACCAAAGGGCTTGCAATTGGATCAGGGCAATTAGAACAACTTAACGTTGAAGAAGGAGACCATTCATATATACTGCCACTTGTTTGAGGTGCAACAGATAGTGGAGTTGATTGCCCGATTACAATACTTGTATTCGGAGAAGCCGCTTCGACAGGCAACGGGTTTACAATTACAATTATACTATCCTTAGCAGTGCAAAGGCCATTAGCCTCAACAACCGTGTAAGTTGTGCTTATACCAGGGCTTGCAAAAGGATTGGAAATAGTTGAAGAACTAAGCCCAACCGCGGGAGTCCATGTATATGATGTTGCACCCGAAGCTGAAAGCTTAGCAGAACCACCAATACAAATTGATTGCTCTGCGCTAACATCAGGAACCGGTGTAGGTGTTACATTAACTGTTATGGTTGCATTTTTAGTACATACCCCATTACTTGCCTGCAAAGTATACGTAGTTGTTATGTTAGGTGAAACAGAAATTGAAGTACTTGTACTGCCCGTATTCCATTTATAACTTACACCGCCTCCGCCAGTCAGTAACGTAGTGTCACCTGAACATATTGCATTATTACCCATTATGTTTGTTGCAGGCAATGGATTCACACTTATTACGGTGGTCGTATCTTTACTACAAAATCCATTACTTACTGTAACAGTATAAGTAGTAGTAACCATAGGGCTGACACCAAAATCCGAATTAGTGTTTCCTGTATTCCACAAATAACTATTTCCGCCGCTTGCGTTAATTATTATTGAATCGTTAAAGCAAATAGCCTGAGGTCGGGTAATGGTAACTATAGGTATTGGATGCACTACAACAATTATACTTGTATCTTTTGTGCATAGTCCATTACTTACATTTACAGAATATGTTGTTGTTACTAAAGGCATTACGGATACCGTGTCCGTTGATACACCTGTATTCCAAACATAATTGCTACCACCTGATGCGGTAAGTAATGAATTGTTGCCAAAACATATTGAATTATTTCCGGTTATTACTGCAACAGGAACCGGATTAACGGTTACAAACACTTTAGCACTATCAGAGCAACCGCCCACAATAGCTTTTATGCTGTATATTGTATCTATTGCCGGACTGACATTAACAGATGTCGACGTTGCACCGGTATTCCATAAATAGGTATTTCCGCCCGAGGCAATGAGTGTAGTATATGTACCTAAACAAATTGTATCCTTTCCACTAATTGATGCATTTATTTTAGGAGCCACGTTTATGACCACTGTGGTGGAGTCGGGGCAGCCCGATTTACTTATACCTGTAATTGTATACGTTGTTGTAATAACAGGATCAGCAATAGGATTGGGGCAATTGGTGCAGCTTAACCCTACTGACGGAGACCATAAAAAAGTATTTGTACCTGATGCAGTTAAAGAGGTATTATTTCCATAACAAATATTAGCGGAAGAAGGAGATATGCTAATAACGGGTAACGGATTTACTATAATCTTAATACTATCCTTATTAACACAACCATTACTATCCTTCCCAATAACCGTGTATGTTTGCGTAATAGCAGGAACAAATGCTATACCATCCGTTATGCCTCCTGTCCAAACATAGGTTTTTGCTCCGCTTCCGGTTAACGTAACGGCATTGCCAGCACATGCAGAATCATTTGTAGTACTAGCTTTTACCGGGGGCAGTGTATTGACCTTTATCCTTATACTTGCTGTATCTGTGCATCCGTCAGCTGCCATTCCTGTAACCGTGTAAGTGTTGGTTAAGGCAGGCACAAATGCAATTCCATTATTTACCCCTCCTGTCCATGTATAACTTATGGCACCACTTCCGGTAAGGGTAATATTATTGCCAATACAAATAGTATCTGTGGTAGTGTTAGCCTTAACAACTGGGGCCGGTTTAAATGATAAAGTTGCAGCGACCGATGTATCATTATTACAAGTAGGGCATGATATTATACAGCGGTATTGATATCCACTCATGGAAACAGGAACATTGCTTAAAGCAAGGCTATCGGTAATGGCTCCACTATATACCCCTCCATTACTGATATTAGTAAATCCACCTCCATTATTTACTTGCCATTGAAACAAATTACTTAGCCCGCCGGCCACATGTGTAACAAAACTGGTATTTGATCCGGGGCAAATTGCCGAATTAACAGGTTGCACCCAGAGTACAGGGCATACACTATCTCCGCGTATTGCAATATTATCATACCTGTCGCTTCCGGTATTTGTAGTTGAGTTAGAACCTGCCAAATAGAATCTTATAATAAAACTATTATTGTTATTAGCACTATTGTCTGGCGAAAAATTAATATTTACCGGGTACCATGCCCTTGTGCTGGTTACAGAATTTAATACAAGTAATGTATCAGGCCTACGTATACCACCTATATTAAAAGTATCCATAGCCTGGGTAAGGTTGTTCCATGTAGCACCACCATTGGTGCTGTATGAAAATATATTATACTGGGCACCTTTTATACTTGACACACTTGCTGCGTATGATAACGAAACATTCATATACCCTGTAGTAGGAACATACATATATAAGTATGAATTAAGCGAAGGATTACGTGCCCTTATGCTTAAATTACCATTGCAGGAACATGCAGCTGCGGCAGCAGAACTATCACTGGTTTTAAAATAAGGATAGTTAACACTGCTGAAATCGTAGTAAAATGAACCTGAAATATCATTATCTAAAACACTATCAACTTTTGTTGCAACACCTTGTTTAGTGGCAGGACGCACATAAACTATTTTAGCTCCACTTAGCGGTAAGGTAGTATACTGCACCGGTAAGCCATGCTTACTATTTCCGAGACTATCGCCATTACCTCCGGCATCTCCAACACCAGTTAACGGAGTAGTACTATTAAAATCCCAAAAATGAATAAGTTTTCTCGGCTGCGCCCCACTGTATAAAGAAGATAGTCCAAAGAGAATCAGAAAAAAGATAGCTCTCGTACTAAAAATTATTCTCATTTAAAATGCCCTATTTTTTAAAGGAACAATAATATTATTATACCATTAGCTTAATGTTATTCGCTTGTTAAATAATCCTCACATCGATCTATTAATTCAATTGATATATGAAGAATTATCTTCCGGTTTATTAAATTTCCGTTAAGAAAATAAACTACACGCGTTACATGGTTACCAGGAAATTATGTTTGTATCTCAAAACAAATGACGAGGCAATAAATCCAACCTATGAAGTACAGATATTCACTTATTGTATTACTTACTTTTTTTATCAATTTACTTTTTGCGCAGCAGGACACGCTGAAAGTAATGGCTTATAATGTTCTTCATTATGGTGATGGATGCCAGGGTTCAAACACATTTTTACACAAAAATCTTAAAGCTATTATACAATATACGAGTCCCGATGTATTAGGTCTTGTTAAAGCACAGGCAATAAGAATTAACGCATCTGATTTTGACGGAATATCTCATATTGGCTTTGCAGATTCCATCATAAAGTTTGCTCTTGACTCAGCAACTTATAAAGGCAAATACGCTTATTGCACACTCACAAGAGTATCGAATGATGCTGATGGAGATATGGACATATTGTTTTATAACCAAAGCAAGTTGGGTTTTGTTTCTGTAACCAATTTATGCTCATACCAAGAAGACTTTGACCTTTATAAATTATATTACAAAGACCCTTATGTTTCCTCAACACACGATACTACATTTATATACATAGTCCTCAACCATACCGTTTCCGGGTCATCAACCACTGATCGGGATAACCAGGACACTACTGTTATAAAATCACTTAAAACGTTTTTTTACCACCTACCTAATTTAATAAGTATGGGCGACTTTAATACCCACACCAGCACTGAAAATGGGTATGAATTATATACGGCAACTTCAGATACTAGTTTTATTTTTGACGATCCACCTTTTTATCCTGATGGCAAATTCACCTACCCACAAGCCTGGAGCAATAAAATATCATGCTCCGGTTATCTTAATACTTCCACACGCGCCACCAATATACCCAATGGCTGTGGTGCAAGCGGAGGCGCTAAAGATTGGTATGAGCACATTTTTTTATCAAAGTGGATTACGGGTAATATTGACTTCATGAAATATGTGACTAATTCATACCAAACAATTGGTAACGATGGCAAACACTTTAATTCATCTATAAACGACAGTACAGGAGATCCGAAAAATACTTCTGCACCTTCAAACGTTATTAATGCTCTTTTTCAACTTTCAGATAAATATCCTATAATGGTTAAACTTGCCGTTACATACGATAGTTTGGGTAATGGCCCCGCAGACCCTGTAGTGAACGGGATAAATAAAATCATCGCTCTGCAAGATAAAATAGAAGTAAATAATCCGGTACATGATTTTGCCGACATTCATTTTCCACCCGAATTAATTGGGCAAAAAGCAAGTATACATTGGTACGATATTAGCGGAAGATTAGTGAATAGTAAAGAATTCAGCATCATAACCAGCTTAATGAATATAGAAATTCATTTTGCCCCGGGCATATATATGTTAAACATCCGGTCAGGTACATTTTCTGTAACCAGGAAAATTGTAAAGGAATAATTTATGAATACAATCTTATTTCATGGTTAATTATTTCTGATTACCGTGCAGTTGGAGTTAAGTAAAGGTTAAAATTGTTATTTAATTATTATATCAACTACTCATTCTTATTTACAGTACCATATAAAAATAGTTTTGCGCGCAAATTAGTTTATATGACAAGTAAAAAATATTCATTCTGCTTCCTGCTGAGTTTCATTACACTTATAGTTTCTGTATCGCTGGTGCAAGCGGGCACAGTAAAAGGTAAAGTTGCAGATTCGGCAAGTAAAGAAGGGCTTATAGGAGCTACTGTTTATGTTAAAGATAGTATCAGCATTCATGATGGTGCAGGGCTGGATGGTTCTTATTCCATAAAAAATTTAAAACGTGGCACGTATATACTTGTTGCCCAATTTTTCGGTTATACCACACAGGAAAAAACAATTACTATATCAGATGAGAGCCAGGTAATAACAATAGACTTCCAGATGAATGAGGCACATATTAATTTAAGCAATGTAACTATAACAAGTAACTATACCAAAGAATCAGATAACTATGCCAGAAGTGAGGAAAAAAATTCAGATATTTTAATGAACGTAATGTCGGCAAAGACAATACAATTGTTGCCTGATTTGACAATAGGAGATGTATTACAGCGGGTATCTGGCGTAAGTGTCGAAAAATCAACAACAGGAGGGGGAAAATATGCCACCATACGAGGAATGGACAAAAATTATAATTACACAACTATTGACGGAGTACAGATACCCAGCCCCGACTATGGGAACAGGTATATACCTATGGATCTATTTCCTGCCGAAATGGTAGAACGCCTGGAAGTTTTCAAAACCCTTACACCTGATATGGAAGCCAATGCCATTGGCGGAGCTATGAACCTTGTATTAAAAGATGCACCTGACAGATTTTATCTCTCTGCCGACTTTGCGACCGGGTTTAACCAAACTTTACTTAACCAGGGATATGAGAAATTTAATTCGAGTGTCATACAAACCAATAGTCCGGCTCAAACAAATGGCTCAGATTATGCAGCAAAAGTTTCTGATTTCCCAACAGGAAACATTAACTATAAGGATGTTGCTGTTCCGCCAAACCTGGTTGCGGGCTTTACTCTTGGCGACAGATTTTTGGGTGGAAGACTAGGTATATTGTTATCGGCTAATTTTCAAAATATTTATAGCGCTACCGAAGGATTTTGGATAAAACAGCAATCAGAACCAAACCCCGGTCCGCACCCAAATACTCCAATTTGGGATTATGTATCAAACCGCGATTATTGGGAGCAGCAAACTAGAGGGGCCGGACATTTAAAAATTGATTATGTATTTAGCCCTAAACACAGGATGGATTTTTATGCTGTTTATACCCAAATGAATGATATTCGTTCGCGCATTGAACAGGATACGGCTAATTCATTACCTGGCAGTGAGATGAATCCTCATTATCAATCTAAGGTTACTTCACAATATATATTTAATGCCACTTTAAAAGGTAAGGATACGCTTGCCCATAATTTATTTCTTGACTGGACGGGCGCATATTCACGCGCATGGGAAAACATACCTGACTGGGACGACATTTCGCTTCTTGGTACCATGGGCCAGCCAACAGCAGTTTTTTCTTCACTTTCAAGAGTATGGATGCAAAGTACCGATCAGGATTTTAGTGGCTATATTAATCTATCCTATCATTTTAACTTATTCGGACAAAAAGTTGAATTAAAAACAGGAGCAATGAATAGAGATAAAACAAGAAATGCTTATTCAAATGAATATGATTTTGCAGCCACTCCCTTTCAGCCAAATTATCCTGGCATAGATGCTATTTTGGCTAATCCTTCTTATTATGTGTTCGTAAATCCACTGGGTACACCCATGAGCAATAACTCGTACAGCGTTGGTGAAGATATAACGGCTTATTATGGTATGATTAAGTTACAGTTATTGTCTAAAATAGAATTAGCCGGTGGAATGCGAATTGAAAACACATCTCAAGCTTATGTAGATGGCGAATCAATTAATGTAGTGGCCCAAAATGGAACCAAACAATATACAGACTACCTGCCCAGTGTTGAGGTTAAATATAATATAACAGATAAACAAGCTATACATGCAAGTTACTTTGCATCTATATCACGACCAAGTTTTATTGATATAGTGCCGTATCAACTAAGCGGGGACCAATTCAATCAATATGGGAACCCTTATTTACTCCATACAACAGCCAATAATTATGATTTGCGTTATGAATTTTTCCCAAAACCTTCAGACCAAATATTGATTGGAGTATTTTACAAACAAATATATGGCCCTATTGAGCAAGCAGTAATCCATTCTCCATCAGGCGGCCCTTCTGCTGTAATTCAGCAACCTATAAATATAGGCGGTGATACAGTTCCTGCCATTAACTATGGTTTTGAATTCACAATTACTAAATACATCAAGCATTTTGGAATATCTGCTAATTACACCTACACCCATTCCAGCCTTGTCGCTCCTGAATTAATATACCGCAATACGGTTGGTACCGGGCAGCCAAAAACTTTTGATACAACTGAAACAAGGCCAATACAAGGACAAGTAGATAATATAGCAAATCTTTCTTTTATATATAAAAACCCAAACATAGGCTTTGAAGCACAACTTTCATTAGTTTATACAGGTAAATCAGTCTACCTTATTGCCCAATATTATGGCCTTGATGAATGGCAGATGCCTATGACTACAATGGGATTCTCTTTTCAAAAAAGATTGAGTAAGAAAATAAACTTAAGTCTGTATGGAAAAGTAAATAATATACTAAATACACCGCTGGTAATTCGTATGTTTCCACCCAGTAACTATGCCAATATACCCGGCACTTCAGCATGGCTTCCGAATCAAGACAACAACACCAGTTTAAATAGTATAGTGGTGCAAAAGGAATACTATGGTCAAACATATTTGATGGGCTTAAGATATAAATTTTAAAGTTTTTATATCTTATAAAAAGTAACAATGCACCACTTGCGGTGGCCTTAATACTATAAAAGATAATTAAATGTTCGGTCTTAACATTCTCTTAATCCCGCCAATTTATTTTAACGATTATTTAATCAGCCGATAATACTCGCGTGTTACGTGGAAAATAGTTTTGCGCAAAATCTAAATCGAATTAAAAAAATGAAAAAGAACTCTCTACTTCTTGGATTGCTGGCAGCTGCAATTGCACTGCTGCCTTCTTGTAAAAAGAATGCCACTACTGAAAAAACGGTAGTTTCCACGCCTCCATTCCAGGTAGGCCAAACTATAAGCCCAGGTAATTTATCGGCAGGTTCATACAAAGGAACTATGACCTCTGGAAATACCTACACACTTACCGGCGATTTTACTATCAATAAAGGGGATACCGTTTTACTTCAATCCGGTGTAACCGTTTGTGTAGGTGCGGGTGTAACCATTATTGTGAAAGGTGTTCTTATATCTCTCGGAACGCAAGCTGCTCCTAACTCGTTTACAGCTTGCGGAGTTACAAAAATTGATCAGATAGGCAACCCTGTTACCAGCGACCCTGCATACTCAGGCAAGTGGACAGGAATCAACTGTGATACATCATGCACCTTATGCGAACTGCAATGGACACATGTTGAATTTACAGGCGGAACCTTTGCCACAACTGAACCATTTGTTGGCGGCACTTCAGGCGGAACTTCATTTAGCGTGTTATTCCAAAACCCTAAAGGTGATTTAATAATAACTGATAGCTGGATATATGGTTCTGTGGATGATTGCATACGCATTCAGCAGGGGCGTATTTATATTGCTCGTAACACTCTTGAAAAAATGGGTTATTTAGGTGGGGATGGAGTTAATGCAAAGCATGGAACACAAGGAGACATGTGTTATAACCTATGTGTAGGCAATGCCACCAACTCAACTAAATGCTCAGACAAAGGTTCGGGGTCTTTTGTTCAGTGTAACATTAATATGTATAACAATACATATATAGATTGCGGTTACAGACAAGCATCTCCTTCAAGCCGTGGCTCAGATATTGACTATGAACAAGGCGGAAGAGGTTTATGTTACAATAACCTTATTGTAAATTGTCGTAATGGTATTCGTATTGGAGATGGACAGAACTCTATTCCTATGCCTGATACAACAAATACAATTTATACCAACAACTATATTTATTCTGACTCAGTATCTGAAGTTAATCAGTTTTTCCCGGTTACTGCAGGAACATGGACAAGGCCTAATGCATACATTATTCCTTCCGCAGCCCAGCTTAACCTGCCAGCGGGTTTTTATAGCCCGAACAGCACTGTAAATGGTGGGGATGACCTTGCTTACAACGACCCAAGTTTAGCCGGTGTAAACAATCCAATGTTTGTTAATTTCCCGCTTCCTGAACCCATTCCAGGCGGGCAAACATTATCGGCCATAAGTTCTCTTGAAACAGGCGTATCTGTTACCGGAAGCAACTACGATTTTCATTTAAAACCAGGTTCTCCTGCAATTGGTGCCGGATATGTTGGCTTCAGTCCATTCCAAAATATACCTAACCCTGTTAAAAATGATGTGACTAATCCAAATTTCGCCCCTACCATAACTCAACCAGGTGTTGATATTGGCTGTTACCAAAGCAGCGGTACAGGTAACGCACACTAGTATATTTAACCTCTTTTATTGAATCATATTAACCCTTGCTCAAAGAGCAGGGGTTAATTATTTATGTAAAGGATGGCAGTTATTTATTGTTAAGTCATTACTGTGACTATATAAGGGGTGAAATATTATTTTCAATACACTACAGTCTCTTATCTAAATGCATCCTACAAATAAAGGCTTTCTATCAGTTAATAGAAACTACGACGAAGTGATCTGTCGCCTTATATTGATTGAAAAATTTATAAGGACATATAAGATATTCATGAAAGAACATTCATATAATATCCTTATAAGGATAAAGAAATTCGTGTATTAACAATCCTTAAATAGGGTTAGCACTATTCAGTTGCACCTCAACAACCAAGTTATTGAATAGTAAACTTGGCGCGTACTGTGGTTGGTTTATCAGGCGTAGGAGCCGTATAATGCTCCTTATCCACATCATGGCCCATGCTTGTAATATCAACTTTATCAGAAACACCAACAATTGTATAACCATAATAACTTTGTGGCCAGTCTTTTCCCATTGGTGCACCCGAATTACCGCAAACTATTTCCCATGTTTTGCCTTTGTGCATCTGCACAGAATCCCATAAATGGAAATGAGATCCAAAATAAGCATCGCAATTATATTTTTCAATTACGGCCCACATACTATCCCGACTGGCTTTAAACTCTTCCATACCTGATTCAGATTCGTAATGAGACGGGAATGGAGGTTTATGCCCAAAAAGGAATATATGCCTTGCACCATTCTCATGAGCATCTTTTAAATCATTTTTTAACCAGTGCCATGATATACGGCTCTCACGGGCTACTGCATCGGTGCTAAGTATAACAAAATGATCTCCTCCAAAGTCAAATGAATAAGATAATCTGCTTTGATCTGTCCATAAGCTATCTGTTCCCGGAACAAAGCCTGTAGCTTTTGGGCCATTATCGCCCCGTATGTAATCATGCATCTCTCTCACAAATATTCTCTCATTTGTTACAAATGCTATTTTCCCTGAACCTTCTTTTTCTACAATCTCATGGTTACCGGGTATGGCAACCAGCTCCACACCACTTGAAGCTAAAGGGGATTCTTTATACAACTTTATCCAAGCCCTTAGTTCGTTTGCCAGTTTAACAGTATCATGGCCTGTATAGCCCAACACCAAATCGCCATTAAAGAACAAATATTTAGGTAAAGGGCTGAGTTGAGCTACTTCTGCAAGTAGGCGTTTGAAATGGTATATATTTATGGTACTCGGATTCCCTGCGGTATCTTCAGGAGCAACCCTGTCATCGCCAGCAACCACAAAAGTATAATTCATTTTTTCAACATACCTGTCTTTACAGCCGCTACTAACTATTGCCATTATTATAGCCGAAACTACAGTCATTAAAGAGATTCTTTTCATATTATTTTTAATATATTGGGGTCGAAAGTACCCGCTTCAGTTTAACAATATGTTAATTGAAAATGAAATATATAAAGCCAATGTTATGAGTCCTTCAAAACCGCGTAGTGTAACATCGACTCTATAGTAAAAAAAAACAAAAGCCATAAAAGTGAAAAGCCTTATTAAATAAGGCTTTCAAAAGGGTTTATTTACCCAGTGGCTCCGATAGGAATCGAACCTATATCAAAAGTTTAGGAAACTTCTATTCTATCCATTGAACTACGGCGCCAATTATTTATTTCACTATTGCTCCATTATCTGTTTCAGTTTTTACAGGCGACACAAATATCAATTCTCCATCTGCATTTTCCGCCATTAATATCATTCCCTGAGATTCTATACCCCTTAATTTACGGGGCGTCAAATTTACTAATAAACATACTTGCTTGCCAATAATTTGTTCGGGCTTATAATATTTTGCAATGCCCGAAACTACAGTACGGGTATCTATTCCGGTATTTACTGTAAGCTTTAAAAGTTTATCTGCTCCTGAAACCTTCTCAGCATTAACAATAGTTCCAACACGCAGGTCCATTTTCTCAAAATCTTCAAAGGCAATAGTGTTTTTTGAAGGGGCAACAGTTTTTGTAGTTTCAGAAACTGTTTTACTCGCATGTAATTTATCCACCTGCTTTTGTACAGTTTCATCTTCAATACGTTCAAAAAGCATCGTAGCTTCAGATAGTTTATGCCCATCGGGCAGCATAGTTGCTTTGCCTGCTGCATCCCAATTCAGGGGTGCAACATTCAATAATTTGCTTAGCTTATCTGATGTAAACGGCATAAAGGGCTTCATCAATACTGCAAGGTTTGCACAAATCTGTTGCGATATATTTAATACTGTTTGCACCCTTTTAGGGTTATGAGTAATCGCTTTCCATGGCTCATTATCAGCCAGGTATTTATTCCCCATACGTGCCAGGTTCATCAACTCCGAAAGCGCTTCACGGAAATGAAAGGTCTCAATTGAGTCAGCAATTTTTTGTGGAAACCTTGACAGTTCTTCCATTACAAATAAATCACTTTTTTCATAAGCTTCTGCATGCGGAATCTTGCCATCAAAATATTTCCACGTAAGTACTTGTGTACGGTGTACAAAATTCCCAAGTATCGCTACCAGTTCATTATTATTACGTGCCTGAAAATCCTTCCAGGTAAAATCATTATCCTTTGCTTCCGGTGCATTAGCACATAATGCATAACGCATCACATCTTGCTTTCCGGGAAAATCTAAAAGGTATTCGTGTACCCATACTGCCCAGTTGCGCGAGGTAGATATTTTTTCTCCTTCTAAATTCAAAAACTCATTAGCCGGAACATTGTCGGGCAGTATATAATCACCATCGCACATTAACACAGAAGGGAAAATTATACAATGGAACACTATATTATCCTTACCGATAAAATGTATAAGGCGGGTATCTTCATCTTTCCAATACTTCTCCCAATCTTTAGTCAACTCTTTAGTGGCAGATATATAGCCAATTGGCGCATCAAACCACACATACAATACTTTATTCTCAGCTCCTTTAAGCGGAACTTTTACGCCCCAGTCTAAGTCACGGGTCATAGCACGGGGTTGTAACCCCTGGCTCAGCCACGATTTACATTGACCAAAAACATTGGGTTTCCAGTCACTATGCTTATTAATGTATGCCTCAATTTGAGGTTGAAGTTTATCTAATGGCAAAAACCAATTCTTTGTTTCTCTCAACACAGGCTTTTCGCCACTTAATGCCGATACAGGATTCTTCAGATCGAGCGGACTAAGAGAAGTACCGCACTTTTCGCATTGGTCGCCGTAAGCATTAGGATTACCACAATTGGGACAAGTACCCGTTATATATCTATCGGCCAAAAACTGGCCTACCTTTTCATCATAGTATTGTTCTGTTACCGATTCCTGGAAGATACCCTTATTATACAGTTTCATAAAAATATCGGATGCCGTTTTATGATGGACAGGTGACGATGTACGCGAATAAATGCTGAAAGCAATTCCCATTTCCTCAAAGGTTTGCTTCATTTGGTTGTGGTACTTGTCTACTACCTGCTGGGGAGTTATATTCTCTTTGCGCGCCCTTATAGTTATTGGCACACCATGCTCATCCGAACCACAAATAAATACCACATCTCTGCCTTTTGAGCGTAGGTATCGCACATAAATATCTGCCGGCAGGTAACAGCCAGCTATATGGCCAATATGCAAAGGCCCATTAGCATAGGGTAAAGCCGCTGTAACCGTATACCGCTTAAACGTTTTCATAAGTCTGCGAAGATAAAACGAAATAGCACAGAAAGACCAATTGCCTATTATTTAAGAAGAATTTTTATTTTTGTAGGGTGAATAGTGCTATTTTGCCGTTTAATAAGTTATGCCCATTTTATTTTAACCCCCTGTAATGAATCTGGCCGTTCTCGAAAACCGTTATTCTGACCTACTTAACCGCTATACAGGGCCGGGGAAGAGAATTATTGTATCGTACCATGGCGAAATGGACCAGGACAGGGTTAGTATGTTGTCATACACGGCGGAGCACCAGCTTGAAACACAAGGCGCCCGCAGAAGCACTATAAAAAAGACCTTCAACATCCTTATTGAATTATTGCAAAATGTGCTTTTACACAGCGCATCGCCCACGCATGGCAAACCATTTTATTTTGTGCTTGCCGAGAACATGCAGGATTATGTTGCTATTTGTGCCAATGTTGTAAGTAATCAGGCAGCAAAAAAAATACAAGAGACATTGGACGATATTAAGAAAATGAATGAACGGCAGTTGAAAAACCACTACATGGAAGTATTGAGTAACGACCAATATTCCGCTAAGGGTGGTGCCGGGCTCGGGCTTATTACTGTAGCACTAAAATGCAACAACAATTTTACTTTTAATTGCATTCCTCTGGATGAACAGGTATCTCTTTTTGAGATGACTGCTATAATCTCCGACAAATAACTCATCTATGGAAAAACTATTTATTAAAGAAACGCTTAACAGCCCCAAGGTTATTTTTGACCCGGGAAAAAAGAGGTATGAAATATCGGGCAAATCATTCCCTGAAAATGCAAGGTCGTTTTATCAGCCGGTACTTGATTGGGTAGGGGACATTCCAAAATCAAACCCCGATAAAATACGGATGTCATTCATGCTCGATTATATCAGCTCATCTTCGGTAATTAGTTTAAAACAATTGCTTGCCAAGATAAAAGCCATGAACGAAACCGGGGCCAATATTGAGGTGCTTTGGCATTACGACCCTACAGACATTGATATAAAAGAAATTGGTGAAGAGTATGAAAAAGTGGTTGGAATAAAATTACAATTTGTAGAACAGCCTGTTTAAACGCCTTCTATTAATTGAGTAAGTTTCTCAAAATCTTTCCACGACAGTTGTTCTGCCCTCTTATCTAACATTTCACCTTTTATACCTTTATCAGTCAGCATAGCAGATAAGGCGTTAGAAAGTTTTTTCCGGCGCTGGTTGAATGCCATTTTCACTACCTGCTTAAATACATCATCATTACAGGCAAGTGCAAAGTTTTCCTTCCGCACAAGTTTGATTACGCCTGAGTTAACTGCCGGGGGTGGTATAAATACAGTTGGAGGTACATCAAACAAATAACTTGTATCGAAATATGCCTGCACCAATACACTAAGTATTCCGTAATCACGGTTACCAGGGGGCGAACAAATACGTTTTGCAACTTCTTTCTGAAACATACCCACAACTTCAATTACCTTACTACGATATTCAATAGCTTTAAAAAGTATTTGGGTGGAAATGTTATACGGGAAATTTCCAACGATAGAGAATCTTTCACCCTTAAAAAAGTCCTCCAAATCCAATCTAAGAAAATCAGCATGCAGTATTCTTTCTTTTAATGCAGGAAAGTTGTTTATTAAATAAGGTATAGACTCATCATCAATTTCAACCAGCCAGAGCTTTTCACCCCAGCTTGGCATTAAGTGTTTGGTAAGCGCACCCATACCCGGGCCAATTTCCAGCAAAACACCATCCTTAGCAGTAACAGCCTCAGCTACTTTAGCGCAAATCCCCTCATCTTTAAGGAAATGCTGTCCTAGTCTTTTTTTTGCCCTTACGCTATTAACCATTATACAAAAGTAGGTAAATCTAAGTGGCTATTCGCCAAGTTCCGCTTGGTTTCCTATATTTGCCATCTAATAACCAACGCAATCTTTATATCATGAAAAAAATTTACTTATTATTCAACCTGGTAGTTGTAAGTCTTTTTGCCTTTTCAGGCAATTCAAGCGCCCAAATTACCGTTACCTCTGCCGATATGCCTGCCATAGGCAATAAGTTTGTAAATGACCACGATACTGTTAAAACCTCAACTTCTAAAATAAGTGTTCCAACAATGGGGGCCAGTATGAGCTGGAATTATAACTTTTTGCCAACTACTTATCAGGATACCGATTCATTTGTTAATCCTTCATCTACTCCTTATGCATCTTCTTTTCCTTCTGCAAACCTGGCAGATAGCACTTATGGAAACGCAGGCTATAATTATTGGAATGGAACAGGCAGCTCATTTTCAATTGAAGGTACGGTGCAAAATATAGCTGGCGCTACCGCAATTATACCATTCAGCCCTGCAGTACTTGAACTGAATTTGCCTGCTCATTTTGGTGATATTGGCGGAGGAACAACAATGGCCACAATTGCGCCTATTGCAATAACTTATATTATTTATGATTCAGCTAAAGGAGTTATTCATGTTACCTACACTGATACAATTGCAGGCTGGGGCACATTAACTACTCCGTTATGGGCAGGGCAGACATATAATACATTATGTCAAAAGCATTATGAATATGATATTGATAGCTTATGGGTACATAACAGTGGAACACATACATGGGCCTTTTTTCAAAGACAAGTTACCAAAATGTATCAATACAGGTGGTATGCTAATGGCATTGGAAATTTAGTTGGTAATATGACAGTAGATAGTACTAATAAAAAAGTACAATCGATGCAATGGTATGCCGGTTTACCTAATAGTATTAATGAGTTAAGCAAACAAAATAACACATTGGTTTATCCTAACCCTTGTACTAACCAGGTAACTTTCCGCTATACTCAGCAAAATGCTGCAACCATTTTTGTATTTGACATTACAGGCAGGGAAATAACAAATGCTGAAATGAAAAATGGTGCTGCTGTTATAAATGCCTCAGCTTATTCAGCCGGTATGTACCTCTACCATATTGCCGATAATTCGGGCAATGTAATTGGTAACGGTAAATTCACGGTTGTTCAGTAAAGACATTCATTAACCCCAAACCCCTAAAGGGGCTTTGAGGCAATATATTTTATAAAAAGCCCTGCCCCGAGTACTTGGGGCGGGGCTTTTTAGTTTCTACTTACTCTACTAACAAGACGGGATTCCTCATTTCGCTTCGCTACATTCGGAATGACAGTATTATTTAGTTTATTGAAAAGTAGAGGGTGCAGGCTTCGCCTGCACCCTCTACTTTTATTATCCCATGCAAAACCATTGTCATTCCGAACGCAGTGAGGAATCTATACTTAAAAGAAGTGCACCCTTCATTCGGCCAGCCCCAAACCCCTAAAGGGCTTTGAGAACTTTACACAGGACTATTCTTGTTTCAAAGCCCTTTAGGGGTTTGGGGTAAACAAGTTAATGCAGGTGGTGTTAATAAAAAAGCCTCGCCCCGAATGCTCGGGGTGGGGCTTTTTAATTGATATATGGTGATGAATTATTTACTGCCTGTCTTTTCTTTTACTACAGCGCTTAACCATTTCGACATCATAAATATTATGGCTGCTGCAACTAATGAAGCAACGAATAAAATCATGAAATAACTGCTCTTATCCTGGAAATTATCCCAGTACCCAGCCATCATACCGGCTATTTTTCCTGCCATAGAATTAATAAGGAACCATGCGCCCATCATTAATGCTGTTAACCGCGCAGGCGCAAGTTTAGACACCATCGATAATCCGATAGGGCTTATCAGCAACTCACCCGCCGAAAATATGGCATATGTACCAAGCAGCCAGCCCATACTTGTTTTGTCTAAATAAATATTGCAGCTCTTGGCAGCAAATACCATAAGCAATGATGAAAGTCCGGCAATTATCATACCAATAGCAACTTTACCTACTGTAGAAGGAGTCCTCTTTCGCATACTAAAGAAGCTTATAATACCCAAAATAAGAGGTGTAAGTATAACTATATCTATAGGGTTAGCCGACTGGTAAAGCTCAGGCGAGAATAGGCCCAATTTTTCATCCTTCTTAGGCCACTTGTCTTTAGGCAAGTTTTGAAGATATGGATCTTGCGAAAGAATATTCAGCGCCTTGCCTTCCTTCATGTCATCCATGGCATTCTGGCGTTCCTCCTTCATATTTTTCTGATCACTAACGGCATCAAATATTCCTCTGCCCACATACGTATTATCCTTTTTTGAATGTATGGTAACTGTATATACCGGGTACATTTTCTTTGTGGTTGTATCTAATTTCATGGTTGAATCAATCTTTCCAACCATGTCACTTGAAATAGATTGTTGCACAAAATGATTATCTATTTTGGCAATGGTCGACGAATCGAGTGTAACAGTTTGCAAAATATCTAAAGGCTTGGCTACATTTTCCATAGCCTTGGGCATATCACGCTTGGTGTACTGATCGGCCCAGATGGTAAGCGCAGTACTATTCTGGTTATATATAACCCAGAAAACAATTGAAGCTGCAAAAAAAGCAAGCAATGCCCCCAACCCTCTTTTATCTTCCTTATTCGCTTTAAAAAGAATACCCAGGTAAAATATAATGATAGGTATACAGGCAAAAAAGAATGCATCATTTGAAACCTTAGCAAAAACCGGGTGGCCTATCCAACCCTTCATGTGCCATCCTATAATGGCAAAAACAATGGCGGGTATAAATACGGAACCAAACACTTTCCCCAGCGACATATCTTCTTTCTGGGCAGGTTTAACCACATCACTTTTTTTAATGTTTTCGTCCCGCATTCCAACAATGAAGGTAATGAGGCCTATTATCATTCCCACACCTGCTGCCGCAAATGCATATCCCCAGCCATATTTGTGACGAAGAATGGCAGCAACAAAATTGCAAAAGAACGCTCCTATATTTATACCCATGTAAAAGATATTGTAGGCAACGTCTTTCTTAGGTTTTAAATCATCTGCATTATAAATGTTACCCAATAGCGTACTTATATTGGGTTTAAAAAAGCCATTACCAATAATTATAAGTGCCAGTGAAATATACATGGCCATATCTCCGGGAAGTGCAAGTCCAAAATAACCAAGTGCCATTAATAAACCACCTATTATAATAGACCGCCTGTAACCTAAAATTCGGTCAGCCAATAGACCGCCTATAAAAGGAGTTAAATAAACCAGCGCCAGGTACGAACCAACAATGTCGGTAGCAGTTGCAGTATCGAAACCTTTACCGCCATGTATAGCAGGCCCTATAAGGTATAACAAAAATATACCGACCATCAGGTAATAGCCAAAACGTTCCCACATTTCGGTAAAGAACAATATGTATAATGCTCTTGGGTGACCTTTTCTAACAGGAGTATCTGACATAGTTATAGGTTTAGTTATGGTCAAATATAAAGTTTTCTAACTAATTGTATATTTACCCCGTCCATATATATTTAAAGCCCCATGGAAGAAAAAGAAAAAAAGTTCAAGCCATTTATTGCCGCTTCTGATTTTCTGCCTGAATTTTCGCTGCGTGCTATTATTATGGGCTCCATATTTGGTGTCATTTTCGGGGCTGCTTCTGTTTACCTGGGGCTTAAGATAGGCCTTACTGTCAGTGCGTCTATACCTATTGCCGTATTAGCTATTTCGGTATTTAAAAAACTGGGTAATGCCAGCATATTAGAGAGTAATATTGTACAAACCATTGGCTCGGCCGGAGAATCAGTTGCGGCAGGTGTAGTTTTCACAGTCCCGGCTTTATTATTCCTTTCAGGCGGACAAGATTATTTTCACTACTTCCAGATTTTTGTATTGGCCCTTGCAGGTGGTATTTTAGGTGTGTTATTTATGGTACCGCTCAGGCGTTCACTTATAGTAAAAGAACATGGCAACCTACCCTACCCTGAAGGCACGGCTTGTGCCGATGTATTAATTGCAGGCGAAAAAGGCGGCAAACTTGCCCAAAAAGTTTATTATGGTTTGGGCATAGCCTTTGTATATAAATTATTCATGTCAATACTGGGTTTCTGGAAGGACACTCCACAATATCTTTTCAGCAATAAATCAGCATTACCTAATGCTGCTGTTAACGGTGAAATAACACCTGAGCTTTTGGGTGTAGGATACATAATAGGCCCAAAAATCTCAGGTATAATGGTTGCTGGTGGTGTACTTTCATCCCTGGTGCTTATTCCTTTAATAACTATGCTGGGAGCAGGATTAACCACGGTTTTCCCTCCTGAAACGCACCAGCTTATTTCGCAAATGAGTGCCGATGATATCTGGGATCATTACATAAGATATATAGGAGCCGGTGCGGTAACCTTTGGTGGCATAATGACACTTATAAAAACTTTCCCCACTATTATCAGTGCTTTCCGAGATTCGTTTAAAGACCTGAGAAAAAAAGATGCCGATTCATCTAAAGAAAAACTCAGGACCGAAAGAGACTTGCCACTTATATATGTATTAATAGGAAGTATTGTGCTTATCGCTTTTATGGCATTTATTCCTAATGTTTTGCCTTCTAAGGGTGGTTCTGCATTATTATCTTCTATAATGATAGTTGTGTTTGGGTTTTTCTTTGTTACCGTATCATCACGTATTGTTGGGTTAATTGGCTCTTCATCTAATCCTATTTCGGGCATGACCATTGCAACACTTATGGCTACATCCTTAATATTTGTAGGCATAGGATGGTCGGGCGATGCATACCAACCCATTGCTTTGGTAGTAGGGTCTATAGTATGCATTGCATCGGCAAATGCAGGTGCTACATCTCAGGATTTAAAGACAGGGTATATTTTAGGTGCAACACCTATTAAGCAACAATTAGGTTTAATAATTGGTGTATTGGTTTCCACCGTCGCCATAGGGTTCACCATAACTTTATTAGAACATAACATTGGTATTGTTACTAAAACTGCATCTCACCAGCATCCATTACCCGCACCACAGGCGGTGCTAATGGCCACTATTATAAAAGGGTTACTCAGCCATAATTTACCTTGGGGATTAGTACTTGTAGGAATGGGAATCTCTGCCGTAATGGAACTTTGCGACGTAAGCTCACTTGCATTTGCTGTTGGTGCATATCTTCCATTATCAAGCACTACACCAATTTTTGTGGGCGGCGTTGTAAAATGGCTGGTAGATAAAAAGAATAAAGCCAAAGAAGCAGAATCAGATATTGGCCCGGGAGCATTATTCAGTTCGGGTTTAATTGCAGGTGGCGCTATAACAGGTATTATTATTTCTATACTTATGGGTACTGCAGCCGAAACGCATGCCGACGGCAGTACAGTTTCTGTTATTGAATGGCTTAACAACCATATTGGTGGTAATGTAGGCATATGGCTTACCAAAACATTTGGAGAAGGTATTGGCCAATGGGCCGACCTTTGGGCGTTAGGAGTTTTTATGCTGCTGGGTTATATACTTTATAAATTTGCAACAAGCAAACAAGAGGAATTAAAATAAAGATTGTGGAAAAGCTATTTGCAAAAGATCTCACACTGAACCAGGTTTTCGATTTTGGCTCAATAACATTATCAGAAGATGATATTATTAATTATGCCAAACGATATGACCCACTGCCCTTTCATATTGACAAAAAAATAGCTGACGCAAGTATTTTTAAAGGGCTTGTTTCAAGCGGGCCTCAAATGTTCAATACATCGTACATTAAAGAATGGGTGCCCCGTTTGGGTGATACAGTAATTTGCGGCCTTGAACTGAATAACTGGAAATTTTTAGCCCCCATATATGCTAACCAACCCATTACATGCAAGGTTACCATTATTCATTTAAAAAGAAACGAAGCAGAAAAGCATGTTGTAATTACATGGAACTATCAGTTTTTTAATCCTAAAGGAAAAATGGTACAAACTGCTGATGTAACTGTTATGCATAAGTTATAAATCATTTTCGCAAATTATAAATACCCCATATTATGTCAACACAAAAAGTATTACTAAAAGTAAGCGATGGCACAACCATGCAAGCTTATGTTTCAATGCCCGAAGGTAAAGGTCCGTTTCCGGGAGTTATTGTATTACAGGAAGCATTTGGTGTTAATGGCCACATAAGAAACGTAGCCGACCGCGTTGCAAAGGAAGGTTATGTTGCCATTGCTCCAGAATTATTTCACCGTACCGCGGAGGTTGGATTAGAAATACCGTACAATACAGATTTTTCTTTGATAATGCCACATTTTCAGGCTATGACACCCGAGGGTATGTCGGCAGATATGAAGGCTGCCTATGACTGGTTACAAACACAAACCAATGTTAAGCATGATAAAATAGGAAGCATAGGATTTTGCCTTGGCGGAAGGGCATCATTCTTGGCCAATGCCACGCTTCCGTTATCGGCAGCGGTATCTTTTTACGGAGGCCGCACCGATGCACTGGCAGACAGGGCAAAAGATTTACATGCACCGCATCTATTTTTCTGGGGAGGACTTGACAAGCATATACTACCGGAGAATATTGACACGGTGATTAATGCAGTTAAAAAAGCCAATAAACCGTATACCAATGTAGTAATTTCTTATGCCGATCATGCCTTCCATTGCGATGATCGCCCCAGCTATAACAAGCAGGCAGCCGGTGAAGCATGGGCCATGAGCATGGCATTCTTTAAGAATAATTTGCAGTCTTAGTTTAAACCAATACAACATTGGCTGGTCAAAAAATTGGGCTAAAACAAATTTTGGCTTAACTTTGAACATTATGAAGAGCAAAGGGTTCATTTTTCTTTTACTTGGTGTTATAGGTTTTGCTGTTGTAAGTTTTATGCCTGCAAAAAAACCGGGGGCACAATCTATTAATTGGATGGATTTTGACCGTGCAGTAAAACTGAATAAGGAACATCCTAAAAAGATATTTATTGACGTATATACGCAATGGTGTGGCTGGTGCAAAAGAATGGACGCAAGCACTTACCAGGATAAGGAGATTATAGATTACATGAACAAATACTTTTATGCTGTGCGCCTTGATGCCGAAACCAAGGATACTTTTCACTTTAATGAGCACCAGTTTGTAAACTCCAACGCTACACAAAAAGGTTCAGTGAATGAGTTGGCCTATTCCTTACTAGATGGTAAAATGAGCTACCCTACTACTGTTTATATGGATGAGAAGTTTAACCGGCTTACTGTATATCCCGGTTATGTTCAGACTTCAGACCTTAAACCTATTTTGAAATTCTTTGCAGAAGATAAGTACAAGACTATGACCTACGAAGATTTCAGAAAATCTTTAGCTGCAGCCGATTCGATTGCGAGGTCTAAATCGAAATAATTTTTATTTATTATACAAAACGTGCACATTCAGTACGCTGTCCTGTGCGTTGGCAGTATGCATTAATGCAAGCGAGGCATAATTATATTCATATACATACTTACCTGAGGAAGCTATTACTTCATTATCTGCCGAATCGTAAACCATGTGCGATGCCGTTACACCATTAATGAAGGGTACAATGCTGTTAGGGTTATAGGTATATTTATAAATAGTACCATTATCGAAACCAAGCAAATATGTTTGGGCATTAATTTGTGTAACAGATAACAAGTTACCCGCAGGTAAAGTAATGGGAGAATAAAATATATTACCCGAAATTTTAAATAGTTGCAAATAAGCTCCTCCTGTATTTTGGTTGCCGAAAATATATATATCATCATTGTCCATGCCATATATAGCCACTACCGGGCCGGGTATAGCTGCCTGCTCAAAACCTTTGCCTGAACCGGTGTAATATAAAACCAGGTTTCGTGATAATGAACCTATATTTTTTTCTTCCGCCAATAAATAACTACCCCATACATATGTCTTAATAGGATAATTACCCGTAGTAACCGTAATTGAATTAGTCATTATTCCCAAATGGGTATAGTATTTAATAAAACCTAAATATTCCGACACATATACAGCATCTCCATAACTATATACATTGGTGAAATAAGGGGTTGGTGAGATAAGCCCCGGTATATTCCATGCTGGTGACCCGGCAGGTAGTTCCAATGTATTAGCACTTCCGGAGTCTGCTGCACTAATATAAAGTTGCTGATAATAGGAACTGATATCGGATGAGGAGTAATCTGCGCCATAAGTATATAAGTTTGAAACATTAAAACTCCCGGTATCAATTTTCAACACATGCACTCCGCTGTTGTTTCGTGTTAAGACAAAAATCCCTTCCCTGACGAGTGGTGCCGCATTAATATAAATCTGCTGGTATGCCAATGTTGCATTCGTCCCATTATATGCTCTTACCACAATGGTGTAGTAGCCGGTGGCAAGATGCACATCATTCAATAAATAAGGACAGGCAAACGACATATTATTACTTGTTATGGGTATTGCAGCTGTAGGTAAAACAGGTATGTTCTGGTTATTAACTATATATACTGTTACCGATTGCAGGCTTACAGCATCGCTCGCATGTGCTTTTATTACAATAGTATCGAAAACCTTAAATGCAGCATTACCTGCGGGGGCAATAATTTGCACAGTGGGTGAACCCGTATTCCCATCCTTTTTACAAGAGTCGAGAACTGAGACGGTTATTAAAACAAACAATATATTCCTCCAAGCCATTCAATAAATTTACGAATTAATTAATATCTATGTTTTGCAATACAGGGCCAAAACATTAATTCTACTTCAAAACCATGTTGTTCGCTCAAAGAATTCGGCAGTTTACTAAATGGCATTGATAAAGTCTCCAATATTATTGATATTTGCAGCATAAACCCCACTAAATGAAAAGGATCTTACTCTTTTTTGCAATTATATTTTGCATTGGCTCAAGTGCTCAAAACCCAACATACCAGCAAAAACTTTATTACACCTGCAAAGTATGGGGCTTTGTAAAGTATTTCCATTCTAATGTATCTGTTTGCGGAGTAAATTGGGACAGTGTGCTGATACATTGCCTGCCATTGGTAAAAAACGCGATTACAAAAAACGATTTTAATAATGCATTAGATACGATGCTTCACGCAGCCGGGTCGATGGCAATTGCCACTTCACCAACTGCAGATACTATGGGCCCTGAATTAAAACGTAATTTAAATTTCGGTTGGATAAATGATACTTTGCTCCGCACCGATGTGCAAGTTATACTTGACACTATAAAAAATAATTTCAGGCCACATGCTGAATGTTGGGTGCAAAACAATGCTTATACCAATAGTTATACAGGATGGTTGGTGCTTCCGCATGATAGCCTGATGCGAAACAACACATTATATTCAAATTTTCCCGACGAATGGCACAGGTTACTGTTAGTATATAAACATTGGAATATCATTAATTATTTTAATCCATATAAATATAACCATGATATTCCGTGGGATAGTACTTTATATCACAACATTATACCAATTGATAAAGCATCTACAGATGATGCATTTTACGTTGCTTTCAGGAAAATAACCTCCGATAATGATGATGCTCATACAGAAGGATTAACAGGAAATGGTTATTATAATTTCCCCGGGGCCAATGCCTGGTATAGCATTCCGCTTATAATTAAATACATTCCGGGCGGTTATGTTGTTGAAAAATCTGCAGTAAGTTCCATACATGCAGGAGATATGATTACATCGGTTAATGGTCTTACAACAACTAAATGGGAAGATAGCCTTAAGCCCTATATTTCTGCAGGAGATACGGCGGTATTCAGAAGAACGGTGGCTTCTTATATGCTTTATGGTAATTATAATACATCAATACCTGTAGGTTATTTAGATAGTCTAGGCAACAGCCATACAGTTTCAGTGAGAAGCGATAGCTTGTATTATACAAACTGGTTTTACAGTTATTATCCTAATGATACCCTTGCCAATGTAAACTATACGTACTGGAGCAATTGCAACATTGGTTACGTAAATATGGGAATACTGCAACAGGCTGATGTAAGTGCCATGTACAACACTTTGCAATATACCAGCGCTATTATTTTTGATATACGTAATTACCCTAATGGTACAGCATGGCCCATAGCCAATCTCATGTATCCTAATCAAACAACTTTTGCAAACTTTACTGTACCCGATGTTACTTACCCCGGAACATTTTATTGGTCACCCGATTATCTTGGTACTAATGGAAATTCTAACTCATACAAAGGCACGGTTATTCTTTTATTTAATGAACAAACTCAAAGCCAGGCTGAATTTACCTGCATGATATTAGGTGCTATGCCTAATGTTGTGAAAATAGGAAGTCAAACCGCAGGTACAGATGGCAACATTACTTATTATAGAACAAGCACGGATATGCAGACAGGATTTACAACATTGGGAACATATTATGCCAATGGAGACAGTACTGAGCGTCTCGGCATAAGGCCAGATAGTGTTTGCTACCCCACAGCAACAGGAATAAGGCATAATAGGGACGAGGTATTAGAAAAGGCTTTAGATGTTGCCGGTTGTCCTTTGGCAGTACAAAACATTTCACATGCTAAGCCTGTGGTTGCAGTTTATCCCAACCCGGCAACCGATAACATACAAATTACGGCAAACAACCTTAGCGGACATAGTGCAACGCTAAGCATTACTGATATTACGGGCAGAATTTTGCTGGAGAAAACTATTAGTATTAATAATGAAACTATAAATACTCGTATTGATATAGGTGAATTATCGCCTTCCGTATATTTTGTTTCTCTAAAAACAATGAATCAAACCTTTACCACTAAAATCACAAAGGAATAGTTTTCTATTCTGCAAGTTTTTATTGTTTAAAATATAAATAAATATTTTCCTGTTTTTTTAAAACTTGTGGTAAAAATTACCGTTTAAAAAAATATATTGCACTACTGAAAAGGGATTCAGCAGTTGTTAATAAATTACAGGGGGGTACCGAAACGTATTTTTATATTTTTGGCTTCCCAAATTTTAACCATGGGGAATTTTTTGATTAGGGGATGAACAAAAAGCCATATAAAAACACAAAGAATCCGGCACCAAATTTTGCCGACCTGGAGATGGGGAAACTCCCTCCACAGGCTATAGAGCTGGAAGAGGCAGTGCTCGGAGCACTGATGCTTGAAAAAGAAGCGCTTACAAAGGTAATTGACATATTAAGAGAAGAAGCTTTTTATAAAGACAGCCACCGTAAAATATTCGGGGCCATAAAACGCTTGTTCCAGCGCTCAGAGCCGATAGATATTTTAACAGTAACCAATGAACTTAAAAGAAGCGAAGAATTAGAATCAATTGGCGGAGCTTATTATATTTCTCAGCTTACCAGTAAAATTGCTTCATCAGCTAATATAGAATACCATGCCCGTATAGTACTTCAAAAATATATTCAGCGCGAACTTATTATGTTCTCTTCGGAGACTATTGAGAACGCATATGACGGAAGCCTTGACGTATTTGAACTACTTGATAAGGTAGAGAAAAGGCTTTTTTCTATTGCCGATGAAAACATTAAGAAGGACCCGGAAAGAGCTGGAAGTCTTATTAACGAAGTTATAAAACAAGTTGAACTTGCCCGTACCCGTAAGACGGGTATTACCGGTGTGCCCAGCGGATTCTCTGAGCTTGACCGTATTACATCAGGTTGGCAAAATTCCGACCTTATTATATTGGCCGCTCGTCCCAGTATGGGTAAAACAGCATTGGCGCTTACATTAGCCTGCAATGCCGCTATTAAATTCCAGGAGCCTGTTGCTCTATTCTCTTTAGAAATGTCGAACCTCCAATTGGCGACTCGTATCATTTCGAGTGAGACAGAGATACCTATGGAGAAACTGAGAAAAGGTACCGTTGACGCACGCGATATGGACCAGTTGGTACAGGGCGTTACCAAGTTCTCTGATGCACCAATATTTATTGACGATACTGCCGGTCTTTCGGTATTTGACCTCAGGGCAAAGGCACGCCGTTTGAAAGAAAACCATGGTATTAAGATGATTATGATCGACTACCTGCAGTTAATGACAAGCAGTGTAGAAGGTATAAGAGGTAACCGTGAACAGGAAATCAGCTCGATATCACGTGCATTAAAAAGTTTAGCTAAAGAATTAAACGTACCAATTATAGCTTTATCACAGTTAAGCCGTGCGGTTGAACAACGTGGCGGTGCAAAAAGGCCTCAACTTTCCGATCTTCGTGAATCGGGAGCTATTGAGCAGGATGCCGATATGGTTCTTTTCGTTTATCGCCAGGATTATTATGGTCAGGCACCCGAAGGTGGGCAGGAAGACCTGCCACCGGATTCAGCAGAAATTATTATTGCCAAGCATAGAAATGGTCCGTTGGATAGCGTACACCTCAAGTTCCAGAAAGAACTTGCCAAGTTTACAGAGTATGAGCCTTCTTTAGATAATTATCATTCAGCTACTTCGCATGATGATGTGGAAACCCGTATTGTTCAGTCGAGGGGTTGGGATGATAAGAAGAACGATATAGAAGAAGATACTCCATTCTAAGAACCTTCCATCTTTTTAGGTTTATTAACAGAAGCTTAGTCAGCTTATGATGCTTTTTTGCTTAATTTAGAGTCTTTATCAAAGAACTCTAATAGACCACAGCACTTTAGTGCTTTATGAAGCGGAAATTTTTCTCCATATTTTTTATTCTGTTTGCATTTGTTCAGGCAAAGGCAAGTTTTATTTTCATACCAATGGATGAAAGCCAGACCAATTGCCTGAAGGCTTATGGCATTGCCTATATGGCACTCAAAAATGGCATTGGTGTTGAATGGCTGCTCAACTACCGCGGTGGTAGCTTTAGCTTTCCGGATGCTACACTTTTTGAAGTTGAATGCAAAATTCGAAATGTAAAATTCGAAATTATTGCCGACGAACAGGAATCAGCAATATTGGCGCAAATTGCTGACCCATCAGTAAATATGGATGCGGTGAAACTGGAAAAACCGCCGAAGATCGCTGTATATTCTCCAAAAAATAAAATGCCCTGGGATGATGCTGTTACATTAGCTCTGACCTATGCTGAAATACCATATGATATAATTTACGATAAGGAAATAGTAAATGGTGTATTGCCAAAATATGATTGGTTACACCTACATCACGAAGACTTTACCGGGCAGTATGGTAAATTCTATGGCGCATATATGAATGCCCTTTGGTACCAGCAAGATGTAAAGACGAATGAAGAAATGGCACATGAACTGGGCTTCCAAAAGGTATCGCAAATGAAACTGGCGGTAGCGCAAAAAATACGTGACTTTGTTTCTGGTGGAGGATTTTTGTTTGCCATGTGCTCTGCACCAGATTCATATGATATAGCCCTGGCAGCGGCCGGCATTGATATATGCCCTACTCCTTTTGATGGTGACCCCGCCGACCCGGAGTGCAATAAAAAACTTAATTACGACAACTGTTTTGCTTTTACCAATTTTACGGTTAGCCTTAACGCAACTGAATATTCAAAATCGAATATTGATGTTACACCTTACCGGGTGCAAAAATATGGCATAACACAAGAAAACGATTTCTTTACCTTGTTTGATTTCTCTGCTAAGTGGGACCCGGTGCCTGCTATGCTTTGCCAGGATCATACCAAAGTAATTAAAGGTTTCTGGGGACAAACAACTGCATTTAACGAAAGTTATATTAAATCAGGTGTTACTATTATGGGCGAGAATAAAGGCGCCCACGAAGCCAAATATATACATGGAGATTATGGTAAAGGTACCTGGACATTTTACGGTGGCCACGACCCTGAATGCTACCAACACCGCGTAGGAGACCCTCCTACCGACCTTAGCCTGCACCCAAACTCACCGGGCTATAGACTTATATTGAACAATGTGTTGTTCCCTGCGGCTAAGAAGAAGAAGAGGGAGACGTAGAATTTTATCACCATAGCAACCACATTAAAAAGATATAGTCAAAATAAAAGCCTCCAAATTACTACATGAAAAAGAGACCTACTATCTATAAAGCACCTAAAGAAAATAAGGATCAGAAAAGTAAAACACAGGATCGTAATAGGTTCGTCAATTTTAAAAAGCGAACATTTGAATTTAAGCAGAGTACTATAGAACAAAAAAGCAAAAAATTCAATGAGGCTATAACACTTACAAGTCCAAACAATAAAGAAATGTATCTTTTTATTGACAAATTTTCATGGACCCCATCTAAGGCTTTACTGGATGCAGCAATAAAGATTTCCGTTTCTTACCCTGATGGTAAATCTGACGTATTATATAATTCGAAGACGGTTTCTCAATTGGCACTGGGTATTCGCAATGTAAACCTATCTTATTCCATAAAAGAAGCTGGTGTTGTAACGGTGAATTTTGAATGCGCGAGATACGATCTGGCTTACCCTGATTATGCTTTTGTATATAAGTGGCTTGATCCGCAGAAAGCAAAGGACACCAAGGTGCCTACTTTGCTTTAGTTCCAGAAATCCCAGCTAATACCATAACGTAATACCCTGTCGGGCATTGGATAATTGAGTGCATACCCATAGAAGGCTTGTTTTTGCAACAGGCCCGAAGTAACGTTCTCCATTTTAATAAACATACGGAATGTTTTTATCCGGAATGACACAAATGGGTCGAAGTAGACATAGTTGCCAAGCTTCTGGTTACCCTGCAAATAAAATTGATTAAATATGGGTTGATAGCCATCTACATAATAAGAGGTGTTATAGAACACATCTACGCCGGTCTTTAACAACATGTGATGATGGAACAAATAATTCTCGTAGAAAACAGAATTCTCAGTTACCCATGAAGGTAAATGAATAGGTATATTAGTGGGTACATTCTGGTATATCTCTTTGGTATTCAAATGCCATTTACCCAAGGTAAAATTCTTTTGAAAACAAACCTGCATTATGTTTATGGCACCCGGAAATTGAGCCGGTGCAGCAGAGTTTGGTATATCATCAGTCGCGAAATAAACTATGTTTTGTACCTGGGTAACTTCTCCACCCAAACTAAAATGCCATTTGGCATCCATATACATAATCGAATAACTATTGGTAGTTGTTTTACCAAAATGGTTCATCCATTGGAAATTGTTGCCATCATATAGGTCATAAATAAGTGCAGGCGTTTGCAAAGAGTAATTAGCACTTAGCTTAATCATTCTTAACGAATCAAAACGATAACCCAGATTTATTGAGCCCTGTTCATCACCCTTTTGAGTACCCGAAAATATTTCTGCTCCGCTTACATCGAACAAAATATGTCCGTTTAAATAAGTATTGTAAATGCGTGCATGCGCAGTAAGGTTACTGAAAACAGAATCGCGGTACATATCGGTAGAATAAGTTATGGCAGAATCTTTACCATGCTGAGTTAATATGTAATCGGTAAAATGCACCCATTGCTGTTTTATTCCGGCATCCCAACGTAAAATAGTGCTCCATCCTTTTGCAGAGCCAATAGAGAAATCATTAGTGAATTGATTATAATGCAGAGAATCGTATGTTTCACTTAGGTTATGGTATGTATTATGATAAAACAATGCAGAATCCTGGTAATAGGTAAGATCACTAAATAAATTACTATTACCTGAAATAGTGCCGCAATGAGAAATATACATCAAAGGATTTACCTTATCTGTATCGCCGCTCTTGTATCCGAAAAAGTAATACTGTTGAAGCCTTAAGGATGTTTTAATAGTGGTAGTTCGGGCAGTGGCAAGGTAAACGGGTACCGTTGTTCTATCGGAAGTAAAATTAGAATTAGCAAAATCAGTATCATTCTGCACACCTCCATTTTGGTTGACCTTAAATATGTTGTAAATGCCATCGAACAATAGCATATAACGCTTGGTACGATAACTGGTAGTAAGGGTCAATTGGTTATCGTTACTGCCCTGATTCAGGTATGTACCTTCTGAACGTAAACGATGGAACTCAATAGCAACATTCAGTTTTTTACCAAAGTTTTGGGTAAGAGTTAAATCTAAAAACTGGTGTATCTGCGGGTCAGTTACATAATAGAAATTGAGGTAAGGCGCACGTGTATCGAAATATCTTACCGACGTATCATTGCGCACATATTGTGATATGTGATCGTTACCATAATAAAAGCCCAACGGGTTAGGCGTGCTATTAAAAATAACCGGTACTGCAGGCAAGCCGGGGTTACCAAGGTTATAATGTGTGGTATAGTTCTCGAGGTAATCTAATGTAGTATCAACACTATATGAATTCTGTTGCCATATATTAAATGGCACTAACATGCCCTCGGTATAAATATCGGTAACGTTATGCTTTATAGTGGTATCAATAGGCATCTCATCTGCTTTAGTTTGTAAAGCAAAAAACAAACAACAAAAACTGAATGATATAAGCAGTTTACGCTTCATTAAAACCATAAAACAACCTGAAATAAAACCCACATTTCTCTCTTTTATTGCTATTCTGTTAAAATGCTGCCCGGCAATAATACCAGTAATTATGTTGTTTGTCTTTAAAATATGGCAAATGATTCATAAAAAACGTTAACTCATCTATTAGTGCCATTGTTATATACCTGAATTTTATTATATTTACCCTACAAAAATAAAAATTATGGGGACGGCAGTAGCAAAGGATACTTCGCTGCAAGAGTATTTAAAGAAATTTTTCGGTTTTTCTAATTTCAAGGATCAACAAGAGGCAATTATAAAGAATGTACTTAATGGTAAAGATACCTTTGTTATTATGCCTACAGGCGGTGGCAAATCTCTCTGCTACCAGTTACCGGCCCTTTTAAGTGATGGTGTTGCTGTAGTAGTTTCCCCCTTAATAGCCCTTATGAAGAACCAGGTGGATATACTCCGCACCTTTGGCGCTAAAAACGAAATTGCCCACTTTCTCAACTCGTCTCTCTCTAAGTCTCAGATAAATAAGGTAAAAGAAGAAGTTATACGCGGAGATACTAAATTGTTGTACGTAGCTCCTGAGTCCCTTTCAAAAGAACTTAATGTTGCCTTCTTCAAAAAAGTAAAAATATCCTTCTTCGCTATCGATGAAGTGCATTGTATCTCGGAATGGGGCCATGATTTCCGTCCGGAGTACAGAAGACTGCGCCCGCTTATAGACCAGATTGGACGTGTGCCTATTATAGCCTTGACGGCAACTGCAACTCCAAAAGTTCAGGAAGATATATTAAAGAACCTTGAAATACCGGAAGCTGCCATATTCAAATCTTCATTTAACAGGCCCAACCTTTATTACGAGGTACGCACCAAGCAAAATGCAGCCAAAGAAATTATAAAATTCATCCGCCAGCATACCGGTAAATCGGGTATTATTTATTGCCTCAGCCGCAAAAAGGTAGAAGAAATTGCCCAAACCTTACAGGTAAATGGTATTAAGGCACTGCCTTACCATGCCGGTATGGATAAACCTACCCGCGACCAGACACAGGACAAGTTTTTGATGGAAGAAGTAGATGTAATGGTGGCAACTATTGCATTTGGTATGGGTATTGATAAACCCGATGTACGTTTTGTATTGCATTATGATATACCCAAGAGTCTTGAAAGTTATTACCAGGAAACAGGCCGTTCGGGCCGTGATGGTGGAGAGGGCAGATGCGTAACCTTTTATAGTTATGAAGACGTAAGGAAACTTGAAAAATTCCTGAAAGATAAACCCGTTGCCGAACAGGAAATAGGAAAACAACTTATACAGGAAACCATTTCGTTTGCCGAAAGTTCTGTTTGCCGCAGAAAAATGCTGCTCCACTATTTTGGCGAAACATATAATGAAGCCAACTGTGGCAACTGCGATAACTGCCTGCATCCTAAAACTAAGTTTGAAGGTAAAGAAGACCTGGAATTATTATTAGAAACTGTTCGGGAAACCAAAGAAAAATTTAAGTCGAAGCATATTGTTGATGTAATCCTGGGTAACCTGAGCTCATCGGTAAAATCATATAAGCACGATAAGCTTGAAGTATACGGCGAAGGTGCTGAAGATGGTAAAGATGAAAAATTCTGGAATGCTGTGGTACGCCAGGCATTGGTTATGGATTACCTTACAAAAGATATAGAGACCTATGGCGTAATGAGTTTAAGCGATAAAGGCAAGGCCTTTCTAAAAAAACCTCATTCTATTATGCTTGCCAAAGACCACGATTACGCAGGTGAGGATGAAGATGACGATGATATTATGATGGCGGGTGGCGCACAAAAAGGCGCCGGAGCTGCTGACCCAACATTATATGCTTTACTCAAAGACTTGTGCAGGTCTACTGCTACAAAAATGAAATTGCCTCCATTCGTGGTGTTCCAGGAAACATCGTTAGAAGAAATGGCAACACATTACCCAGTTAATCTGGAAGAGCTTGCGCGCATTACCGGCGTTGGTGTAAATAAGGCTGAAAAATTCGGAAAAGCATTTGCTGACCTGATTGCGAAATATGTTGAAGAGAATGAAATAGACCGTCCACAGGATATCGTTGTAAAATCGGTTGTAAATAAATCGGGCTTAAAGGTTTATATCATACAAAGTATCGATAGAAAGGTTGACCTGGAAAATATGGCAAAAGGAAAGGGCTTAACGCTTCCCGCTTTATTACAGGAAATTGAAACTATCGTTTCGTCAGGAACCAAAGTAGATATAAGCTATTACATAGATAAAGTAATTGACGAAGACAGGCAGGATGAAGTATTTGATTACTTCCGCTCTGCCGAATCAGATTCACTAGAGAACGCCCTTACAGAGCTTGGTACCGAAGATTATAGCGAGGAAGATATTCGCTTGATGCGTATCAGGTTTATGTCTGAAATGGGCCACTAACCTAAATCGTATTTGGTAAGGTTACCTTCTTATCATCCTTCTGCCTTTTACAAGTATGCGCTTGCCCTTATTACTAACAGGAATAGCTATTCCTTTATCCTCAAGTTCTCTGCGTTTAATCTCGTAAGCCTCTAATATTTCTCGATATGTAAGTACACCGGTAAGATGCTGCTTATCTTCTTTGCTTACTACGGGCAACACATCTACATTATGCGCAATCATTTTATCAATAGCCTTGTGCAAGCTATCATCCGCATTTATGGTAATTGCATGTCCCTTAATTAACGACCGCATTTTTTCTTCTGATCCATGCTTCAAACTGAATATCTCCTGCACCCCCACTACTCCAAGTAGCTTATCTTCCTCATGTTCATCAATAATAGCAAATGCCGTGTGGAAATTCTTCCCTCCAGGTTCATCTATAAACTCCCTGGCAATAGCAACTGTATCATTTGCGCTTAACACGTTAACCTCATCCTTCAAAACATCTTTTACAGAAAAACTATTGAGTATATCAGGCAAGAATGAATCGGGCGTACTAATACCACGGCGGGCAATCTTTTCTGTCATAATCGTTCCGCGCATCATTCCGTAGGAAATGAAATATGCTGCTGCGCACCCGCCTAAAAGCGGAAGCAGCAAATGTGGTTGCTGTGTAGTTTCTAACGAGAATATGATTGCTGTTAAAAATGCTCTTGAAGCACCGGAGAACATGGCTGCCATGCCGATAAGCGCTGCAATGGAAGCACTTAATCCTAATGAAGGAAATAGCTGATTGATTCCAATTGCAATTAAAGCGCCTGCTGCTCCGCCCATAGTAAATAAAGGAGCCAATGTACCACCCGAAGTACCGCTGCCCAATGATATTGCCCACGATACAAATTTGAGCAGAGATAGAACCAATAGTGAATTAATAGCCAAGTTGCCACTAAGCACATTGGTTATATTACTATAACCCACACCCATGGTTGAAGGCGCAAAATAACCTACAGTACCAACAGCTATGCCACCAAGTGCTGGCCACCACATCCAGTGAATATGAAGTTTTTCAAAAGCATCTTCAACTACATAAACTATTTTAGTAACGCCAACAGATAAAACACCTATTACTGCTCCTATCACTACGTAAATAATTAATTGTAAAATATCAGGAGCAGGGACAAATGGCATAAAGAACATGACATGATACCCGAAAAATAAAATGTGCATTGCCGCGCCGGTAATGCATGCTGCCGCAACCGGAATAATAGAACGCGGAGAAAATTCGAAGAGCAACAATTCAATGGCAAGCATTATAGCTGCAACAGGGCTTCCAAAAATTGCCGCCATACCGGCAGTGGCTCCGGCAGTCAATAATATTTTTCTTTCGTAAGCAGTGATCTTTAAAATCTGCCCAATGAGAGAACCGAAGGCGCCACCCGCGGCAATAATAGGTCCTTCGGCACCGAACGGACCGCCTGTACCAATTGATATGGCAGCAGAAAGCGGTTTAAGCAAAGTTACAATAGGTGGTATTTTACTATCATTGGTCAATACTTGTTCCATAGCTTCAGGTATACCATGGCCGCGAATAGCCTTAGAACCATAACGAGCCATTATCCCGACAATTACGCCGCCTATAACCGGCACCAATATCACCCACAAGCCTAAATGATTACCGGCAGGAGAAACATCTCCTGTTTTAACTGCACCGTAAAAAGAAATGCCTGTTACAAATTCAATTAGCCATACCATAACCTTGGCTACCACGCCAACAAGTAATGCATTTAAAATGGCAAGAAAGCATATGTACATTAACCTGGTAATATTAACACCCTGTTCAGGTTTAATACCTTCGGCTTCCAACGTCGGGCCAATAGATATAGATACAGGAATGCCCTGGTTAGTAGATGCCGATTCTATCTTCTTTTTCATGGGGTAGAAGATTAATGCGCTTTTAAAGGCGCAGCAAACTAATTATTGAAAGACTATTTAATTACTTATAACTACGCTGAGCGAGATGTACTTTTTCAAATTTCAATTCTTCCTTGTGCAGTTCAGCAGGTTTATCTTTCCCTTTATACTCCCAGGCTGCCACATATGCAAAATTGGTATCGTCACGTTTTGCTTCGCCTTCTTCTGTCTGGAATTCTTCACGGAAATGGCCACCACATGATTCCCTGCGGTTCAATGCATCATCAATCATCAGTTCACCAAGCTCCATGAAGTCAGCTACACGGCCTGCTTTTTCAAGATCAGGATTAAACTCATCGGCTTTACCAGGTATGCGAACATCTTTCCAGAATTCTTCCCTTAATGCTCTTACGGCAGCTTTGGCTTCAAGCAAGCCTTTTTCATTACGCGCCATTCCGCAGTTGTTCCACATTATTTTACCAAGGCGTTTATGGAAATGTTCAACCGATTGCTTGCCCTTGATAGACATCAGCTTTTCTATTTGATCACTCACGCTCTTTTCCGCCTCTGCAAATGCAGGATGATCAGTTGGTATAGCTTTAGTAGCAATATCGCCCGCTAAATAATCACCAATAGTATATGGTACTACAAAGTAACCATCAGCAAGGCCCTGCATAAGTGCCGATGCACCTAAACGGTTTGCGCCGTGGTCGGAGAAATTACATTCGCCCAAGGCGTATAACCCCTGAACAGTTGTCATCAGGTTATAATCTACCCAAAGGCCACCCATTGTGTAGTGTATAGCAGGATAGATGCGCATTGGTTCTTTATATGGGTTTTCGCCTGTTATCTTTTCATACATTTCGAACAGGTTACCATATTTAGCACTTACAACATCTTCACCAATTCTTTTAATAACATCTGCAAAATCTAAATAAGCAGCTTGTTTTGACCCACCTACTCCATAGCCTGCATCGCATCTTTCTTTTATAGCTCTCGATGCTACGTCGCGCGGAACAAGATTACCAAATGCAGGGTAACGCCTTTCCAAGAAATAATCTCTTTCTTCTTCAGGTATATCTACTGCCTTACGGTTATCGTCTTTTTTCTTGGGCACCCATACCCTTCCATCATTGCGCAATGATTCTGACATCAGAGTCAGTTTTGATTGATGATCGCCTGAAATAGGAATACAGGTTGGGTGAATTTGTGTAAAACAAGGATTACCGAAGTAAGCTCCTTTTTTATGTGCTTTCCAGTTTGCGGTTACATTGCAACCCATAGCATTGGTAGAGAGGTAAAACACATTACCATATCCACCCGATGCAAGTATAACAGCATGTCCAAAATGTCTTTCCAATTTACCTGTAACAAGGTCACGGGCAATGATACCACGTGCTTTGCCATCAATCATTACCACCTCTAGCATTTCGTGGCGGCTATACATCTTCACCTGCTTCTTGGCTATCTGGCGGTTAAGTGCACTATATGCACCCAACAAAAGTTGTTGGCCTGTTTGCCCGCGTGCATAAAATGTGCGCGATACCTGCACACCACCAAAAGACCGTGTGTCAAGTAATCCTCCGTACTCACGTGCAAAAGGAACTCCCTGTGCAACGCACTGATCAATAATATTAGCGCTTACTTCGGCAAGGCGGTAAACGTTTGCCTCTCTCGCCCTGAAGTCACCACCCTTAATAGTATCATAAAATAAACGGAAGGTACTGTCACCATCGTTTGCATAGTTTTTGGCAGCATTAATACCACCCTGTGCTGCAATACTGTGTGCACGGCGGGGGCTATCCTGGAAACAGAATACTTTCACTTTATATCCCAGTTCAGCTAACGATGCAGCAGCAGATGCACCTGCTAAGCCGGAACCCACCACAATAATTTCGAGGTGGCGCTTATTGGCAGGGTTAACAAGTTTTACTGTCGAACGGTAGTCTGTCCACTTTTCAGACAGTTCTCCGGGAGGAATTTTAGAATCGAGTTGTGCCATAATACTATAAAATAATTAGTTCAATTATATCTGAATAGATTTTCCTGCAATACCAAAATAGAAAAGTATAGGGAAGGATGCAAAGCCAATCCACATTATCCAAGCAAAGGCGGTTCCGGCCATGTGCCATACCGATGCATATTTTTTATTACTAAGCCCTAATGTATGGAAAGCTGACCTGAATGCATGATTAAGGTGAAAGAATAAAAAGGTAACACCAACAACATAAATTGCGACATACACCGGATCCTGGAATCCAATTTTCACCAACTGTGCTAATGTATGCCCGTTCATATTATGAGTGATACGGTAAGGGAAGAAATAATGATAAAGGTGAATTACAATATAAAAAAGAACAATAGAACCTGTTAAACCCATATTGCGCGAGAACCATGAACTGCCTTCGGAAGAAGTAGAAACGGCATATTTTATAGGGCGGGCCCTGTTATTATCCATAGTAATAATAAGTGCCTGTACCACGTGAATAACGATAGCTGCAAAAAGCAATATTTCGATGGTACGGATAAGAATATTACGAACTGCATCGTGCGAATATTCGTTGAAAGCAACACCCCCGTCATTAAAATAAAGGAGGATGTTCCCGTATAAGTGTTCAATTAAGAACACACACAGGAATAGGCCTGTTGCCGCCATTACTACTTTTTTACCGATAGATGAGGTGAGCTGCTGTTTTAAGGTCGTCATATAAATACTTTTTTATACTGCGCCCCAAATTTACACTTGTTTTGGTTAGGTGCAAGGCAGAAAAAATTCACTTTCCGCCTCTTTTTTTCAACCTTTTAAAGAATGACCTATTATATAGTGATTCAGAAGGGAAATAATTTCCTCACCCTTGTCATTACCAGGTCCATTTCATAGCCCTTTTGCAAGGCAAAACGGATAAGTTTCTGGCGGTTTCGTTGCTTGGTATCATAATCCTTTTCATCCTTACCCGACCGCATGATCTGCTCCTGCTTTTTCTTTAAAAGATGCTCTAATGTGTCCAAATAATCTGCTTCAGGTAGTTGTTTTAAGCCTTTTTCTATTAATTCGTCAGAAAGGCCCTTTCTTTTCATTTCTATTCCAATCCGCTTTTTACCCCACTTTTTAATACGGAACTTTCCCCCGGCAAACGCCGTAGCAAACCTGTCTTCATTAAGGAAGCCCATCTTTGCCAGGCGCTGCAATACTATATCAGTATCCTCAGGGGCAACATTAAGCTCTTTTAGTTTTTTCTTTACTTCTGCAATGCTTCTCTCAGTATAGGAACAATATTTGCCCATTCGTTGCATGGCATTATCAACTGATAGTGTTTTTTTCGTTCTTTTGTCCACAATTACTAAGGATTTCGGGGTAAATTTACCCCATTTTATGGCAGAGAACAACGAAAATATTAATCCCAAGCCTAAAGGGATGTCATTTCTTGACCACCTTGAGGCGCTTCGCTGGCATATTATGCGTTCTGCTTTGGCACTGGTTATAATTACTTCTGTCCTATTCTTTTACAGCGATTTTATTTTCGACACTATATTATTTGGCCCTACCAAGCCCAACTTTATAACCTATCGGGCATTATGCAAACTATCGGAATGGTTGCATCTGGGCAATTCGTTATGCGTGAAGAATACAGTACAATTTAAAATAGTGAATACCGAAATATGGGGCCAGTTAACCATGTATATGTGGGGCACATTTATTGCAGGCTTTATAATAACTATGCCCTATATATTATGGGAATTATGGAGGTTTATCAGCCCTGCTCTTAATCCTAAAGAAGTAAAATATACCCGTGGCATAGTGCTTGGAGCCAGTTTTTTATTCCTGCTGGGGGTTGCTTTTAGTTATTTTATAATCATACCCTGGACGGTAACCTTCCTTAATAGCTTTAAGCTCAGCTCGGGCACCAACGTAGAAAATCTGTTCAACGTGCGTTCTTATATATCTACGGTAACAACCCTGGTAATATGGATAGGCGTAGTATTTGAGCTGCCTATGGTAACCTATATACTTACATCTATAGGTATAGTTTCATCTGCTTTTCTTAAAAAATACCGCAAGCATTCTGTGGTGGTGGTACTTATTGTGGCAGCCCTTATTGCACCACCCGATGTGGCATCGCAGGTATTTATCTCAATTCCATTATATTTATTGTTCGAACTCAGTATTTTTGTAGCTAAGTACGTTGAAAAAAGAAAATTAAAAGAGTCCAGGTAATTAATAATATAACCCCGAAAAAATTGTAATGACCAGAATACTTGTTACCGTAGGAGCAGGATTTATTGGGAGCTGTTTAGTTGAAAAACTCGCTGAGGACAAAAATAATTCTATAGTAATTGTTGATGACCTTACTACAGGTTCCAAAACTAAAATCCCGAAGTCGAAACATAAAAATGTTGTATTTATTAAATGCGATGTAAACGAATGGAGAGATATCTCGGGTGTAATGTATTCCCAACCATTTGATTACATATTTCACTATGCCGCTTTAGTGGGTGTAAAACGTACCCTCGATCATCCTGTACAGGTACTGAAAGATCTTTCGGGCATCAAAAACCTGCTTACTTTTTCAAAAAACACAGGTGTTAAACGCGTATATTTTTCTTCTTCTTCAGAAGTTTATGGGGAGTCTATCAACTTTCCGCAACACGAAGAAACAACACCGCTCAATTCACGCCTTCCTTACGCTATTGTAAAAAATGCTAGTGAAGCATACTTAAAATCATTCGAACAGGAATACGGACTTGAATATACTATATTCAGGTTTTTTAATACATATGGGCCAAGGCAAAGTAAAGATTTTGTAGTGTCGAGATTTATCAGCCGGGCTTTGAAAAACGAACCCATACAGGTATACGGAGATGGAAAGCAAATGCGTACTTTCTGTTATATAGATGATAATATAGATGCAACGGTAACTGCGTTTAAGAAGAACCTTTATATAAATGATGTGGTTAATATTGGAGGCAATATTGAAATTACCATATTAGAACTGGCAAAGACTATCATACGCCTTACCAAATCAAAATCGAAGATAATTCACCTTCCACCACTTAAGGAAGGTGATATGACACGTAGAAAACCAGACCTGGCCAGGATGAATAAATTACTTAACCGCAAGCCGGTTAGTTTAGAAGACGGACTGATGAAGGTTCTTAATAACACTGCGCATATACTATAATAACAGCAGTGAAGCTACCGTCAACCTACAGCCAGCCTATTGAAAAAGAAATAGCTTCTTTTTGTAAAAACTTAAGCGCTTCGCCCAAAGAATTATATGAGCCTATGGCTTATATGCTTTCCCTTGGTGGTAAACAACTAAGGCCCAATTTGCTTTTAATTTCCTGCAAATTATTTGGCGGCAATATAAAACATGCCTTACCTGCCGCAATTGCTATTGAGCTTTTTCATGACTTTACTCTTGTACACGACGACATAACCGATAATGCACCCTTACGAAGAAACAAACCAAGTGTGCATGCTAAATGGAACACAAACATTGCACTGCTAAGCGGCGATGCTATGCTTATAAAAGCATACGAATATATTGCTAAAACACCCAAAGCACATTTACCTGCTATACTGCAATTATTTAATGAAACAGCTTTAAAAGTTTGCGAGGGCCAG
>Ga0206875_1001_pt1 | contig 127397 bp, 101 predicted proteins | sample Alteio_BWOrgCont_9_FD_152616 | JGI IMG/M metagenome (GOLD analysis project Ga0206875, IMG submission 152616) | Enriched cells from forest soil in Barre Woods Harvard Forest LTER site, Petersham, Massachusetts, United States -... | ecosystem: Environmental > Terrestrial > Soil > Temperate forest >... | reverse complement strand
CGTATGCTGCATAAACATAAATTGAAAGCCACTTATATACCCGAAGTGCTTGTAAAAATGCGTACCGGCGGCACAAGCAACCGATCTCTTGCCAGAAGAATGAGAGCAAATATGGAAGACAGGAAAGCCTGGAAAATAAACAATTTAAAACCGGGCTTATTTACACTATTAATAAAACCATTGGGCAAGATCAGCCAATACTTTTAAAATCCAATGAAAAAAGGTATTCTGTATATTTTCTTCCTTTTCTCAACCACCTTACTATTATTTGAATGGCTAACTCCATTTTATATTAATTACTCCATGGTTCTTGATATAATTATATTCATTTTTCTTTCCACATCAGGAATAATTCTCGGGTATTTTTTATTGAATTTGAAAAGCACCAGGTTTATTTTAGCTACTTTATTACTATCTGGGGTTTTCTCTTTTCTAAAACATTTTCTTGTTTGGAGGAGCGATTGGAAAACCCAAACCATACTTTATCAAAACATACATCAAGATAAAAGAACTATTGACTTTCAAATGGATAATATGGACACAAGAGATATTGATAGAAGGATAATTGACCGACTAAGAATTTGTCGATTTATTGACTGGATAGAAAAAGTTGATGAAACACATATAGATACTCTAATTTGGAAAAAAGTAGATATTGATGTTAATGAGCTTGGGCTCAAAGGAGGATGACCTATCTTCTCACAATTGAAGATATCTGCTCTTAATTTTTCTTGATCTTATTTTGCGCCTCTACAATTACATCCAAAAAAGGTCTTCCGCTAATTTTGCTTTCAAGCCATGAAACAAAGTCGAAGTATTCTAATATTTTTTTCTCGTAAGGATCTTTTGTAATTATTACAATATTATCCTTCAATTCCTGTAGGCTATGGGTAAGGGTTGCAGGCTTAAAGTTTTTAAGCAGTTTGTTTTTAATGAAAGTAAGAATTGCAGTTTCAACTTTATAGAGCCTGTTTCGCTGGGCCAGAAAACGATAAGTAGATTTAATAAGGTAATCGGGAAGTCCTTCAGTCCCCGCCTCGTAATGAGCTATCAGGTAAACTATTTTGCAATAACAGTAAAGGTCCTCCCTCAGTGTAATTTCACCTTTAGTATGGTTTAATATTCTGTTCAGGTATAAAATAGTTTGCTTATAGTTACCCATAATTAATTGGGTACAGGCAAAAATATAATTGAAGAACAATACATATTCAAGTTCCAGTTTACCCTCATATTTCTTCATGAATCCCTCTATAACAGGAATCATATCTATAATTTTATTGTATTGGCCCGACTGCATATAAAGCTCAGCTTCCAGCTCATAAACGCCCGTATCAAGTGTCTTGGTTGTTTCTTCTGAAATTTGGTTTTTCTTAGCCAGACTATCTATAGTATTGCGCATTTTATCTAATGTGGCAAAAGCGGTTGAGTACCGGCCAAAGCCTCCTAGAATAAGCGCTTTATTAATCAACCCGTTTATATAGCGCTTTAATGTAGACTCGCTGCCTGAAATTTTGGGTTTAAGTGCAGTAAGATATTTCTCAATATGTTCAAGGGCCCGGTCATAATCCTGCAAATAATAATGAAACTGCAGATGAAGATGGTGGAACATGATCTTTGCCGGAGGGGGTAGTTTTTCCGGTTCAAGTTTCATCATAGGGTCATTTAAAAACTCCTGTATTTTTTCTTTATCTGCCTTTTTCCTTACCTCGCCATAAGTTTTTATATAAATAAAAAACTTATCGGACAAAGCAGAAAACCTGCTGAGCAACTCAATGTTTTTAATTAATTCTATTTCTCTATGTAAAATTGCATCTCTGTCGCGGGCAGTTTTTGGCCTGTACGAAGTGTTTACCGAGAACCTGCGCTCCCACCGGTAACACTGCAAAAGCAATTCATATTCTTCATTTTCCTCAGCCAAAGCCTTTAATTTCAACATTCTTTTACGGGCCTGTCCATATAAGTTCTTTTTGTAAAGAATATCTACTTCAATAAACATCTCATTCAAAAAGGTATCGGGGTTACGGCTCCAGTAATAACTGGTAAGTTTTCGTAAAATAAAGTTATAGAGGAAGTACTTTATTTTAGGTAAACGCTCAATAAATTTCTCGTTTTTCAATATCTCCCTCAGTTCAATTTCATCAAACTCCTTTTGCTTGGCAATTGCCCTGAAAAGTTTCAGGTAAGTGTTGTCTCCCTGGTGCATGATCGACAAGGATATATACCTCTTCTCACTCATTGAAAGTGAGTGTATTATATCGTGCAAGTCAGTCGTTTCCTTCACAGAAATAGGATTAAACTATATTGGACAAATCTCATCTATACTATTAACAAGGTAATACCCTATACCAGCACAAATTTAACAATAAATCAGAAATAGGATAATAAATAGATTATTAATTTTTAACTGGTAATTCAACAAGGTAAATTAGAGCCACTGAATGTAACTAAGAGTTGACTTGATTGTTAAAATTTTTGGGGATTCTTTAATTTTTGAGATAGGGAACTTACGTATAATCAATTAACTTCATTAAACCTCTGGCCAGGTGAAGAAACTTATTTTGTTGTTATTATTCTGCCTACCCAGCATTTTCACGAGTGCCCAAAGATCTTATGGGTATAGTTATGCCTATTACTATCCTGCAAACTTATGGGAGGGTTGGACATCTGATGGTGTATATGATGGTAATGGGTACTTCTATCTTTATGGATGGCTTCAAGACCCCGGTACATATCAAAGCTGTTATTTTGTTATAAAGACAGATACAATGGGTAACCTGCAATGGGCAAAAGATTATGGTGATGGTTTCAGTCCATCTTTCATCAATGGCGGACAAAACAATTCAATTGGAAGCATTAACTATGATACATATTCTTCGACTCCAGGAGTTCTGGTGGCCGGTGCCGAAAATTCATTACAAGCTAATATTACAAAAATAGGAACTGCAGGTAACGTCTTGTGGTCTATGACATTAACAGGGACACAAGGGGGATGGGGTACCAGTTGGAGTTCGGCTACAGCTATAAAATCCACCCCGGGTGGAAATTATTATGTTGTAGGGTGGATGGCTGAAAACTGGAACTTTAATGTGTCTACCTATGGACCTTACCAGGTAGGAAGTGGAGTTTATATACCATGGAATGAAGGCAATTATGGCCCCCAGGCAGATATATTATTGGCTAAAATAAACCCGAGTGGGACAGATACTATTTGGAAAACAAGCATCGGGTTGGCATACACTTATGCCGGAGGAACATGGGATTCTACCAGGTATGATTATGCAACAGATTTTTATTACGATAAAGCAAGTAACGGTATTTATATAGTGGGCTATTCGCAAGATAATTTCTCAAACCCAGGTGGTGCACCATGTAATTGCTGGGATAAATGGCAGCATTTTATTATGAAAACCGATACCAATGGAAATGTAAAGTGGTGCCATACATTTTATATTGGTACAGGGATTTATTCCACTACTCAATGCGCAGGTGGCCTTGAGCTTGGTGGAAGTATAGCCAAGGTTGCTGATGGTACTGGTGATTATATTTCAGTATGTTCTTATGGAAACAATACCGGCACATTAGCTATTCGCATAAATAATACCGGTGCTGTAGTATGGGCCAAGCAATATACTTTCGGGGCATCAAGTGCTGCTATAGGAGCGAAGATTGCCAATGCCACTGATGGCAATATGTTAATAGGTTCGGCCGTTATTGATGCTACATCTCAGGCTGCCAAAGGGAATGGATATACCGACATGTTCATTATGGAAATTAATCCAGCTACTGCGGCAGTTGTAAACACTATGCAAACCGGAAGTACGGGACAGGACGGAGCAGACGGATCTAACTGGTGGGGCCCAAGGCCAATGCAAGTTGGCACAGGTACCTATGCTTTAATAGGAGAAGCAGACTTTGATTTCAACAGCAGCTATGGTGCCGTTATGGTTGCTAAATTCCCAAGGCAAACTTTTACTACAGGGATAAGTCCCTGCCTTACAAATTCGCCTCCTGTAACTGTAACAGATGTAACCCCGGGTGCAAGTTCAGTGTTACAGGAGCGCACTCCTGCAACACGCGTAGGTTCGGCAGGAGCAGGTTACTCTTTATCAGGTGCAACTTCTATAACCTTATTAACTCCCGGAACTAATATTATTGCAACCGATTATTCAAATAGCATGGCAGAAATACAGCAATGTATATATGGCTTACCTATACAACTTGTCAGTTTTACCGGTATTTTAGTAAATGGTGTTGTACAGCTTAACTGGACTACCGAATCGGAAATAAACAACCATTATTTTACTATTGCGCGCAGTACTGATGGAATTACCTGGAAAACAATTGATACAACTGCAGGTGCAGGGAATAGTGATGTTACAAGGAATTATTCAACTATAGATGATAATCCTATTGTTGGCGTAGATTATTACCGCCTTACCCAGGTTGATTTTGATGGACACTCTAAAACCTTTGATCCTATAGCTGTTAATGTTCCATTCAGTCAGTCAATAAGAGTTTATCCTACATTAGCTACCGACATGATAAATGTGCAGGGTGATGTTTCGAGAATAATAATATTAAATGAGCTCGGTCAGCAAGTTTTGGAGCAAACAATTACCGATAAAAAAACATCTATAAGCCTGGGGGGCTTAGCAATGGGCGTTTATATAATCCAAGTTTTCGACAAGCAGGACAATATGTCCGTTTCACGATTTATGAAACAGTAATGCCATCTTCAATTGGCCGTGCATGATGAATCAGAAACAGGATTATAAGAATAGATAATCAATCCATTTATATTATTTAACAAGAAACATTACGTATTCACAGTAAATCATCTCTTATTCAGAAATGAGATATTAGATAAATTATCAACTAATAAATGGCTTAATAATAGGCTAACTTGGTAGCGTTAACTATAACCAATGCATTAAAGAATTGTTAAAATTTAAGTATTTACAAGTTAAATAACCCATTTTAATCCCTCTGGCCAGGTGAAAAAAATTATATTTCTGCTTTCACTGTGTTTAATTAATGTAGCTGCTAATGCCCAAAACATTGGTATAAACACCACAGGTGCTACACCTAATGCTTCGGCAATTCTTGACTTAAATACAGGTAATACAGGAACGCTTGGATTTCTAGGGCCCCAGGTTGCCTTAACAAGCATAACTGTATGGGCTCCTGTTACGGGTGGCTCTTCTAACGGTATGCTTGTATATAATACTGCTGCTGGTGTTGGAAACGGCGTGGGTTATTATTATTGGGCAAATGCGCAGTGGAACTATTTAATGAATGCCGGCAACCCTACCGACTGGCTGCTTTTAGGCAATAGCGGCACCACGGCCGGAACTAATTTTTTAGGCACCAAGGATGCACAGGACCTTGTTTTTAAAACCAATGGCGCCGAAAACATGAGGATACAAAATTCCACCGGATGGGTTGGTGTAGGATGGGCAAGTCCACAGGCAGAATTATCGCTCGGGAAAGGTGAAATTGGCTTTTGCCGGGCCGACGCTGCAGACCAGACAAACTACGGAAGAGTTGGAATGGACAACGGTTGGGGTGCTTACTTTTCAGACAATGGATGGTTTAATACAGCCACCAGTCAATTTAACTATGTAAATGTTGGTGGTTATGGCGGTTGGGCTGCCGATATTAAATTACTATCAGGTCAATTATATTTTAATAACGCCAGCGGTGGAGTAAACCCTATTACATGGAATACAAGAATGATTATTTTGCAGAGTGGTTATGTTGGGATTAATCAAACTAATCCAGGAGCACAGCTTGAAATAGATGGCTCATCGGGCACTACACTTAAAATAGTAGATGGAAACCAGGGTGTAGGTAAAGTATTAACATCTGACGCTGCAGGGCAGGCAAGCTGGCAGGCAGCAGCCGGTGGTGGTGGTTCAGGCTGGCTTTTACTTGGCAATGCAGGTACTTCAAATGCAACAAATTTCCTTGGAACCACAGATAATATTGCCCTTAGCTTCAGAACCAATAATACCCGTGTTGGATTCTTAGACGTTGCCGGTAATGGTAATGTATTCTTTGCCATAGGTGCCGGTAATGGTAACTCAGGCTTATATAATGAAGCGATGGGTTATAACGCACTTACAAGCAGTAATTCGGGGCAGCAAAACGTAGCTATTGGTAATAGTGCGTTATATAGTAATACTTCCGGATCTGAAAATACTGCACTTGGACAATATGCATTATATAGCGATCAATCTAGTTTTGATAATGTTGCCATAGGCGATCGTGCCCTTTATAATTTTGTTGGAAATAGTGTTAGCTATTATGCCAATATAGCAATTGGCGAACAAGCCGAATATGGGAGTGCCGGTGCATTTGCAAGCTCAGGCAATATTGCTATCGGTAGTATGGCACTGGCAAGTGACGAAGGCAGCTTTTCCAATATTGCCATAGGTACAAATACGTTGGAAAATTTTGGCTTAACAGGTTCCTATAATGTTGCTATAGGTTCGGGTGCCATGAACGATCCCGGAACTACTGCAGCAAATAATGTTGCTATTGGCAGCAACGCTTTATTATTTACACGTTCAAGTACTTATGATGTTGCCATTGGTTATAATTCATTGTACGCAGGCCAATGGGGTGCCTACAATACTGCTTTAGGTTATAATTCAGGAGGTGGTTCGGCATTTACCGGCTCATATAATGTTTGTTTAGGGCCGTATGCACTATATGGTAATAACGGAACTATTTCAGGTAGTTATGGAGTAGCTTTAGGCTACCAGGCCTTGTATGGCAATACTTCCAATATTTCCGGCAGTTATTGCGTTGGCGTGGGATACCAGGCCTTATATAATGTAACTTCAGGTGCCAACAATACCGGTATTGGCTACCAGGCCATGGTAAATTGTACCTCAGGTGCTAACAATACAGTACTAGGCAGTGGTGCCGATGTGGGAAACAATTCTAACCACGTTGCCATTGGAAATAGCTCTGTTACCTCCACCTGGGTGCAGGTAGACTGGACAATAGGTTCAGACGCAAGGATAAAAAATAATGTGCAGGAGAATGTACCCGGGCTTGCATTTATAAATTCATTACGCCCTGTAACATATAATTATGATGTTACTAAAGAGAATGCATTGATGGGTATAAAAGATACCATGAACTGGCCCGGTAAATATGATATTGAAAAAATGAAATTTAGTGGATTTATAGCACAGGAGGTTGATGCAGCGGCAAATAAAATTGGATATGACTTTAGCGGGGTAGATAAAAGTGGCGCTTTCTGGGGGTTGCGATACTCACAATTTGTTGTACCACTGGTAAAAGCTGTACAGGAGCAACAACAAATAATTGACAGCTCAAACCATGTAATTGCAGCTTTGCAGGCAAAGGTTACCGAATTAGAGAACCAAAATAAATTGCAAGCCGGCAAAATAAATACACAAGAAAATAATGTGAATAGCCTTAAAGATGCACAGGTAAAAGATGAGGCAGATATTAAACAATTAAAAAAACTTATTTATTCGTTAACACAACAATCTAATTCAAAAGTTAAGTAACTATTTTTCAGGTAAAAGCGTATTGGATTTATTATTTTAGCGTTATATTTGTAGTGTAAATTTTTGAAAGTCAAGTGCTCTCGTTCTTATTTATCTTAATCCATTTAGATGTTCCGCCCTGTTGAGCATCAAATGTTAATTTTTGGGGAAAAATTGAAAAAGTATTTATTACAGGGGATCCTATTTTTTATTTTAAGTAACTCTGCCTTTGCGCAGATAGCATTATTTGGCCTTGATATTTCAGGGGGTAGCCATTCAAATGGTCAGGTATACCAGTTGTGTGAATTTAGCGGCACATGGATTTATAACGACCTTTATGATTTTCCGGCTGCTACAAATGCTGCATCTTACCAGGCTGATGCATCTTTCTGCCTTGCTTCCAATAATGTACTTTACAGCGTTAGTTATAATGGTGGAACAAATTGGAACGGAGAAGTTTTCAGTTATTCAACCACTACATCTACTTATACCGATCTGTTTTCAGCGGCATCTAACTACGACGCGCAGACAAATCCGGTAATACAGCTCGTAAGCGGTGGTTCTTTGTTCGGCATGACAGAGAGCGGCGGAGCGAGTTTTAATGGCACCGTCTATAAATACAATTATCATACAAATACCTACACAACCCTACACACTTTTGCAGGAAAACCTACAGATGGTTCTTCACCCATTGAAACACCGCTTTTATGGTACAGAGATACTATTTACGGAGTAACAGTTGATGGTGGCAATAGCCTTGCCACCTGTGGCTTTGCAGGCTGCTGTACATGTGGTTACGGTACATTATTCAGCATGGATTCAAACGGCACTGTTTATAAAATATTGTATAACTTCCCCCCTGTTGGCTCGGCAAATGTGGGCTCAGAACCCCAAGGCGCTATAGTTGAAACAGCAAATGGCGCCGGGCATGCCAGTCTTTATGGCGTATGTTTTTACGGAGGCGCTAACAGCAGTAAAGGCTGCATATGGCAATATGATTTAATCACTTATACTTACAGTGACATATACGATTTTCAAGGTTCAGCCGCATCCGATGGTTATGCCCCTATGGGCGGTTTATGCTTAGGTGCAGACGGCAACTTATATGGAACAACTTCCCTTGGAGGTACTTCTGTAGCCAATGGATTTGGTACCGGAGCAGGAGTACTTTTTAAAATTTCTCCTACCACGCATGCTTATTCTATAGTACATACTTTTTCAGGCGCAGGCGATGGAATTTATGGCGCCAATGGTATTATTAAAGCACCCGACGGGAATTTGTACGGTACCCTTTACCAGGGAGGAACCGGTAATGGCGGAATAGCGTATCAATATAATACGACCACTTCAACATATAGTGTTATCTATAATTTCCCTTCAACCGGCGGGCATGGATATGCACCTATATACAATACTTTTGCAGCCAGTACCAATGCTCTTTGCAGTACCTTACCAATTTCCCTTATTTCCTTTACCGGTGAATACAATTCAAATACCGACTGTGCCGACCTGCAATGGTCAACCGCTACAGAAGTAGATAATCGCTATTTTTTTATTGAAAGAAGCACTGACGGAAAAAACTGGCAAATTATTGATACTGTTGCAGGTGCAGGAAATAGCGACCAAACCAGATATTATACTTTAGCTGACCATCACCCTCCGGTAGGAACTGACTACTATAAACTTATACAGCAAGACTATGATGGACTGAGGCAATCTTTCAATATTGTTCCTGTAAAAGTTACGGCACCTAATAATGTTACACTTTACCCCAACCCTGCTAACAGCTTAGTAACCATTGAAGGAGCAAACATAAAGAGCATTAATGTATATAATGCATTAGGCCAAAGCATCTGGAGCGGGATAGTGACAAACTCTAAAATTGCCATCGATATATCTTCATTCTCCAATGGGGTTTATATTGCCCAAACCACCGACAAATTAGGTAATACCACTATGCTTAGATTTATTAAGCAAGGCAGCGGATTGCTAAGGTAATACTGCTTGGTGTTTAAAACCCTTTGAAAACTATTAACGAAAAGAAGCAATAGGGAAGCCAATGCCCCGTATATTGGCACTTTATTAGAACTATGCCTATAAAGAGCCCTATGATATTTGGCCTGCATCCGGTAATTGAAGCTATAGAAAGCGGAAAAGAACTGGAAAAGGTGTTTGTGCAAAACAATCTGCAAGGCCCGTTATCGAAAGAATTATTGTTTTTATTAAGGGACCGTGGAATACATTTTCAATATGTTCCTCTCGAAAAGCTAACCCGCCTTACCGGCAAGAACCACCAGGGTGTAATAGCTTATATGGCAGAGGTTACTTACCACAAAGCCGAGAACTTACTACCGGGAATTTTTGAAGCAGGCAAAGTGCCTCTCTTTGTTTTACTGGATCAGATAACCGATGTGCGTAACCTGGGTGCCATAATACGTACTGCAGAATGCGCAGGGGCAGATGCAGTAGTTGTGCCGCAAAAAGGCTCAGCGCAAATAAACGAAGAAACTATGAAAGCCTCAGCAGGTGCATTAAATCTGTTGCCTATCTGCCGCGAAAAAGATCTTGCTGAAACACTGGAGTTTCTTCAGTCGAGCGGTTTACAAGCAGTGGCATGTACCGAAAAAGGCGATTATTTTTATACCAATGTCGATTATACTGTGCCAACTGTTTTGGTATTAGGCTCGGAAGGGAGCGGTATTTCAAAAGAAATTTTAAGGCTTTGCGATAAGCAGGTTCGTATTCCTTTAATGGGTAAAATAGAATCATTGAATGTATCGGTAAGTACAGCCATAGTGCTATACGAGGCAGTAAGACAACGTACTGCAAAATGAGAAAACAAACCAAAGGCAGGCAAAGACATCAGCAAAACCAGCGTTATGTAATTGGAACTGTTGATATGAAAGCTTCGGGAGCAGCGTTTATCATTTCTCCCGGGCAACCTAAAGATATTTATATACCGCGCGAAAGAACAGGGCACGCATTGAATGGCGATATTGTAAAAGCGGTTATAAAACATAGCCGCCATAACGACAGGCCTGAAGGAGAAATAATAGAAATTATTGAAAGAGGTAAAACTACTTATAGTGGTACACTTCAGTTATCGGAAGGACATGCTTTTGTATTGCCCGACAATTCTAAAGTACCAACAGATATTTATGTACCAAAGAATAAAATAAACAATGCACTGAATGGGCAAAAAGTGCGTGTAAATATTATTGGTTGGGAAAAAGATGACAAAAACCCAACAGGCGAAATAATGGAAGTACTGGGCCAGCCGGGAGAACATACGGCCGAAATGAATTCTATAATTGAGGAATTTAGCCTGCCTTTGCAATTCCCAAAAGAAGTTAAAAAAGCAGTTGAGAATCTCAGGACAAGCATATCGGAAGAAGAAATAAAACGCAGGCGCGATTTCAGGGATATTATGACTTTTACCATCGACCCGGCCGATGCCAAAGACTTTGACGATGCTTTATCATTAAAAAAACTAGATAATGGCCACTGGGAAGTTGGTGTGCACATTGCCGATGTCAGTCATTATGTACAACCTGATTCACCTATAGATAAAGAAGCTGCTACACGTGCGACATCGGTTTATTTGGTTGACCGGGTAATACCTATGCTACCTGAAGCCCTTTCAAATGAGGCATGCTCATTAAATCCGCACGAAGACAAGCTTTGCTTTTCGGCAGTATTTGAATTAAATGAACATGCAGAAATTAAACATCAATGGTTTGGCAAAACAGTTATAAACTCTAAGCACCGCTTTAATTACGAAGAAGTGCAGGAGATATTAGATGGTAAAGAAGATAAACTTTCAAGCGAAGTACATACGCTGAACAAACTTGCCAAAACATTGCGTGCTAAGCGTATGAAAGAGGGCTCGATAGCTTTTGAAAAAACTGAAGTAAAGTTTATCTTAGATGGTGCCGGAAACCCACTTGGGGTTAAGTTTATGGAGGCCAATGATTCACACAGACTAATTGAAGATTTTATGCTTTTGGCTAACCGAAAGGTTGCCGAATTAGTTGGTAAAGCACCCGTTGAGAATAATGCTGCACATGAAAGGCACGAGCATAAGGACAAAAAGAAGAATGTTTTTGTGTATCGTGTACATGATCAGCCTGATACTGAAAAAATACAGAAGTTCGTTGAGTTCCTTCGCAAGTCGGGCATTAAATCAACATTTGATCGTTCTACCAACATAGCCAATTCAATGAATGACTTATTGGAAAACGCGCGCTCGAAACCTTATGAGAATGTTTTAAACATACTTGCTATACGCACTATGGCAAAAGCAATTTACACTACCAAGAATATTGGCCATTACGGATTAGGATTTGACTTTTACACCCACTTCACCTCCCCTATCCGCCGCTACCCCGACCTGATGGTACACCGGCTTTTGCAAGAATATCTTATCACAGGTAAGACTACTGACAATAAGCACGAACTGGAAGAACAATGCAAATACTGTTCGAAGCTGGAACGCATGGCTGAAGAAGCAGAAAGGGCATCAGTAAAATACAAGCAAGTGCAATTCATGCAAAAGCACTCATCTGAAATATTTGAAGGCCTTATTTCGGGCGTTACTGAATACGGATTCTTTGTTGAACTAAAAGCCAATAAGTGCGAAGGCTTTGTAAGGGGCCGCGATTTGCAAGATGATTTTTATTATTACGATGAACAGAACTATTGCCTGAAGGGTAAACGTACAGGCAAGCGCTTTCAGCTTGGGCAGGACGTTAATGTGAAGGTTAAAAGAACCGACCTTATTAAGAAATTTATAGACTTTGAATTAGCCTAAATGGTGTTGATACGCTTAAGGAATTCTTCCTTATAAAGCCCCCCAACAGGAACATCTTTATTGTATTCAAGTATTACCTTAGTATGGTCAATAGATATTATTTTATCTATACGAACTATAAAAGAGCGGTGAACACGAACAAAACGGTCGGTAGGTAATTTTTCCTGTATTCCCTTCATAGTAGAACGTATAATATATTTACCACTGATGGTATGCAGGGTAACATAATCTTTCAAAGCCTCTACATATAAAATATCCTTCATTACCACTTTAACCAGCTGGAAGCTGGATTTCACAAAGAGGATATCTTTCGATTCTTTATTCTGCACCAGGTGATAAAGCATTTCATTCTCCTTACGCAACTTCATCTCTTCGTTAAAACGATACAAAGCAGTTTCGATAGTTGCCCGCAAATCGTTTGCTTTAAATGGCTTTACCAAATAACCGGAAGGGCCTGAACTATTAGCTCTGCCAATACTATCTTCATCAGAATATGCAGTAAGATATACAATAGGTATCTGGAATTTCTTGCGAATTTCCTTAGCGGCATCAATACCGGTCATATCTCCCTTAAGCATTATATCCATAAGTACTATGTCAGGTGTTTTTTCTTCAACCATATCAATGGCATCCTCACCTTTAACACAATGCCCAACAACAAGGTACCCTAATTTTGTAAGGGTTTGAGCAAGGTCGCGTGCAATAATTACTTCATCTTCTACAATAAGAACACCGGTTTTTTTCATGTAAGTTTATTTGGAATTGGAGTTTTGTTTTGTTATTACGTTTGATGTAAATGCTATACTATATTTAGTGCCTTTAACACCGGAATATTTTGTTACCACACCATTTTTTAATTGTGTTACAAGGCTATCTACTAACTGAAGGCCCAGTGATACCGATATACGCTTTTTCTTAATTGTTTTTATTCCGATACCGTCATCAGCTATTTCGAGTTTTACCTTTTTGCCAACCTGCTTAAGTACTACTTTTATTTTACCTTTTCTTTTAGCAGGGAATGCATATTTTATTGAATTTGACACAAGCTCGTTTACAATAAGGCCACAGGTAATGGCATGGTCATAATCCATAAATATTCTTGATGTTTCGCATTCAATAGTTATACGCTTTTCGGGGTCGGAATAAGAAACAAAAAGATTATGTGTCAGATCTTTCAGGTATGCTGAAATATCAATTTCTTCATTAGCATCGGTATGGTAAAGGCTGGAATAGATAGATGAAAGGGCATAAAACCTGTTCTGGAACTCACGCATAACAGGCACCAGCTTTTTATCATGCATCTGGTTTATTTGCAGATTAAGTATGCTGGTAATAATTTGAAGGTTATTTTTTACACGGTGATTCACTTCCTTCAACAGCCACTCTTTTTCCTCTATCATCTTTTTCAGCTTAGCCTCAAGGCTTTTGTGTTCAGCTATTTCCCACTGTAAATGCTCATTTACCGATTGCATTACCTGCTTGGCTATTTCGCTCTTTTCAATCTGTTCTTCTAAAGAAGTATCGTGGCATAATACCATAACCGCCGGTTGATCACCCCATTTTATTGGTATAACAGATGCTTCTACACTTTTAATTTCAGTATCGCCACTTACCTGGCGTATTTTAACAAACCTGCCTGTTATAGCTTCAAGCCTTTCAATTTTGTGCTTATCTTCCTTGATAACAGCATGGTAACCGGGCAAGATAAACTCCATTACATTCATACCATATACCTCGCTCTCCGATTTGGCATCAACAAGTTTAACACCGCTACGGTTCACAAACAGTATTTTACCCGATTTATCGTGCACACAAATTGCCTCGGGAAAAGCATCGATCATATTAAGGTAATTGGTAAACAGGTTATCGGCTATTTTACGCTGGGTTATATCCCTCAGCATTAAAAGCCTGCACTTTTTACCATTGTACATTATAGGGTGCCCCCTTACTTCGGTATGTATATACACACCATCGCCACGCCTTACCTTAAGTTCATAAAATATTTTACGGTTCTGACTTACTTCATCAATGGCACGCTGTACATCATCCTTATGAATAAGATCCAATGTATTGGTACCTATTATTTCTTCGCGTTTCAAGTGAAAAGTGCTCAATAATTGGTCATTTACAAGCACAAAATGACCATTATCGGTAATAGCCAACCCGTCGGTCGTAAGTTCCGAAACCGTCTTAAATAGGTCCTGGGGGAAATTCTGCTCTGTATCTTTCACCTCAAAACCGTTGGAAGTATTGGAAATAATAGCTTTTTCAATCATTTAGCCTCACTCGTTGGAGCAAATATAATCTTTTTTTATAAAAATTACATTGCACAAAAAAAAAGCTTGGTCGTAAAATTCAGATAATTCGTCTTGTTTTATGCCTCTAAATCGAGTAATTTCTCTTTAGCCACCTGCATAGGTATGCTAATACACTTCTTTTCCATGTAATCAATTACTTTTTCAAGCACTTCCTTAGACTCGGATGATAAACCTTCAATTTCTTTGAAAAAAACCGAAGAAATGGCTCTTTCCTTTATTTCACGTATACGTTCAGGAACCTCACGCATGGCAATTTCTATTTTGCGGCTCTTTATATCAGAATAAAATTCACTTACGGCATTATCTATAATAGTTGAAGCAGCAATCATTTCACCCTTCCGCTCATTTAAATTCTTTTTGGCAACGCTATTAAGGCTATCTACATTTATTCCTTTAACATCTTTTTTGGTAAGCACCTCTTTATCTACATTAAACGGCAGACCAAGATCAACGATCATTTTGGTATTCTTTTCACCATTAGCCAACTTATCAAATATTTTCGGAGTTATTATAGGCTTAGCACTCTGCACACAGGTAATTAATACATCAAAGCCCTTTTTAAATGTTTCTAATTCTTTCAATGAATGTGCATCAATATTATACTTATCGGCCAGTTCTTTAGCGTGCTTAAGGGTACGGTTAAATACAGTAAACCTTGTAAAACCATGCTTACTCAGGTATTTCACCATAATATCAGCCGTTTGGCCAGCACCAATCATTACAATACGGGAATCAATACCAACGTTCCATTCCTGCAACTTACGGCAGGCTAATGACATTACTGAAACAGGCTTATCGGCAATTTTAGTATCGGTATACACTTTCTTGGCAGTTTCAATGGTTTTACGCACCAAAATGCGTATAAAATCATCTGCGAGGCCCTGACTTTGCGACCATTCATAGGCTTGCCTTACCTGGGTAATTATTTCCCTTTCGCCCACCACTAATGAATCGAGTGATGAAGCAACGTTGATAATATGCTTAACTGCTTCTTCGCCCTGCAAAACAAGTGCATTGCCCAATGCCCATTTAATATCTTTTTCTTTCCACTCCGGATGAAAAAATTTAATTACATCCTTGGCAAAGTTTTCTTTGGCGGGCGTTGAGAGTGAAAAAATAAATTCGAGGCGGTTGCATGTAGCCAGGTACATTAAGCCGTCTGCTTTAATACCTTCTTTAATACTTTTTAATCTTTCAGGTAATAAAGCAGCGTCAATAAAAAAACCATCGAGGTTTTTAAGCCCGGTGGAATGATGCGTAAATGCTATTGTTGCGTACCTGTTCACAGATTGTGTTTATGTTCGGTACAAAGGTCAAGGTAAACAGCTAATTAACTGTCATGGTTTTGTCATACTTTCACATGATTTATATCATGGAAGGAATTCAGTATTTTATCTATGTCTTCTCCCAGCTTCTTTTCATTTTCAGGCTTGGTCCACACTACCAACAGAAAAAAGCGCTGTGGAGTTGCAATAGCTTCAATATAATATACAACCCTATCGCCAGCTACATTACCCCTCAATTTTGATACATAAGCAGAATCGCCATCTACCATTGCAAACTTTGGGTTCTCAAGCACTGCACTATCAATAGTAAGATGTGATTCAGAAGAATCATAATATGCCAATAGTGTTTTTTCGTTTAACCCATTTCTCGATGTATCTACTACCAACACATACATAGGCAAAGAATCATTGCTATACTCCATTTCAGATGTGCCCGGCATTACCTTGTTTGAAGCACTTAGACATACCGGCACTTGCAGTGTAAACAAGTTTTTAGCCGATTGCACTTCTTTAAAAACAGTGGCGTGTTTACAAGCAATAAGCAATAAACATATACCCGATACCATTACTATAAGTCTGCGCATTTTTTAGCGTTTTAATATTTAATAAAATACAAATATCATATCTTTGGACTTGTGTCAAATATACCGTGAAAACATTCCTAAAAATATTTGAAAGAAAAAATCATCGATTTATTTTCGTGTTGTTTGTTCTGCTCTTCTTCGGCTGCACAAGCAGTTACCTCCTACGCGGAATAAAAGACACTTATTTGAAGGGCAGGCTAAATCCGGATATTGACGGGTACCAATACTTTAGCAACCGCAAAGTAAACACTGGAAAGCCACAACCATGGGCTATTGCAGCCTGCTTTAATAAAGATACAATACCTAAGGAGTGCTTAGACTATTTCAGGAGAAATAAAACGGAGGCATATTTAATAATCCGAAATGATTCTATTTGCTACGAACAATACTGGGACGGATATTCAGACACCTCGCATACCAACTCTTTTTCGTCGGCAAAAAGCATTGTAAGTATACTTACAGGTATTGCCATAAGCGAAGGGAAGATTAAAGGCATTCATGAAAAAGTAAGTGACTTTATACCTGAACTTAACAAGGGAATGGATAGCTTGCTGACCATTGAAAACCTGCTCACCATGAGCTCAGGCATCAATTTTAACGAAGACTACCTGAGCCCATTTGGCTATCCGGCCAAAGCATATTATGGTACTAATCTAATGCAGGTAACTCTTTCCTATAAAGTAAGAACGGTGCCGGGAAGAGTATTTAATTACCTGAGTGGTAACTCAGCCCTGTTAGGATATGTAGTTACAAAAGCTACCGGAGAAAAACTAAGCGATTATGCATCGGAAAAACTTTGGCAACCATTGGGTGCAGAGCAACCGGCATACTGGAGCCTTGATAAAAAAGGTGGCATGGAAAAGGCATATTGCTGTTTCAATTCCAACGCGCGCGATTTTGCACGCTTAGGCAAACTGTATTTAGATTCAGGCAAATGGAACGGTAAACAAATAGTGCCTAAAGATTTTGTAATAGCATCTATTACCCCCAAGCTGGTAAATTATTATGGCTATAACTGGTGGATAACGCATTGCGGCAAACATTATGTACCTTATGCTGCAGGTCTCTTCGGGCAATATATTTATGTTATACCCGATGAGAACATGGTAGTGGTAAGGCTGGGCAGAATACAGGCCGGCGACGATGCCAAGTATTATGTTGGTGCTGCCATGTATATGTACGGGAAGAAGAAGGGCTAAAACCCTTATCTTTGAATTACATTGAAATACAAAACCTCATGAAGACATTCCGCAAGTTTATTCGATTTATTCTGTATACCCTGTTTGTAGTAGTACTAACTGTCAACTTTGTAATACTGCTTACCGGCCGTTTTTATATTTATAAAACCCTTGCCAACACGGTATTTAAAGGCAGACTTTCGCCGGGCATTGATGAGTACCATATTTTCCCTAACCGGAAAGTGAATATAGGTAAACCCATACCATGGCCTATGGGAGTCAATTACAATAAAAAATCTATCCCCGACAGCCTTTTGGATCAGATGAAGAAATACCAAACTATTGCTTATGTAATAGTAAAGAACGATTCATTACGCTATGAACAATATTGGGATGGCTATTCTGACACATCGCATACCAATTCATTTTCGATGGGTAAAAGTATTACCAGTATTCTATGTGGCATTGCAATTGCTGAAGGGAAAATAAAAAGTGTTGACGAGCATGTAAGCGACTTTTTACCTGAATACAAAAAAGGTATGGATAGCCTGCTGACAATTAAGGACCTGCTTGAAATGGGCTCAGGCATTAATTTTGGAGAAAGCTATATCAGTCCCTTCTCCTACCCTGCCGAGGCTTATTACAGTAACGATATTATGAAGTATACACTAAAGTATAAAGTAGATACTATACCCGGCAAAAAATTTAAATACCTGAGCGGCAATACTACACTACTTGGTTACTGTGTATCTAAAGCAGTTGGCATGACACTGAGTGACTATGCCTCTGAAAAACTATGGCAGCCCATTGGTGCCGAACAGCCTGCCTATTGGAGCATTGACCATGAAGGTGGATTGGAAAAAGCTTATTGCTGCTTTAACTCTAACGCACGCGATTTTGCGAAGATAGGGGAACTGTATCTTAACTTGGGCAGTGTTTTTCGTTACGATAGCTATATGGATTCTACCGGAACACACCAGACCGTTTCATGTAGGGGTATTGTTCCAAGGGATTGGGTTGCGGCATCTACTACGCCAAAACTTTGCGCTTACTATGGTTACCAGTGGTGGATAATTAATTTCGAAGGGCACATTATACCTTATTGCAGAGGGTTACAAGGCCAATATATTTTTGTTATCCCTGAACAACGTATGGTTGTGGTGCGCCTGGGCGCTAAGCGCGGACCTGTGGTTATGGAACAGATTGATGGCAAAGAATACAACATACCTAGTGACGCACTTATTTATTTGAAAGCTGCTTTCCAGATGTACGGGAAGTAGTTATAAGTTATAAGTTATGAATTATGAGTTATAAGTTACAATCATCATAATTCAAAACCATACCATTTATGGAAAAACTACCGGCACGTGAGGTGATAACGAGGCAATGACACATAGATGCACAGGATTATTCGCACCTCTATTATTTATTATTGAACTCATGAGGGCTTCGCCGTTGTGCCAAAACCACCTAAACAAATTTTATTAAAGCGGCTTATCCACCAACTCAATACTCGTAACGGGATGCACTTCCCAGCAAGTGGCCCGCCAGTCCTTAGGATTATCGGGGTCGGTATTTTCGGCCTGGGTTAAATGCTCGGTATCAAAAAGCAGCCAGCCTTTTATATGCACCAAATGGCCTTTAATAGTATTCCGCAAATTATCGGTGCTCCAGTCAACACCTTTCTTCGACATTATTTCGCGCATACGCGGAGTAACCTCTACAATCACGCATTGCTTCTCGTTTCCATTATCTGTAGGCAAAACAATTTCTATATGTGTATCTCTAAACTCAGGATTTCTTTCGTGGCAGTTACAGGTTTCATCTCCTCCAACTTTTACATCATATACAAAGCCGGTTAGCTCAACTGCCTTGTTAGCGGAAAAGCGGTTGCGGTCCTCGCCGGGCGCAAGCATAGTTTGTAATGTAACTGAGCGATCAAAGTCAGCTGAATCGGGAAAAGTGTACCTGTTCTTAAATGTATTAAGCACCCTTACATCTTCTCTCTTTGCATCGCCTTCGGGTGGGCAGTTGCGGTAGGTATCCATATCGCCTGCACTTTTATTATTGCAAGAAGATAGAACAGCAACCAATGCAATAAAAATTAAACCCTTCCTCATCTCAATGTGGGCTCATAATATTTATACTGCTTGTAACAAGCTTAATTACTTTATATGATTTGCTGATTTCAGTAAACACAAAAAAACCAGTCTGGCCACTACTATAGGGTGGAGAATAAGGCCCTGTAACTTCAATTTCTCCATGGCTACTTAAATGCCAGCTTCCAATGGCATCCCAGGAGTTGGTAATATCAATAGTATTACCACCATCTTTTTGATGTGTTGTTTGCATGTGTTGCTGGTACCGGTTCACTTTTCCCTCCTTAGAAAAACTCATATCACCCTCTCTTATCACATTGTCATTCGTCAATACCAGTGTATCGCCCGCTTTCAAACTATCTAATGCCTTACTTGGAAGCCAGTTACCCATAGGCAATATATCGCTAATGGTTTGCACTTTGCCGGGGCCGGCTACAACAGCTTTCTGGCCATCGAGGGTAATATCCTGTGCCTGAGTATAAGAACAAGCGATAATAAACAGGACTGTAATAATGTTTTTGTGTTTCATGTAACAAATATAACACATTAGTTCCGTCAACCCCAAACCCCTAAAGGGGCTTTACAATTGGGGTAGGATTCCTCATTCCACTTCGTTGCATTCGGAATGACAAAGGATTTAAATGAAAAATAGAGAAGAAGGAGGTGCGGGCAAAGCCCGCACCTCCTTCTTCTCTATAAATTAACTATACCCTGTCATTCCGAACGAAGTGAGGAATCCTACCAACCAGTAATTTTCTCTTAAAGCCCCTTTAGGGGTTTGGGGCAAGACACTGTGTTCTATTTTATACTTTTTTAACAAACCACATAGTAACCAGAAGATTGAGAATCCGTAATTTCAGCATCTGAAAAATCCCCTTGTGTACTACAGAGTTTATACAGAATTTTGCAATATTATTACCACTTATATAAAATGATTGGGGTGAGGCGATTTATATTTTCCGGTTTAGCAATAATGTTATTTATGTTTACTTCTTTAGTAAATGCGCAACAAGCACCGGTTACCGGAAGCGGAAAAATAGATGGCAGAATAATTGATTCGGCTACGGGGCAAGCGGTAGAATATGCTTCGGTGAGCATAGCATCGCAAACCGACAACAAGGAAATTAACGGCGCCACCACCGATGACAAAGGTTTTTTTAAACTAACCGGCATACCCGATGGCACCTACAAGTTAATGGTATATTTTGTAGGTTATCAAACCTATACAAAAAATAATATTGTTATTGGCAAAGCAAAATCAAGCATTTCGGTGGGAGACATAAAGTTGCACAGCACATCGGCATCGCTTAAAACTGCTGAAATCAGTGCCCATAAAAGTATTATTGAAAACAAGATAGACAAAATGGTTTATAATGTGGAGAATGATGTTACTTCACAAACAGGCGTGGCAAGCGATGTGTTAAAGAAAATACCACAAGTAGACGTAGATATAGATGGCAATGTACAATTGCAGGGAAACTCCAACATCAGGTTCCTGATTAACGGCAAGCCATCGACCATATTTGGTAATAACATTGCCGATGTATTGCAGGCTATACCCGCCAGCCAGATACAAAGTATTGAAGTAATTACCAGCCCCGGTGCAAAATACGATGCCGAAGGCACAGGCGGCATTATTAATATTATAATGAAAAAGAGCACGGCCCAGGGCATTAACGGAAGTGTAACATTAACTGGTGGCACACGGCTCGAGAATGGCTCGTTTAACCTGAACGCACGCAAGGGTGTTTTTGGCGCGCATGCTTATTTTAGCGGAAACACACAATTACTATCTACCACACTAACCAATTCAAACCGTACCGGGCAAGATACAGGCTCAACAACTTCTACCTTATTGCAAAGTGGCTCAAATAGCTTTACCAGGCTTGGCTACCAAACCGGTGCCGGGTTCGATTGGGAAATAGCCCCTAAGAATACCATTTCGGGCTCAATTGGTTATTTTTATTACGGGGTGAACAGTAATGGTACAAGTAACCGCGAAAGCATATTGCAGGATATTTATAGCAATAGGCTTTCTGATTCCACCAACCTGTTAAATACCGGAAACTTTTACCATTCGCATGCGCTTGATTATAGCTTCGATTATAAAAAAGAATTTAAAAAGGAAGGCCAGGAGCTGGACATTTCATACAGTGCAAGCTCAGGAAACGATTATTCATATTACAATCAATCGCTTGAAAATCTGAATACCCAACTCAATACCAGCGGCTCATACGGAAACAACCCCGATAATACAAAAGGGACAAACATTGGTATTGATTATACCCACCCGGTAAATGACAGCCTTTCTTTTGAAGCAGGCGCAAAAGCCGAGTTCTATAGTGTAAACAGCAGTTCAGATGTTTACTTGTTAAATACCGAAACAGGAAACTATGATTACAGCACTACCCAATCGAACTCACTTAACTACCAAAACAGTGTTTATGCAGCTTACGCTTCATGCAGCTTTAGAATGTTCAGGTGGCTTGATGTTAAAATCGGTTACCGCGATGAATATACTATGACAAACGCTTATTTTTCGGCCGCCGGAAATGTTAATATACCTTCTTACAATACCCCTGTTCCATCTATTACCATTGCACATAAACTTAAAAACAGCCAAACTATAAAACTGGCATACACGCACCGTATACAACGCCCCGATGACGGAGATCTGAATCCGTTTATTAATGCCAGCGATCCGCAAAACTTAAGCACGGGCAATCCTTACCTGCAACCAGAAATAGGTAATAAAATTGAATTCAGTTACAGCAAAACCTACGAAAAAGGCGGCAATATTTTTATAACACTTTTTTACCGCGGAAACATAGACGATATACAATCTTACACCAACTATTACCCTACTTATAAAATTGGCGATTCAACATATACCAATGTATCGGTCCGTACCATTGATAATATAGGGCACGAAGATAATTACGGACTCAATATTTATGGTTCGGTGCCGGTAACCAAAAAACTTAATATACGCGGTAACCTCTCAGGCTTCCAACGGTACATAGTTACCGGTTTAAGCAGCGGCGGAAACATTAGTGGGTTTAACTACCGCATAAATATGAATGTTACGTACGACATTACCAACTCATTTACCATTGAAGGTTTTGGCAATTTTAATTCACCACGCATCAATGCCCAAGGCACAGTACCTTCATTTACTACCTACAATCTTGCCATACGCAAACAATTATTCCACAAAAAAGGCAGCATAGCCATTACTGCAACCAATGCCTTTAGCAGGTACATTAACCAAACAACCAACCTTACAGGCAGTAACTTTACCATAATATCTACCCGCCAGGTGCCATACCAAAGTTTTGGTTTTAACTTTACTTATAAGTTTGGCAAACTGGAATTTAAAGAGGATAAACAACCTGATAATTCGAATTCGGACCCTCAAGGAGGGAATTGAGGCAGCATAGCTTCGTTTCAAATTTGTCTTTACCTTTGTTAGGATGAGTTTATTTAAAAATATAATACAGAAATTTTCGGGTAAAAAACATACTCCTTCAAAACGAAGCTTTGAAGAAAAATATAATGACATAGGTGTATTTCAATATGATGCCGATGGATTTACTATAACTTATGAAGGGAAGAGCAAAACAATAAAATGGAATGACATTACAGAATTGAATGCGTACAAGATAGACCAAATGACTATAGACCGTATAGATATGGCTATTGTTTTTGGAGACAGGCAAATTACTATCAGTGAAGACTTACCGGGATGGTATCAATTTATTTTTAAAACAAAATCTCGCTTCCCATCTATTCCTAAAGATTGGGAATTAAAAATAATGCATCCCGCATTTGCAGAAAACTTTACTAACATATACAAAAGAGAAGCGATTTAGTTATAACTCGAAGTATTATTTCTCAATTATAAACTTTCCGCTCGAAATAAGTTCACTTGGCAGAAACATTTCACCTCACTAAAGCCACACTACCTTTCTTAGTATAAGCAGACCCATTGTATAGAGTAGCATTTAAATAATATACATAATCACCTATATTCATCGGCTGCCCTTTATATGTTCCATCCCATCCATAATTTAAACTGGTACTTTCAAACACTTTATTCCCCCAACGGTCAAATATCACAAAAAGCATTGTTTTAATGCAGTCACCTCTCACATACAAAATATCATTTTGACCATCATCATTTGGTGAAAAGGCATCAGGAATAAATATACTACCACATATAATATCGATGGTCAGGTTTAAATTTGATGAACAGCCACTATCGCTTGTTACAATAAGAGAATAGGTAGTTGTTTGCAAAGGTGAAGCAATAGGATCAGGGCAGGTATAACAGCTAAGCCCGGTTGAAGGACTCCATAAGTATGAAACGCCACCGGAGGAATTAAGCTGCACATTTTGTCCGAGATTAATTGTAGAATCGCAACAAACACTAATTACCGGAATTGCATTTACAATTACTACTTCACTATCCTTAATGCTGCAAATACCATTGTAAATTGTAACAGTATATGTAGTTGTAACCAAGGGGCTAGCAACAGGGTTTGCAATATTGCTGGAACTCAGTCCTGCAATAGGCATCCATGTATACCCTGTTCCGCCACCGGCATTTAATACCGCCGATTTACCAAGGCATATACTTTGCGTACCATTAACCGATGGAACAGGCAAGGGATTGACAACAACATTTATAGCAGTATCAATTGTACATACATAATTGCCGGCTTTAACACTATATATGGTATCACTGCCTGGGCTTACACTAATTCCTGCTGAAGTGGCACCGGTACTCCACAAATAATTTAACCCTCCACTTGCTGCAAGCTTTAAACTGCTTCCCGAACAAATTGCTGTATCTGATGTAGACAGATTTAATTTTATACCGCAACATTCCTGCCATCGTGCCACAAATGGCCATTCGGCAGCACCTGTTGTGCCTACTGTATCATTTCCTAAAGCCACACGGGTTTCAAAAATATCTGAACCCACGTATACATACCTGCCTGTTGGGTCTACAGCCAATCCAACATTATCATCTCCTCCACTGGCTATCATAGAACCGCAAATTGCATTCCCTAAAGAATCAAATTTCATTATAAAAACGGGATCAAAACCATTGCTTACCGATAATGGTACCGAGCCAAATGCAATACTATGCAGTCCCCTTACACTAACCGGACTACCTGCACACAGGTAAACATTCCTGAATTCATCTGTCGCCACCGCCCATCCACCCCAGCTATTATTATCGGTATGCGTGCCAGTAGTAGCCCATAGTACATTACCTATTGCATCATATTTCACAAAAAAAATAAAATTATTTCCTGAGGTATAATTTAAAGTATATGAACCAAATATGGCATTCCCTTTGCTAAAACTACCGGTAGCGTAAACATTTCCGGCACCATCGGCAGCAATAGCATTTCCCTGGGCACCTCCATTTACCGATTGCTGCGCCCATAAAACATTGCCACCTGAATCATATTTTGCAATAAAGGCATCCAACCCGGTGCTATTCAATATATTTAAGCCAAAACTAATTTTCATACTTAAGGTTCCTGTAATAAAGACATTGCCAAGCGGGTCAACACAAACAGCAGACGCTCCGCTATAATTAGCATAATTATTCGGCTGCTGTACCCAAATAACATTGCCGCTTGAATCGTACTTTGCTAAAAAAGCACTCTGATAACCACAAGTAATAGAATTTGCACCAAATTTAATACCACCCTGGTAGTACCCTGCTATATATACTTTACCAAATACATCACATGCAACCGACATTCCTGCGCCATCAGAATTGCCGTTACTAACAGATTGCCTTGCCCATATAACATTGCCATTTTTATCATACTTTACCAGAAAAACACTAAAGTTATTATTGTTATTATTTAAATTAAATGAGCCAATAGTTAGCGCTTTACTAAAGTTGCCAACTAAATAAACACATCCTGCTGAATCAGTTGCAACTGAAGATCCGCTGGCAACAGTTATGCCACTATTTATTGATTGTGTTGCCCAAATTACATTACCACTTGTATCATACTTTACCAGAAAAAAACACGTTGCACTATTTGCAACTAATACGTTTGAACCAAAATAAATAGTTCCTGTGAATGCGCCGGTTTCATATACATAGCCAAACTTATCTCTTGTTATTGAAGTTCCTTCGTCATAATTACCACCTGCTCCGCCATTACCCTGTTCTCCCCATAACCACGATTGTGCCGAAGTAATTACCGAAACAAATAAAAAACCTATGAGTAAATATTTTTTCATTTTATTTCTCAATCACAAATTTCCCACTCGAAATAAGTTGACCTTCTTCTGAACTAACCCTGTATAAATAAATACCAGCAGGTTGGTTACTTATATCGATTGAATTTAAAGTCCCTCCGTTGGAGGGATTTAGGGAGGCTGTATATACCTTCTCTCCCAACATATTGTAAACCTCCACTAACGACTGACGATTATCAACTGACGACTTTATTGTAAATACGCCCTTATTGGGATTGGGAAAAAGAATTGTAGTTTGATTTGGTTCCGGAATATTATTTATTCCTTCTATACCACCGCAAGTCCATTTAGCCATAAAAGAATATTCATTTAACCCAATTAGCGTATCGTTGCCAAAGACACACTTTGGGACATCCTGTGCATCTATATCGCCAGAGAAATAAACATTTATTCCCAGCGGGTCAGCTACAATTGCATTGTTATCATCATTATAATTATTAATTTGAGCACTGCATATTACTTTGCCCGAAGAATCTATTTTAAATAGAAATGACGGAGCAGTATTTGATGTATTTAGTGTAACACCGCCAAAAGTCATGAAGGTATTTTCAAAATCACCACAGAAATAAAGGTCACCCCATTTGTCAGCACTTAATCCATATGCTGCATAAATATTACTTGCCGCCCCAGTACTTCCTTCTGCCCATAATACTTTGCCTGACGAATCATATTTTGCAAGAAAAATGCCCTTTTCTGAATTGGTGGTTAATATAGTATTACCAATTTGTATTGAATCGTAAAATGCTCCACCAATGTAAACATCATTATAAGCATCAACGGCACAAGGTATCTTCCCCGCAGGATCTTCCCAAAAGAAAATCTTACTGCTTCCTATACCTGTTGTTTCCCAATGTATTGTACCACTTGAGTCGAGCTTCATTAAAAAAAAATTCCCGGTTACTCCACCATTATTAAGTAAACTCCCTCCAAAATATAACGTGTCCTTGAAACCTCCGGAAAAATAAATATTATTCTCCTTATCTACGCAAAGGCTTGGCTGCTGAAATTCAGACATTTTATAGGCGCTACAAGTTAGCTCACCGCCTTTGACCCAGATTAAAGAACCTATTGGCGAGTATTTAGCAAGAAACATTCCGGCATTAAGAGGATCACTAACTTTCAATTGGCTGCCTCCAAAACTTATTGTGTCTGAATAGAAACCAGTAATGTATATATTATTTGCAAGGTCAACAGTAATAGCTTCACTCATAGAAAAGCTACCTACAGAAGGTTGCTCTGAACTTAAGGCCCAAATAACATTACCGGTTGAATCATATTTCACAAGGAATGTACTCCCTGCTTCTACTACTTTATTAGGATAGGTTTTGCCAAACAGCTGATACGCTCCAAATTGTATTGTATCTCTATAATTTCCTGTAATGTACGAGTTCCCAAATGCATCTGCCGCAACACCATTCGAGAAATTTTCACCATACAAGGTTGGGGCTACCGTCCACAATACTTTACCTGATGGATTGTATTTCACTAAAAATGCTGTTGTAGAACCTACTGTGCTTATTGAATATTTACCAAAACTTATTGTATCATTAAAAATTCCTGTTTCAAATATATTCCCATTATTATCCGCACACATTGCCCATGGATCACAATAGGCATGACTACTATTCATCCCTGCATTACTCCACATCCACGATTGTGCCGAAGCAACAACCGAAACAAATAAAAAACCTATGAGTAAATACTTTTTCAAAGTGGCTAGTTTATTTAGGTAAAGGTACGAAAAAGTTTGGGTAACACATAATTTGAGCTGTTGAAAACAAATTAACTATTTTATTACATATAATAAACTTATTGGGTATCTTTGTTCTATTAACCACTAAAACAAAAACATTATGGAAAACCTTGCGGCTTTGCGTCTATGCTTGAAAAATCTCAACATACCGCCCAGGGGCATAAAAAGCCCAAAACATGGACAAAAGACACAAAAAAGCCTGAAACATATTATAAACATTGGGAAAGGAACAAAAATGGCGTTCTTTTACGCCATTTTACGACAAAAAACGACATTTTTATTTTCAGGCTTCATGCACCACTTTAATATTGAAAACCAGATAATTATACAAGAAACCATTCCTCCCAATACCCCTCCAAATGATTACAAAATTCGCGACAAAACCACTTTCAATTTTCAACACTCAATTGTCAATTTATAACTACATTTGTGCCAACAAAAAACCTACGCTATGACATTCGATATAGATATGATTAAAAAGGTGTACGGCCACCTTTCTGCCAAAGTAGCCGAAGCCCGCAAAATGCTGGGCAGGCCAATGACCTTGACCGAGAAAATATTATATGCCCACCTTACCGATAAATTGCCTTCAACCAGCTATAAACGCGGTGCTGATTATGTTGATTTTCAGCCCGACAGGGTTGGTATGCAGGATGCAACTGCCCAAATGGCTTTGTTGCAGTTTATGCAGGCAGGCAGGCCTAAAGTGGCAGTGCCATCTACCGTGCATTGCGACCATCTTATACAAGCCGATGCCGGAGCTAAAAAAGACTTAGAGACCGCAATCAATAAGAATAAAGAGGTCTATGATTTCCTCGCATCTGTTTCCAATAAATATGGCATAGGTTTCTGGAAACCGGGCGCAGGTATCATTCACCAGGTAATATTAGAGAACTACGCTTTCCCAGGTGGAATGATGATAGGTACCGATTCACATACTCCAAATGCAGGCGGATTGGGAATGATTGCCATTGGCGTTGGCGGAGCCGATGCATGCGATGTAATGGCAGGCTTACCATGGGAATTAAAGTTCCCTCAACTGGTGGGCGTAAAGCTTACAGGCAAACTGAACGGATGGACATCTGCTAAAGACGTGATATTGAAAGTTGCCGGAATACTTACCGTAAAAGGTGGTACCGACAGAATTGTAGAATACTTTGGCCCGGGCGCTGATTCTATTTCATGTACCGGTAAAGGCACCATTTGCAATATGGGCGCTGAAATTGGAGCGACTACATCTATCTTCTGCTACGATAAAAAAATGAGCGACTACCTGAAAGGTACCGACCGGGCTGACCTTGCTGCTGAAGCAGATAAAGTTGCTGAGCACCTTCGCGGCGATAAAGAAGCTTATGATGACCCTAAGAAATATTTTGATGAGGTTATTGAAATTGACCTTTCAACTCTTGAGCCACACGTTAACGGCCCTTACACTCCGGACTTAGCATGGCCTATTTCTAAATTTGCGCAAGCAGTTAAGGATAATGGCTGGCCTGCAGAACTGGAAGTAGGTTTGATCGGTTCTTGTACCAACTCATCGTACGAAGACATAGGCAGAGCATCATCGCTGGCTAAATATGCAGCAGAGCATGGCTTAAAAGCAAAATCGGAATACACGGTTACACCGGGTTCTGAACAAGTACGCTATACAGTTGACCGTGATGGTTACCTGCAATGGTTCGAAAAGATTGGCGGTGTAGTATTAGCTAACGCCTGCGGCCCATGTATCGGCCAATGGGCAAGGCATACTGCTAACCCTGAGAAAAAGAATTCGATCATTACCTCGTTCAACCGCAACTTTGCAAAACGTAACGATGGTAATGCCAATACACATGCTTTTGTAGCATCGCCCGAAATAGTTACTGCGCTTGCACTTGCAGGTACACTTACATTCAACCCGCTTGTTGACAGTTTAACAAACGCTAAAGGCGAAAGCATAAAGCTTCCTGAGCCTGTTGGAGAGGAACTTCCTGCAAAAGGATTTGAAGTAAAAGATCGTGGCTACCAGGAACCTGCTAAAGATGGCAGCGGAGTAAAAGTTTTAGTTGCGGCCGATTCTCAACGCTTACAATTGCTCGACCCGTTTGCAGCATGGGAAGGTATTGATCTGAAAGGCCTGAAGCTTTTAATTAAAGCAAAAGGAAAATGTACAACCGACCATATATCTATGGCGGGCCCATGGTTGAAATACCGTGGCCACTTAGATAACATTTCGAACAATATGCTTATTGGCGCTACCAATTCTTTCAATGGTAAAACCGATAATGTAAAGAACGAACTGGATGGCAAGTATGATTCAGTGCCTAAGGTGCAACGTGCATATAAAGCCGCTCATATTGGCTCAATAGTAGTGGGAGATGAAAACTATGGCGAAGGCAGTTCACGCGAACATGCAGCTATGGAGCCTCGTTTCCTTGGTGTACGCGCTATACTTGTAAAATCGTTTGCACGTATACACGAAACCAATTTAAAGAAACAGGGTATGCTGGCGCTTACATTTGCCAACAAAGCCGACTACGATAAGGTACAGGAAGATGACAGTATTGATATAATCGGACTCACCAGCTTTAAACCGGGGGTGCCGCTTACAATAGTATTGAATCATGCCGATGGCAGCAAAGATGAGTTTAAGGTTAACCAAAGCTATAATGCCAACCAGATTGAATGGTTTAAAGCAGGTGGTGCATTGAACATTATCCGTGCACAGGTAAAAGCATAAGGGAAGAGTGATAGTACGTATAGTTAGAATGGAGTTTATGCCGGAAAAGGTGAAGGATTTCATGGACCTGTTTACAGCCACCCGATCTAAAATAGCTTCGTTTGAAGGTTGTACAGGATTGCAACTGTTGAACGACACCCAAACCACCAACGTATTTTTTACGTATAGTAATTGGGAGTCGGAAAAACACCTGGACAATTACCGTAATTCGGAACTGTTCAAACAAACATGGACAAAGACGAAAGCGATGTTCAGCAATAAACCGCAAGCATGGAGTCTGCAAATAATGAATATCGAACAAGGAATATCGAATGCTGAAGGGAATACTAGGACAAATTGAATAATAAGATTTAAGATATGCTACCGGATAATAATAAAACATCAAGTGCCAAGCGTTTACGCATAGCGGATATTAAGCTTAATTCGTTGTTGGAGATCACCAAGTCTATCAACCTGAATGCTTCTATTGATGTTTTACTTGAGATTTATAGGAACGTATTGCAGCATAAACTATTTATAGGTAAACTAATACTTCTACGGTACGATAATAATGACTGGAAGTCGATGTTAAATTATGGCATCCAGAGAGACCATCTTGCTGCCACAGTTGAACATGCAAAAAAAATTTACTGATATACGCGATATAACATCTATAGGACAGGAACAATGGCCCAAGAACGAAAAGTTTGAAATAATTGTACCGGTATATCACAAAAACAGTCCGCTTGCTTATGTGTTCCTTGGCGATTTAAATGAAGAGAGTATTGGTGTAAGTCCGGCCATTAAACACTTGCCATTCATACAAACACTTACCAATATATTGGTGGTTGCTATTGAAAATAAAAAACTGGCAAAAGAAAGTATTCGTCAGGCGGTATTACAGAGGGAGATGGACCTTGCTAAAGAAATACAATCTATTCTTGTACCGAGTGTTCTGCCGCATACCCATGAGTTGGATATGGATGCGGTCTACCTGCCATTCCATCAAATAAGCGGAGATTATTACGATTTTATTCCGCTTGATGAAAGTGAATTTGCTATTTGCATTGCCGACGTTTCGGGCAAAGGTGTTGCAGCCGCATTGCTCATGAGCAATTTCCAGGCCAATCTACTTGCGCTTATTGAACAAACATCTTCGCTTACTGAACTTATTGTGCGCCTTAACCGAAAAGTGGTGCAAACTGCTAAGGGAGAGAGTTTCATCACCTTCTTCATTGCCAAGTATAACAGGCTCACCCAATCGATGCATTATATAAATGCGGGCCACTACCCTCCCCTTCTTCACATGGAGGATACGGTAACATTACTAAAATCGGGTTGCCCTGCTTTGGGTATGCTGACAGAAATACCAAATGTAAAAGAAGGCATACTTACCCTGAGGCCACCGGCAACATTGCTTACCTACACCGATGGCGTTATTGAAATTGAAAACGACAACAAGGAAGAATTTGGCCTTGAAAAACTCACTGATCTATTCACTACTAATGTAAATGAACACCGCACAGCCAAGCAATTAACCACCAGTATTATTGATGAGCTTAAGGAATTTAAAGACGCTAAGGAATACGTAGATGATATTACCCTGCTGGTATGCAGGATACTTAAGTAAGCGCTGGTTCCGGTTTCTTTTCTTCAACCACACCTTTCCTGTATCGCAGATCTATGGCAACTAATATGCCTATAAAGCCCCAGAAAGGCACAGCACCTTTATCAGTATCGAGGAAGTTGTTCATAGTACCATGCACAAAATACGTAACAAGGCCAAGGTATATGCAAAGCACAATTATTTTCAAATCGCGGTCCACAAGCCTGTAATAAAGCCTGAATGAAGTTATGGTGACAAAAACCACAATAGCCAGAAAAGACAACATACCCAATACTCCCTCTTCAGACAGCGGGCCAAGGTATTCACTATGGGCATTACCTCCGTTACCCATATTGGTACTTATTATAGTACGATTGCGCGAAAGCTGGTATGGGGCATACTTGAACATATATGTTCCCGGACCAAAACCAAATACAGGTTTATCCTTAAACATGCGTATGGCACAGTTCCAGCGGTTTATACGCTCGCGGTTAGATGCATCAGAAGAGATATTGGAAATAGACTGCAACTCGGCGCTGATATCCTCCGATACTTCTTTGTTGTTTTTTTCAAGCTTCAGCACAATCTTATCCTGGTAAACAAAACCAACACCCAATGCAATTATGAGCATTACAAGAATGGTACGAAGTTGGATTTTCAGCAGTAACACAATAAAAACAGCAAATGCAGCAACAAGACTAACCCAGGCGCCGCGGCTATATGAAAGCCCAACAGCTACAAGAAACATCATTGCGACAATAGGAGCAAAACGCTTACCAATTGTATTATTGGTTTTGATAAAACACAAGCCTATTACGACAGGAATAAACATAGCTAACAGCGCACCATATGCAGTATGATCGTTATAAAAAGGAGTTGGGGCAATGTGTGAGAATTTTTCTGCAAAGTGGTTATGTGCGTGCCTAATGGTAGTATAGATTATTACCCCGCAAAAAGAAATAATATATAACCAGCAAAAAGCAATAATGTTTTTGCGGTTATCGAAAAGACACAGGCCTAAAAAATAGAAAGTAAATACACCCCAACTGCGCTCAATAAGAAACTTAAATGATACGAATGGCATAGTGCTTGTAATAGACGTTAACAGCATCCATATAAGGCCAATTGATATGGTAATACTTACAGGATGCTTTATCAGGCTTTTATCAATTCCATCGCTTGCCAGCCTGAGAATAAAAAGCAACATGATACCAAGCATTATTGGTTCTGTAGGCAAGGCAATACCAACCCCGACTTGCCCAAGGCTAAGGCCCGGAATATTTGTAATATTCAGGGATAATGGAGTAAAAAAAGCGACCGTAAGCATTAATGCATCAAGCTTGAACAAAGCCATATACACAATAAGCATCGCCACAGGCACCAAATTAAGAACATAGCTTTGCTGTAGCCAGATAAGCAGGCAATCGGCAAGAATAAATATTGCGCTTGCAATGTAAAATGCAACTATATTTCTCTTGTCCGTCAAGATTTTATTATTTAAGCTTTTCTACGGTTCTTAGCACCACTGCAGAGAATACAAATGCTGCAATACATGTAATGAGCACCACCAGCCAACGAATCGGGTACGATTTTTTATCGGCGATATAAGGAGAAGTTATAATATTTGAATAGGTAAGTTGTTTAGTAACGTCCTTTTCAGCGTCCTCATATTTGTTCAATAATTCATCATAGGTGCTTAATGCAGCATTGAGGTGCTGGTTAACAGCTTGCAGCTCCATACCCTTTTCTTCCATGTTTTTCATTTGGGTCGCCACTTCCGCGCTCTTAGCAGATGCAGAATTCTGATAATATGCTTTTGTCACTTCACGTGTTTGGCTACTGTAATCCAACAGCCCATATTGAGTACTTAATGACTTGGATAAATTAGAAAGCGAATCGCATTCCTTTTTCTTTAAATCTAATTGCCCTTTCCAAAGCCTGGCTACTTCGGCAGATTTTTCTTTTTGCACCTTAAGCACCTGTTCATTTAACACGTTCAATATTCCGCTAACTATCCTGTAAGCAGTATCCGCATTTATATCATAGGCAATTACCTCCACTGCTTCGTATTCGGTACCATTAACTATAATATTCCTGTCGTATTTATCTAGCAATATACTTTTCCACTCCCTGTCAGCAGTATCAACATTATAATGCTTAGCAAGGTTAAACTTCTTAATTACACCTTCCTTTATATCACGCGAAGTAAGGAACTGCATCATCTGTTCAGTAGGTGATTCGTGCGAATAAGTTGAAAGATTGTAAGGATATACCACCGCAAATGATTTGAACTGCTTGGGCATAAAATATGGCGAGGAGAAAATAACTGATGCGATTACAGCAATAACCTGCACCACCAACAGAGACCTTCTATTCGCTATTATCCATTTCAGGAAATTGGTGTTTTGAAAAGCAGTCATTGGAGTTATGGTTTGAGGGATATACCCGGTTGACTTATCTTTTCCTGGGACAATAACTGTGCTCTCTGTTTTACCTTCTCTGATATTAACAGGAACCCTAGGCCGAAAAAAAAAGCAGCAAGTGTTGATATTACAACAATTATCCATCTAATAGGCAAGGATCTTTTATCAGGCTTCACAGCTCTTTCAGCAATAAAAAATGGTGGAATTACTTTATCCATATTGGTCTTAGCCTCCATATAGGCCTGCTTAACCTGTAACATCCATTTATACTGGTCAGACAATGCATTATATAAATCCCAATAACCTCTGCCATAAGCGGCAAAAGTGTTCAATTTGTCCTGCATCGCTTTAATATCAGCCTGGCTACCTTTGTTTTGTGCATCGGCATAACCTTTGGTAAGTTCCTTTACTTGGTAATCATAGCTCAATACACCTTGTTTACGGTAAAAATCCATTGAATCCTCAAGGGCTTTTAATACAGTTTTAGATGAATCGTATTGTTGCTTTACTATATCGAAAGTAGCATGAGACCTTTGTGATATAACTTGTCTGTAAATAGAATCAGAAACTTTAACAATTCCATTGGCAAATGCAACCGCATGATCAGGATCTTTATCGTATACTGTAATCCGTATCGATTGGAATTCAGTAATATCAAACTCAAAATTATCATAGTAGTCTCCTCTTAGCTTAAAGTCCTTGTCCCAATCCTTGGTTAAGCCATAGTATTCATACAAGTTATACTTCTTAGCCATGGCATACATTACATCCGCCGACTTGATAATCTGCATCATTTGTTCGCAGTTCTTATCATCGCCAAAGGCTATATAATCCTTAGACTCATAGGTTTGATCGAGAAGTGACCTGGAGGTATTATTGGTAAGAGAGGTAAAAAGTACCGTTGAAGACTTGTACTTTTTAGGAAGCATTAGAGATACGACACCTGAAATGATTGCAGCACTCAACGAAATGATAAACAATGCCTTACGATGCCTCAGCATAGAGGCAAAGAAATTATCAGAATTTTGAAAAAAACTATTAGTTTCTCTTTCCATTTAGTTTAATACTGCTGCAAAAGGGCAACAAAAATAAAATAATTTCCTTATCCTACCCGTTTTTCATCACATTTAGGAATCCCTTAACATTCAAAAGGCCAATTGCAAAGGCAAAAATACCTGATGCCCCGCACATTAATATAAAAGAAACCCTCCAATCGAATGGTAATTTAAGGGAAAGGTAATTGATACCAATAACCCCAATAGCAAATACTGCCAATGTAGCCAGGAGCTTAAAAAGCATTTCGAACTTGAATATTTTTTGCATTACCAGTATTTGAACAAAAGCAACAAAAAGTTGCGTTGATAGGCTCACGCAGGCAGAACCTAAGGCATGAAAACGGGGTATTATAATAAAGTTAACACCAATATTAATGGCCATGCCACAGCCTGCAATTATATTTAATTGCTTAAGGTTACCATTGGCAGTAAGTAGCGTGCTGAATATATATTGGGTAGCAGTGCCCATAAAACAACACATAAGTACTTGGAATACTTTTGTAGATTCCGCAACATCACCGGTATATAACATACGCATCATATTTTCGCCATAAAAAAAACAACCGGCTGCCACCATTATGGCAAGTGTCATAAACATAGTATATGACACTTTCACTAAAGATTCAACCGACTCCTTATATTTAAGCATACGTGCAAACATTGGGAGCAACAAGCCTGCAGATAATACGGACACCATATTGGCGGCATCAAGTAATCTGAATGCCTGGGCATAAATACCCGCCTCAATGCCATTGTCGTTAAGCATTCTCTCCAGCATTACGGAGTCAATACGGTTAAAAAAAAATCATGAGTGCACCCAATATGGCAAAAGGGAAACTTTGCTTCAAAATCATAATGCTGAATGTGCGGCCCCAGTCAAACTTTATAAAACCTGCCTTATTAACTACGATACTAAAAGCGATAATGGCTGTAAATAAATACGATACTGTTTGGGCATATACATAGTTCATTATATCTATACCACCTAGAAAATGCCACCATATTATTGGAGCACAAATAGCAATACCAATGAGCCGATCCGTTACCGATATAATGCTATCAGTTTTAAAAAAGTGCATGCCCGAAATATTTGAGCGCAGATAAAGTATAAACGAAATGAGAAACTGGTTAAAACATAATATCATCAACAGTTTCATATGCCTTGCATCATACTTTATAATAAAGCCGATTGCACAACACACAGCAAGATAAACAACCGCAAGCGTAAGTTTAAGCATTACCATCCTGGAGAAGTGCTTGCTTAACAAATGGCTGTTTTGAGCTATGTTACGGTTATTGAAACCAGTAAGACCCAAATCGAGTATTATATAGAATAGATAGGAAAAGTTAAAAAGTGAGAAGTAGGTACCAAATTCAGCAAGGCCAACCTGGTTCTGAACATTCCTGTCAATAATAAATATCCAAAGCGGTTTAATAGTTAGGTTTAACCCTAATACAATAGCAAGATTTGTTAAAAAGGCTTTCTTCATTTACCAAAAATGGACTGCTAAAATATGAGTTTTAAGCCATTATGGGCCTTTTCTTTTTATCCTGCATCTGTATAGTTGTGTTAAAGAAGGTTAAATAGAGATTTAATTGCCTGCTTTATGCCTATATTTGAAAAACAAATAAGAAACTATACTATGAAGAAACTACTTTTTACCGCAGCTATTATAGGATTGACCGGATTTTTAGCACAACCTGCTTTTGCGGGAGGTGGCGGAGGCTGCAAAGGCAAAGGCTGTACATGTACAGGCAATTGCAAAGACGATAAATGCACAATGAAATGCTGTGGCGGTGGTAAAGATGACAAGACTTGCACAAAAGATGGCAAGAAATGTACCAAAGACTGCACCAAGGATAGCAAAGCAGCAAGTACCCAGAAGTAATTTATTACTTCTCATTTTTGTGAATGATGGTTCCCGGCTCCCCGATAAGGAGCCGGGATTTTTTATGCTCACTAAATTAAACATTGGGCTTTTATTCAGAAATAGTAGCTTTGTACCATGTCAACAGCTACTATAAAAGTGCCGGGCACCACAGTTGAAAAACTGACTGAGGAAAAGTTCCCTTTAAAGAACAGGAGCATTCATTTGTCGGTTGAAGTAAGAGAAAAACAATTACTGGCCGCTTTATTAGATAAACATTCAAATCAATACATTGCCTGGGCATCTTTTCCTATAACAGAGGCTGAGTCAATTATTAATTTATTAAAGGACGAATTTCTTAGTTCTTCTACCTCAAGTACATCGGTAGTATTTACCCCTAAGAGTTCCATTTTGGTACCTGCGCTTTATTTCAAAAAGGAAGCAGTACGCGATTACCTGGAAACCCAGCAATTGAATAAAGCTGATGAAAGCCCATGCTACGACTACATAAAGAACCTTGACAGCTACAATTTATACACAGCAAACAAAAGCTTGGCTTTATTAAGAGATAAATACCCCAATGCAGTTTTCCGCCACCACACAAGTATATTTTTAGAATATATACTCATTGAAAACAAAAATTCGAAAGAAGACAAAGTACATGTAAGCATCTTCACTAACTATATAGATGTTGCAGTATTGAAGGAAGGTAAATTGATTTTATCGAACCGTTATTATTTTGAGAACGGCAGCGACTTTATTTACAACTTACTTTGGGTTTATGAGCAAATGGAACTGAATGCAGAGAAAGTTGCCTGTATATTTTATGGCGAGGTAGAAAAAGCATCAGAGATATTTAAAATCTCTTCTCGATATATAAAGAATGTACAACTTGGTCATAGAAATGAACAATCCGCCTACTCTATTCCGCTTAATAGTTTATCGGCCCACAAATACCGCTCACTCTTTACACAATACCCATGCGTATAAGCGGCGGTAACTTGAAGGGGAGAAAAGTGCCTGATACGAAACTACACTTGCGTCCAACCACCAACAGGGCTAAACAGGGATTATTTAATATTTTGCATCATCGGTTAGACTGGGCACAATGTTCAGCCCTCGATCTTTTCAGTGGTACAGGTAGTATTACCTACGAACTTGCATCGCGCGGCTGTAAAGATGTTACTTCGGTTGACATAAGTTCGGGTAACTGTAATTTTATTCGTACCAACATTAAGCAGTTCCAGCTGAGTAATATTATAATTGTGCGCAGTGATGCCTTATCGTTTTTGCGAAGCCACAATGTGCCTTACGATATAATTATTGCCGATCCGCCATACGATTACGAGCATTATAACGTTATACCAGAGTTGGTCTTTCAAAAAAACCTGCTTAAAGAAGGCGGTTATTTGGTTATAGAACATTCAAAGAGAACATCGTTTAAAGATGCACTCCGTTATACTGAACAAAGGACTTATGGAGAGGTTAATTTTTCCTTTTTTCAATAAAGCCCGAGGTACCTTTTTCTTTTGTAAATTAGCATCGTTATGTTAAGGAGAAAACTCAGCATAGTTTTATTAGCCGCCTCAAGTTGCTTCCTTTCTCAAAAAAGCTTTGCCCTTTCTAAAGATTCATCCGGTTTTATTAAGCTTTACGAAGACACCTTAAAGCAATTGCAATTTGGCCGCTTGGGCCCTCGTAAAACCGACCAGCAGAAAGAGGAAGCTAATACCCGCTTCAAAATAATGCTACAAAAAGCACTTAATCTGCCACGGTCTTTCGATTATTCATTCGATTCACTTACTACTATTGCCCGGCTCGAATCGCCAGATAAAAAATTCCGCATTATTAATTGGAACTTGCCTAAAGATGATGGCTCTCAGGAATATTTTGGGTTTATACAGTCACTCAATCCGAAGACTAAAAAATATGTGCTTTATCAGCTTACCGATAAATCTGCCGATATAGCAGACCCCCAATCTAAAGTACTTACCACTGATAAATGGTTTGGTATGCTCTACTACAAAATAATAGTAGAGAAAGCCGATAAAAAGCCTGAATATGTATTATTAGCGTGGCAAGGGTACAGTAAACTGGTTACCAGGAAAATAATTGAAGTGCTTTCATTTAGTTCCGATGGCACACCTACCTTTGGTAAATCAATTTTTAATCATCTTCCATCATCATATAAAGGCTCGCCCAAAAGGATAATCTTCCAATATTCATCTAATGTATCTATGACCCTGGAATACAACTCATCTAAGAACATTATACAGTTCGACCTGCTTGGACCGACTGAGCCGGGGCTTGAAGGGCAATACCAGTATTATGGCCCGAGTTTCCAGATTGACGGGCTTGGGTATAAGGATGGAAAATGGGACTATATTGTAAATGTAGACGCACGGAACAACAACCATGGGGATGAGAAGTTTAAAGACCCGAAAAAGGGTGATAATCAGGATAATAAAAAACCTATTTACACTCCGCATTAAAAGCATAAATTTGTATTGCAATTGAATAAGCTCATTAAGAATTATATAGCATTTATAATATAAAAACAAAAAAATTATGAGTAAAAAGGTTCACAATTTCAGCGCAGGCCCTGCCATATTACCCGCAGAGGTAATTAAAGAAGCAGCGCAAGGTGCATTGGATTTCAATAATATCGGCATGTCGATATTAGAGATATCGCACCGCAGCAAAGATTTTATTGATGTAATGGAAGAAGCCCGCTCCCTTGTAAAGGAACTTATGGGCTTTGGTAGCGAATACCAGGTATTGTTCCTGGGTGGTGGTGCAAGTATGCAATTTGCTATGGTGCCAGCTAACTTGCTTGTTACAGGTGGCACAGCGGCTTATGTAAATACCGGTGTATGGGCAAGTAAGGCTATTAAGGAAGCTAAAGGCATTGGAAACATTAATGTTATTGCTTCATCGGAAGATAAGAAATTCAGCTATGTGCCTAAAGGGTATACAATACCTACCGATGCAAACTATCTGCATATAACATCGAACAATACCATATACGGCACACAACAACACCAGTTCGACAAATCACCTATCCCGGTAGTGTGTGATATGTCCTCAGATATTTTCAGCCGCAGAATGGATTTCTCAAAGTTCGACCTTATATATGCGGGTGCTCAAAAGAATATGGGAGCTGCAGGTGCAACCATGGTTGTAGTTAAAGAAAGCATACTTGGCAAAACAGGCAGAAAGATGTTTTCTATGCTCGACTACCAGGTGCATATAAAAGGAGAATCAATGTACAACACTCCTCCGGTGTTCTCGATATATGTTAGCCTGCTTACCCTTAAATGGTTAAAGAAAAATGGCGGACTGGCATGGATTGAAAAGATAAATGATGAGAAGGCAAAGCTTATGTATGATGAAATAGACCGCAACTCATTATTTACCGGAACTTGTGCTAAGGAAGACCGTTCAAAAATGAATGCCTGCTTCCTGTTAAAGAAACCTGAACTGGAAGAAACATTCAATAAGATGTGGAAAGATGCAGGAGTATCGGGCATTAAAGGGCACAGAGATGTGGGTGGATACCGTGCATCTATGTACAATGCACTTACCATCGACAGCGTAAAAGCTTTGGTTGATACAATGAAAGAATTTGAAAAGAAATATGCCGATTCTAAAGTTACGGCTTAAATTTATTCTGTTTAATTTATGAGAAAAATACTTGCTAATGACGGCATGGAAGACGCTGGCATTAAACTGCTTGAGAAAGCCGGATTTATTGTAGTTACTGAAAAAGTACCGCAGGATGAGCTTGCAGAGGTGATCAACGAAAATGATTATGTAGCACTTACTGTGCGCAGCGCTACACAGGTTGATAAGGAACTTATCGATTCCTGCCCTACTATACGGGTAATTGCACGTGGTGGTGTTGGCATGGATAATATTGATGTAGAGCATGCGAAAAAGAAAAACATACAGGTTGTAAATACGCCCGCCGCATCATCTTTATCGGTAGCTGAACTGGTTATTGCACATTTGTTTGCCATGTCTCGCTGGTTAGATGAATCGAACCGCAATATGCCGGTAAAAGGGCAAACTGAATTTTCTGCATTAAAGAAAATGTATTCTAAAGGCAGCGAATTGAGAGGCAAAACATTGGGCATTATAGGCTTTGGAAGGATTGGACAGGAAGCCGCTAAAATAGCTTTAGGTATTGGCATGAAAGTTGTAGCCTATGATCCGTATATTGCTGACGCAAGCCTTGATATTGAGATACACGGAGCAAGTAAAGTAAATGTGAAGATAAAGACAGTTGCATTAGATGATTTGCTTGCACAGAGTGATTGCATTACCATGCATGTACCGGGTGGTAAAGTTATTACCAAGAACGAAATAAAGAAAATGAAAAAGGGCGTGATGCTGGTAAATGCATCTCGCGGTGGAGTTATTGATGAGGCTGACCTTATAGAAGGCCTTAACTCAGGCCACATTGCACATGCTGCATTAGATGTTTTTGAGGGCGAACCAAAACCTAAAAAAGAAATTCTGCAGCACCCCAGAATATCCCTTACTCCACATATTGGCGGTTCTACTGAAGAAGCTCAACAACGCATTGGAATTGAACTGGCAGAGAAAATCATACATTTTTTACGTTAACATGAAAAACATTTTGCTATTTATCTCTGCAATTGCTTTAGCATCCTGCAATTGTTCAGCACCTGCTAACGACTCAGCAAAAGATACGGCGGCAGTTATACAGGCCGACAAAGACTTTAACGATTATTGTATTAAAAACGGGCAGAAAGCCGCTTTTTTACACTATGCTGATTCCTCAGTTATTTCATTTGGAGAAAATGAATTACCTAAAATTGGTATAGCTGCTTTTAAAGAATCTATTGCTAAAAATCACGACACCATCAGTAAGCTGACATGGGAGCCATACAGGGGAGAAGCGTCGGGCGATATTGGTTATACTTTTGGCTGGTGGAAATACACTACTAAAACAAAAGCAGGAACTGATACTATTTACCAGGGCAATTATAACACCGTTTGGAAAAAACAGAAAGATGGCTCGTGGAAATATGTTGTAGATGGCGGTGTCGATACACCTGCACGCAAATAGCTTTCTATATTTAAAATATAAACCACTCACCTTGCATAAAATCATTTACGTATTAACGGCGATAACTCTATTACCATTGTTTGGCCATTGCCAACAATATAAAAAGGATAAAAAGCAAGCTGAAGAGGCATATGCGAGTGGAGATTTTTTTGCTGCAATAGAGCTTTATAAAAAAAGCTACACTGAATTTGAAAGTCTGGATATAGATGATTTTAAAGTTAATTACATCTGTAAAATAGCAGATTGTTACAGGCAGGCATGCGATTACAAGCAGGTAAAAGCCTGGTATAGGAAAGCTATAAAATGCGAATGTATGGATAGCAATACAGCCAAAGGCTACATTGCAGAGGCTGATTCAAACCTAAAAAAAGACACAGTACTTAAATTCATAAAGTACGCACCGTGCGATGATTGCAATGAAGGATATTATGTTATTAAAGGGAAAAATTATCCTTCTATCCCTCCATCAAAAGATACATGCCATTTTTCATTAGCAATTATAAAAAGTAAAGAGAACGACACTGTAATGCATACAGATAGCGCGACCCTAATTAGAAGTGGCTCATGCACGTATATGCTTGATTTGCCAAAGAGTGCTAAATTGGTAAGATACTGGTTATTCAAAAGTGATTCATCCCGAAAAAAAGTAAGGAGCCTTTATTATCGTCAAGTGTATAAAAAGGAAGAGAAGTACTTTGGAATGGATGTTACCTACATACCTTCAGGCATTTATCTATTCTATATTTATAGTGACTATGCCAGGCAGGAATACATACTACATCTGAAATAATCTGCCAACCTACTACGTATTACTTACCTCCGCTCTTTGTTTTTCTCTCCAGTATTCTCTGTAATTGCGGGCTTTGTGATATTTGCGTACAGGTCTTATCACACATTACCGAGTCACGGTTCATCATGTGAACCATATTTGAAATAAAAAGGTTTTGCATACCGGTATCTTTTTTCATTATATCACTTGCCAGGGCGCTTTCCATAAAGGTGCAACTACCTTGCATTAAATCTCTGGACGCATCAGTAGTAGTCAGGTAATGTACCATTTCAACAGCCATATTATGATCGTTGCTGATAGCCTGCATAATATTATGGCGAGTAGTATCATCTTGTAATAGCTCTTCTGTATTTGGTTTACGGCTACAAGCACTAAAGAGAATGATTCCGGCAAGGAACAAGGTTTTAATCAGGGGTTTCATGAGGAACTATTTTATGGTTAATATTCTATTACAATATTATACCACCAAACAAGTTTTAGTGGTGATAGTCATCAACCCTATATATGATTCTAATCATACTACACTATCAATAATTATAGTATTATCTTTGAAGTATGGACTTTCAATTAACATCAGAATTTGTACCGACGGGTGACCAACCGCAGGCTATTGAGCAATTGGTTGCAGGTGTAAATAAAGGCACAGTAAACCAGATATTGCTAGGCGTTACCGGTTCTGGCAAAACATTCACTATAGCCAATGTAATACAGCAGGTAAAAAAACCCACTTTAATATTAAGCCATAATAAAACACTAGCAGCCCAGTTATATGGCGAGTTCAAGCAATTCTTCCCAAAGAATTCGGTAGAATATTTTGTATCGTATTACGATTATTACCAGCCTGAAGCCTATTTGCCAACTACTAATACCTATATAGAAAAGGATCTTTCGATAAATGATGAAATAGAGAAATTACGACTTAGTGCCTCTTCTGCCCTTTTATCCGGAAGACGGGATATTATTGTTGTTTCATCAGTATCGTGCATATATGGTATTGGGAATCCAATAGAGTTTGAAAAGAGTGTAATACCTCTGCAAAAAGGTCAAAAGCTAAGCCGCAATAAGTTGCTGAATATGCTCGTAACATCCCTATACTCACGTACAGAAGGTGATTTTGAACGAGGTAATTTCAGAGTTAAAGGCGATACAGTGGATATATTTCTGGCTTATGCAGATTATGCAGTACGTGTACAATTCTTTGGCAATGAGATTGAGGGAATTGAAACCTTCGAAGCATCGACAGGAAGAAAAATAGAAACAGTAGATGCTATAAGGATTTATCCTGCCAACATATTTGTTACTTCTCCTGATACACTTAACAAATCAATAGAGCAGATACAAAAGGACCTCTTAACCCAAAGTACTTATTTAGAAAGTGTAGGAAAGCAAGAAGAATCGGAACGCTTACAAAAGCGTGTAAACTACGATGTGGAAATGATGCGTGAATTGGGTTATTGTTCGGGCATTGAAAACTATTCCCGCTACTTCGATGGCAGGGCACCCGGTGCAAGGCCATTCTGTTTGCTCGATTATTTCCCGGATGACTATTTAATGGTAATTGATGAGAGTCACGTTACCCTGCCCCAAATAAGGGGTATGTATGGAGGCGACCGTTCCCGTAAAGAAACATTAGTTGAATATGGATTCCGCTTGCCGGCTGCATTAGATAACAGGCCGCTTAAATTCGATGAGTTTGAGGCTATGGAGAATCAAACCATTTACATGAGCGCTACCCCTGCCGAATTTGAATTGGCAAAGTGTGAAGGCATTATCGTTGAACAACTTATTCGGCCTACAGGGTTGCTTGACCCCATTATAGAAGTCCGCCCTACGCTCAACCAGATTGATGATCTGCTGGAAGAGATGCGAAAGATAATTGCGAAGGATGAACGGGTTATTATTACAACCCTTACCAAGCGCATGGCAGAGGAACTGAGCAAGTACTTAAGTAAAATAAATATTCGTTGCCGCTACATACACTCCGAAGTAGACACACTGGAAAGAGTAGAGATATTACGTGATTTGAGGTTAGGCTTATTCGATGTACTTATAGGTGTAAACCTATTAAGAGAAGGTATTGACCTGCCTGAAGTATCGTTACTGGCAATACTTGATGCTGACAAAGAAGGCTTCCTTCGTTCGGACCGCTCATTAACCCAGATAGTAGGCCGTGTGGCACGTAATTCAAATGGGCGCGTTATTATGTACGGGGATAAGATTACAGGCTCAATGCAGCGCACCATTGATGAAACAATGCGAAGAAGGAAGAAACAGATCGCCTATAACTTTGAACACAACATTACGCCCATTACCATATTCAAATCCAAAGAAGCTATTATGGAGCAAAGCAGCGTAATTGATGGTGGCAGGGGAAGAGCAACTGTACTCCCTAAGATATACATGGAAAATAAGAGCAGCAATGTAGCTGCCGAACCGACTACCAGTTACTCAGATACTGCTTTAGAAGATAAAGTAAAGCGCTTACGAAAGGAAATAGAAAAGGCAGCTAAAGAATTGGATTTCCTTGAAGCTGCCCGTTTAAAAGACCAGCTTTTGCCATTGCAAAAGGCCCTGGAAGAAAGGAAGAAGAAGTAAAGCTTATTGCCTTAGTTCCACCTCGATTCACCGTGAATCCTTTCCTGGTGAGGAGAAGATGGCGGGGGAGCAACACCCTTACTGCAAGATGTAAATGCCATAGCAATTACAATCATTCCAAACACAAGGAGGCAGATGTTTTTATATGATTTCATAGTTACACTTTTACTTTTTCGGTTTTTTGAGAAGCTTTATGGTCAGCAAGGAATTTTTCAAGTCCAATATCAGTAAGCGGGTGATTAAGTAATGCCAATATAGAGCTTAGCGGGCAGGTGGCAACATCGGCACCAATTTCGGCACATTTAATAATGTGAATGGGGTGACGAATAGATGCAGCCAATATTTGTGTAGTGAAACCATAATTATCAAATATCAATCTTAATTGAGCTATCAGCTCCATCCCGTCAAACGAAATATCATCGAGCCTGCCGAGGAAAGGTGAAATATAAGTTGCACCTGCTTTTGCAGCAAGTATGGCCTGACCCGGAGAAAACACAAGTGTACAGTTGGTCTTAATGCCTTTACCTGTTAGATACTTTATAGCTTTAACACCATCTTTAATCATTGGTATCTTCACGACAATGCGCGGGTGTATCTTAACCAATTCGTTGGCTTCTCTTATCATACCATCAAAATCGGTAGATATAACCTCAGCACTAACATCGCCATCAACAATCTCACAAATCTTTTTGTAATGTGCAAAAACACTCTCTTTGCCTGAGATTCCTTCCTTAGCCATCAAAGACGGGTTGGTAGTTACTCCATCAAGAATACCCAAATCATGAGCTTCTTTTATCTGGTCAATATTTGCGGTGTCTATGAAAAACTTCATTGTATAAATTTTAACTAAGCTACAAAGTTAAGGTTTTTTTAAAACTTAACCAATTGTCATTGATTTTTACTCAGTTAGAGGTAAATATTATATAGAAGTAATAGTATCGGCACATCCAATAGAGGCTATACTCAATGCCCCGACAGGTACTTTATTCAATTCTACGGCACAGGCCTCAATGGTGGCCCCTGTGGTAATGATGTCATCTACCAGTAATACATGCTTGCCTTTTAGCTCTTCTACCTTATCAACCTTAAATATGCCCTCTACATTCTCCCACCTCTCATACCTCGATTTGCGAGTTTGGGTATCTGTATTCTTCACTCTTGATAATGCCCCATGCAAAACCGGAATACCCATACTTTGTGATAAACCTTCAGCAAAACATGCACTCTGGTTGTATCCACGCTTTCTGAGCTTAGCAGGATGCAATGGAATGTATATTATAACCTCAGCAGTATTAAAAAGAGCTGAAGTCTTTAAATCACGGCCGTACCAATTACCAATATCTACTCCCAATTCCTTTTTGTCCTTATACTTCAGTTCATGAACCAAATCCTGTACCATATTACCCTTTTGATAATGACAATATGCTGCAACAGAACTAACATCTACCCTACCCCAAAATACCTTTGCCAATGGGTTATCTATACTATTATGAAAGTTTGTTTTAGGTAGTTTATATATGCACATGGTACATACCAGGTCTTCTTTAGCATTAAGCCCTTCGCCGCAACAAACACAAACTTCCGGGTAAAATAACCCAATAAAGTCTTTAGCTAATTGAAATACCTGCATTGTTACTTAATATGAATAAGCTTAACCTCATAAACAGCTTTAGAAGTAAGCATTCTTACCACATATAAACCCGGAGATACTGCCTGGCCATTATCATTACAACCATTCCATTCTACCCTATCCGCCTTTTGGCACTCAGTCTGTGAAAACGATTTGATAGCTCTGCCTAACATATCATTAATATAAATGCTTTGCACTGCCTCCCCATTAATTGTATAACGAATAACAACTTTATCTGCAAAAGGGTTCGGGTAAACATTAATATTTCCGGCATCAATAATAGTACTAGTACCTGTATTGAGAGTCTTTAAAAAGACAATAAAATCAACATAAGGCGGCTTTACAGAAACATTTATTTTATTGTACATAGCGCTTACAGCACCTGAATCAACAGGCTTGGAAATTATATTGCTATCAATTCGGTAGATATAATAATTATCCTGCTCTGATGGGCTAATACCATTAACAGTTAATGTATAGCCATTTGCCGATGAACAGTTATCAGCAATTACTACTGCTGAAAGAGAATCATTTATTGATTGACCTGCAAGGATGGATGTACCCAGGGTATCTCCGCCTGTGGTTTGCAAACGATTTGGCACGGAGCGAAAATTACTCATATAATAATAGGCAAAACCCATATAGGTATAGTTACCGGTTCCGTCAATTAAACCCAAATCAGTACCATCGGTTCGGTAACGAAGTAATTTAAACACATCTGTATTCTGGTAATAGCTAAGTGCCGCAATAGTGCTGGCTGACATATATGGGTCATTCCTCCACACATAATAGTTATTGCCGGGGTTATAATCGTAGTTACTCCACTCACTCACAATACGTGGTACCTTACCCAAGCCATAGTTACTCAGAATTTGCTTTGCCTGGTTATCGTAATGCACAAAATCGTAAGGATTAAATGTATGGTAATAGTGATATGAAAAGAAATCAAAAGGCAATTTTTCTTTACTCACCGAATCAAGAAATGTGTATAGAAAATCAGTACTTGTAAGTCCTGCAATAGCAGGCCCGCCAATTCTTAACGAAGTATCGGCTGTTTTTAGTGCCTGGCTGGTAAGGCGATACAATTTTATATACTGGTTAACGGTTCCGTTCCAGCCCAAGTCAGGCTCATTATAAATTTCCCAATATTTTATTCCCAAATGAAGCCCAGCATCCCAACCCTCGTTATAATGCTTCATTATATGCAAAGCCACTTGCGCCCATTTATTATAATCGTCGGGTGGGTTATATAAACTTCGTGTATTAGTGCCGCTCTCTCCTACCCTGAAGTAAATCTTACTTCCTGCATCCACAATAGCCTTTATTACCGTATCTGTCAACGTAAAGTTATATGCTGTAGAATCTGTTGCGCTCTTAGAAGTATCGGGGAATATAACATGCATATCGCAGGGCCCTTCAAAATCATGGGTACGCACATATTCCATTCCTAGTTGTTCAAACTGGGGAGTCATATTATTTGCGGAAACCACCGGATCAACTGGCCCGACATTGGTAGAAGTAAATGGCCTGACTGTAGTACCTGTTTTAGAATTAAGGTCAACACTGAATTGATTCTTGGTTGTGTCAGTAAGTTCAGTAAGCGATAAATCATCAAACCAGGCAGTGCCATTGGTAGCTCCGAGTGCAAACATTAACTGCAATGTATCGGAATTCTGCGGCATGTAAAACCGAAAGTTCACTTCCTGCCAACCCTTGGTCGTGCCATCAAAGGTAAAACCACCTTCGCCATATAAGCGCTGTCCGTTAAGGTACAGGATAATATATTGCACTGCACTACCATTCACAACTGAGTCTGTCTTTATAAAACAATCGTAAAGATAATGCCCCCCTTTTTTAAGCTTAAATATCTGGTAAACTACTCCTGTTTGGGCTGCCGTATCATGATTAACATTAATTCGCATGCTGTTACTACCGGTATGTGCAATAGTATTATCTACCTGCATGGTAATATATGAAGGGCCATTAGTATATAGCCCCCAGTTTGTGAGGCCGCTTTCAAACCCCGGATTGGGAATTAAATTTTGTGATACAACGGAAAGTGACACAAACAAAAAGAATAAGAATGCTATCTTTTTCATCACGAATTTCTTAAATTAAAGATAGGCTATTTTAAATTACCTGCCAAAGACCTTAATAGAATTCTGAGTAGTAATCTCAGCAATCTTTTCTATCGGGAGCTTATATATCTCAGCCAATTTTTCTGCAACATAATAAACATACGCACTCTCATTTCTCTTACCTCGGAAAGGAACCGGAGTAAGGTATGGCGAATCGGTTTCTAATACAATATGTTCTAATGGTATTTGAGAAAGCACTTGTGGTAATGTGCTATTTTTATATGTTACAACGCCTCCAATCCCCAGCATAAAGTCGCCAAGCGCCAATATACGCTGAGCATCTTCTAATGTACCGGAGAAACAATGGAAGATGCCCTTCAGGCGGCTATCTTTCATATCCGAAACAATCTCCATCACTTCGTTAAATGAATTACGGCAATGTATTACAATAGGTAGTTCCGCGTCCTTAGCCCACTCTATTTGCTTACGGAAAGCCAATTTTTGCTGCTCGGCGTATGTTACATCGTGGTAAAGATCAATGCCAATTTCGCCCACAGCATAAAACTTATCGTTACTTAACCATTCTTTTATGACAGCAAGTTGCTCCTCATAATTGGCAAGCACCGAACATGGGTGCAGACCCATCATAGGAAAGCATTTATCATGGAAAGTATCGCACATGGCAAGCATAGGCGCAATACTTTCAGCATCTATATTAGGGAGGAAGAAACGGGTAACGCCTTTTTCTATGGCTCTATTCATCATCTCTGCCCTGTCGGTATCAAACTCAGTGGCAAAAAGATGAGTGTGTGTGTCGGTAAGTTGCATTATGCCGAAACGGGCTGTTTAAAGAACGCAACTAATTTATCTACACAGAAATCGACTTCTTCTTTTGTATTGTATTTGCTAAATGAAAACCGGATTACAGGGCGAGAGCTAACATCCTTCCCCAACGCCTCGATTACGTGAGAACCTTTCATACTACCCGATGTGCATGCGCTTCCTGCAGAACAGGCAATACCATTAATATCGAGTTTCATCAAAAGCATTTCTGCGTCTTCGGTTGGTGGGAACATTACATTTAGCACAGTATAGAGCGAACGGCCTTTAGTATCGCCATTAAATTCAATACCAGGGATAGAACTTTCTAATTTCTTGATCATGTAATCCTTTATCCCTTGTATGTGGGTGGCATGCTCTTTCATATCCTTATGAGCCATTTCCATCGCCTTACTTAAAGCAACAATGCCTGCAACATTTTCGGTACCGCCGCGCATATTACGCTCCTGTGCACCGCCATATATAAGCGGATGTATATTTAAACTACCATTAATATAAATAAAGCCAACACCTTTCGGTCCGTGGAATTTATGAGCCGCACCTGCAATGAAATGCACTTTTATTTTTTGTAAGTCAAGTGGATAATGACAAACTGATTGTACTGTATCGCAATGAAAAATAGCATCGTACTTAGCACAAAGTTCTCCCACCTCTTCAATAGGCAACAAATTCCCTATTTCGTTATTGGCATGCATTAATGAAACCAGGGAACGAGGGTTTTCTTTCAACAATCTTTCCAAATCCTGTAAATCAATATGCCCGTCTTTCTTAATCTTAACTATGCTAACTTTTACCTTGCCTGCTTTCTCTAATTCTTCAATACTATGTAAAACGGCATGGTGTTCGAGCGGGCTGCTTATAATATGTTTAATTCCGTAACTATCTACTGTTGAGCGTATTGCCATATTATCGGCTTCAGTTCCTCCACCGGTGAAAAATATTTCTGAAGGAGAAGCGTTAAGGTATGTAGCGACGGTTTTTCTTGCCTTTTCAATTAAAGCCTTAGCCTCACGACCATACGAATGAATAGAAGAAGGATTGCCAAACTTACTGCCCAGCACATTCACCATTTCTTTCAATACTTCCGGATCAATTGCTGTAGTGGCTGCGTTGTCGAAATATACGTTCATAGTGTTTGTTAATTTTCCTGCTATATCTTTGTACCTATTATAAACAAGATGCGCAAAGTTAGTCATTTTACTTTTATTTTTTTAGCCCTATTTTACATAAGCAAACCGCTTGCTGCCCAGAAGAATAAAAATACCCCTACCGACCCAAATGCGCTTAGGTATGAAGACCATATATATAAAGACTATATAAGGACAGTTGAACTGCGCCAGGTTGGATGGAAGTTCTCACTACCTGTGATTGAACTGAACTCGGGCAGGCAATTACAATTAGATTTCGATGATCTTGACGGAGATATTAAATCATATTACTATACCATTGTGCATTGCGATGCCGATTGGCAGCCTTCTGATATTAATACATTCGACTTTCTAAAGGGCGTTCAACAGGATTTTGTAAACAATTATTCTTCGTCGTTTAATACTATGCAGAAGTATACACACTACACGGTTACTTTGCCTAATAATGATATGCAAATGATTATATCCGGGAATTATTTGCTGAAAATATATCTTAATAACAATCCTGATAGCGTAGTAATTACACGCCGCTTTATGGTGTATGAAAACAAGGTCGCCATACACCCGCGCACGAAACAAGGTATCGGCTCAGAATTATTTACCAAACAGGGGATTGTTTTTAACATAAACACTGCACGATACCCTATAAGCGACCCCTTTCATGCATTACAGGTATTTATTCAACAAAACGGCAGGTGGGACAATGTTATTAGTAATGTGCAGCCGCAATTTGTAATGGATACCGCATTACAATATAATGCCGACTTTGGAAACACTTTCGACGGGGGTAATGAATTCAGAAATGTTGATATGACGAGCTTACGCCTTATAAGCGAACATATTGCCCGATTTGTACCCAATTACGATTATGCCGAAGTTGACTTAAGGCCTGATAAACCGAGAAAAAAAGACCCGTATATAACCTGGCCTGATATTGACGGGCAATATTTGATACAAACTAAAGATGCTGATAGCAGTACCATAAATTCTGAGTATGCCTTAGTACATTTTCACCTGGAAATGGATACAGCATTTACTACCGGTAACGTATATGTTTTTGGCCAGTTATCTGATTGGCAATGTAGAAAAAACTTTAAAATGGATTATGTTGATAGCCTTAAAGAATACCAGGACGATATTTATTTAAAACAGGGCTATTACGATTACCAATATGTTTTTCGTGCAAACAATTCTAAAGTAATAGATGCAACAGTTTTAGAGGGAAACCACACTGAAACAGAAAACACCTATACTATTTATGTTTATTACAGGCCTAATGGTATTTATTATGACAAGCTTATAGGGGTCCGTTCATTTCACGCACCAACTAATTGAACTATTTATCACTTACTGATAAAGCAGTCATAGGACAAATACCCCATATAGTACGCCTTTCAGGATGTGAGCCGTTAGAGTTCGTCATTATTGAACCGGTACTATGAAGGAAGTCATATATCAGCCAGCCCGATGCAATTAATTTTTTACCGGCCATTTTTTCATTTAATGTATCTGCCGACCATCCCTTACTGAGAGTTCTTGAATAAGGCATAGCTACTACTACAATACAATCGGCTGTACGCGTATTCTTATCAGGTGGTGTTGGTGAAAGGTAAATATTGGTGCTATACTTTGAGTTATCCTCGGTATAACAATTGCATGACTCCATATTATTGCTAACCGCCCTGAAAAAGTAACCTGTTATGGTTGCAGCTTTATCCTCACTCCAAAGCGAGTCATCTTTACTGTCATACATTTTTTCAATAGTAACAGCCTTATCATAATCCCCGGCTTGTGGTATAGATTGCCTGTTCTTATGCTTATTCACATTCTTTTCTCTTGCCTTCAATACGGCATCCTTGCCCTTTTTCGGGTTAGGTTTTCCTTCAGCAGGGCATTCTTTTTCCTTACCTGGCATAAACGAATAAACTCCTGCAGCAAGCACAAGCAATCCTAAAACAATAAATAGTTTCTTCATAATCTTTCTTTATAAGGTTTCACGCCTATTTACTAACGTACATTACCTCTTTAACCACTTTTACCAACTTAGGAACATTTGGCATAGCAGCTTCAATAAGCGTTGGTGCGTATGGTAAAGGCACATCGGCACAGGTTAATCTGCGCACAGGAGCATCTAAATAATCAAATGCATCCTTTTGTACTTTAAAAGCTACTTCAGTAGCTATAGAACCAAGCGGCCATGCTTCTTCTAATATAACAAGACGGTTGGTCTTTTTTACTGAATTAATAACAGTAGCATAATCAATAGGACGTATAGTACGAAGGTCAATTACTTCAGCAGAAATATTTTCTTTTTGTAATTCTTCGGCAGCAGCTAAAGCCACCTTCATTATTTTACCAAAGGAAACAATGGTAACATCAGAACCCTGTCTTTTAATATCAGCCACACCAATAGGTATAAGGTATTCGCCTTCGGGTATTTCGCCTTTATCGCCATACATCTGTTCCGATTCCATAAATACAACTGGGTCATCATCACGTATGGCCGATTTCAGTAAGCCTTTTGCATCGGCAGCATTTGATGGTACAATTACTTTTAAGCCTGCACAGTTAGCATACCAGTTATCGAACGAGTTAGAGTGCTGTGCAGCTAACATACCGGCAGAGCCGGTAGGCCCGCGGAACACTATAGGCATAGGCAATTGTCCGCCTGACATTTCCAGCATTTTTGCAGCAGAGTTAATAACCTGGTCAATAGCAACCAGTGAGAAGTTGAAGGTCATAAACTCTATAATCGGGCGTAAGCCATTCATAGCGGCACCTACTCCTATACCCGTAAAACCAAGCTCTGCAATAGGTGTATCAATTACGCGGCGTGCGCCAAACTCATCAAGCATACCCTGGCTCACTTTATATGCACCATTATACTGTGCTACTTCTTCGCCCATCAAAAAAACGCGCTCATCGCGGCGCATTTCTTCTACTAAAGCTTCACGTAATGCTTCCCTGAAAAATACGGTCTTCATATCCTCTCTTTTTATAGGTATGCAAAGGTAAGAAAATGGGGGAATACAAATAGAACACGGATTATACTGATTTTAGCGGATACACACTGATTTTATCTGTGATAATCTGTAACATCCGTGTTATCAGTGTTCTATTAGTCGTATAGCTCAAATTTAATTGCCTTTTTATCATAACCCATAGCCTGTAACTTGTCTCGGGCTTCTTTTATCATAACCTTCCAGCCACACAAGTAAAACATAGCAGGTCGCTTGTCGGCATATAGCCTTTCGTAAACCGCATGTACATATCCTTTTTCACCAACATAAGCAGGATTATCCTCACGGGACAAAACAGTAGTATAGCGGAATCCCGGGATTGCTTCAGCCAGTTCTTCCATTTCTTCTCTATATAATAAATCCTTTTCGTAACGGCTTCCGAATATCAAATCAATATTCTTGTGGGGAACATTCCTGTTTTTCAAATCATGCAAAAAAGCACGGAAAGGTGCAATGCCCGTACCGGTGCATATCATGCAAATATCTATATCAATACTTGTATATGCAGGCTGCATAAACTTACCAGCGGGTTGTGATAAAGGTAATTGTGAGCCTACTTTTATTTGATTAAAAAGATAAGGAGTGCCTAAGCCTTCAGCATTCAATGAAATCAATAACTCTAAGCTATTTGTACCATTAGGTGCCGAAGCAATAGAGTATGAACGTGTCTTAATCTTTGAATCAATTGGCAAATCGAGCATTACAAACTGCCCTGCCCCAAACTTAAAATCCTGAACCTCAGGCATCTTGAAAAAGAAGCGCTTGGTATTATGTGATTCATCAATTATCTTGGTTACTTCAGCGGTATAAAAATGATATGGCATATTATATTTTCTTCAGTGTTTTTTCAGTTATATCGATCATTTCATCAGTAAAATCTAAGTGCGTAACCATTCGAACCAGTTGAGTACCCATTAGAGATACAAGAATATTTTCCTTCTTCATTTCGGCAATAAATTTATCAGAAGGCATTTTATCGTTCAGAGTAAATATTACAATATTAGTATCTACAGGCAACACGTTATCTATGTATGTTTTACCTGAAAGAAGACTACCAAGGTATTTGGCTTTTTTATGATCATCCTTTAAGCGCTTCACATTATTATCTAATGCATAAATACCGGCAGCAGCAAGGTACCCGGCCTGCCTCATTCCTCCGCCTAAAAGTTTTCGTATTCTACGGGCATTAGCAATAAACCCTTTTGTACCTAATAACAAAGAACCTACCGGTGCACCTAATCCTTTAGAAAGGCATATTGATACAGAATCGCATATTTTACCATATTCCTTTGGGTCTTCACCCGTTTCAGCAAGAGCATTAAAAATGCGGGCACCATCCATATGCAGGTTAATCTTATTCTTCTGACATACAGCTGCAATCTCTTTTACATTTTCAAGCTTATAAAAACTGCCTCCGCCTTTGTTACTGGTATTCTCAACAACCACTAACGTAGTACGTGGTAACCAATCGGCATCAGGGTGCAAAGCATCACTGAGTTGTTTGGCTGTAAAACGACCTCTGTCGCCTTGTATAAGCCTTGGTTGCACTCCCGAAGTGAATGCCACACCTCCGCCCTCGTAATTATAAACGTGAGCTGTAACATCACATAACAATTCATCGCCAGGTTGGGTATGCATTTTAATGGCAATCTGGTTTGTCATGGTACCTGAAGGGCAGAACAACCCTGCCTGTTTACCAAATATACTGGCTGCTTTTGCTTCCAGTTCTATTATAGTAGGGTCTTCGTTAAACACATCATCGCCGACCTTTGCATTAAACATGTGTTTAAGCATATCGGGCGTAGGACGTGTAACAGTATCGCTCCTTAGGTCAATTGTCATAAGGTTTTGTTTTTTGAAGTGGTAAAGTTAGGGATTTAGGCTTTCGGGGGAACAGATGTTTATTAATGTTTCCTCTATAAGTTTTTTGATACTTTTGATTATCAATCCTAACTAACCACTATGAATTATATGATAGTACTATATTCAATTGTTGCAGCATTTATAGCATGGATTTGGGTCGATTATTACAGGTTAGTAGATATATACAACAAGAAGGAACTGAAATATGTAATATTAACATTTTTGCTTGGCTGCGGTTCTGTTTACCTTGTTATAGCTATAGATAAATATTTACTCAGCGATTTATCATTTAAACTGAACGGAAATGGATTGAATGATTTACTATACTGTGTATTTCACGTAGGATTGGTTGAAGAACTTGCTAAGACAGTACCGCTAATTATAATGCTTCTGTTATTCCGAAAGCATTTTAATAACCCTATCGATTATGTTGCCTTTATTTCTATATCAGCGCTTGGGTTTTCCGCAGTTGAAAATGTAGGATATTTCAATGACTCTCCTGCTGCTATCAATATGCGCGCAATTTTATGCTCCTTAGGGCATATGTGCTATAGCGCCCTTATAGGATATGGTATTGTTTTAATGAAGTTTAAAAACAAAAAATTTCAACCCTTTTTAGTTATTGGGTTTGTTTTATTGGCAGCGCTTGCACATGGTATTTATGATTTTCTTATTATAAATAATTCTATACCCTTTGCATGGCTTTTCACGGTACTTTATTTCTTTTTACTTATATCAGTATTTGCAACAATACTAAGTAATTCACTCAATAATTCTTCAAATTTTAGCTACAAAAAGGTTGTTAATTCTGATAAAATAGCAACAAGAATAATGATATACTATGCAATAGTATTTATTTTGCAATTTTTTGTAATGGGCTACCAAACTGACTTCAATAAAGCATTGCTGCATTTTCAAGCCTCAGTATATGTGGGAGGGTTTATTATTATTATTTCTGTTCTTCGCCTAAGTCAGCTTAAACTTATACAAAACAGGTGGCAACCACTTAAACTTGAATTACCATTTGTGCTTAACGCACCCGGGCAAAAAATAAAAATCAAAGGAGAATCGTATACGGAGAACCGAATGGGTACTTACTATGAAGAGTATTTCACTTTATGCCCTCTTTCAAAAACTCTGCACATTGAAAAACCTCGTTTAGCGTATATCGAGAAAAAGATATTCCTGAAATATGACGAAACTCTATTTTTAGCTAAGGTTTTTTATGATGATGTTAAAGAAAAGTTTGAATACATGATTCTGAAGCCAAAAATCAAAGACAAAACCCTTGCGTTCGATAAGTACCCTATTATCGGGCTTTTAAAAGTAAGTGATACAGCAGCTATTGAAGACACTACAAAATCTTCAACAAGTTTCAAGTTTTTAGAATGGGCTTATGCAAAGCCTCTAAAAATAGTCGAAGAAAGTCAAGCTAAATAAATACACAAACTATACCTGCCACAATCAATACTCCGAAGCTTAGGATTAACTCTTTTCGAAGCGATTTATCAGAAAGACCAAGGGCATAAATCAATTTAAGTGCGTTGTTACTGGTTATGGCATTAAGTACTGCAGCGGTAATAATATCGGCACCTATGCTTAGTTTACCCTGAAAGAGATTAATAATAAAAGGATCAATATCAGTAACACCAACTACAAAAGCCAATGTCCTAACGCCATTACCTCCATATGTTTTAATTACAAATTGGGTAATAATTGCGAACACAATAAATAGTGCTCCAAACAACATAGCGGTCTTAAATTCAAGCGGGTTTTGATGTGCAGCAGGGGCTATTTTTTCTGCTCCTTTAGCAACTGCAGCCTTTTTAATTTTAATGAAATATACCGCTATCAATGCACTTACAATAATGAGAGCAATAAATTTTGGCAATAAAAGCATGGCTATTTGCTGGTTAAAAAACAAAGCCAATAAAAATATGCGCAGGTACATCATGGTTAAGGCCAGGAACATGGCGCCTACAATACGGTTACCATCAATATCTTCTTTGCTTTTACGTGCAAGTATTACGGTGGTAGCTGTACTGCTGTATAAGCCACCCAACACACCGGTCAGCAATATGCCAGTATCAGGGAAAACAAACTTGCGCAATAGGTAACTGAAATAAGAAATACTTGAAACCACAACAATAGCCAACCAGAATTTATAAGGCGAAATGGCAATTGTTTCTGAAATTGGCGCATCGGGCAAAAGTGGTAAGATAACTCCTGCCAGTACAAGGAACTTGGCTAGAGATATAAACTCATCATTATCGAACTTGGTAGTAAATCGCCTCAGGCTGTCTTTTATTTCAGTTATAACCAAAACACCTACAACCAGCAATAGCACTACTGCCTTGTTTTGGGTATATACCAATGGAGCAAGGCTATATGTAATAAGTGCAGTAATCAGCGAAGTCATTCCGAACCTTTGCTGGATCTTTATTTTCTGGAAGTAATAAATAGCCAATAACCCACCAATAATTACAAAGCCAACTGCAAAAGGTAAAAGAGCTTGCGGGCTTATCACATAAAGTATGAACCCGGTTATGCCAATTAACGTAAAGGTACGGTCGGTACCAAAGAGCGTTTCAGTAGCCTCATCTTTATTATGCCTGCGTTGTTCAAGCCCTATTAGCAAAGAAAATACAGTGACTAACAGAAACTTAAAAAGGTCAGGTGGGATTTGATTTATAATGTCTTCCATAGCTTAAAATCTGCTATAAATATACTGATTTATTATCAGGAAGGGTATTTCATTTTTAATGACTTCAACGTCTTAACCATTTCTTTAGCAATTGTATAACTACGGTACCATTTATGGTCGGACGGAACAATTATCCATGGTATTGCCGGGCTGCATTTATCAAATATCCTTTCATATACTTCCATATATGCATCCCAGTTGTTGGCCTCTGCTTTATCAGCAGGGTCATACTTCCATTTTTTAGCAGGCTTTGTCAGTCTCTCATCAATTCTTTTCTTCTGTTCTTCTTTAGATATATGCAAGAAAAACTTTAATATAACCGTTCCGGAATCGACCAGGTTTTGCTCAAAACTATTTATTACATCATATCTTTTTTCAATAAGCGCTTTATCAATATCATTATGTACTGTTGGCACTAAAATATCTTCGTAATGCGAGCGGTTAAATATTTGTATCATGCCTTTTGCGGGAGCATGTTGATGCACTCTCCATAAAAAATCGTGCTTGCTTTCCTCTTCAGTAGGCGCTTTAAAGGCTTTTACATCAACCCCCATAGGATTCATACACGAAAATACATGCCTAACCGTTCCATCTTTACCCGATGCATCCATACCTTGAAGTATAACCAGTAAACTATGCTTTTGCTCCGCATAAAGTACGTTCTGTAAGTCGAACAACTCGTCTCTCAGTTTAATTGTCTCCTCTTCAGTTTTTTTTCTATCTACCTCTTTTTCCCACTCGGTAGATAACTTGCTTAAATTTATCATAATGGATATTTAATTCTTACAAAGGTAACAATAGCTGTGGGGCAAAACAAAATCTAAAACTCTATATTTGCGCATTATTAAACATAGCCTATGAAATTAAGATACTATATAGCGGGAATTCTATCTGTTTTATTTATACCGGCTATGGCCCAGGATGCTGCAGATACTATAGATAATAGCTTTGACCACACTATACAGGATTTATTTATCGGCGGAGGTTTTGTTTTAGGTAACTCAGCCACTAATGCCACAGTTCTTTATGGTAATTCGAGAGAGTTTATAATTGGAGCCGGTATTGGATATAAATTCGCTAAATGGAATGGTATAGGTATTGACATATATTATAAATCGACAGATTTCTTTTTAAAACAAGACACCAATAAGGTATTACCCAATAATACCCTCCATAACTCAGAAAAAGTGAGTTTTGATAATTTTGGAGGGCTGGTTTTTGATCGCTTTTATATAGGTTCTTTCTTCTTAGATGGTGGCTTTTACTTCGATTGGACGTTTTACACTAAACATATTACATGGGATAATACGACAGCCGCAAATGCTACAGGCGCATCTGTAAAAACAACCGACAGGCTACTGAACTTTGCAAATCCCACTAATTATGGTCTTACATTCAGGTTTGGCAAAATAACAGGAGTATCCCTATACTTCAACTATCGCCTTTCAAACCTTTTCAAAGCAGGAACAATGCCCGCCCAGGCTCAATCAGGTTCAGTTATGGCATCAGTTAATGGCACTACCTACCCCGAATTACCTACCTATGTATGTGGGTTGGTTTTTGCCACACATTAATCTTTAATTTCTTTGCAGGCATTCAATGATATTTGTACATTCGTACAATATAATTTGTCTTGCATATACCTAAAGCCCAATAACTTCTTTTAACCATCATTTTCATGAAACGTTTATCACTTGCATTCCTTTATACAATTTGTGTTGCCTTTTTATTTTCTGCCTGCAACCGCAATGGAAAACTTACAGTAAAGGAAGTTAACTTCCCTAACGGTGAAGTTCAGACACAGCAATCGTTGGTATTTACATTTTCTGCCAATCTTGTTGGTGATTCTCTTTTATATAAATCAGATAGTGTTCATTACCTCGATATAAAGCCTGCCATACAAGGTGTATATGAATGGTCGGGCCCAAACCAGCTTACCTTCTCTCCATTTCAATCTTTCCAGCCAAGCACAGAGTATAAAGTAACCTTGACTAAAAAACTTTTGATACACCTGCATAAGGATATGGCAATTGATGATAAGCCAATCACATTCCATACCCCCTATTTAAAGCTCGACAATGTTGAAACTTTCTGGACACTGAAAAACGGAAATGCTTCGGCAGGTGTGTACGTAGGTGTTAACCTCGATTTCAATTATGCCGTATCACCATCCTCTATACTATCGAAGATTACACTTACCGAGGGCAAAACAATTGTACAGCCCGAACTTGTATCGGCTGATGATGGCAAACAAGTAAAACTTCTGTTTAAACCTGCTGACGGAGAAACATTTCCTTGTCAGTTAAGTATTAACATTAAAAAGGGTGTTCATTGCATAGGTAGCAATAAAGAAACTGAAAAAGATATCGACTATACTGCACAAATACCTCCTAAAGATCAGTTCCAGGTTGAGAATGCATTGCCAATTTTTGAAAACGGACAATCTTATGTAAATGTAACAACCACTCAGCCTGTTGTTTCAGAAAACCTCGACCAGTGCATCAGTTTCAGGCCTGCAGTTAAGTTTAAAGTTACTACAACAGGCAATGGGTTTAATATCACCGGCGACTTTTCTAACAAACAAGATTATACCTTGACCATTTCAGGCAAGCTTAAAAACATTTTTGGCATTGAACTGAAAGACGATTACAATACATCTATCCATTTTGGAACACCTCCACCTTATATAGGCTTCTCTGATAAGAACAGCATTTACCTTTCATCGCAGGGCAATCGTAATCTCGCAGTACAATTGATAAGTGTACCAACAGTTAAGTTGACCGTTTATAAAGTTTATGAGAATAACATTTTGCATTACCTGCGCCGTGGCCAGCAATATCAGGGCTATGGAGATTATTACGGAGAAGGCGGAGGTGATGGCGATGATGATGAGGGTGGCTACCATTCATCATACGATTATGCTGCCGATACAACCTTTGGCGATGTAATTACCAAAAGAGAATTGAATACCGCCGGCCTGCCAATGACAGGAATGACGTCGTTATTGAACATTACACCTGCCGACATTCAATACGATAATACACGCAAAGGCATTTACCTTATTAAAGTTCAGGATAAGAAAAAGCCTTGGGTGGAAGACAGCAAATTATTGGTAGTGTCTGACATTGGCATGATCGTTAAAAAAGGCGAGAAGAACATTTATGTGTTCTGTCATTCACTGGTTAACGGCACTAAAATGGCAGGAACCAAAATAACTTTTGTGAGCGATAACAACCAGGAAATATATACTGCCACTACCGATGGAGATGGTATGGCAACTTTTGAATACGACAGGTCGAAATACCCGGGTAAAGATGTGGCTGCAATTATTGCCACCAACGGAAACGATTTTTCGTTTATGAATTTGCAGGATAACACCATTAATATGTCTCCGTTTGATGTAGGCGGAAAAACAACCAATAATGTTCCTTACGATGCATTTATTTATAGCTGTCGCGACCTCTACCGCCCCGGCGATACTATTAACATCAATTCAATTGTACGCACGTTTGATTGGCACACGTTGAAAGATGTACCTGTGAAGTTTAAAATAACCATGCCAAACGGCAAGCAGTTACAGGAAATTAAGGGCAAGCTGGATGAAGAGGGCTCTTGCGCTATTTCATTCTCGACACCGACAGCTGCTATGACAGGCGCTTATAATATTAGTATGTATTCGGGTAACGATGTAATGCTGAAATCGTACCAGTTTATGGTGGAGGAGTTTATGCCGCAACGTATAAGAGTAAATGTGCAGACCGATGCACAACAATATGATATTGGCAATACAGTTAAAATATTTGTACAGGCAAACGAATTATTCGGGCCGCCTGCTGCCAATAAAAACTACCAGTCAACATTAGATCTGGAGTTTACTCCTTTTTATTCCAACATATTTAAAGATTACACCTTCTACATTACTCGTCCGAACAATATTACATTCCAGCAGCAAACATCTGACGGAAAAACAGATGAGAAAGGTACTGCTACAATCAGCTACGACTTGCCTGATCAGCCAAACGTGGGCTTACTTACAGGTAAAAGTATAGTTACTGTATTCGATGAAACAGGAAGGCCCGTGAACCGTGAACAGCAGTTTAAAGTCTATACCCAGAAAATATTTTACGGTATACAAAACTTCGATACATGGGTAGGTACTGATAAACCATTGAGCATTGGATTTGCCGCTGCAGATAAAAATGGTAATCCTTATTCTGCTTCAACTTCGGCTTATGTGCAGGTTATAAGGCACACATGGGAAACTGTTCTTACCAATAGCTACAATTCATACCGTTACGAATCGCAGGAAGTGAACCATACCGTGTTTTATAAAGACGTAAACTTTGTTAACGGCAGAGCTTCCATTGATTACAACCCAACCGAATCAGGTGAGTACGAAGTAAGGATATTGCCTTATTCAGGAAGCAATACTTATGTAACACACTACTTCTATGCCTATGGCTTTGCTACCACGCAAAACAATTCGTTCCAGGTGCAGAAGGAAGGAAATGTGCAGATAGTTGCCAAGCAGGAATCTTACAAGCCGGGCGATAATGCCGATCTGATCTTCAAATGTCCTTTTGAAGGAGAATTGGTGGTAACTGTTGAACAGAACGAAATGCTTGAAAAGTATTTTGTGCATACCGAAAATAAATCTGCCAGCCTGAGTATACCTATTAAGAAAGATTACCTGCCGGGAATTTATGTATCGGCGTCGCTGATACGCCCATTGAGCGACAACTCATTACCGCTTACCATTGCACGGGGCTTTTTACCAATAAAGGTTGAAGACAAGGCAAACAAACTGAATGTGCAGATAGTATCGGTTGATAATTGCCATTCGAAAACAACGCAAACCATTACGGTAAAAACCCAACCGAATGCAGAGGTAACAATTGCGGCAGTAGATGAAGGCACCTTGCAGATAACCGATTTTAAAACACCTGACCCTTATAGTTATTTCTATAGCAAGCGTGCGCTTGAAGTGGGCACCTATGATATCTACCCTCGCGTATTGCCGGAGCTTTCATCATCGAGCATGGCGGGTGACGAAGGCCTTGAAGGCAGGCTTAACCCTGTTGGCGGAAAGCGTGTCCGCATTTTATCGTATTGGAGCGGAATACTGAAAGCCAATAGCTCCGGCCAATGTTCTTACACCATAAACATCCCCGAGTACTCGGGGTCGTTGCGTGTAATGGCGGTGGCTTATAAGGGCAGTTCATTCGGAAGCTCTGACAAAAATATTATTGTTGCTGACCCTGTGGTTATATCTTCTTCTCTGCCAAGGTTCCTGAGCCCTAACGACCAGAACACACTTAATGTGAGTCTGAATAATACTATGGCAAAGAAAATGACCGCTACTGCAACAGTAAGTGTTTCGGGGCCATTGCAAATTGCAGGACCAGCAAGCCAGGAAGTTGAAATACCTGCCCACTCCGAAAAAGATATATCCTTCCAGTTAAATGCGACAGCAGCAATCAACGTGGGTAAGGTCGATATTTCGGTAAAGGCAAATCACGAAACTTATACAGAACACGAAGAGTTACCTGTGCGCCCGCCTATGCCATTGGAAAAATTAACTGAAGCGGGTGAAATAACAGGAGGCTCTGTAAAAGATATAAATCTGACCACTGCCTATACAGCCAACGATGCTACTAAAGGATACTTAATTGTCAGTAAATCGCCCTTGGCGCAATTCAATAAAAACCTGGGCGACCTGCTCAACTATCCTTACGGATGTATGGAGCAGACTGTATCTACGGCTTTCCCTGTGCTCTACTATTCAGCATTGGTAAAGGCATTGGGCCAAAAAGACAATAACCAGAAGTACAATCCTAACTTTATTATTACCGAGGCCATAAAGAAAATTTATGCTTCGCAGGAATATAACGGAGGCCTTGCTTACTGGCCGGGTATGGGCGATATGTACGAAAGCTGGTGGTGCTCTGCATACGGGCTACACTTTTTACTCGAAGCAAAAAAATCGGGGTATGATGTAGATAATACAGTAATAACTAACCTAGTTCAGTATTTGCAGAATGAAGTGAATACTAAGAAAACAGAGACCTATTACTATTATGATAATTCGGGTGTATTGCACGAAAAACTTGTAGCGCCTGAAGAAATATTCTACTCGTTATATGTATTGGCAATGTCGGGCCACCCGAACATACCAACCATGAACTACTTTAAATCGAGCCCGGGATTATTAACGCTCGATAGTAAGTATATGCTGGCTGCGGCTTATGCATTAAGTGGAGATATGCGCGCATTTTCGGCCATGCTTCCAAACGGGTTCGATGGAGAAAGAGCCACACGCGACCTTACCGGCAGCTTCTATTCTTACCTGCGGGATGAATCAATTTCACTGGCAACATTGGTAGATGCACAGCCTGATAATGCACAGATACCAATACTGGCAAGGCATATATCGGAGGAGTTAAGGAAAAACACATGGTACTCTACCCAGGAAAATGCTTTTGCATTGATTGCTTTGGGCAAGCTTTCGCAAAATGCAGTTAAGTCGAGTGCAACGGCATCCATATGGATAGACGGAGCAAAAGTGGGAGAAGTATCTGCCGATAATTTAACAACCGTAATACACCAGGATATAACCAATAAGAAAGTGGAAATAAAATCGAGCGGTAGCGGATATGTATATTACTACTACGAAACACAGGGCATACCTACAGGCGGTAAGTTTAAAGAAGATGACAGTTATATGAGGGTGCGCAAGAGTTTCTATGACAATAGCGGGAACCCTATTACCGATTTGAACTTTAAACAAAACCAATTGGTGGTGGTAAAAGTGCATGTAGAATCGACCGATAACCGCTATGTGCAGAACGTGGCTATTACCGATATTATACCGGCTTGTTTTGAAATTGAGAACCCGCGGATAAACCCTGACCGTGAACTGCAATGGATAAAGAACAAAGCAACACCGGATTATATGGACATACGCGACGACCGTATTACATTATTTGTAAACGTTACACCTTCAGGGCAAGATTTTTATTACCTGGTGCGTGTAGTATCAACAGGCAAATATATAATGGGACCTGTGGGTGCCGATGCTATGTACGATGATTCTTATCACTCCTATAGCGGAAGCGGTACGGTGAATGTGAAGCAATAACAGAACGCGGATGAATACGGATTTTTATAAATCCTGCAATAAAATTAAAACACTATGACAATAGCGCTGTGGATTGTACAGGGCTTGCTGGGTTTGATATTTGTAATTACGGGCAGCTTTAAATTTTTTCAAACTAAAGAGAAGATAATTGCTAGCGGTGGCACCTGGGCAGAAGATTTTAAACCCGGGATGATTAAAATAATAGCCGGGATAGAACTCATTAGCGGACTTTCGGTGATAGTACCCCGGTTATTAGGGCATGGGCACTACCTTACTTTTATTGGTGCGGCCTCTATTGCCATAATAATGACAGGCGCTATATACACGCATATTAAGCGCAAGGAATTTATGCATGCCATTATAAATTTTGTGTTTTTGCTTATGGCCCTGTTTGCGGCTTATGCCAGCAGACCATTCTGATGGCATAGTGAATGTGGGTTAATTTTAGTACCAAGTTTAAAACCTGGTTTATTTACACTCACATTTAAGCTGCGCTAAACATAGTAGCACGCAGGGAAATGTGATCAATATGCATTAATTCTTTTTGGGTTTCTTTTTGCTGGCCCTTGCCCTGGAGTTAAACTCAAGGCACAAGTTGATCCAATATTCAAATGCATCCTTAGTTTTCATTCCTTCACCATTCACAAATACATATCCTTTCATGGGTTTACCAGTAAAGTCCATTTGCCGGCATCCTTTTTTCTTCAATACACTTTCATCCATACTTGGGTCAATCCGGCACATCATTTCGTCGCCTACAACCCCGATGCACATTTTACCATCAACCATAAAGCAAACGCCTCCAAACATATTTTTCTCTTCAACCTTCTTAACGGCGACTAAAGATTCACGTATTCTATCTGTCAACTTTTCGTTGTAAGCCATACGTGAATTTAGTTTTTTTCGGCGAATTGCTTCAGCCCTGCAAAAAATTTCTTTATCCCTGTATCCGATTGCTTACGTATCATTAAGCTATCCAAAACCTTTCCCAACAATCCAAACTTCACGGTATATTCCATTACCTGCCTTACTTTTATTTCATTACCTGTCTTTTCAAATGAATAACTATGCTTCAATCCTTTTATGGGGAAAGAGCAATCCGTTAACTGGTAGGTCAATGCTTTATTAATTTCAAAAACGGTCACTTTTTCTTCAAACCAGTTCTTTCCGTCGAACATTGTAACCCTTCTTTTTGCGCCCAAGCCTGTTCTATCATTCGATATAAGGGTTGATTTCTTTACAGTAGGGTCATACTGATCTAATAATGCAAGGTCAGTTAAAATACTCCATATCTTTTCAATTGGAGCATTAATCGATATTTCATTTACAATGTTTCCCATTTTAATTTATTTTTCTGTTAAGGTTTTACAAAGCACTTTTAATTTGCAAGTACAAATATAAACACATTCACTTTCAATTTGCAAGTTGTTTTTTAATAAATTTGTATTATGAAAAAGAAAACAATTAAGTTTCGGTCGGACTGCCCCATTAGCACTGCCCTTGATATTTTTGGCGATAAATGGTCGTTGCTTATACTCAGGGATATGCTATTCAAGGGTAAAAATACCTACGGCGATTTTTTAGAAGGAGGGGAAGATATTGCAACAAATATCCTGGCCGACAGGTTAGCGCAACTGGAATACGCTAAGATAATAACGAAACATAAGCACCCCGATAGCAAGGCTAAGCTGCTTTATAAGCTCACTACAAAAGGCATTGAATTGGTTCCTGCACTTGTTGAAATAATTGTATGGAGTGAAAAGCACTATACAGTTCATAGGGAAGCGGTAGATTTTGCCATGATGGTAAAAAAAGATAAGGCGGGGGTTATTAAATCTGTAATAGATTCGCTTCAGAAAAAAATATAATATGGTAAAGGAAGAATTAACAAAAGAGGCATTTAAAATAACTGCACACATGGTCTCAAGCCTTGATGGCATTATTGCTAAAAAAGACAATAGTGCTTCCTGGTTTGATACACCCGATAAATATGAGAAAGGAATTGCGGCACAAGACCCTGTTGAATTCCTTAAAACAATTGATTGTTACGTTATGGGAGCACGTACCTATGAACATGCTATAGAACTGTCAAAGTCTTATGGTTGGGCTTATGGAGACAAACCAACAATTGTAGTAAGTCATAAAAACATTAAGCCGGAAAGAAAAAATATTGAAGTTTATTCCGGTGACCTGCACAAGCTTGTTGATGAAAAATTAAAACCGAATTATAAAAATGTGTGGCTTGTTGGAGGGGCGGAACTTATCCAGGAATTCATTCGTTTAAAATTAGCAGATGAAATAAGATTAATGGTTATTCCAATTATACTTGGTGATGGCACATATTTCCTTAATGGTATTGGGCAAGAGAAACTATTACACTTATTAGATGTTGTAGCCTATAAAAATGGAATGGTAGAGCTCCGGTACGAGATAAAAAAATAACTTTAATTACCAAGTTTAAAACTTGGTTTATTTATACTCACATTTACACTGCGCTAAACTTGCGAAAGCGAGGGGGAATGTGAAGTAGAATACGTACCACGGATACACGGAAAGCATAAAGAAACACGAAGGTAAGTAAGGCTTATTGCTTACTTATTCATGAATGAAGCTGCCATTATGATAGTGGCTAACGAGTAAAGTATCGCCTGAAGTATGTTTCCTGCATTCATTTTCTTTCGTTCTTCCCTCAAATGAACCAAATCAGTATTTTCTAAATTAGCTATTGCTTTATAAATTGGAAGCTTAATAAGTTTCGAAATAATTCCTGCTATTAGCCATAGCGTAATACCAAAAAGGATTAGATAATGACCAAATCCATAGAAGTAAAAATAAGGTATAGCTCCCAGGAATGGAATATTTAGGATTATCAACATAAATGGAGATTTACTTGAATACCGGACCATTGAATCAATAAAAAACTTAAATGACTGTTCGGGCATATCATCAGTAATCTTCCTGAGAACTCCTGCAATAAATATTAAAAGTGCTGCATTGATGGCTATTGAAGCAAAAAGCAGAATCTCGGCAAAAACTCGAGTCATTTTTTTCAGTTTATTTGTTTACTCGAGTACAAATATAATATAAATGTTACGATAAATACAATTTATTACTAAATTCGTAATATAAATATATTTTAGTAATATTATAATTATGCGAAAAAAAGAACCTAAACGGGATGTGATTTTAAAATCCGCAAAAGAACTATACTGGAAGTATGGATTCAAAAGAGTTTCAGTTGAAGAAATTTGTAAAAAAGCCGAAATAAGTAAAATGACATTCTATCGCTTCTTCAGCAGTAAAATCGAAGTAGCTAAAGGGATTTTTGATAAAGAAATGCAAGAAGGGATACTGAAATTCAGGAGTGTTATGCAAGAAGATATACACCCTGGTGAAAAAATAAAAAAAATAATTCTTTTAAATACAGAGGGAACTAATAATATGAGTAGTGAGTTCATGGCAGATTTTTTCACAAGTTCTGAACCGGAATTAAAAGAGTTTATTGAAAGAGGTGTTAAAAATGTATGGAATGAAGTTATTAAAGATCTAAAAAAAGCTCAACAAAAAGGCTGGTTTACGAAGAATATTAAACCTGAACTCCTCATGCACATATCACTTAAGTCTATTGAGATTATCAGCGATAAAGAACTTTTAAAACTTTACAGTACTCCGCAAGAGCTTCTCATTGAATATGTGAATCTTATAAGTTATGGTATTACTAAGAAGTGAATTCATGTTGGTAAATAATTCCCAATAATCGCTAAGTTCTACTTAGTGGGTAAATAGCAAATAACCTCAGGTTATTATTTACTTTTTCATAGAATATGAGATTGGTCAACTTACATAATAAAAAGCCGTATACCCCTTTACTATCATAAGAATCAGGAAAATTCATTACCTTTAACATTCTTAAAATCTCTCTCCATGAAAAAAACAAGCCTCCTTTCCGGAATAAGCTTTTTAATGGTTTCTTTAGCCGCCGTATTAATTTTCAGTTGTTCAAAACAAAGGGTAAAAGCATCATTAAAAACATATAGCCCCGTAAGCACTTACTTAACCAGCAAGGAACAGCCCGAGCAAACATTTGTTATTGACAGCGCCGGCACCGGCCCTATTATAGGTAACCAGGGCACAAAAATATGGGGCTCGAAAAACTGCCTAATGTATAGCAACGGAGATACGGTTGCATATCCTTTCATTATTAAACTGGTAGAGCTTTACACCGCTAAAGACATGATATATTACCAGATGCCAACAGTTGCCGGAGGCACTATTTTAGAAACATCGGGCGAAATAAGGCTGCGTGCCTTTGCAGGTTCTACCCAATTATTAATGAAACCGAGCGGCTGCAGTTATGAAATACAAATGCCCTGCGCTGCACCTGTAGCAGGTATGGATGCCTATTATGGAATAACTACCGCAGGCAACCCCGACTGGACCAATACCCCGCTCACTCCTTTCACAGTTAACGCATCAAGTTATACCGCCTATATACAAATGTTCGGATGGATAAATTGCGGGCAGCTTGCAGGCAGCACAAATAACTCCACCTTAACATTTACATCCACTACCGATGACCTTACCAATGTTGGGATATTCCTTTACTTCCCTGCCACCAAAACCGTAATGCAGGCATATAACAGCGCCACCACTGCAATACCTAATGGCTCTGCGGTTAAGATTATTGCCATTGGCCTTGACGGCAGCGGAAACCTGTTTAGCTTTTACCAGGCTATGACGGTAAGTTCAAGCTCCTCAGTAAACGTCACACTGAGTTCAACTACCGATGCTGCGCTTACCACCTTATTGACAGGTTTGTAATATGAGGAGATCAGTAATTATTGTTTTTATTACATCTTTTTTTCTTGCTCCTTCAACAGGGATATCTCAGAATGTGGGGATAGGCGGTGATGTGTTGTATAACTTCGAAACCAATGGCGTGGGTTTAGGTTTACGTGCCAGCATATTCCCGAATAAGAAACTAAGCTTTACACCTGAGTTTTCATACTACCCCGGCTTTAACCAGGTGCAGGAACTTTTTATTGGTGTAGCAGCGGAGTACAAAGTTTTCAGGGTAAATAATTTTAATTTTTATGCCATTGGCCAGCTGGCGTATAATGATTGGATCAGCTATAAAACATCGCCTGAAATTGGTGCAAAACCCAATAACCTTGACCTGGAACTGGGTGGCGGAGTTACCACCAACAAATGCCTGCGCCCGTTTTTAGAATGGAGGTATAATGCCATATTTCGTGAGGCCAATGTGCGCCTAGGGTTGTTGTATATTATAGGATGTGGTGGTGGCACCTCAAACCCCGGAAGGAGTTCGGCCGATTGCCCTACTTTTTAGGAACTCCTTGAGCTGAGTTGTTTAAAACTAATTTATCATTTTATTACATAGTATAAATTTATAGTGTAAATTAGCATTATAATAAACCACAAACAATGAACCACGTACTACTTAATTCCTGTTCAAACAGGTTTTTATTAAAAAAAACCATAATATGGACACCCGGTGCCAAAAAGGGACAAAAAGTGCCAAAATGATACAATACTTAGCAAAATTGGCACTAGTAATTGAAAGTCAGTGACAAGACAAAAAAAGGAGAGCATTTTGCGACAGAAAACGACAGTTTCCGCCACTTTGTGGCGAATTAAGAATTAGGAATTAATAATTAGTAATCAAGAACCTTTGCGAGCCCTACTGTAAAATGTATTCCTCCCCGAATTGCACCCTCCAGCGGGAGGACATGTAGAACGCAAAGGCACGTGAGGTGATTAGGAAATAAAAAGGAAGTGACACATAGATGCAAAGAACTGTGCCCAATACATACCACAACAAAAAAATTGCATATTATTACTATTGAAATTGAAACGGTTAAAAATCATATTGCAAACCCTGAAAGCCCGCAGAAAGAAGATTCTGTGGGGAGCGGGGATTTTTATTGTTGCATTTTACCTGCTATTTAAAATAGTAGATTGGTTATATCCGTTAGATACTGATAGGTTAAGCTACTCTACCGTTGTATTATCATCCGATGGTTCAATTATGTCTGCTTTTTTGAGCAAAGACGATAAGTGGAGGATACAAATACGTAAAGAAGATATTCCGGAAGGACTAAAAAAGGCATTCATTTTTAAAGAAGATAAATACTTCTATGCGCACCCCGGAGTAAATATTATTGCACTGGCAAGGGCATTCTTCCAGGATATAAGGGCAGGCAGAGTGGTATCGGGTGCATCGACCATTACCATGCAAGTAGCACGTATGTTATCGCCTGAGCGGAGGACATTCTTTAATAAGTTCAAGGAAATATTCAGGGCGCTGCAATTAGAAAGCCATTACAGTAAAGAAGAAATACTGGAAATGTATTTTAACCTGTTGCCTTATGGTGGAAATGTGGAAGGCATTAAAGCAGCATCGCTCATTTACCTGCACAAGCTACCTATTGACCTTAGCCATGCAGAGATTGCCACATTAATGATAGTGCCTAACAGTCCGCGCCGATACAGGTTTGACAATAATAACGGCGCGATTATTGCAGGGCGTAACAAATGGCTGGAGAGATTTGGTAAGGCAAAACTTTTTAAAGACAAGGAAATTCAGCAGGCCATATCAGAGCCATTATCGGCAAAGCGGATGGAGATACCGAGGATTGCCCCGCAGTTCTGTATACAATTGGCAAATAAAAACAAAGGCGCGGCCTATATACAAACCAATATTGACCTGAACCTGCAGAAGAAAGCACAAAACGTATTGACCGAATATGTGCAAAAGCTTATGCTCTATAACATTACCAATGCTGCTGTACTCATCATCCGTAATAAAGACCATGCAGTTATGGCTTATGTAGGTTCATCGAACTTTGATGATGTGGTGCACCAGGGACAGGTAGATGGTGTAGATGCTATACGATCACCGGGTAGTGCCCTTAAGCCATTCCTTTATGCGCTTGCATTCGACCAAGGCTTGGCAACACCAAAGACGATACTATATGATGTACCCACAAACTTTAGCGGATACCAGCCACAAGATTATGATAGAACATTCCGCGGCAAAGTGACTGTAGAAGATGCTTTGTTAAACTCATTAAATGTGCCTGCGGTGAAAATGCTGAGCAATATGGATATTGCCACTTATATAAACGTATTGGAAAACGGAGGGTGCCATTCATTAGTGAGCCAGCAGTCGAAACTTGGCCTATCATTGGTACTTGGTGGCTGCGGAATAAAACTGAAAGAGCTTACCGGCTTATACGTATCACTCGCTAATGGAGGGCAATATGCGCCGTTGCGCTATACCAAAGATCAGCCGGATGTTAAACCCGCACAGATAATCTCACTGGAATCTTCTTTTATGGTATCGCACATACTTACTGAAATGGAACGGACGGATGTACCTGCCAATATGGATGATGCCGAGCACTTCCCCAAGATTGCATGGAAGACAGGAACATCATACGGGCATCATGATGGATGGTGTGTAGGATATAACGATAAATACACCGTTGGTGTATGGGTAGGTAATTTTAATGCAGCCGAATCGCAGGAATTAAGCGGTGCAAGTTGCGCAGTGCCTTTAATGACTCAATTATTCAGCACACTGAATTATTACAATGATTTTAACTGGCTGAAGCTTCCGCCGCATGTGGGTGTAAGATGGGTATGCTCGGAGACTGGCAAGTTGCCTAATAATTGGTGCAACAACCTGGTACCCGACTATTACATACCCGAAGTATCATCGACCGAAACCTGCGACCATATGAAAATGGTTTACACGGATGCCAAAGCAACCATATCGTATTGCCGTAGTTGTTTACCCAAGGCAGGATATGTAGAAAAACTTTACCCAAGCTATTCGCCCGAGATGATTGCATACTACAACCTGTATAAAATACCTTATGTAAAAATACCGCCTCATAACCCGGAATGCCCGAGAGTATATAGCGATCAATCGCTTTCTATACAATCGCCGGTTAACGGAATGCAGTATTTGTTGATGAAGAATGAAAGCCACAACATAATGCTAAAGTGTAATGCAGGTAACGATGTTACTACCATATACTGGTATGTGAACGACAAGTACTATGGCAAAACAAAAACAGATGAAACGCTCTTCTTCAGCCCAACAGAAGGGAATGTAAAAGTATCGTGCACGGATGACAAAGGCAGAACAGCACACGTGCGCATCTCGGTAAAAGAAATCTAAATCCTGTATATTTGTTTATATGAACAACGAAGAAAAACAAACCCCTACGCCGACCACTCTTAACTTCCCTATTAAACTCCCATTACGTTTAGACTGGAGTGAAATGGATATGTTCGGGCATATCAATAACGTAACGTATTTTAAATTCATGCAGGCCTCCCGTGTAAACTACTGGGAAATATCGGGGTTCGACAGTGATTACAAAACAAAAAGACTTGGACCATTACTGGTGTCTTCTTCCTGCCAGTTTAAGAAGCCCCTCTTCTACCCCGGCAATATTACAATTGAAGCAAGGGTAGAATTTATTAAGAACTCAAGCTTTGGCATTCATCACCGTATACTGAATAATAAAAATGAAGTTTGTGCCGAAGGACAGGATGTAATTGTACTATTCGATTTCAATAAGAATGAAACAGTAACCATTCCTCAACATATGAGAGAAGGGATTGAAAAAATAGAGGGCAGAAAGTTCCAGTAAAATAGGGTTGCTTCCTCTTGCAAAGCCCTGTATACCAATGTTTTCGGGCGCGGGGATTTAGTAAAACTTTGGTAACGTACGCTTAACTTTTCCAGAATGGGTGACATTTAGTTTTGTATAACAAACTAAAACCAACCTTATGAAAATAAAGTTTTTCACAACACCAACTCCTTATATAGCAGCAGCAATGCTGTTTGCATGCCTTCTTATTTTCCAGGCGATGCTGAGAAGCATGTAAAAGGTCCGTTAACTGCAAAGAATCATATTGCAGGCTATGATTTCTTCAAATACTATAACCGAGTCATTAAACCAAAACAAGAAAAATCATGAAAGCAAACACATCCAATGCCTACATCTCTTCCGACTTTAAAAGCCCCGGACTCGTATCTAAAACCTTGAAAGGGTTTGATGAATTACTTACAGAAGACGGCGGAAAGTATCTTTTATCTTTCTTCGAAATTTTCAAAAACAGGATTGCAGGAGAAAAATTATTTTCATACCTTAACCGTATGGGACTCGTAAAAAGAAATGATGACGGCCTATTTGCTTTTATACCTAAAACCCGGAGTGGAATATTACCAATAGTTTGCCTATACAAAACACTCAATGAAAAAGGTTATTTAAAGCGCATGACACATACCGAAGCTGGTTACTACTTCTGCAGGGCGTTTGGCAAAAACCACACCAGTATACGTATGTTCTATTGTGACCAGATCGATTCGTGCAAAAAATATGATGATTACTTCTTCCACATACCTGATCATGCTTCATTTTTAATATAAACCAGAAAAGATATTTATTTCCATAAAGTAGTACATTTGAGAAAGTATAAATCTCTTTTATGGAACTACGCGAACTTGGTAAATCAGGAATAAAAGCAAGGCCACTGGCATTAGGTACCAACGTATTCAGGTGGACGGTTGACGATACGATGGCATTTAAACTATTAGATGCTTTTACCAACGCCGGACTCAACCTTATCGATACTGCAGATGTGTATGCCCGATGGGTACCGGGCAATACCGGTGGTGAATCGGAGACCGTTATTGGCAATTGGCTAAAGCAAAGTGGCAAACGCGACAAGGTTATTATAGCAACTAAGGTTGGTCATACTATGGGAATGGGAGAAGGCATGAAAGGGCTATCGAAGAAATATATTATGAAGGCAGTTGAGGCTTCCCTCAAGCGTTTGCAAACAGACTACATAGACTTGTATCAATCTCACGAAGATGACCCTAATACTCCGATAGAAGAAACATTGGAGATATACAATATACTGGTAAAACAAGGCAAAGTAAGGGCTATTGGTGCTTCTAATTTTAAAGCAGACAGGCTTGCCAAATCTCTTGAAGTAAGCGCAAAACTTGGCTATCCTATATATCAAACATTGCAACCTATGTATAATATGTATGACCGGGCTGAGTATGAAAAAGAATTGGAGCCCTTCTGCCTCAAGAATGGTATTGGAGTTATTTGCTTCTACGGGCTAGCCAAAGGTTTCCTAACCGGAAAATACCGAACCAAAGAAGATGCTACAAATGGTGCACATGGAAGTAGAGTGGTATCAAACTATATGAATGAACGCGGTACACGAATATTAGCTGCTCTTGATGAAGTTGCCAAACAACACAATTCAAACCCTGCAAGGGTAGCTTTAGCATGGTTAATGGCTAGGCCTTCTATAACTGCGCCTATAGCAAGTGCAACAAACCTTACTCAAATGGAAGATTTGGTTAAATCAGTAGAACTTAATTTGGATAGCACCTCTATTGAGAAGCTAAATACGGCAAGTAAATATTAGTAGCCTACTTTATAAAGTTTTCCCACTTCTTAAGGTATTCTACAAAAACATCGCTTACAGCAACCGCCTTAAGTTGATCATGTGAATAAGGTGGCTTTACCGCTGTGTATTTGTCGTTCTTCTTAAGCAGTTTAGGCCAATCAGGATTACCTATTGCGCATCTTGCTAAGGCAACCATATCAGCGCCATCGCTAATACATTTCTCGGCATCTTCCTTGCTCCAGATATCGCCTGCAACAAGAATAGTAACTTCTTCAGGAAGAGCTTCACGGAAGTATTTTACAATTGTCTTATCTCCATCCTTATATTTATCGGGCTTTTTCAATGCCTCCCATGCAGAAATGTGTATGTAGTCGGCACCTTCGTCAGCAAGCATTTCAGCGGTTTGTATACTTTCATCAAAATCTATACCCTTAAAAGTGCCTCTGTCTTCAGGTGATAAACGAACACCAATAATAAAAGTTGAAGGCAATTCCCTTCTTAAGTTCTGCATAACTGTACGTATCAACTGGCAACGGTTTTCAAATGATTCACCACCCCACTCGTCTTTACGCTTATTTGTATCAGCACTTAAAAACTGGTGGAATAAATATCCGTGAGCACCATGTATTTCTACTCCATCAAACCCTGCATTATAGGCACGGCGTGCAGCATTTGTAAAATCACTTATTACCCTTTCTATATCAAATATGGTTCCTTCGCGAACCCTCTTAATAGGGTTACCCGGTATAATATGTGCACTTGAACTCCAGGGCATTACTCCGGTAATTTTCTCAGGGGCACGTGCACCACCATGAAAGATCTGGAGTATTGCAAGGCTATCAGTATCATGTATACCTTCTGCTAAACGGGTAAGGCCATCCATATGATTATTACTCCAGGCGCCTAATTCGCCATCCCATCCTTTGCCATCCTCTGATACATAAGTGGCGCAGGTTATCACCATTCCAAAACCGCCTTCTGCCCTGCGCACAAGCCAGTTGTATTCATTGTCACCCAATGTGCCATCACTATTACTCTGCATATTGGTCATAGGAGCTAATGCAATACGATTAGTGCTTAGCATTCCTGTTTCACCTATAGTTACTCTCTCAAATAGTTTCATATAAATTATAAAGCGACAAAGGTATTTTTTATCTATTTGCAAAAACTATTATAAATGATATTTTTACAAAGAATTAAATTTCTTTAATGAAACTTGTTTATAACAAAATATTTTTAGAGCATATTACCCCACCCGGTCATGCCGAAAACAAAACCCGGTTGGAATCATTGGGTAATTTACCCGAATCGACCATAATAAACGGCGAGCCCTTTCTTGAATTGGTGCATACCAAAGCCCATATAGAAAAGATAAGAGAAGCATGCACACATAGTGAACAAATAGATGCAGATACATTTACTTCTCCTAAAAGCTTTGAAATTGCAACCCATGCCGTGGGCGCGGCCATTATGGCATCTATGAAAAATGATTTTGCCATAGTGCGTCCACCTGGTCACCATGCGTACCCTAATAAAGCAAGTGGGTTTTGCCTGTTCAACAACATTGCCATAGCTACGCAAAAATTAGTAAATGAAGGCAAAAAGGTTTTTATACTTGATTTTGATGGACACTTGGGCGATGGAACATTGCAAACATTCTATAATACCGACAAAGTACTTTTCTGGTCATTGCATCAATATCCTGCTTTCCCCGGCGGAGGTTTTGTAACAGAGATTGGTGAAGGAAAAGGCAAAGGCTATTCTGTTAATGTGCCCTTACCTCCCGAAAGTGGCGATGATATTTTCATGCACGCCATAAATAACTTTATGACCATTGCCGAACAATTTTCACCCGATGTAGTAGGAATATCCGCTGGTTTTGATGCACATATTGAGGACCCGCTTTTGCAATTACGCATATCGGCGGGCACATATTATAAGATAGGGCAATTATTAAAGAATAAGTTTAAAAACGTTTTTGCAGTGCTTGAAGGAGGCTATAATACCACATACCTTCCTAAATGCTTGTTCAATTTTTTGGCTGGAATAAACGGGGACCCAATATATTATTCTGAAGAGGAAACACACTCTCAATCAGAAGCTTTAAATGATTACTTAAAGAGAGCTTCCATGTTGAATACTAATCTGAGTTCGTACTGGAATTTACCTGCTAAATTAGAAGGTATCAAATAAGATACCGAGCCGTCATGCCTTGCTAAATTTGTATCTTTGCACCTCAATTTTGGTGTAATATGGCAGAGACAGGTGCGAGAAAATGGATTATTACCATAACGGTAATACTTGCCGCCCTGCTCGAACTTATTGACGTTACTATTGTTAACGTTTCCCTCCCTGATATTATGGGTAACCTTGGTGCCACACTTGATGAAGTTGGCTGGGTTGTTACATCTTATACCGTCGCCAACGTTATAATACTTCCTATGTCGGGTTGGATCGGCAATAAATTTGGCAGAAAAAATTACTTCCTGTTTTCTATTATAGCATTCGTTGTTGCGTCCTTCTTTTGTGGGCATGCACATAGCTTAGGTGAATTAGTTTTATTTCGTGTACTACAGGGTTTTGCAGGTGGTGGCCTGCTTTCCCCTGCACAGGCAATATTACTTGAAACATGGCCCCGTGAAGAAATGGGTATGGCAACTGCCCTATTTGGGCTTGGCGCTGTGTTTGGCCCTACGGTTGGCCCAACCATTGGGGGTTATATTACAAGTCACCTTTCATGGCCTTGGATATTTTATGTAAACGTCCCGGTTGGTGCCATTGCCGTTTTCCTGGTTATAACCTTTATTAACCCCTCGCCTAAAAGCCAAAAGGGTGAGAAAGTAGATTGGTGGGGAATACTATTCCTCCTTGTGGCCATAGGTAGCCTGCAAATATTTCTGGAACGTGGCGATAGGGAAGACTGGTTTCACAGTACGTTGATATGTGTCCTTGCTGTCACTTCAATAGTATTTATGATTTCGTTTGTATGGCGCGAGTTACACTATGAATCGCCGGTAGTAAATTTTAAAATTATGCGACATCGAAGCTTTAGTATAGGCATGTTTACATCCTTTATGCTTGGCTTTGCTATGTATGTTTCAGTATTTGTATTCCCAATTTTCTGCCAGAGCCTTCTTGGTTTCTCTGCCTTACAAACCGGTGAAATATTGTTTCCGGGTGGAATTGCGACCATTTGTATGATGCCTTTTGTGGGTACAATGTTGAAAAAAGGGGTACCGGCCCAATTTATGTCAACTGCGGGTATGTTATTGTTTTTTGGCTTTTCATACCTCATGGCAAACTCTAATCTTCAATCAGGTACCGAGAATTTCTTCTGGCCATTGATCGTGCGTGGTATTGGAATGTCATTGCTTTTTGTTCCGCTTACAACCCTTGCTGTACAAGATTTGCATGGTAAAGAAATGGGGCAAGGAACAGGCTTAAATAATATGATGCGCCAGTTGGGCGGTTCATTTGGTATAGCAATAAGTACCGTAATACTAAATAACAGAATAGCGCTGCACCGTAACAACATGGTAAGTTACGTTAACAATTACAGTAACGCTGCTACTAGCCGTATGAATATGATGCTTAATAATTTTATGTCAAAAGGTTTCAGCCATGAACAGGCGCAACAAATGACCTATAGGGCTATGGATGGGGCCGTTACAAGACAGGTACTATTGCTTTCTTATAACGATGTTTACCTATTTGTCGGTATTTTTATGCTTTGCTGTATACCATTCTTATACTTGCAAAAATTTAAAAAGAATGTGACCTTACCGGTAGATTCTCATTAAGGCTCCGCTTACCGACTTGTTCCTGCCATTTACCGACTTTTCATGTTTTATTGCCTATTTGCCTTAACAGGGTAGTATTCAACTACTATACATTTGTATCAAATTTCAATATCATGGAAACGCAAGACAACAAATTCACAGAAACACAACCTGACTATACTAAACGAATATCAGATGATATACACCATCACTCCCGCTCAGGAAGATTTTTTGGAGGAATAATAATTTTAGCTATAGGTGTAATACTTCTTTTAAAACAACTTAATGCTGTAATTTTCCCTGACTGGCTATTTACCTGGCCAATGATAGTAATTGCAGTTGGTTTTTATATTGGGGCACGACACAATTTCCGTTTGGGTGGTTGGCCTATTGTAATGCTGGTAGGAGGTGTTTTCCTGACTGAAGAGTTCTATCCTAACCTTAATATATCAGATTATATATGGCCAATAATTATAATAAGCGCGGGCCTACTTATGATATTACGCCCTAAAAGGCGTCATTGGGACTGGCATAACAATGCATATTGGGAGAGCAAAAGCAAAAAATGGCAATGGAAATATCAAGCTAAATATGGGCAAACTCCCCCTGCTACAGCATATTCGCAAGATGATTTTATTGATTCCGTTTCTATTTTTGGCGGTGTGCATAAAGTAATTGTATCGAAAGACTTTAAGGGTGGAGATGTGGTGAACATTTTCGGCGGAGCTGAAATAAATCTTAGCCAAGCAGATATTAAAGGCAAAGTAACATTGGAATTGGTGCAAATATTCGGAGGCACAAAAATTATTGTTCCTGCCGATTGGGAGATACAATCAAAGATGGTTTCGATCTTTGGAGGCGTGGAAGACAAAAGAAACCCTGCCACAGCAAAGCATAATCCCGATAAGGTATTGGTAATCGATGGTACCTCTATCTTTGCAGGTATTGACATACTTAGTTATTAATAGATAAAGAAATCAGCCATGCAAGCCCCTGAGCTTTCAAATAGAAAAATGATATTTCCGATAATCCTTTTATGGATTGCATGGGGTACTCTGCAGGCTTGGGTGCTGACATGGAGTGGATTCCTATTACAAACAGCAATAATTGACAGTGCCGTAAGTAATGGATTGCTTATGGGTATTGGCTTAACAGTAAGGAACATTTTACGCTACTATCGTCCCGGCAGGGGAAGGTTCTTTTATATGTTTGTTTGGAATTTTTGCATAGCAGCAATTTGGATAGGTGTTGTAAAATGGGCTTTATCACAACTTATTACAGACCCTACGTACCTTGCTTTTCTTTACAAATCATTACCTGTCCGTTTCTTTATAGCTTTTTTAATGACAGGTTGGATGGCATTAATAAATTGGCTCCTGTTCAGCTTTGAAGAGAACAGTGAAAATGAAAAGAGAAAAGCTGACGCGGATAAATTATCGAAAGATGCTGAGCTATATAAACTGCGCCAGCAGCTTCACCCTCACTTCCTATTCAATAGTTTGAATTCTATCAGTTCACTTACGGGTAGTCGCCCTGAAGAAGCCAGACACATGATACAACAGCTTGCCGATTTTTTACGTGGTACTTTGAAGAATGATGAAAAACTGTTGGTGAGCCTGGAAGAAGAGCTCCATTATCTGCAATTGTATTTAGATATTGAAAAAGTTCGCTTTGGGCATAGGTTGAGTACAGAAATAAAATATGACGAGCTAAGTCTTAAACTCCCCGTGCCACAAATGTTATTGCAACCCATTGTAGAGAATGCAATAAAGTTTGGGCTCTATGATACTACCGGGACAGTAACTATAACTATCAATGTAAAATCTGAGAATGGACAACTGGCAATAGCGATTCAAAACCCATTTGACCCACAAACATCTCAGTCAAGACAAGGCACAGGCTTTGGGCTTAGCTCAATACAGCGCAGGCTATATTTATTGTATGCGCGCAAAGATCTGATTGAAACCAAAGCGGAAAACAACTTATTTACTACAACTGTTATAATACCGCAAACAGCATGATAAAAGCAATACTTATTGATGATGAACCCCTGGCAAGATCAATACTTGCAGAATACTTGCAGAGCTATACTGATATATCGATTGTGCAGGAATGCAGCGATGGGTTTGAAGGAGTTAAAGCTATAACCCAGCATCAACCCGATCTTATTTTCCTCGACGTACAGATGCCAAAAATAAATGGCTTTGAAATGCTTGAATTACTTGATACACCTCCGGCGGTAATATTTACCACGGCATTCGATGAGTACGCTATGAAAGCTTTTGAAGCGCACGCCGTAGATTATCTTCTAAAACCCTTTAGTAAAGAACGTTTTGACAAGGCTATGAAGAAGTGGAAAGAACACTATGAAAAGCCGGATGGAAAAGAGGCCATACAATCGTTAATAGAAAGTGCGAGTCAACAACCAGATCAATATAACAGAGTAGTAGTTAAAACCGGTAGTAAGATCCGTATTATACCGATGCATGAGATACAATACCTTGAAGCAGATGATGACTATGTTAAAATTCATACAGCAGATGGCTCTCATTTGAAAAAGAAAACCATGAGCTATTTTGAAGAAGTACTGGATAAGGTCCAATTTGTAAGGGTACACCGCTCATATATAATACAAATACAACAGGTAACACGCATTGAACCTTATGAAAAAGAAGGTCACCTTGCTATCTTAAAATCGGGTGCGCGAATACCAATAAGTAAAACAGGTTATCCTAAACTAAAATCAATCCTTGGAATATAAAATGCACCTAATTATGAGTTCCGTAGAAATATTTAAAACAAATGTAAGCGGCAAAAGAAACGCCCTCTACCTTATTGGAGAAATGAACGCTATGTTTCCCGGCCATAAAGTAAGCATTGACCTTGATGATAAAGACAAAGTTTTACGGGTAGAGAACCATAAAGGAAAAGTAAGGTCATCAGATGTTATAAAATTATTAGAACAACGAAACTTCCGTTGCGAAGTACTCAATTATTAAAAGACTATGAAAACCATAAAAATATCACAATCATTAGCCATACCCTTAACCCTCCTTTCGTTGGCAGTAAATGCCCAAATGACAATTAAAGGAAAGGTTACGGAACAAAAAGGGAAACCAATTCCTTTTGCAACTATTTATTTAAAGAATACTATTACCGGCGCACTTACAGACACACTTGGGCGCTATTCTATGCACCTGAATAAAAAGGAAAATGTAATTATTATTGCGACCGCGATAGGATTCGATACTGCAATTTATAGCCTTACTGCTGACACAGGCAAAACATATATTGTTAACCTTACTTTGAAAACGAATACGAGCCAACTTGATGAAGTAACCATATCTCCCGGAGCAATGGAAGCCAGTAATGACAGGAAAGTTGCTGCCCTTACCACGCTTGATATTTATACAACAGCCAGTGCTGAGGGAGATGTTGTAGGTGCATTGCAAACACTACCCGGGCTCCAAAAAGTATCAGACCAAACAGGGTTATTTGTCCGTGGTGGCGATGCAAGTGAATCTGCGGCTATTGTAGATGGATTAGTAGTTCAGGACCCATTTTTCAGCCCTGTACCGGGGGTTGCGCAACGCAGCCGCTTTGGCCCTTACGAATTCAAGGGCATTTCTTTCAGTAGCGGGGGATATAGTGCACGTTATGGGCAGGCACTCTCCGGAATACTAGAACTGAATACAAATGATTTACCCGAAGAAGCAACATTTAATGCCAATATAAATATGGCAGGTTTGGGTATATCCGGCACAAAACTGTGGGCGCATTCAGCGCTTGAAGGTGGTATCAATTACACCAATACACAGCCGTTTTATGGTATTACAAAGACAAATATTGATTTCTTTCAGCCACCAACTGGTTTCAGCGGCTCATTAAAGTATATCTGGACAAACACCAAAGGAGATATTTTAAAACTAAGCGGAACATTTGACCAATACAAAAGTGGAATAGATGTGGTTAATCCAAATCAACCTGATACAACACTGGCATTTAATCTTCAAAACTCATACATGGCGTATAGCTTATATTACAGGCATATTATTGGTGATGGCGCTTACCTTATGGTTGGTTCATCATATAGCCAGAATGGTGATACCGTGCACTGGGGTGGCCAGAACTTTGACAAACAAGATACCCGTGCACAAGGGCGAGTGGAGCTTGGGAAACAATTAGGAAGTAAATTGTTTGCATATTTAGGAACGGAAGTGCAACGTTATTCTGAAAAGCAGCAGTTTGATAGTACCAGCTTTTCATTTACTGAAACTCAAGTAGCAGGTTATCTTGAGGGAGAATGGAAGCCGGTAAAATGGTTTGGGCTTAAACCCGGTGTACGTTTTGAGTATAGCCAGTTATTGGCAAAGAGCGATATTGCTCCAAGAATTTCTGCAGCAATCCGCATCAATAAATACGGGCAGGTTTCAGCAGCATACGGAATGTTTTATCAGGATCCATCGGACAGGTATTTAATTTATGGCGATTCAAAAGTTAAATTCCAGGAAGCAACACACTACATTTTGAATTACCAATACATGTATAACGACCGTACATTCAGGATTGAAGGATACTATAAATCATATAGTGATTTGATAAGAGAACTTACAGAAGGAGCACCTTACGATCCTAACCCATACCGCCCGCTATATTATCCTGTAGATAATAGTGGTTATGGCTATGCAAAAGGAATTGACATTTTCTGGAGAGATAAAAAGAGTATTAAGGATTTCGATTACTGGATATCATACAGCTATATCGACACTAAGAGACTTTACCAGAATTATGTTACTGAAGCTATGCCTGATTATGTATCAGCCAACAACCTCAACATAGTAACCAAGTATTTTTTTGAGAAGCCGGGCATTAATGTTTCTCTAACATACGCTTATGCTTCAGGTCGTCCTTACTATAACCCCAATAACCCTACATTTTTATCTGATCGCTCTCCTGCTTACCAGGATCTATCAGCAAGCTTCAGTTATTTATTCAGGGTAAAGAAATTATTTGGAGTATTTTATCTTGGAGTGGATAACGTGACCAACAATCAAAATGTATTGGGTTACAGGTATTCTGACAATGGATTAAACAGGTACCCTATTGTACCTGCTTTATACAGAAGTCTGTTTGCAGGGGTATTCCTATCTTTAACACCTTATAAAAAAGACGAACTTTAATCAATCAATTATATAATCATTATGAAAAAGACACTTCTTATTCTTGCAATTGCCTTAGGATTCCTAGCATCAAAAAGCGGGCAGGCACAATCGGTTGATACGCTGCTCATTCAAACCTATACAGCTTTTGATACTGCTAAATCTTATCCTCAGTTTTTAATGGCAAGCAACCAGTTTAAACTTATAGCTAAACAGTCACCAACATATTGGCTGGCTAATTATTATGCGGCGTGGAGTATAGCAGTGCTTTCTTTCCAGGAACCGAATAAGGACAAAAAGGACCCTATGCTGAATGAAGCCGATAATTTCTTCAGCAAGATCGAATTAATGGATTCAACCAATGATGAGATTGCACTATTAGGCGCTTTACTGGCACAGGCAAGGCTTTCGGTTGATCCCGGCAGCAGGCATGGTAAATACGGTAAAATATCGGATACTTATTTGGCACAGGTAGTTAAGCTAAACCCAAACAACCCACGCATGTATTACATGCAAGGCAATAGCAAATTCTACACTCCAAAACTTTGGGGTGGTGGCGTTGATAAAGCACAACCTCTTTACGAAAAAGCAGAAGCTTTATTCGCCAACGATAGCCAGGATATACATAAACCACATTGGGGTAAGGCAATCAATGAGAAGATGCTGGCGGAATGTAAGGAGAAAAAAGACAAATAAGTTTTGTTGCTTGAATACAGAAGAGATTACTAGTTAATCTCTTCTCCGTTTTCATCGTAGTTTCTTATTCCTCCTCTTATAATACCATTATGATATTGAATCACCTGGCTTAATTTACCATTTTCGCGATACCATTTTACATCGCCATTCATGTTCCCATTTACAAAAACAGCTTCTGTATTCACCTTGCCATCGCTAAAATATCTTTTATAAAGCCCATTAATGGTATCGTTTATGTACGGTGCTTCTTCTTCCAGATTACCATTTTCATAATATAGTTTCTCAATACCATTTTCTTTACCCTCAATATATGGGTATTCACTTTCTATTTTACCATCTTCATAATAGTACTTCGTTATGCCATTGGCATTTCCATTACTATAAGGTATCTCCTGTTCCAATTTTCCATCCTCGTAATAATCCTTTTCTACTCCATCTGCATTATCATTTTTATATGGTGTTTCCATTTGTAAAGCACCATCTTCATAATAATCTTTCTCCACCCCGTTTGCCAGGCTATCTGTAAAAGGAGTTTCGCTCATTAGCTTTCCATTTTCATAATACTCTTTTGCCACCCCATTTAATTTATCATTCTTATAAGGCCATTCATTTTTTATTTTTCCATTCTCATAATAAGCTGTAGCAATACCATTTAAAAGGTCGTTCGATAAAGTTGCTTCCCCGAATAACTTTCCGCTTTCATAATAAACCTTAGATATCCCATTTGCCTTACCATTTGTATAGGTTTTTTCCCGGTATAACTTTCCGTCAATGTAATACACTCTCTGTATTCCGATAGCTTTATCTACTTTATATATAGTAAGTTTATAATAAGAGGCATTGGAATCTGATGTAGCATCCAAATCATCATCAAGATATTCAATCCACTTACCTTCTTTGAGGCCATGTTTTATAATATTCTTAGCTTCGCTGGTATCTGTAAAGCCTGGCTGAATCTGGGACTGTTGCCCAAAGGATGTAACAGCTAATAACACTGTAAACAGTACTATTAAAAAAATTCTCATAATTTGTGGTTTATAATGATGCCGACAGATACTACCTGCCTTGTCTGCTTATTTCGTAACCGTTTGCATTGTAGCACACAATCGTTCCGCTTATTTCATCATCATGGTATGGGGTCTCACGCTGTATCACCCCATTTTCGAAATATTCCTTTACAACTCCATCTTTCTTATCGTCGGTATATGGTGTTTCGCGGCGCAATAATCCGTCCTCATAAAAATCTTTCTCAACACCATTTTCCTTACCATCGGTAAGAGGAGTTTCCTTACTCACCGTGCCACTTTCGTAATATGTTTTCTCAATACCATTTTCTTTACCGTTGGTATAAGGTATTTCTTCACTTAATTTCCCACCTACATAATATATTTTTTCAACACCATTGCATTTACCATTGGTATATGGAATTTCCTGGCTTAAGTCTCCACTCTCGTAATATATCTTCTTAACCCCATTCAATACATTATCCGTAAAAGGTATTTCCAACATAATTTTTCCGCTTGCATAATACCATTTTTCTACCCCATTCATTTTGCCATCGGTATATGGAGTTTCAAAATATAAGGTTCCGTTCTTGTAATACATTCTTACAATACCATCGGGCTTACCTGTCTTATAAAATGTTAGGCGGTAATAAACAGCTAAATTGGTATCGGCGGTAACATTGCCATCATAATCGAGGTACTCCTTCCATTTACCTTCTTTTGCACCACCCTTAACCTCATTCTTTGCTTCGGCTTTATTTGTAAAGCCATTTTGAGACGTAGATTGCTGCCCCATTGCAGTAATTGCAAAGGAAAGCGATATTAACAGAATTGAAAAAATTCGCATTTCTACGTAATATTATCGGCTAAGTTACATTTTTTTATAAAACAAACATAATTTACCCTCCTTTCTTCCATTTTACCCCTTATATATGCAGTTAACATTAATGGTATATATTTGAACCAAAACAAAAACTATGGCAATAAATCAAGGACTTATTATGGAATTTAAGCATGAAACGGAAAACACCCGCAAGATGCTGGAAAGAATACCCGCTGACAAATACACGTGGAAACCCCACGACAAATCAATGGAGCTTTTAAAGTTGGGCCGTCATTTGGCAAGTAATCCTATTTGGATTGGCCGTGCAATTAATGCGAGTGAATATGATTTCGCTAAAAATCCGCCTGCACCTGCTGCACCTTTAAACACATTGAAAGAAGTACTCGACTTATTTGATAAGAATGTAGCTGACGCAATTAAAGATCTTGAAGGTGCTACGGATGAAAAACTGATGAAACCATGGACACTCCGCATGGGCGAGAAGGTTTACTTTACTATGCCAAGCGTTGGTGTGGTACGCAGCTTTGCTTTAAGCCATTCCATACATCATAGGGGACAACTTAGTGTTTACCTTAGATTGTTAAATGTACCTGTACCGGGTATGTATGGCCCAAGTGCAGACGAATCAATGTAACAGTTTATTCTACAAAAAAAGCCCCCTTAAGATACTTAAGGGGGCTTTTTTTATTTAATTATTTCTCATTAAACTCCTGGAGGAACCGGAGGAGGAGTTGCGCCAAACACGTTTGCCATTTCAGACACTTGTCCGGCTGCAAGCCATGCAGCCATACCTGTTTTCCATACGAGGGTATCGCGCTGCAGAGTACCTGCCTGAGCCATTTGAGCTAATTGCTGCTCATTGAACGGCCCTGCCTGCTTACCTGCTACTACGGCAAAATACTGTATTGCCTGCGGTATTGGAGGTGGCGGAGGTGTAGACTGTTGCATTTGATTTATAGACTGGCCCATAGTATTCGCCATCATATTGCCCATTCCAAGGCCGACACCAAGACCCATACCCGCACCTGCTAAACCACCTGGATTAGCCGCAGCAGTCTCAATAGAGTTAGCCATATTCATTTGTGCCAACTTGCTCATATCAATCTTGTTAAGCCTGCTGTACTGGAATATTTCTTTCTGCAATTCCGGTGGCATAGATACATTCTCAACCAAAAGCTTGGTGAGTGCAAGTCCGTATTCAGTAAAAGTAGGATCAAGTTTTTCCTTTGCAAAAGTTGAGAACTCATCAAGGTTAGCCGAGAATTTCTCTACACCTAAATTACTCTTGGCAACTGCGCTGGTAAGGTTAGTTACCATAAGGCTCCTTAACTGGCCTTCAATATCTTCGGTAGTAAAAGCGCTATTGGTTCCCACAATTTCTTCGAGGAATTTTTTAGCATCTGCTACACGGAAAGCATAGGTTCCGAAAGCCCGAAGCTCAACCATACCAAACTTATCATCGTTCAGCATCATTGGGTTTTTCGTGCCCCACTTCTGATCGGTATATTGTTTAGTATTTACAAAATAAACTTCGGCTTTAAATGGGCTGTTAAAACCATATTTCCAACCCTTTAATGTGCTAAGGATTGGGATATTTTGAGTTTCGAGAGTATATGTGCCGGGTTGAAATACGTCGGCTATTTTACCTTCGTTTACAAATACTGCCACTTGTGCCTGGCGCACAACGAGCTTGGCTCCGTTCTTTATTTCATTTTGCCAGCGAGGAAAACGCCAAAGCAAAACATTGCTCGAGTCGTCTGTCCATTCAATAATGTCAATTAATTCGTGTGATACTCCACTGAAAATTCCCATGATAGATAGATTTAGTATGGGCGAATTTAAACAAAATATAATAGTAATTGGCAATTTGTACTATTTAACAATTTTTTAATCATTAATCTTATAAATTCGCCACAAATAACGTATACCTCAAGTATGAAGAAAGTGTCATTTCTCACCATTTTATGCGTATCCATCTTTGTAATGTCATGCAAGAATAATGACATGAAACATGAGACCAAAGAACTACCCCAATTTTATGTCGTAGGCATATCGGTGCGTACCACGAACCAGAACGGTCAATCACAAAGAGATATTGGAAATCTATTTACAAACTATCTTATTGAAAACACTCAAGCTAATATAAAACATAAAGAATCGGAAGATATCTACTGTGTATATACTGATTACGAAAGCGATATGACAGGAAAATATACTACTATATTGGGATGCAAGGTAAAATCGCTCGACAGCATACCTGCAGGAATGGTTGGAATAATTGTCCCGGCAAGTAATTATAATGTTTACACATCTAAAGGCAAGTTGCCAGATTGTGTTGTTGATACCTGGATGAAAATATATTTATCAGGAATTAAAAGTAAATGCACTGCTAATTTTGACTTGTACGGGCCAAAAGGTAAAAACCCTGCTAACGCAGAAGTAGAAACCTATCTATCCGTTAACTGATTAATTATTTTCCTATAACCTCCATAAAGCCGTAGTGGCCATAATCAGTACTCCCACATTTAGCTTTTAGGGCATTCAGTCTTTAATAACGATTAGTGTTAATTGGCTTTTGGGCTTGTGGACGCAAGTTGGGCAAGAACTGTCCCTTTTAAATAAATTACTTTTACCGAAGGGTTAGCATTACTAGAAATAGTTATCGTTTTAAAGAATTTTCCTGTTCTTTGTGTATCGTAATGAGCCTTAATACGTCCACTTTGCCCGGGTTGAATTGGTTCCTTGGGAGATGTAGCAACCAGGCATTCAATTGTCCATCTTGCCACAACACAACCACAGGAACTATGGACTTCCTTTATTATCAAAGGCTCATTACCGGCATTTATAAAATTGAAATAACGATAACCATCGGAACCATAAGCTATAGTACCATAGTCAACGGTGTCTTTTTCAAATTTCATGACAGGTGCATTAAGGTCTGTTTGGGCATTCAATTGACAAACTGAAAATAAACACGACATTAAAACTGTTGTTAAAATCAGGTTTTTCATAGTCTCGTTTTTTAATGATTAATAATTTTTCTTCTAATCGCAAACATATTCCCCTATTCACTTTTTGCCTGTTAACAGATTGCCAATGTTTGTTAATGAGCTGTTAATATGTAGCCATTAAACCAATAATCCCTTTAAATTAGCACCGATGAGAAAGAATACGATCAGGCTTGTGGTGCTAATGGGCACTATTTCAGTAATAGGAATAATCCTGATACAGATATATTGGGTTCGTAAAGCTTTTGACCTGAAGGAAAAACAATTTGACCAGACCATACAGATTGCACTGCGCAATACAGCTGAGAAACTTGCCACTTTCGGACAATTCTCACTACCTACTCAAGACTTAGTAAATCAGGTATCTACAAACTATTATGTAGTGAACCTGAATAACACAATCGACCCAAAAGCATTACAATATTACCTTATCAGCGAATTTGATAACCTAAGCATAAAAACCGATTTTGAATATGGAATATATGATTGCAGCAGTGATAAAATGGTATATGGCAATTACATTAATGCCAACAAAGCAATAGAAAACAAGCCGCTGAAAAGCCTGCCCAAGCTCGATAAATTCACTTATTACTTTGGAGTATATTTCCCTGACAGGTCAACTTATATAACCAGTGGAATGGATAACTGGATACTTACTTCCATCATACTACTTATCGTTATTGTGTTTTTCGGTTATGCTATGTTCATTATACTTCAGCAAAGAAGATTATCGGAAGTTCAGCGCGACTTTATTAATAATATGACCCATGAATTCAAAACCCCATTATCAACCATTGTAATCTCCTCCGAAACATTATCGGACCCGGGAATAGTAAGTACACCCGAAAGGCTTTCAACTTATGCAGGTATTATAAAAGAAGAAGCAGGAAGACTGAACAACCAGGTTGAAAGAGTATTACAAATAGCACGTACAGAGCGGCAAGAGTTTAAATTGAACAAAGAATCAGTTGATATACACGAACTGATCAAGAGTGTTTCAGATAGTATGGCAATTAGTATGCAAAGCATAAAAGGGAAAATAATTTTAAAACCAGAAGCGCTAAAACACATTGTTAATGCAGACAAACAGCACTTTACCAATTTGATATTTAACTTATTGGATAATGCCATGAAATATTCCAACACATTGCCGGTTATTATTATCAGCACCCATAATGAAGGCAAAAAACTTATTTTATCGATAGCCGATAACGGAATAGGAATAAAAAAAGAATACAGGAAAAGGGTATTCGATAAATTCTTCAGGGTGCCGTCAGGCAATGTGCACAATGTAAAAGGGTTTGGTTTAGGTTTAAGCTATGTAAAAAGTATTGTAGACGCACATAAATGGAAAATACATTTAGAGAGTGAATTAAATAAGGGAAGTAATTTTATTATTGAAATTCCGGTAACAGAATAATGGAAACATCTAAAGCAAAAATACTTTATGTTGAGGATGATGTAAACCTTGGTTTCGTTACTACCGATAACTTAAAACTTAAAGGATATCAAACTGTTTATTGTAAAGATGGCAAGACTGCACTGGATGCTTTTAAGAAAGAACCCTTTGATATATGCATCCTGGATGTTATGCTTCCTGAAATTGATGGCTTTACTGTTGCCAGAACTATAAGGGAAAAGAACAAAAGCATACCTATTATCTTTATTACAGCTAAAACCATGAAAGAGGATAGGATTGCAGGCTTCATGACCGGGGCCGACGATTATATTACCAAGCCATTCAGTATTGAAGAATTGTTATTAAGAATAGAAGTATTCTTAAAAAGAAGCAAGGTAACAGAGAACAAAAATGCACTGCCTGTTCATTTCAATATCGGCAACTATTATTTTGATTTTGAAGGCTTATTCCTTGAAATAAAAAAAGAAAGAAAGCAGCTTACATTAAAAGAAGCTGAACTACTGCGGTTCTTTTGTATGAATCTTGACAAAATATCAAAACGTGAAGAGATACTAAAAACATTGTGGGGCAATGATGATTATTTTATGGGACGAAGCCTTGATGTTTTTATTTCCAGGCTGCGCAAGTACCTTGACAAGGACAAAAGAATAAGTATTGAAAATATTCATGGCGTGGGGTTTCGCATGTGCATAGAGTCCTAAATAAAATACCCGTATATTGTGCGCTATTATAAAAACAGAATTCTATGGACAGCCCACATATTGCTCAAAAAGCCAATTACCCTGTTGAACTTCAACCCGGAAAATACTGGTGGTGTGCCTGCGGCTTAAGCAAAAATCAGCCTTTTTGTGATGGCTCGCACCGTACAACATCTTTTACACCGGTGGAATTTGAAATAACAGAAACGAAAACTGTTAAACTTTGCGGATGCAAGCATTCTGCAAAAAAACCTTTCTGCGACGGGATTCACAAAACGTTGCCGTAATAAAATTCATTCCTACTTAGTAGCTAACTTTAAAGTTTATCGCTTACCCAACCATTGAGGGATTTCTCTCGTCTTCTTAATGGAAAGTAACCATAACCATGTACCTATTAGAAGCAGCAATTAAGGAAATTTGAATGCTTTAACGGTTTAGCTTATTCTTTGTTTACTTTTTATCAACTTTACTTGGATTCGGCTATAAAACTTACTATGTTTGATATAATGTTCTTTCGACTAATTGTAAACTTATAGTTCATCCCCTTGGTAACATAACTATATAAAGTATGAAAAAAACTACCCCATTTTTTGTCCTTATTCTTTCCTTTTTATTTATGCCTGGCTTAAGGGCACAAAATGCCTCAAATAATTCAGAGGTATTTTATGACAAACTGGTATCTCAGAACATTTTCAAATTAGTAAAGCAACAGGCAGGTGCATCAACCAAGGACATGCAAACCTTTCGACAATATTACCAGGATAGTATTGTAAGTGACTTAAATAAGTTTACAGTTGCCGTTGCACATAATATTATAAGTACTGATGCAGAAGTAATTCAATATGCAGGTAAAATGCAGCAAAAGTACTTATCACTTTACCATACATTTAGCCAGATAAAGAGAGACTATCCTTCGAGTGTGGCAGAATATCTGTCCCGTTCACATGCGCCAGTCCTTCCGGCCTGCAATACAACTCCATGCGATAATCTTGATTTTGAAAATGGTACACTTTCAGGCTGGACCGGATGTTATGCTCAAGATAACTCATCAAATACATCAGGATCTCAGTTTTCAACCACAGCGCCTGTATGTACCGGGCCATATGGTGCGGTAACCGTTGCCGATAATGACCCTACTATTACAGGTAATCACCCCAATGCTACTAACCAACTTGCTATTATGAGCGGTGCCGGTGTGGATCCTGTTTCAGGCTTTCCGGTAGTATGTCCGAGTGGTGGAAAATACTCATGCAGAATTGGAGATACCACAGTGGCCGGTTCACAGGTAGCATTCCTCGAAAATACTTTTATGGTCTCAAAAGCAACTTGTAACTTCACTTATTACTATTCTGTAATACTTCAAAACCCTGGCCACTCCAGGGCTCAGCAGCCTCTGTTTAACCTAACCATGTTCGACCAAAATGGTGATACTATACCCCATTGCGGTAATTACTCTGTAATATCGGGCCCGGGTATTAAGGGTTATGACAGTACTACCTATAATGGTTCAAAAACATATTTCCGTAACTGGACATCTGCATTTGTTCCGCTGCAAAATTATATTGGCCAGTGTGTAAGTATTAAAATTGAAGTATCAGACTGTGAACCGGGTGGCCACTTTGGTTATGCCTATTTCGACGCTTCGTGCTCTCCTTTGCTTATTATATCTTCTTCTCCTGCTATTTGTGGCAAACCAATCACACTTACTGCTCCGGCAGGCGCTGCTGCCTACTCCTGGACAGGCCCTTGTATAGTAGGGTCTACGACCTCACAAACCATTACTGTTGGCTGTGCCGGAAAATATGTTGTAATTATGCAAAGTGTTATCGGGGCTTCGTGTGCAGATACTTTAGACACTATTGTTGCCAGTGGTGTTGGTAGCCCACCTATACCTAACTTTAAAACAGACACTGTGTGTGTAGGCAGTCCAACTCAATTTACAAATCTTACAACTGGTGGCGGGGGCAACGTTTATAAATGGAATTTTGGGGACCCTGCATCGGGTACCAATGACACTATTACTGGAGTTACCAACCCTGTTCATACCTACCCTACGGCTGGTGTATATACTGCCACGCTTAGTGCAACAAGTGGTGGATGTGGTAGCGATACATCATTTAAAGTCGTCGTCAACGGAAACTCTATAGCAGGCTTTAAGGCTCCGCCTGTTTGCCTGAACAACCCAACTGTATTTACAGATACTTCAACAGGTGCAAATTCGTGGAGTTGGAATTTTGGTGAACCTGCTTCAAAAGGAAATAATGTATCAACATTACAAAACCCTACACACACTTATGCTACCGCAGGAAATTATACGGTAACCCTTATTACCGGAACCCTGCCCTGTACAGATACATCCATACAAACTATTACTGTAAACCCTTTACCAACAGCATTATTTACATTCAGCGCTGCCTGTTTCGGGGAAACAACTTCATTTACCGATGCTTCAACAATAGCCGGTGGTAGTATTGCTTCATGGAACTGGAATTTTGGAGATGTTGCATCAGGCATAAACAATACTTCTACTGCGCAGGATCCAACGCACATATTTACAGCACCGGGTACTTATTCTGTTATTCTAACTGTAACATCTAACTTCGGTTGCCAAAATACCGTTACACTTTCCGTTGTTGTCAGCGCAGTGCCCGTTGCAGCATTCACCTCGACAACTGTTTGCCAAGGACATGCCACAGTATTTACCGACAATTCTACTGTAATCAGTGGAACAATCAGCGGTTGGAACTGGAAGTTTGGAGATGGTGGTACATCTGCAATACAAAATCCTTTGCATACTTATGCTTTAGCTGGTAATTATACTGCCACATTAGTGGTATCTACCTCAAGTGGATGTACTGATTCTATAACAAACTCGGTTACTGTTAACCCAATGCCGATCCCTAATTTCACTGCAACTTCAGTTTGCCAGGGGCTTACAACCAACTATACTGATGCTTCAACCATTGGTGGTGGTGGAAATATTACTTCGTGGGCATGGACATTTGGAGACGGAGGAACATCTACGCTGCAAAATCCGACACATACTTATGCCACAGCAGGAATATTCCCAGTTACCTTAACTGTTACATCTAACAATAATTGCGATTCTACTTTCAAAGCAACAGTTACAGTATATCCAATACCGAAGCCAGCATTTACGGCAACCACACCATGCCAGGGTAATGCCACGGTATTTACTGACGGTTCAACTATCAGCAGTGGTTCCATTGCAAACTGGAACTGGAGCTTTGGTGATGGCAATACTTCAAACCTGCAAAACCCTGCAAACACATATGCATCTGCTGGAACATACTCGGTTGATCTGATTATTTCATCTAATCATGGATGTATTGATTCAGTGAGGCAGCCGGTTACAGTAAACCCGAATCCTGTTGTTAACTTCAAAGCTAATGATACTGTTGGTTGCGTTCCATTATGTGTAACATTTACAGACCTTAGTAATATTGCCAGCGGCACCATTACCACATGGGATTGGAACTTTGGAGATAGTACAGCTGACTCTAAAGTACAAAACCCAACACACTGCTATACAAAAGTAGGTACCTTCTCTGTAACACTTACAGTTACATCGGCAAATGGCTGCTCAACAACGTGGACACATGTTAATTATATTACCACTTATCCGGTTCCCATAGCCAATTTCCTTGCTACCCCAAATCCAACTACAATTGTTGATCCTGTAGTAAACTTCATTGACAAATCAGCAGGAAACCCAATTTCATGGTATTGGACATTTGGTGATAACCTGGATTCCATTAAGCTCACACAAAACACCATACATACTTACCAGGATACAGGTACCTTCTGGACTACACTTAAAATAGTCAACAAATATGGATGCGTTGATAGCATAAAAGAACCAATTACAATACAACCAGAATGGACATTCTATGTTCCCAATGCCTTCACTCCTAACGGAGACGGAATGAATGATACATTTATTGGAAAGGGAACTGACCTACTATCATACGAGATGTGGATATTTGACAGATGGGGAATGTTACTATATCATTGTACGGATATAAATAAGCCCTGGGATGGAAAAGTACAAAACTCTTCTATAGAATGCCAGGAAGACACGTACGTTTATTTGATCATTATAAAAGATGTATTCAAGAACCAACATAGATATGTTGGGAAGGTAACGCTGATAAAATAGTACTGAGATTTAATTTATTATAAAGCCCTGTAATGTTGCGGGGCTTTTTATTTGTTTATCTCTCGCAACTATATAATGTAATAAATACTTAGTTTTGAATAATGAAGGCTTCATATATGTAGACTAACCTTGTTATATAAAATCAGTCTATCATGTTTACAAGAAGCCTAAAAAACAATACCCATTCATTAAGCCTGTTCGTATTTATTACTACAACTTTCCTTGTTGGATTTACCTCCTGCAAAGTAGATAGTTCTCCGCAGAATGAAATCCCTATTCAATCTCATTCAGTTATAACAGGTGCGGGCTCCACATTTGCTAATCCTATTTACAACAAAATGATGGGTGAATTTTGCACCGTTACTGCTATACCTACTTCTTACCAGGCAATAGGATCGAGCCTTGGAATAAAAAGGCTTATGAGCAGATCTGTTGATTTCGGAGCATCAGATGCTTTTCTTAGTAACGATGATATGGCCATGTTTACATCTAATGTGGTTGAATTCCCTACCTGTCTTGGTTCAGTAGTACTCACCTATAACCTTCCGGGCGATACTGCGCTTAAACTCACATCAGACATTATAGCAGATATTTATTTAGGAAAAATAACCAAGTGGAATGACCCGCGGATTAAAGCAGAGAATATAGGAACAGAATTACCAAACGAATCTATAACAGTGGTGCATCGGGCAGATGGAAGCGGAACTTCTTATGTATTTACTGATTATCTTTCAAAAGTAAATACCGAATGGAGAACGAAAGTAGGAATGGCAAAATTACCAAATTGGCCTGTTGGTGTTGAGGGCGATGGAAATGATGGAGTAGCAACTGCCGTAAAACTTAAAACCGGTTCGATTGGTTATGTTGAACTATCGTATGCCTTGCAAAAAAACATGCATTACGCTTTAATTAAAAACTCATCGGGTAAGTATATTAAAGCCTCACTGGAATCTACAAGCCTTGCTGCTAATGGTGATATACCTGCCGACACACGTATCAGTATTACTAATTCAAGTGTTGCTGATGCCTACCCTATAAGTAGTTTTACCTGGATAATTATATACAAAGAGCAATCTTATAATAGCAGAACCAAATTGCAGGCCATAGATCTTTTAAAAGAATTATCGTGGATGATTCATACAGACGGGCAACAATACACGAAACCATTGAATTATGCCCCATTGCCCCCAAAGGCAATAGCTGCTGCAGAGAATGTGCTTAAGTCAGTAACTTATGAAGGCACGCCTATTATAAAATAAATAAAAGCCCCGTATTACACGGGGCTTTTTTATTTTTCAGAATACAATAATTTCTATTTCACCAGGCTAACCCTGCCCATATAAGTATGATCGACATTCTTCCAGTCGGTAACCTTAATTACATATACATAAGTATCCATCTGGCACATATTGTTATTGTTGTTATAACTTCCGTTCCAACCCTTATTGATGTCTAATGTGTGGTATATGGTTGTTCCCCAGCGGTCGAAGATATACATGTCAAAGGTTTTAAAGTAACCACCCTTAGGAGCAAATACATCATTCACGCCATCTCCATTGGGTGTAAATGCATTAGGAATGTAAAAGGTGAACAAAGGGTCTATTACTATACAATGGGTTATAGAATCTATACATCCATGTTTATTCATATCTATTAGCCTCACACAGTACGTACCGGTATCCGTATAACTGTGGGTGGCATTCTGGGTTATGGCCATATTCGATGCACTGTTCGTATCGCCCAAGGTCCAAAGCCATTGCACAAGACCGTACTGGTCAGTGGTGGCATCTGTAAAAGTAATATTGGGCAAAGCGATACTGGTAGGCTGCGGCGAAGATGTAAAGTCAGTATGCGGATGATCAAAAACAGTTATTAAATTATTTTCGACAATTGCTGAAGAACAACCACTGTCGGAAGTAACTGTTAAACTAACGGTAAACATACCCGGGTTAGTATAGCAATTCATCGGGTTCTGAAGGCCAGAAATACTACCATTGCCAAAGTTCCAGCTCCATGATTTTATGCCTCCTGAAGCGATAGCTGATTTATCGGTAAAGGTTACACATACAGGGTAACAGCCATTCACAGTATCTTGTGTAAAGGAAACTATCGGTAAAGGATCGACAATTACAACCATATTGGTACTTGCAGGTGGTGTGCCACAGCCATCGGCCACCGTAACAGTATATGTAGTTGTAACAAGTGGAGAGACTTTTACTGTTTGTCCCGGTATTGGTCCCGGTGTCCATACATAAGTATAGGTGCCATCTCCACCGCTTGCCGTAGCCGTAAGGGTAGCCGTTGATCCGGGGCATATAGCGGTAGATACGGGGGCCTTTATAGATAATGGAAGCGCTACGTTAACAGTAGCTGTAGCCTGTGCCGTACATCCATTAGCATCAGTTACTACTAATGTATATGTTGTGTTGATAACAGGGTTCACTGTAGTTGTATCTGTGTTGGCTCCTGTGTTCCATTGGTATGTATATGCCGTTGTTCCTCCATTTACAACAGGCTGAAGAAGAGTAGACTGCCCGTTACAGATGGATACGGGAGCAGGTGGTATTACTGTTAATAGGGCTGGCTGAGTTATAGTTTGTTTTAGGGAATCGGTACATCCGTTGGCATCTTTTATAATAAGGGTATAGTTACCTGCAGGTAAGTTTGTCGCAGCCGGGGTAGTTTGTACAGGTGTGCTATTCCAGGAATAGACATATGCCCCAGTACCTCCTGTAACGCCTGCTGTAATGCTTCCATTTGTTTGCCCGAAGCAAAGCAGGTTAGTTGATGTCACCACCGAATCTCGTAATGCCGGGGGCTGGGTTACAGTAAGGGGATTAGTATCATGTACGCATCCGTTGGCATCGGTTACTACTACAGAATAATTGGCTGCACACAAATTATTAACATTGGCTGTAGATGTACCGTTACTCCAGCCATAAATATAAGGGCTGGTCCCTCCTGACGGGATAACAGTTGCTGAACCATTGCAAACTCCATTACAGGTTGCTGCGAAAGCTGAAGCGGTTAATTGTAAAGGTGTCGGCTGGGTTATAGTTGCAACTGCTGAAGCAGTACATCCGTTTGCATCGGTTACTGTGCAGGTGCAACTACCTACACCAAGCGCAGTAGCTACTGAAGTAGTCTGTGCATTACACCAGGCATAACTATAAGGGCCTGTGCCGCCTTTTACTCCGTCGGTGGCTGTGCCATTTGTTTGACCGTTACATAATACATTTGTAAATGAAGCAATAGAATCTCTTATAGCTGTGGGTTGAGTTATTACCGCTACGGCTGGTACGGTACATCCATTGGCATCGGTTACCGATACAGTATAAGAACCTGCCATTAAACCGGTAGCTGTTTGGGTAGTCTGTATTGGTGCTGTATTCCACGAATAAGTATACGGACCGGTACCGCCTGTTATAGATCCTGTTGCAGTACCATTATTACCACCATTACAACTAACATTGGTGGTAGCTGATATGGATGCTGTTAAAGCTCCCGGCTGAGCTATAGTTACCGTAGCTGTAGCAGTACAGCTATTAGCATCGGTTACTGTACATGTATAAGTTGCAGCAGCTAAATTTGTTGCATTGGCAGTTGTCTGCACAGGTATTGTTGTCCATGAATAGCTATAAGGCCCAAGGCCACCTTTTGCTCCATCTACTGCAGTACCGTTACTTCCGCAAGCTACCGATACATTAGTAAATGATACAATCGAGTCGCGTAAAGCGGGTGTACCTGTAATAGTAACTGTAGCAGTGGCAGGGCAGCCACTGGCATTATCAACTGTAACAGTATATGTTCCGGGAATAAGATTGGTAGCAGAGTCTGTAGTTTGTACAGGAGCAGTACTCCATGAATATGTAAATGGCCCCACTCCACTTGTTACAGTGGTAAGGGCAGAACCTGCCGAAGCACAAGTCGCATTTTTTGAAGTAGTATTCAGGGTTATAGCTTGAGGTACACAATATGAAATCACCAGGTATCCGTTTCCTCCACTTACACCGCCTGCAGCACCTGCGCCACCACCAGCGCCTGTACCGGCAGGTAACCCTGCATAAGTATTTCCTCCGGGAGTCTGTCCATTTCCGTTTATTGTATTAGTACCAAGGCTATTACCACCTGCACCGCCGCCACCGCCGCAATCACAATTAGGAGCACCGCCGCCCGCACCGGCATTATCGCCGCCGCCGCCGCCGCCACCTGCACCACCATCATTTCCAACTCCTCTATTAGCTCCCTGCGTTCCAACAGTATCGGGGCTTCCACCCACTATACCACCCGCACCATCGCTTGAGCTTGTACCTTTACTTCCATTTTGCCCGCCGCCGCCGCCCGGGGCACCTTCGGAATGATTACCACCACCACCACCGCCGCCGCCGCCTGCGGCATCAATTAATATAACACCACTGCTGACCAATCCTGTTCCGCCGCCGCCGCCGCCGCCTGCACCCGAAGTTCCGCTGGAACCCGGATTACCACCACTCCCACCGTCACCAAGGCCAAAACCGCCTGCTCCGGCACCTGTACTAGCCGCATGACTGCCACCAAGTGCACCGCCGCCACCAACCATAACAGAAATAACCTGTCCGGGAGTTACAGTAATAGTACTCTCTGCATAAGCGCCACCACCACCGGGAAAACCGTTATATGTATCATTACCGGCACCGCCGCCGCCGCCGCCCCATGCCTCAACAGTAATAGAAGTAACACATGGTGGAACCGTAAATGATTGTACAGCGCCCGTATAAATAAAAGCTATGGAATCAGGCGTACATGCGGCAGTTACATGATGTGAATCGGTATTTTTATCCTGGCCGTTGGCATCAAATAACAACCCCATTGCAAACAATAAGGTAACAGTGCACACAAATTGCCTTTGTAGAAATTTTCCCATTAAAATATTTTTACTCATTTAATAACATCATCCAGGGGAAATGAGTAGTACAAATTTAACATAATTTTTGAGATTTCAAATCATTATATGCATATTATATAAAGCATGCAGATTTAAATAGCTTTAAAACAGCTACTAAACCAGTTAAGCTGTGGTTCAAAATAAATCATAAATTCCCGGTTATTTTACAAAACATCATCTTATTACAGCCATACTTTCATTAAATCAGATAAACGAAGTTTTAGCTGTAAGATTTAAGAGAAGAAATAAAAATTTACTTTTATGCCTTCAGAAAATCGGAAATGCAAAACCCCTGTAAACTTATATTATCATTTTTTGTATCAGTAATCATAACTATTTCCTGTTGTTTTCATGCTTCTGCACAAACCCACAAAATTGATTCATTAACGCAGGCATTAAAAAAAAACACTGGTGATACCATGCAGGTACTTAACTTAGGTAAGCTTAGTTACGAGTATGAAAACCTGGGGAGCTATCCCATTGCTGATTCACTTGCACTTAAGGCGTTAAAACTGGGAACACAGGTTAATTATCAGCATGGAATAGCGCTGGCCTATAATCAAATTGGCAGTATTGCTGAAGACATGGGTAATTACCAAAAAGCCCTGGAGAATTTCTCTAAAGCGCTTTCAATTAGAAAGCAACAAAAAGACAAAAGCGGAACAGCCAGTTCGCTTAAGCGTATAGGCAACGTGTATAATGAAGAAAGCGAATACACACTTGCTCTCGGTTACTTTATTGAAGCTTCAAAAACATATGAAGAGATACAGGATAAACATGGTATAGCAATGGTGCACGATAATATTGGAAGTGTTTATACAAACCAGGGCAATTATGCGAAAGCGCTCGAAGAGCATTTGAATGCCTTAAAAGTGCTGGATGACCTGAAAGATACCAGTAATATGATATATGCATACCAGCATATCGGGAATGTATATAGCGATCGTAGAGAATACACCAAAGCATTGGACCAGTACAATAATGCATTGGTTTTAAGTGAAAAGAAACAAGACACGACAAATATTGCGGATGCAGAAAGCAATATTGGATTGGTGTATAGTATTACAGGAGATTATTCTAAGGCACTTGAGAAAAATTTTGCAGCCCTGGAAATAAGAACAAAGCATGGAGATAAAAACGGAATTGCAACTTCACTAATTAATATAGGCGGTATCTATTATGCTCAGCAGGATTTTCCAAAATCGCTTGATTATATAAACAAATCGCTTGATATTTTTCAGGAGATAGGAAATAAAGACGGAGTTGCCAATTGCCTTGACGGTATTGGCCAGATTTATTTGATGGAAAAAAATTACCCTAAAGCAATTGAATACGAAAATAAAAGCCTTGACCTTGCAAAAAACATTGGCTCTCTTCAGGGAATTGCTTCATCGTATGAAACCATGAGCAGCACTATGGAATTAATGGGCAATTCAGGGAAAGCTTTAGAATATTACAAAGCCCATATTTCATACCAGGATAGTATTTATAATAAAGAGAATACCAAGAAAATGGTGCAGGCCGAAATGAACTATGATTTTGAGAAAAAGCAGGCTGCTGAAAAAGCCGAACAGGATAAGAAAGATGCTCTACAGGCTGAAGAAGTAAAAAAACAGAAGGTTGTCATTTACTCTGTTTTAGGTATACTGCTTCTTGTTATAGGTTTTGCAGTTTTTGCATATCGCAGCAACCTGCAAAAACAAAAAGCCAACCGCGAGTTAGATATTAAGAATAAAAAAATTGAAGCAGCTTACACTATCATTGAAACAAAAAACCATGAAATAACAGACAGTATAAACTATGCCCAACGGATACAGCAGGCTATTTTGCCCAATAAAAAAGACATACAGGAAAGTATACCGGAAAGCTTTGTTTTGTTTAAACCAAAAGATATAGTGAGCGGTGATTTTTATTTTTTCGCAAAGCAGAATAAAACAAAATTTATTGCAGCGGTTGATTGTACGGGCCACGGCGTTCCGGGTGCGTTTATGAGCATGATAGGCTGGGAAAAAATAAGTGATGCTGTTGAGCAAACAAAACATACAGGTGATATTTTAAAGTTGGTTAATAAAGGAATCCGAACATCATTGCATCAATCGAATGATGAGGACAGTACACGTGACGGAATGGATATTGCTTTATGCGCTATAGAACAAACAGCTACCGGAACCGGCTTAACATACGCCGGCGCAAATCGTCCGCTATGGATAATAAAAAATGGAACACGCCAAATTGATGAAATAAAAGCCACTAAACGGGCAATTGGCGGTTTTTCTGAAGAAGAACAAAATTTCGAAAATCACATATTAGAGTTAGTAAAAGGAGATTCATTCTACATATTTTCAGATGGCTATGCCGACCAGTTTGGAGGAGAAAAGAAAAAGAAACTTACCACAAAAAAATTCAGGGAACTAATTGCCGAAATATGCCACCTGCCAATGGCTGAGCAGGAAAAAAAACTTGATAATTTTATTGAAAACTGGAAGGCCGGTAACGAACAGATAGATGATATTTTAGTGATCGGTGTAAGGGTATAAAAATGAGTCTGGGGAAAAATTACTACCTTTAATTCCCTGAATTTAACTTTTAACAGCCAAAATATATATCCGTGAGAAAATCTATACTCATTTTAACCACTTTACTTATTTCAACATTTCTTGTAAATGCACAATATTCATCTCACCAAGCTGAAGCTGCAAGCGGCAAGGCTATTGGAATGACTTCAGGCGGAGGCAATAAAGGCTTTGGGGTAATTTTCCAGTATGATATGGGCACAGGGAAAGACCATACTCCTATTCACTTAAACGGAAAGAAAGTAGAATTAACGTTTGGAAACCCATTGGGCAATCTTATACAAGCATCAAACGGTAAGCTATACGGAATGACATGGTACGGGGGAACTAAAGGCTATGGAACTGCTTTTTGTTACAATATTAAAACAGGGAGAGATAGTGTTATTATAAGTTTCGATGGGCCTAACGGTGCATACCCATCCGGTAGCCTCTTCCAGGCATCTAATGGATTACTTTATGGAATGACTGATAGTGGAGGAAAATCTAATAATGGTGTATTTTTTAGCTACAACATTAAAACCGGTAAAGACAGTATTATTCGCAATTTTGATGATACTACCAATGGCTCAAACCCTATGGGTAACCTTATGCAGGCATCGAATGGCTGGCTTTACGGAATGACCAGTTGGGGTGGTGATAGCCTTTATAAAGATGGTGTAATATTTACATATAACCCTGTAACGGGAAAAGATACATTGATTCATGATTTCCAGTACTATGACGGCGTTTCACCTGAAGGCTCATTGATGCAGGCGTCAAATGGTTTGTTATATGGTATGACATACGAGGGTGGTACTTCATCAAATGATGGATCATTATTTTGTATTGACCCTAAAACAGGGTATGATAGTGTAATATTCAGCTTTGATAGTATACACGGTGCCTTCCCTTACTTTAATGATGTGATGCAGGCAAAAGATGGGATGCTATATGGCCTTGTAAGCCAGGGAGGCAATAATAATGGTGGCGTACTCTTTTCCATTGACCCGGCGAGCGGATTAAATACGGCTACGGTTTTGAGCCTTGACGATATTGGAGGAGATTACCCTGATGGAAGCTTAGTACAGGCAAAAGATGGCTTATTGTATGGAATGACTGAGCAAGGAGGATATAGTAATTACGGAACATTATTCTGTTACAACCCTGTTTCAGGAATTGACAGTGTTATATTTGATTTTAACGGAAACAATGGTGCATATCCTTATGGTAGCATGGTGCTTGATTCAAACGGACTGCTATATGGAATGACTTTTAGTGGTGGGCATTATGGTTATGGTGTTTTGTTTAGCTACAATACAATAACACATAAAGACAGTGTTCTGTTTAATTTCAGCGGAACAGTAACTAATAATAATTCATTGGTACAAGCATCTGACGGACTTTTATATGGTATGTCATTATTAGGCGGTACTAATTTTTACGGAAATATTTTTAGCTTTAATTACACAACGGGTGTTAGTAATACGCTTTATAGCTTCGACAGTATATCAGGCCAATATCCTTATGCGGGCCTTATACAGGCTTCAAATGGCTTATTATATGGCATGACAGAATATGGCGGCAGTAATAACGAAGGTGTCATATTCAGTTTTGATACTAAGACCAACACACAAAAAGTAGTTTCGAACTTTAATGATGTGAACGGAGATTATCCGCAGGGTAATCTTATGCAGGCATCGAATGGTTTAATTTATGGTATGGCTCCTGAAGGAGGAACCAACTATGAGGGAGTTTTATTTTACTATAACCCTGTGTCAGGTAAAGACAGTGTACTTATAAACCTTTCAGACAATATAGGCTTCTCTCCTTATGGAGGATTGATGCAAGCCAGTGATGGATTGCTTTATGGAATGACCAACAGCGGTGGTGCAAATTACGATGGTGTAATCTTTAACTTCAACACTAAAACCAAATTATACAAACCTCTTTATAGTTTTAATGACTCTACAAGCGGAGAAGCGCCGTATGGTAATCTTGTTCAGGCAAGCGATGGCTTATTATACGGAATGACTTACTTTGGAGGCAAGCAGGGCGCTGGTGTATTGTTCAATTTTGATCCAAAAACCAACAAAGAAAAACCGCTTATGAACTTTAACGGGGCCAATGGCGCAAACCCGAACGGTTCACTGGTATTAGACAGTAGCGGTACAATTCTGTATGGAACAACGTCAATTGGCGGACTCTCAAATTATGGTGTACTATTCAGTTATAATACTGTAACCAATAAAGACTCGGTATTACTTAGCTTTAGTGATACCAATGGTGCAAACCCAACAAGTATAATTATTATTGGCGGGTACGTTTCGGGTATAAACAATGTAACCCAGCCCAATGAGGTAATATTGGTTTACCCTAATCCGTTTAAAGACGCCGCCACAATACTATTTAGCAGTGAAGGAACTAAGTATGTGGAAATGTATACGCTAACCGGTGAAAAAATAAAATCATTATCATGCAACTCAACCCGTTGCGAAATTTCGAGGGATAATCTTGCAGCAGGAATGTATCTTTTAAAAATCTTCGATGCAAATCACAACTATATTTCATCTTCAAAAATAGTTGTGCAATAACCGGGTATTCCCAAAATATTATTGATCATTTATAATACTTCACATATATAGTATATGTGAAGTATTTATTTACTTTTGGCGCGTTAAGCAACCAGAATATAAATCGTCCCTGCGAGTAATATTCAATCGTGAAAAATAATACTTTGTCTTCCAAGAAGATGCTAAGTATTTGGTTTTCAAAAGAGAATCCTTACTGCTTATTTATTTAATGTATGCTTAATACACAGGCAAGTTTTGTTTGTATACTTTGCAAAGAGAACAAGTGAGCAATTATTCTGACTAAAAGTTCAATTACTATAACATCATATCCCCTGGTATGAAAATGAAAAAAATACAATTACATTTTACTGAATCGGTTTTATTAATTGCCCTATTTGTGTCTGTGTTTAATTTTAATGCACAAGCGCAGTTAACTACAACCAGGGCCGGTAACTATGCCAAGATAAACTACCTGGTTAATAATGTACTTTTAGGAAGCGGTGTAATTGCGACTAATATTACTTACCAGGGTATAGATACTTCGTTTGGTTTTTTTAATGGAAAGACGTCTAATATAGGAATGGATAGTGGCTTAATTATGACCAATGGTACTATAACACTTGCCGATGGGCCCAACAGCAAAGCAAGTGATAAAAGTGATGGAAAATACACAACATATAATTACAGTACTACAGATGGCTGGCCTGCAAGCAATACATACCGGGATACTGATCTTGCTAATTTAATTGGAACAACTTATGCTAATACTTATTCATGCGCATTATTGCAATTTGATTTTGTTGCCACATCTGATTCTATAGAGTTTCAATATGTGTTTGCATCAAATGAAGAGCCTTATTATGTTGGCAGTAAATACCTTGATGATTTCGGTTTTTTTTTAAGCGGCCCGGGTATAGCGGGCCCTTTTTCGCGCGGAGCTATTAACCTTGCACTCATACCTAAAACCACAACAGCAGTTTATATAAACTCAGTTAACTGTACCACTAACTCAGCCTATTATGTTTGTAATTGGCCGGCTTCAACGGGTTGTTCCACATGCCCTGCAACTCTGGCAACCACAACAGTTGGCTATAATGGTTTTACTACTGTACTTACTGCAAAAGCCTATGTACAATGCGGTAAAAAATATCATATAAAATTAGGTTTAGCCGATATAGGAAATGGTAAATTCGATTCAGGCGTATTATTAAAAGGCGGAAGCTTTAAACCTACCACCAACCCGCTGGTTGCGTCCCCAACTTCTTCAAACATATGTTCAGGAAATTCCGTAACACTAACTGCCAGTGGTGCTACAGGCTATACCTGGAGCCCTGCTGCAAGTTTAAATACAACTACCGGTGCCAGCGTAATCGCAACACCTACTGTTACTACAACTTATACTGTAATTGGTAATATTGTAGGTGCCTGTGATGATACAGCAAAACTTGTTGTTACTGTAAATCCTACTCCAACTGTTACAGTTAATGCCGCTCCTTCATCAACAATATGTTCAGGTGGGTCAACCACACTAACTGCAGGCGGAGCAACTACTTATACATGGAGCCCGGCTACAGCATTAAATAAAACTACGGGCACTTCTGTAGTTGCAAGTCCAACCGTTACAACTACCTATACTGTCACAGGCACAAGCGCAGGAGGTTGTATAAATACTAATAGTATTGTTGTAACTGTAACTACAACCCCTACCGTTTCAATTGCTATAACGGGTATATCACCTTCACTTTGTGCCGGTGATACAATTGGGCTTGTTGCAAGTGGAGCTACCTCATACACATGGAGTCCAGCTGCAAGTTTAAACTCCTCAACAGGATCATATGTAATTGCAAACCCGGGTGTAACCACTACTTATACCGTTATAGGTACTCTTGCAGGCGGCTGCACTGGCAGAGACAGTATTAAAATAACAGTCAACCCGACACCCACTGTAACTCTGTCAACTACTTCATCACCTAACTTATGTTCAGGAACCTCAGATACTATTAAAGCTACCGGCGCATCAACATATACATGGAGCCCGGCTGCAAGTTTAAGTTCTTCTACGGGTACACCCGTAGTAACAACACCCAGCACCACTACAACTTATACGGTGGTAGGTAAAAATGCCTCGGGTTGCACTGATACTGCAAAAATCACAATTAGTGTAACCCCCACTCCAACAGTTTCCATTACACCAACCAGCCCCGGAATTTGCCCCGGCGATACGGCACTGCTTACTGCCAGTGGAGCAACTACTTATGTGTGGAGTCCCGGAACCGGCTTGAATATAACAACTGGCGCAAGTGTTTTAGCAAACCCTGCATCTTCAATAACCTATACTATTACGGGCACTAATGGAGCTTGTACTTCAAAAGATTCAGTAAGTATTAATGTTGGCAAACTGGTAGTAACTGCATCTGCATCATCATCAACTATTTGTTCAGGTTCATCAACTTCACTCACTGCTGCAGGTGCATTAAATTATACATGGAAACCAATTACGGGATTAAGTTCAAGCACTGGTTCACCTGTAACTGCAACTCCATCGGTAACCACCACATATAGCGTTACAGGTACTTCAGGCAGTGGATGCAGTGATAGTGCTACTATTACAATTACAGTAAACCCCACCCCAACATTATCAGTATCTGCAGGTAACCCTTTAATATGTTTTGGTGCAAGCGGCACTACTATAATAGCAAGCGGCGCTAATACTTACACATGGAGTCCAATCAGTGGACTAAGTTGTTCCACTTGTACAAATCCAAACGCAAATCCCGGTTCGACAACAACATATACCGTTACAGGAACAAGCGCCGCGGGTTGCGGTGCTACTGATACAGTAAGTATACAGGTTGATAAACCTTCTATTACTGCAGGATCTTCATCATCAAGCATTTGCAACGGAACAACTACTTCGCTTGATGCATCTGGTGGTACAAGTTATGTTTGGAGTCCGGCTGCAAGCTTAAGCGCTACAAGTGGTGCCATAGTAACAGGCAACCCCGCCACTTCAACCACGTATACGGTTGTTGGAACAGATGCCGCAGGATGTAAAGATTCAGCAAATATTGCTATTACTGTAAATCCGTTGCCTTCAGTTTCAGCCTCTGCTTCAAACACCTCAATTTGTTCAGGCAGTTCTACGTCACTTAATGCAAGCGGGGCAACAACCTATTCATGGACTCCTTCCGGTAGTTTGACATGTGCTACCTGCCCGAGTACAAGCGCAAATCCGGGTTCATCTACTACTTATACAGTTGTGGGTACAAGCGCCGCCGGCTGTAATGACACAACCCAAATAAGCATAACCGTTAACCCAATTCCAACAATAAGTATTTCTTTATCAGGTAATGATACACTGTGTCCTGGTCAATCAGTTAATATGACTGCTAATGGCGGCGTGTCATATACATGGAGCCCGTCAACCGGATTAAGTTCTACAACAGGAACAACTGTAACCGCAACACTACCATCAAGCCCTATGGTGTATAAAGTTGTTGGCAGTAACGGAAGTTGCGCCGACAGTGCCAGCCAAACAATTTATCTATACCCTCCATTAAATGTTATTATGCCTCCTGATACAATTTGTTTGGGAAAAAGCGGGCAGGTAGAAGTAATAGTAACAGGTGGCAAGCCAGGCTATAACTATATATGGAACAATGGTCTGCCTAATAATGCAGGTCCATTCACTATATCACCTGTGTTATCAACTTATTATACATGCTCAGTAACTGATGGATGTGGCACTACAATTAAAGATTCTGAATTGGTTTTCAGCGCCCCCATACCTATAGCATCATTTATAGACAACCCTAACACTATTTGGGGCGGACAATATGTAAGCTTTACAAATTCGAGCACAGGAGCAACTTCATATTATTGGAATTTTGGAGACGGAGGGTCGTCAACCAATACAACGCCGTATTACCAATATAATGTGCCCGGCACATATATAGTTTACCTTATAGCATCTAACAGATATGGATGTTCTGATTCAATAACCGATACAGTTTTTGTTGAAGGCGGGTTATATGTACCCAATGTATTTACGCCTAATGGTGACGGTCAAAATGATGTATTCCACATTACGGCAGGAGGAATGAAAACTTATGACCTCGAAATTTTTAACCGCTGGGGACAGAAAGTATTTGAAACAGATTCACCAAACATCGACTGGAGTGGAAAAAGTATGGCTGGTATTGATCAATCGGATGGAATATATTACTACATAATAAAAGCTACTGATTATAACAATAAGAAATACAATTTGGATGGCTATCTTCAGTTAATACGTTGATTATTTGGTGGTTTTAAAAAAAATATTTATATTGCAATGCGATATTTGATTTTTACTTAGTAAAGCAACCTCTACCTAATAATTTACATCTATAGATAAAAGTTAAAAACTGGCCAGTATTAAATTAGTACAAATAACATTGTTCCCTGACGATGGCAAAAGCTCTACAAAAAAGATACGATTTCTCCTATTTAAGGGCATTGATATTTGCCGGCATAATGGTTACTTGTTTTCTTGAACCATCTTATGCACAAACTGTTTTTTACCAAAACTTTGATGGTGCTTATACGAACACTAAGATAAATGCCGGTGGCAGCACCATTACTAATGCTTCTTGCATACCTACTTCTCAAACCTGGACGGGTGGTACCAGCTGTTCATCATGTTATGGCGGCGGTACCAATTGTTACTATTTTTACAGAGATGATCAGAGTATCAGCAGCGGTGTTGATATGTGTGGTGGTGCCGCTCCGGCTACTCCATGCACTGATGCAGGAGCTTATAGTATTTATTTCGACTGTTACGATGCCCAAAACAGCGCAACTGTAACATCCCCGACTATCGATCTGTCTGCATATGCCAGCAGTTGTTATACTGTAACCCTTAAATTTTACTATTATAACTTCGACGAAACTTCAGTGCAGGCATCACTCTATAATGGAAGTTCCTGGCTGAATGAAACCGCTCTTTCCGGAACAAGTGGTAACTGGCAAACTAAATCTTATACCATACCTATAGCTTATTGCGTTTCAAATTTCCAGGTAATGTTTACCGGTAACAGTGCCTTCCAAAGCTATCCCATCGGTTTTGATGAAGTTTCTATATCAGTTACATCCACGGCACCTACTTTACAAGCCTCTGCAATTACTTATTCGGGAGTTACATGTAATAGTATGACCGTAAATTGGACAAATGGTAATGGTTCGAACAGAATTGTGGTTGCATATCCCAACTCTACCATTACTAACCCTTCAAGCGGTACTGCTTATACCGCAAATAATACTTATGGAAGTGGTACCGGCCTGGGCGCAGGGTTTGTAGTATATAATGGTACAGGAAGTTCAGTAAATGTATCAGGCTTATCGGCGAGCACTACCTATTATTTTGCAGTATTCGACTATAATGCCCCAACTTGTTACATTACCCCGGGTGTATCTTCAAGCCAGGCTACCCCTGCATGCGCTGCATGCCCTACTACTGCTGCCTCGGCACTTTCTTATTCTGGTGTAACATGCAGTAGTGTGACAGTAAACTGGACAAATGGGAACGGAACAAACAGGATTGTAGTAGCATATCCAAACAATACACTTACAAACCCTGTAAACACTACGGCGTATACTGCAAATACCACTTATGGAAGCGGCACTGCACTAGGAGCAGGTTTTGTAGTTTATAACGGAACAGGGAGCACGGTAACCGTGTCCGGCTTAGCAGCCAGTACTACCTATTGGTTTGCCGTTTTTGAATATAATACCGTTGCTTGTTATTATACAACCGGCGCACCACATACAAGCCAGGCTACCCCTTCATGTGCTGCTTGCCCAACTACGGCAGCTTCAGCACTTTCTTTTTCATCTATATCATGCAGCGGAATGACTGTAAGCTGGACAAATGGAAACGGAGCGGACAGGGTTGTTGTTGCATATCCTAACTCTACCATTACTAACCCGGTAAATAGTACTGCATATACTGCAAATACTACCTATGGAAGTGGCACTGCACTGGGAGCGGGTTTTGTAATATATAACGGAACCGGAAGTACGGTAAACGTATCTGGTTTAACAGCCGGTGTTACGTATTACTTTGCCGTGTTTGAATATAATACTACTGCATGTTATCTTACGCCTGGTCTATCCTCAAACCAGGCAACTGCAACAACCCCTACTACGTCTTCATCGGCTATTACCTACCCCGGCATTAGTTGCAGTGATATTTTATTGAACTGGACAACCGGAAACGGAACCAATAGAATTGTAGTGGCCTATCCTAATTCTACCATTACTCCACCTGTGAGTGGTACTGCCTACACTGCTAACAGTGCATACGGAAGCGGGGCCGTTTTGGGAGTTGGAAGTGTTGTTTATAATGGTACGGGTAATTCTGTTGATGTAACTGGCTTAACTGCCGGTACCACCTATTGGTTTGCTGTATTTGAATATAATGGTACATCTTGTTATCTAACCCCGGGTGTATCATCAAGCCAGGCAGTTGCAGCCAGCCCTACAACTTCTGCTTCTGCCATTTCGTATTCTGCTGTTGCATGTACCGGTATGACAGTAAGTTGGACAAATGGAAACGGAGGGAAGAGAATTGTTGTGGCCTACCCCAACTCTACTATTACTAACCCAACCAGTGGTACAACATATGCTGCAAGCACTACTTATGGAAGCGGAACTGCACTTGGAGCTGGCTTTGTGATATACAATGGCTCAGGAAGCTCTGTTGCAGTTTCAGGGCTAACATCAAACACTACCTATTATTTTGCTGTTTTTGAATATAACGGTACCTCATGTTATAAAACGCCAGGCGTTTCTTCAAATAATACAACATCAACCTGTGCAGGATGTCCCACAACAAATTCTTCAGCACTATCATATTCTCATGTGGGTTGTAATAGTATAACATTAGGTTGGACAAACGGAAACGGAACCCGCCGTATAGTTGTTGTTTATCCTAATTCTACCATTACCAACCCTACAAATGGTACTACTTATACTGCGAGCTACACCTATGGAAGCGGAACTGCGGTTGGAGCAGGCTATATAGTATATAACGGAACAGGCAGTTCAGTTACTGTACTTGGCTTATCGGCAAGTACTACTTATTATTTTGCTGTTTTTGAGTATACAACAGTTGCATGCTATCTTAACCCGGGTGCATCTTCAAACAAATCAACCACAGCCTGTACCAATTGCCCTTTTATGTCAATTGCGGAAACCGATGGCTGTAACGGGAATGTGGGATGTAATGAAGGAGATACGGAATGGCTGTTATTTAATACATGTTCTTATGGCTGGGACAATTCTGTTGATCCGCCAACGGTGAATTACGGTAGTAATCCGGCTCCCGCATGGACACACTCTACCAATTCATATACATCTGATCCAACTACTACCGCTACTATGAATACTGATGCAGGCTGTACTGTTTTTATTGATGCCAGCGCAGGAGGTGTTGTTATACCACCATGGTCGAACGTATTGTATTGCGCCGTAGGTACTGCAGGTAGTAACAGCTGGTGCCCTGACGGTTACACCTGGACAGGGTTATGCGCATATGCCCCTATCTATGTAATATATGGCACTAATGGATTGATTAGTTCAGGTAATTATTTGGACCATACCTCTCCTTTAGGAACATTACGTTATTTTGAGGTTGTTTTCCCTATTGGCGGTAGTTGCGATGAATTTTATCAATATGATGCCGATCTTGAATCAAATGGAAATATTGATGGCCATTCCGGTGATGGCGCTAATGAACTATTTACAGCAGCCGGTATTAGTACAAGTTCAGCCTCACCTGAAGATGTTACCAACTATGGCCAAAGTTGTACCTTTTCTTTAGCCGCTGCCTTACCTATTAAGCTTACTTCTTTTACAGCATTACCCGATAATAATGTTGTTAAATTAACATGGCAAACAGCAACAGAAATAAATAATAAATTATTTACCATTGAAAAAACAACTGATGGAGTTGAATGGAAACAAGTAACCACTGTTCCCGGGGCAGGAAATAGTGACCATACAATAAACTATTCAGCTATTGATGAATCACCATACCCCAATACATCGTATTACCGCTTAAAACAAACCGATATTGATGGACATTCTTCATATTCGAATGTAGAAGCTGTAAGTTTTGCCCCTGCAGAAAATACTATGACACTTGTACCTAACCCTGCAAGCAACACTACATCAGTTACATTTAGTTCACAATCTGAAGGTGGAGCTATACTAACCATAAGCGATTTGACGGGAAGAGTTATCGATACCCGGCAACTAAATGTTATGAAAGGAAATAACACGGTCATGCTCAATATTACCAATTATGCCAACGGTTTATATTTTATTACTATAAATACTGCAATGCAACAGCTTTCTTCCAAGCTTGTTGTAAGCCACAACTAATCCGGCCCTCTTTCATTTATACTACTCTTAAATGAATTTAGCTGTTAATAAATAGTAAACATTTTATTTTATATAAAATATAATTTGATTATATTTGTACATTCAAATGATTATAAAAAATAAGATGGGAACCACTATAGGTAAAGCATTAATTAGAACCGACACAAACCGACACATTTTAATTAAAGCTAACGGGTTGACACGGGTTGACACTTTTAAGCCATTTTCCAGAAAACCATATCTGATAATCAATGCGTTATGATTTTTAGACATAAAAAAGTGTCAACCCACTTAAGTAATTGATTATGAACCAACAATGAAAAAATAATATTGTTTAAAAGATAAAAAAACCTGAAGCTTTCTTATTGAAATAACCGACAGTACCTTATCTATACTGAATCCGACAAAGTAAGGTTCTGCTATTTTCTGCAAATTTGTATATTGTAAAAATGAAGAATACATTATGAGTATAAATATTCCATTAGCCGAACGCATGCGCCCCCATTCACTCGATGAATATTTGGGGCAAAAGCACTTGGTTGGCCCTGATGGAGTATTGAGCAAGTTTGTTGCATCGGGCAATTTACCTTCGCTTATTTTATGGGGCCCTCCGGGTGTAGGCAAAACAACTTTGGCGCAACTTATTGCCAAGCATCTGCATAAGGAATTCTTCTCGCTCAGCGCCATATCATCGGGCGTAAAAGATGTAAGGGAAATTATTGAACGGACTGAGAAAGGTGGCCTTTTTGCAAATACACCAATAGTATTTATTGATGAGATACACCGCTTTAGTAAAGCGCAGCAAGATGCTTTATTGGGTGCAGTAGAAAAAGGAAAGATTACCCTTATTGGTGCTACAACAGAGAATCCATCATTCGAGGTTATATCTGCATTATTATCGCGTAGCCAGGTTTATGTACTGAAAACTTTAGATAAAGAGGATTTGCTCGAAATGCTTAATAGGGCCATGAAGCAGGACGAACAACTCAGCCTGAGAAAAATTGAGTTGAAAGAAACACAAGCCTTATTGCGCCTATCGGGCGGAGATGGCCGAAAACTGCTAAACTTGTTTGAAGCTGCGGTAATGTCGATACCCACCGGCGAATGTATTATTACCGATGATATAGTTATGAATGTTGCCCAGCAAGTGGTACCCATGTATGACAAAAAGGGAGAATATCATTATGATATTATATCGGCTTTTATAAAATCGATGCGCGGAAGCGATCCCAATGCCGCAGTTTACTGGCTGGCACGTATGTTAAATGGTGGTGAGGACATATTATTTATTGCGCGGCGTATGGTTATACTGGCTTCGGAAGATATTGGTAACGCTAACCCAACAGCATTGGTTATCGCCAATAACTGTTTCCAGGCTGTTAATACTATTGGTATGCCTGAGGCGAGAATTATTTTATCGCAAACTGCAATTTACATGGCATGTTCGCAAAAAAGCAATGCTTCTTATATGGCAATTGATGCAGCCATAGAATCAGCAAAAGCAACGGCTCACCTGCCTGTACCCCTGCACCTGCGCAATGCACCCACTAAGCTTATGAAAGATCTTAATTATGGCAAGGATTATATGTATGCTCATTCATACGAGGGCAATTTTGTATCACAAAATTATTTGCCCGATGATATGAAAGGAACCATATTTTATGAGCCCGGGCAAAATACAAAGGAAGAAGAATTGAGGAAATACCTGAAAAATATGTGGCAATCTTTCTACCCATATTAAAGCAGAAAATGAACATCCTTTTGTTTGATACTATTTTTGCCAAATAATTGCATGAGTGGCAGATTTTTTTAAATTTGACAAACAATAGATATAAATATGACTACCCCCAAGAATGCAGTGTTTTTTGTGTTAATTGGCTCTATATTGACAATTGCAGGTTGTAATTCAGCCAAAACCACAGACAATAACGATAACCTGCCTCCGGTTATCACACACAGTGATACAGCCCTGAAGACACAAAAAGTATCTATGGTAATAAGTAATATTCCATTCCCTACTAACATTTTAGATACATTTCACTACGTTCATGCCACATATCAAAGCGGCTTTGCTAATCCTGCCGATAATGTATCGCTATATTCTGATGGCAATACCCAAGCAATAAATCTTGGAATATATGGAGCAGATTTATCTTATGTAATATCATTCGAGCAGTTTCAACAGGTAGGTGTTTATATGAAAGCTACCAAATACCTGGCTGATAAAACTGGCGTACCTATGGCTTTTACCGAAAACGTAATTGAACGCTGCCAGAAGAATGCAAATAACAAAGATTCGCTTACCCGTATTGTTTATGGCTCATACGGTATAATAGATAATGAATTAAAAAATGACAAGCGCGTGGCCACAGAGGTTTTAGTGCTTACCGGCGGATGGATAGAGGGCTTGTATTTATCTACCCAAAGTATGCAAACACTTAGCGCTGCTACAGACAGGCAAGGAGGATATAATATTATTATGGAACAGAAAAAATACCTTGACATATTGCTAAACCAGCTTGATGTTATTTCTGATTCGCCATATTGCCAGAGTATTTCAACATCTCTACATGAGATAAGGGGCATATTTAATAATGTAAAAGATACATCGATTAATGAAGATGTGATCAAAAGCCTTAAAGAGAAGGTAGAAAACCTGCGTGCACGTATTACTAAGGGAGGGAATGTATAAATGATTATTGCCAGGGGAATACATAAATCTTACAACAACCTTAATGTACTTAAAGGAATTGACCTTGAAATAAAGAAGGGAGAGGTTATTTCTATAGTTGGGGCATCTGGGGCAGGTAAAACTACCCTGTTACATATTCTGGGCACACTCGATAGAGCAGATAGTGGTTCCATAGAGATCAATAATACTGTCATACATAGCTTAAAAGACAAGGAATTATCGCGTTTCCGGAATAAGGAAATAGGCTTTGTATTTCAGTTTCATTACCTATTACCCGAATTTACTGCCCTTGAGAATGTTTGCATACCGGCATATATAGCCAAAACCGGTTCGCATGAGGTAAAGCAAAAGGCAAAAGATCTGCTTACTATGCTTGGTTTACAAGACAGGCTTGAGCATAAGCCTTCGGAGCTTTCGGGCGGCGAACAGCAACGGGTGGCAGTAGCAAGAGCCCTGATAAATAATCCTTCCGTTGTTTTTGCTGATGAGCCTTCCGGCAACCTCGATTCGGCTAATGCAAAAGAGCTGCATAACCTGTTTTTTACCCTCAGGGATAAGTTTTCGCAAACCTTTGTAATAGTTACCCACAACGAAGAACTGGCCCAAATGGCGGACCGTAAGTTGATTATGAGAGACGGTAAAATAGTGGCTTGAAAAAATAGTTTTTTAAAAAAAACATTTCACAGGCATGTAATTCTACCAGTTTTTTATATTTGCACCCCAAATTGTTCTTTTAACAGTCATTTTAAGCGAAAGTAGCTCAGTTGGTAGAGCGCAACCTTGCCAAGGTTGAGGTCGCGGGTTCGAGACCCGTCTTTCGCTCATAGCCCGCCACTACCTAGGCGGAGAATCTTTGCCCGGGTGGTGGAATTGGTAGACACGCAGGACTTAAAATCCTGTAATCATTGCGATTGTACGGGTTCAAGTCCCGTCTCGGGTACATAATAAATCAGGTTTAGTAGTGTTACAATACCTCTGTTTCTTCAGTAGGTGAATTCATTTCTTCACCTATATTGTTTTCCTTTTCAAGTGTCCACATATCGGTTGCGCTTGTTTCAAGCCAAGCTTTTCCCGACTTACGAAATACCCTGGCTGTTAACCCAAATGTATCATTAAAACTTTGTTCAAGGTCTGAAACGGTCATATGGGGCAATATAGTAAGCGTCCCTTTTGAATGAACAACCCTACATTGACCTATTGTTTTACTCGGACTTATCATCTTTTTTTTGGGCGATGCGCCCCCAACTTTACTTGGCTTGGCCAAAAACTCTAACTTAAGGAACGGGAACATTTCAGTAAACGATTCCTGTATAGTGAATATCTTCCTATGGTCGTTTATTATGATTTTCATAACCTCTGCTTTTTTAATTATTCATGAATAGTAAGTAAAGGAACCGTTGCCTGGAATGCCATTTGTTTTGTTGCACTGCGATGAAAAAGACTCTGGAAGAAAGTATAATTATGAGGTATCATTACCAGCACATCTACATTTTGTCTTTCGATAAAGCTATTTGCTTCTTCAGGTAAATTATCGCCCGATGGATAGTAAAGCGAATGTCCAACATCAACCAATGAATTTTCGAGGTTAACTTCGGCAGCAGCTTTTTGGTATGTTACAAGCTCGGCGCGTCTTAATACATCAAATACAAGCACTTTTGCGCCAAACATCTTTACATACTCCTTAAACTTACTTACAACAGCATCCGGGACAATTGCACTGTAATCACAAGCCAATGCAATTTTCTCGGGTTTCTTAAACCTAATTTCTGAGGGAATGGTAAGTACAGGGCATTTAGCTCTTTTAATTATTGTAGTGGTATTGCTTCCAAATATTCCTTTTGATTTGGCATCACTTCCTAGCCCCATTATTATCAATTCCGGGCTACGTTCTTCCGCCATCAACAATATCTCCTCTACTACAAAACCCGCACTGGTTATCATTTCTGTTTCAATACCCGGGTATTTATGTTCGAGCTTTTTATTAAAAGCGCTTAGATGCTTTATGCTCTCTTCTTCAACTTCTTCCAATGGTATTGTAGTTACTGGAACATCCGCCACAGGTACCGGAACTGAATAGACATGAAGAAGGATAAGCTTAGCTTTTGAGTATTTTGCAAACTCGGCAGCATATTCTGCTGCATTTTCAGAGGAAGATGAAAAATCGACCGGAACAAGAATAGTTTTCATTGGGTTTTGTAATTAAAAGGTTGATTTAAAAAATTTAATAAATGACCAGAAGCGGTCTATAGATACAATATCCCATTGAGAAGGGACCATAAGTAAAAAGACAAGTAAAACAACGCGTGGAAAAATATGTTTCATATCCCACATGGCCTCAACCATTCCAAAAGCGAAGGCAGCAAAAAGCAAATCAATACCAAGCAGGTAAAGGCAGTAATACTTTAAAAACCCAACTATAAGCAATGCCCCGCATATTAGTTCAACATAAGAAGTGAAGTAAGCACCTATTATGCTAAATGTATTTGGCACTCCTTTATCCGCAAGCGGGGTATGAATGGTTTCAATAACCTGCTTTACTCCAATTCGGAACACTTTATCGTAACCCTGTAAAAAAAACAAGACTCCTAAAAAAACACGAACTAATAGTACTGCGTTCACTTCCCTGGTTTCTACCGGTATCATTAACATGGCATTCTATTTTGAAACAAAGTTATACCCGCTCTAATCCAAGGGAGATGATATCCATCATATATTGGGCTGATTCTAATCAACATGGCCATTTTATTATAATTACCTGGCTTCATCGGTGTTAGTTTTTCGAAACTTTAGGAACTACTAATACAGGAATGGATGAATGCCTTATTACATATTCCGCTACGCTACCCATAAACAAGTGCTTTAATCCAGTTCTGCCGTGGGTGCCCATAATAATCATATCTGCTTTTTTGCTCCTGGCCACATTCCTTATTTCATATTGAGGAATACCCTCAATAGTTAGCGTAGTTATCTTATCCGAAGGCTTTTTTCCCGCAATTTCCTTAACAACTCTTTCCGCTTCATCTTTAAAAGTCTGTATCATTTCACTGTCTATTATTCCGCTTACAGCAGTAGAACTTACTGCATTTGTCATATCTATTACACATACTATTATTACAGATGCCGATAATTGATTAGCAAGCTCTATACCTTTTTGCGCTGCGTTTTTCGAACAATCGCTGCCATCTACAGCAATCAATATGTTTTTATAATTCATTTTATTTATAATTAATTATTCCCAAAGCAAAAGTATATACGTTCTTGTCCAAGCCTTATGAGTAGGCTCATTTCAACTACATGATTTATATCATACATCTATAAATTAATTCTATGGATACTTGCAAAAGAACAAAGGGATACTACAGTCATTTTGTATAGCATGATTTTAATCATATCATGCTATGACTCAACTCCTTTTATTTACATAACAGATAACACAATTTTGTATTTCATAACTACAGGCTATGTCAGACAAGAAGAAAACAGAGGTGAAGAAATTGAAAATGCTGATTCCGACGGACTTTTCGGGGCATGCTTTAAACGCAGGAGAATTTGCAATGCAATTGCTGAAAAAGAGTGCAAGCGAAATCATACTGGAGAATGTTTACCAGGTACCAAAAGAAAACAGTGGTACGTTAATTTCAGTAAATGATATTATCATAAGTGAATCAAAAGAAAAACTTCAAAAAGAATATAGCGAGCTTAAGGCAAAGAATAAAAAAATCAACATTACTATTCAATCCGAGGAAGGCAACCCAATTACAATTGTAAAGCATATAGTTAAAAGAAATTACGTCGATCTACTGGTAATCGGGCATAATTCAAAAATGGACAAATTTTCATCAGCATTTATTGGGCAGCCAGAGTATTGGCCAGCGCTTTTAGTACCGAGTATTAACTCAGCTAAAATATTTAAGGAAGCTATTGTTATTTCTACTTCAGTGAATAATGGGTCAGATTTAACCAGTGCCTTTACAGAAATAGATACACGATTTAAAGGGAAGGCACACCAGCTATATTTTACAAAAAATAGCATAGTTGAGCATTTAAAAGCTACAATTAGTGCATTACTCGAAAAACATAAAATTGGTATCATTATATTTAACACTGTTAAAGGAGACAGACTGGAGCAGGTCATTAAAGAGCATAAACTCGACTCTATTTTCTTTTCACACCCTTCACTTCTAATGTCAAATAATGGGTGATAATGAGAATCTATCTATGGCTGCAAGTGAAGTAGGAAAAGAGTTATCTTCGCCCTATAATCAATTACCCCATAAATTAATGCCCGACAAAAGTTTTGGCAGCGATATAAACCAAGTTTATAGATTGTTATTTGAAACGGCGGCTGAAAGTCTACTTATTGTTGATAAGGAAGGTCTTATTCAACTTGTTAACTTCCGCACCAACGAAATGTTCGGATACGATGGAAAAGAATTGATTGGAAAACCAATGGAAATATTACTGCCCGATAAGTATAGAAAAGAGCACGTTGGCCATCGTGACAGTTATACAAAACACCCTAAAAGAAGGTCAATGGGTATGGGTATGGACCTTTGGGGTAAGCGTAAAGACGGTACTGAATTCCCTGTAGAGGTTAGTCTTAATCATTTTGAAGCAAATGATAAATTGTTTGTTATGGGCCTTGTTACTGATATTACTGAACGCCGAAAAGCTGAGGATAATATAAGAAAGCTCAATGAAGAACTTGAAAACAGAGTAGAAAAACGCACCCAGGAACTTGAAGAAAGCCAAAAACTTTATAAAATTGTTGCCCGTAATTTTCCTGACGGAACCATTAATGTTTTTGATAAAGACCTGAATTATGTTTTTGTGGAGGGAATGGAGCTATTTAAATATGGTGTTACCAGTGAAAAACTAGTAGGGACCAGCTACCTCAGCCGCTTGCCCGAAGAGGTAAGGGACTTTATGAAAGAAAAGCTAACAGAGGTATTTGATGGAAGAAATAACAGCACGTTTGAAGTAAGTGTTAAAGACAGGCATTATTCTATGAATGTTGTTGCCCTGCATAATATAGACGGAGATATTGAGCAAATATTATTGGTTGAGCGTGATTCTACCCAGCAAAAGAAGAGTGAAGAGGAGATGCAAAAAACACTGGAAAAAGAAAGGCAATTGAATGAACTTAAATCGCGTTTTGTATCCATGGCCTCACACGAATTCAGAACTCCTTTGGGCGCCATACTTTCCTCTACTTCTCTTATTGAAGAATACCTGGTTCGGAAAGACTCAACAATGGACTTTGTGCGTGAAAAGAGTGAAAGACATATAAAACGTATAAAATCATCTATCGGCAATTTAATAAGCATACTTAACGACTTCTTATCACTCGAAAAACTCGAACAGGGCAAAGTAGAATCATCGCCTGCATTATTCAGTTTAACCGAATTCTCGAAGGAATTGATTGAAGATATGCAGCCCACCCTGAAGAAAGGACAAAGGATTGAATACACCCACAAAGGAGAAGGCAATGATGAAGTATTTATAGATCAGCAAATGTTCAGGAATGTTATTTTCAACCTCCTCTCTAATGCAAGTAAATATTCTCCCGAAGATTCACTTATAGAATTTTGTGCCGTTAATGTTTCCAATGGTATTGAAGTAAGCATTACCGACCACGGTATGGGAATACCTGAAGATGATAAAACTCATTTGTTTGAAAGATTCTTCAGGGCAAAAAATGCAACAAACGTACAAGGTACAGGGCTTGGACTTAATATTGTTAAAAGATACGTGGATTTGATGGATGGAAACATATCATTTATAACAAAAGAGGGCGAAGGCACTACATTTAAAATATCAGTACAAAATATAAAATCATAAATCATTATGAAAAAAATTCTTCTTATTGAGGATAATCTCGACATGCGGGAAAACACTGCAGAAATGCTTGACCTTGCTAATTACGTAGTTGTAACTGCAGAAAATGGTAAGATTGGTGTTGAAAAAGCAAAACAGGAAAAGCCTGACCTTATTATTTGTGATATTATGATGCCCGACCTTGATGGTTATGGTGTTTTGCATATACTTAGCAAGGACCCTGAAATTGCCGGAACACCGTTTATATTTCTTACCGCAAAGGCAGAAAAAAGCGATATGCGTAAAGGCATGAACCTTGGTGCTGATGATTATATGATAAAACCATTTGACAAAGTTGAGTTGTTGAATGCAGTTGAAACACGTTTGCGGCGGAGCGAGTTTTTCAAAAAGAACTACACCCGTGACCTAAGTGGTTTAGTTCAGTTTGTGGATGCTGCTACCAAATTTAGCCTTCCGGGAAGTGTCTCGTCTAATTATAAAGTACGCGCATATCAGTTAAAGGAATCATTATACCATGAGGGCGATGAACCTAATGTGGTATATTTTGTCAATAAAGGCAAGGTGAAAACCTGGAGAATGAGTCCGGATGGAAAAGAGCTTATCACCGGAGTTTACAGTAAAGGAGATTTTTTTGGGTACAATTCTATACTTGAAGGATCTAACTACCAGGATTCGGCTACTGCACTTGAAGAAACTGAAGTTGCATTTATACCTAAGAATGATTTCCTTTCATTAGTTTACTCAAAGCAGGAAGTATCGGCAAGGTTTATTAAAATGTTGGTAAATAATATCAATGAAAAAGAAGAACAACTGCTAAGCCTGGCATATAATTCAGTAAGAGGAAGGGTAGCTGATGCACTTATGAAATTACAGAAAAAGATACACCCTGCTATAAATCTTAGTTTCTCCCGCGAGGATCTGGCAAATATGGTAGGTACATCAACCGAAACACTCATACGCACTCTTTCTGATTTTAAACAGGAAAAGATGATAGAAGTAGAAGGCCGTGATGTTAAAATACTGAATATACCGGGTCTTGAGAGGATAAGGAAATTCTCCTAAGCAACTATTATAAGGAAGATTTTAAAACTTGCTTTGTCCTGATACGGGCAATTGCCACCAATACTGCACCTACGAACAACAAAAGGCCGGCGCCCCATAAATACCAGGAAAATAAAGGGCTACTTGTAATTAGCAAGGTGCCTAAACCCTGAAGCATTAATAATATTTCATTTATTACAACTGCCAGCGTAAAAACGGCTAACGCAAACTTGGCAAAATAGCTTCTACCATTCAGTATTCCTTGTTGAGTAAAATATGCTATTATAAAAAGGGTAACAAACCCCAAAAACACCATGTGCAGGAAGCCCATTATCATAGGCCGATTGCCAAATACTAAAACATTAATAGAATTAAATACGGTAAGGCTTTGCAGGAAAATTTTTATAATAAATGCACTAATTGAGAGAAGAACCATATAACGTATTTCAGGAATAACCATTTTAAATTCTTTTGTTAATGATAAAGCCGCTATAATGAACGACAATAAACTTAACAGAAGTAAGGCACTGCCAGTTAATGATATTATATGAACCACCGGTGCGGCCTGGTGCCATAAAAATGAAATAAACATGGAAGGAATGATTGAAAGACAAAGTAAAATTGCAAAGCGATAAACATTCTTCTTTGCCTTCTTATTTGCAACAGGCACAACTTTGTTAAATATTAAGGCAAATACGGCAAGGGTAAAAAAGCCATTGTATTGTAAATGCAGGTAGCCAAACATAGCATCGCGGTATAAAATTGCGTTAAGTGACTTTGTTGCAAAGAGATAAACGAGCATTAAAGCCCCTGCGGAAGATAACACCAAGTAAATAAGTGAAGAAGCGGAAAGCAGTTTTACTGCTTTATCGGTTTTTGTTTTGAGAATATCTCTTATAAATATCCCTGAAAAAGCATAAGTGATTAGAATATATAGAATAGAAACATATTCTGAAATAAATTTACAACTTTCAAAAGGCGAGGTCAATAAAGTAGCCCAACTGCAGGCAGCAATCGCGCCCAATAAGAACTGATAGTTCTTTTTATTATAAAGCGAGCCGGGGAACTCGTATACCATTAAAGTTGCTAATGCGAGTGTAACCCAACCTGCAAAGGCAAAATGCCCGTGTGTTTCCACCAAACGGTTATAATCAATCCATGGTATGCTAAAAATAATCTTACTCCTCATTAATACTCCCAAAACTGCAACTATGCAAAGGTTGGTTATTGAAAGATTTATCCATCTTTTTCTAGAATTCATTGATTTTGCAAGTATTTAATACCACAAAGCTACATAGGCTGTAATTTGTCAATATGATTATAATCATATTGCTAAATGACCATCATCATATACAATCTATTATAAACCAATGACTTTTGATTTATGAAATGATCTATTAGTCCTCTTAGAATATTTAAACAATTTTAAAATGAAAACACAAATTCTAAAAAAAACACCTTTGCTTGTTGCCTTGGTAGGAAGTACTGCTTTTTTAATGTCCGCAACAGTAAATAAATTACAGCAGAAGGCTCCATGGGTTGCTCCATCAACGGCAGATAACACTGTCAATCCTTTAAAGGGGAATGCTGATGCTACAGCTGCAGGCAAAAAACTCTATGTCACTTACTGTGTGGTATGTCATGGAGACAAAGGCAAAGGAGATGGTATTGCTGCAGCCGGGCTTACACCTAGACCTGC